>Ga0247823_10000916_pt1 | contig 24896 bp, 20 predicted proteins | sample 13C_PalmiticAcid_2_FD_192426 | JGI IMG/M metagenome (GOLD analysis project Ga0247823, IMG submission 192426) | Soil microbial communities from agricultural site in Penn Yan, New York, United States - 13C_PalmiticAcid_Day30 | ecosystem: Environmental > Terrestrial > Soil > Agricultural land... | reverse complement strand
CTGGTGTTCCACTGGAAGAGCCTGCGTCGCCAGGTGCGGGTGCGCGGCGTCGTGGAGCAGGTCAGCGCCGCCGAAGCCGACGCCTATTTCGCCAGCCGGGCCCGCGAGAGCCGCATCGGGGCCTGGGTCTCGGACCAGTCGCGTCCCCTGGATAGCAGGGCGACGCTGGAGGCCCGCGTCAGCGAAAAGACAGCGGGTTTTGATGGGCAGGAGGTGCCGCGTCCCGATCGCTGGACGGGGTGGCGGGTCGTGCCTCAGCAGATCGAATTCTGGCGCGACCGGGCCTTCCGTCTGCATGATCGGCTACGCTTTGAACGCGACGGCGAAGCCTGGCTGCGAACGCGCCTCTGGCCGTAGGCCGGGAGGAGTCTAGACGGCGTAGCGGGCCAGGAAGGTCTCGACCGCATCCTCGGCGATGGCGCGCGGCGTTCGCTCGGCCACGACGTCGTCGCCGGTCACCAGGGGCACGAAGAAGACCGGGTGCTCGATCATGCCCATCAGCTGACCGGCGGCCCAGGACGGCTTGTCCACCTTCATCTGACCAGTTGCAGTCATCTCGACCAGCATGCCGATCAGGATGGCGCCGAAATCGGAGCGGCCACGCTCGAAGAAACGCATGGCGATCGCTTCGAAGCGGGGGCGTTCGGCCAGAACCAGTCGAAAGACCGACCGGACGAAGCTGTTGCTCATGAATTCGGCATAGCCGCCGATGAACTGGGTCAGGCGTTCGCGTGGTGTGCCTGATGTCGTATGCACCGCCGCCATATGTCGGGCAAAGTCTTCCGAAGCATTGTCGATGACGGCTTCAAACAGGACGGCCTTGCTGTCGAAGAAGGCGTAGAGTGTCGCGGTCGAAACACCCGCCTCTCGCGCGATAGGCTCCATGCGCGTGCCGGCGTAACCCTCATTGATGAAGTGTAATCGCGCCTGTCGCACAATGGCGGAGCGTCGAGGATCGTCGAGATCATGGACCGTTGAGGTCATCATTACATACCCGGAAAGAGTATGGATAACCTGCCTTTAAAATGCCTTGATTGCAACATGTAACATGGTTTTGCGAATGCAACTCAACTAGTGGCGCCAGGCTGCCAGGAGCGGGTGAGCTAAAACGGGTGCGGCCAGACGAACGACCGCCTGGGGATCTTCCAGGCGCACCGCCGCCGTGGCGTCGGCGACGATGAAGTCGGCGTGTGTGCGCGAGGGCTCGGTCCAGCGCTCGTGTCCCGGGCGAACGGTCAGCAGATACTGGTGGATGACGGATTCGGCGGTGCGCCCGCGCTCGCTCTGGTCGCGCAGAAGGCGACGGATGAAGCGGATGTCGGCGGGAGTGTCGACAAAGACCTTGATGTCGAACAGGGCGGTAAGGGCCGGCGTGCACAGGACGTGGGTGCCCTCCAGAATCACTACCTCGGCGGCGGGGATCGGCTCGCCGCCGGGATCGCGACCGTGATGCAGGAAGGAATAGAGCGGGGCGACGACGGGCTGGCCGGCCTTCAGCGTCGTCAGGTGCTCGACCAGCAGGTCGTGATCGCGTGCGGCGACATCGTCGAAGTCGTGGGTGTCGGCGTCGAAGCCCGGCACGCTGGCGGCGTCCAGATAGTATGAATCCTCGCGCATCAGCACGGCCACACCGGCGGGCAGGGCGGCGACCAGGGCCTCGGCCAGGGTGCTCTTGCCGGAGCCGGAGCCTCCGGTGATGGCGATCAGAATGGTCATGGGCGGTCTCCGTGCGTTTGGGCGGCCTTCTAGGCCCGGCAGCAGGCCTTGACCATGTTGCACGGCGCGGGAGCTGTGGATGCGACAGAATGGGCGCATTTGTTTCCCTAACGGCGCCGTTGCTTATCGCCGTTCACCTAGATAGCGTCGCTGCAAAGCGCCACATACAGAGGGCGCAACACGAGGGAATGCGATGCTGGGTTTGATGCAGGACTGGCCGCTGACGGTCGATAAAATTCTCGACCACGCCAAGAATTGGCACCCGAACCGCGAGGTCGTGACCCGCTCGGTCGAGGGGCCGATCGAGCGCACCACCTATGGCGCCATCCACGGCCGGGCCAAGCGGGTGTCGAACGCGCTGAAGGCCTGGGGCGTGCAGCCCGGCGACCGCATCGCTACCCTGGCGTGGAACACCGGCGACCACATCGAGGCCTGGTACGGCATCATGGGCATTGGCGCGGTGTGCCACACCCTGAACCCGCGCCTGTTCCCGGAGCAACTGGTCTATATCATCAACCACGCGGGCGACCGGATCATCTTCGTCGACCTGACCTTCGTGCCGTTGCTGGACGCCATTCTGCCGCACTGTCCGTCGGTCGAGCGGGTGGTGATCATGACCGATCCCGGCCACATGCCGCAGACCAAGTTGCCGGTGGTCGAGTGCTACGAGGCAGTGCTGGAGCAGTCGTCGGAAGACATCGAATGGGGCGGTTTCGACGAACAGACCGCCTGTGGCCTGTGCTACACCTCAGGGACGACGGGGAACCCCAAGGGGGTGCTCTATTCTCACCGCTCGAACTTCATCCACACCCTGCTGGGCCTGCAGTCGACCGTCCTGGGCGCCACGCCCAAGGAAGTCATCCTGCCCGTCGTGCCCATGTTCCACGCCAACGCCTGGGGCATCGCCTTCGGCGGACCGGCGGCGGGCTCCAAGCTGGTCATGCCGGGCGCGCGCATGGACGGCCCGGCCATCTATGAGTTGCTGGAGACTGAGGGCGTCACCTTCTCGGCCGCCGTGCCGACCGTCTGGCAGGGGCTGCTGAACCACCTGCGCGAGAACAAGCTGAAGCTCTCGACCGTGACCCGCGTGCTGATCGGCGGCGCCGCCGTGCCGGAAAGCATGATCCGCGCCTTTAACGACGAGTTCGGCGTCGAGGTGCTGCAGGGCTGGGGTATGACCGAGACCTCGCCCATCGGCACCCTGTCCAACATGACGCCGGAACTGGCCGCCCTGCCGTTCGAGGAGCAGCTGAAGTGGCGGGTCAAGCAGGGCACGCCGCCGCTGGGCGTCGAGCTGAAGCTGAAGAATTACGCCGGACAGGAGATGCCGCATGACGGCTCGACCTATGGTCGCCTGATGATCAAGGGCCCGACCATCGCCGGCGCCTACTTCCGCGACGAGGGCGGCGAGATTCTGGACAACGAGGGCTTCTTCGACACCGGCGATGTCTCGACCATCGACGATCACGGCTTCATGCAGATCACCGACCGCGCCAAGGACGTCATCAAGTCCGGCGGCGAATGGATCAGTTCCATCGAGATCGAGAACCTGGCCGTCGGCCATCCCAAGGTCGCCCTGGCCGCCGTCATCGGCGCGGCCCACCCGAAATGGGACGAACGTCCGGTCCTGTTGATCAAGCTCAAGGACGGCGAGACCGAGGACAAGCAGGAACACCTCGACTTCCTGGTCGGCAAGATCGCCAAGTGGTGGATGCCGGACGACGTGGTCTTCCTGGCCGATATTCCTCTGGGCGCCACGGGCAAGATCGACAAGAAGCTGCTGCGCGAGCAGATGAAGGATTATCGTCTGCCGACCGCAGGCTGATCTTTCAGGAGGGCCGCATGGCTGAACCCACCCGGACCCAGGCGCGCGCGGCGGAGATCCGTCTGCGTTGGCTGACGCTGGCGGCGTGTCTGGCGCCCTTGCTGGTGCTGGTCGCCGTCTTCGGGACCCGGTTCGGCCTGTGGAGCGCCGGCTTCGGGCTGGAGGTTCTGACGCTCAGGATCGGCCGCGTTCTGGCTTTCGCGGGATTGGCGGCGGCCTTGGTCGCGGTGCTGATCGCCTTCAAGGACATGCGACGGCGTGGACTCTACGCGGTCGTGTCCCTGGTCGTGGCGGGCGCGACCGTGGCCTTGTTCCTGGTTCAGGAAAGCCGCTTTGCGGTTCCAGCCGACAATGATGTGACGACCGACGCCGCCGAGGCGCCCGCCTTCTCGCGCGCGGTCCTGGCCATGCGCGGCGGGCAGGGCGGGGCGTCCGTCGCCTGTCCTGATCTGGCCTCGGTTTCGCGTCAGGTCGCGCCGGAAACGGCGTCGGCGGCGCTGTCGGCGGCGGGGTTCACCGTGCGTGGGGCTGCGCCATTCCGGGCGGATGGGGCCAAGGAAGGCTTCTGGTTCGGCCTGACTTACGACGCCGCCATCCGCATCCGTCCGGGCCGCACCGACGTCCGCGTGGCCCAGCGCGAAGGCGTCAAGGTCGGCGACGAGGCCTGCCGCCTGGCCCGCGCCGTCATGGACGGCTTGCAGCCCTAATCGATCAACCGATAGCGCGCGGCCATCGTCGGTTCGGGATCGGCGGAGACACGCTCTTCCTTCACCAGTTTGATCAGGTGCGACAGCACCGACAGGCTGGCCGCCGGCCACAAGCGCTGGTCCACGGCGGCGTAGAGGACCGGGACCATGTCCGCGATGGTGGCATCGCCCGCCGCCAGCCGGGCCAGGATCTGCGCCTCTCGTTCCAGCCGGTGGTCGCGATAGGCCTTGAGGAAGGGCGCGACCTGGGTGATGGCCGGGCCATGCGTCGGCCAGATGGTCGAAAAACCGCGCGCCAATACCCGTTCCAGACTGTCCATATAGGCCGCCATGTCGCCGTCGGGCGGAGCGACGACTGTGGTGGACCAGCCCATGACGTGATCGCCGCTGAACAGGGCGTTTTCGTCTCTCAGCACGAAGGCCATGTGGTTGGAGGCATGGCCCGGCGTGGCCATGGCCTCGATCGTCCAGCCGTCGCCTTCAATCATCTCGCCGCCCGTCAGACTGACATCTGGCGCGAAGTCGGCGTCGTCGTCTTCGTCCAGAGCGGCCGAGACGTGGGTGGTCCGCGCCGGGGGCAGGGCCGCCAGGATCGGGGCGCCGCCGACCGCCTCGGCGAAGGGGCGAGCGAGGGGGGCGTGGTCGCGATGAGTGTGGGTCACCAGCACATGGCTGACCATTCGGCCCTTCACGGCCCGAAGCAGGGCGTGCAGGTGGGCCTCGTCTTCGGGGCCGGGGTCGATGACCGCTACGCTCGCGCCGGGCATGTCGCGCCCGACGATGTAGGTCCCGGTGCCGGTGAAGGTGAACGGCCCCGGATTGTCGGCGATGACCCGCTGGATCAGCGGCGAGACCTGATCGCGATGACCGTAGGTGAAGTCGAACTGGCGGACATAGGGAATCACGGGCGGGCGTCCTTGGAGAGGCGGATCAGGCGGGCGACGACGGTTGGGGCGGCGCCGACCTTGCGTTCAACGCCTGTAACCTATTCGGGAGCCTCTGCTGTGATCCGAACCGCTGTTTTTCCTGTGCCAAATCGACCTGGGGCCATAGTCGCCGCCTTGATCTGTCTCGCGGCGGTGCAGTGGGCCGTCGCCTCCTGCACGCCGGAGCCGGCCGCGCCCTACGCCGCCCGCGCCGTCGTCGTTCGTTAAAGCGGCAGGCGGCTGAGGTCGTAGCCGGCCGCCGCCGCCTGGGCGCGCAGGGCGTCGGCGTCGGCCCCGCGTGCGCTCTCGGCCATGGCCCAGATCGCCGCCGAGCGCATGCCCGAGCGGCAGAAGAGCAGGGTCGGGGTCTGGTCGGCCAGGCATTCGCCGACCCGCGCCACCGTGACCGGATCAGGCATGCCGCTTACCGGGGCCGCGACGTAATCGAGACCTGCCGCCTCGGCCGCCGCCTGGATTTCGGCGCTGGTCGGCTGACCGGGTTCCTCATGATCGGGGCGGTTGTTGATCACCCGATGGGCGCCTATCGCCCGGCAGGTCGAGGCCAGGTCTTCGGCGCGCACCTGTCCTGAGACCCAGATGGCGGGGGCGAGTTGTTCTGTGGTCATGATCATTGCCTTCTTACACGCATGGCCGGGCTCCGTCCGACGGCCAGCAGATAGCTGCCCATGGCGGCCCGGCGCACCCGCACGGGAGTGCCTTCCTTTACCCTGAAAGTCACGGGCATGGCGTCAACCTGTTTCCAGATGGAGCCGTCGGCCAGGTGCAGGGTCCAGCCGTTGTTCTGGGTCGCGGAGACCAGGGTCGTTTCAATGGACTCGATCTGGTCCTGCCTGTCTCCCGTGATGAAGTCAGGCAGTTGGGGGGCGGTGAAGCCGAAGATGGCTCGCCGGGCTTCCTGTAGCCGCTGGCGTTCCACAACCACCACCTCACCCTGTCGCTCGGCGGTCTCGAAGGAGGCTGCTGCAGAGTCGTAACACGTCAGGCGCGCGCTGGAATCGGCGATCACGCGGCACTCCATCAGGCTCTGAAGGGCCGGCGCTCGGGACTGGGACAAATCTTGCGCTGACACTGCTGTCACGCTGAAAAAAGATACCGCAAAACAGAGGTATGCGGAACGAATTGCTCTCATTTGGCGGTTTCCTCGAAGTAACGTCTATTTTTAAGCGGGCAGTTTAACAAGTCTAACGCCTCTTGGCGCAGTCATACCGTGGCGATTTTGCGACATTGTCGTGCCCATCTTATTACTCCGCGTCCTTTTCAGGGGTGAAGTGTCACAGGGCAGCGTATGAGTTACGTCAATCTACGCGTCGCTCGAGTCGGCGGCGGCAGATTTAGGATGGGGAGCGGGAACAGGTGACTATCTCGACTGTGCCACCCCGCATTTGGAGGATTAAACCTTGAAGTTGATCGATAAGCGCGAGCGTTGGCTCGCGACGACGATGATCGCAGGCGCGGCTCTGGCCGGTTTCGCCATGCCGGCCATTGCGCAAGAGCAAACCGGAGAAGCGACCCAGATCGACGAAGTCGTCGTCACGGGTTCGCGCATCGCGCGTCAGGACTATCGTTCCAGCAGCCCGATCGTCACCGTGGACGCTCAGGACATCCAGGCGACCGGGTCGGTGACCATCGACAGCCTGATGAATGACCTGCCGCAGTTCACCCCGTCGATCTCGTCGACGTCGAACAACCCGTCGAACGGCGGTCAGGCCAACCTTGACCTGCGCAGCCTGACGCCCAAGCGGACCCTGGTCCTGGTGAACGGCCGCCGTCTGGTGCCGTCGAACAGCGACGGCTCGGCCGACGTCAACCTGATCCCGACCGCTCTGATCCGTAACGTTGAAACCATCTCGGGCGGCGCCTCGGCCGCCTATGGTTCGGACGCTATCGCCGGCGTGGCCAACTTCATCCTGAATGACCGTTTCGAAGGCGCTCAGATCGACGCCCAGTACGGCCAGACCGACCGCGACGACGGCACGACCCAGAGCTACACCCTGACGGTTGGCGGCAACTTCGCCGACGACAAGGGTAATGCGGTGATCTCGATCAACCGCTCGACCCGCGACCTGATCTACAACTCGGCGCGTGAGTTCTCGGCTGTTTCGGGCGCCTCGGGCACCACCCCGCTGGGTTCGGCCGTCTTCGACAGCACCAACCTGCCTGACGCTGACGTCGTTCGCGCCTACTTCGGCGACACGACCCTGCCGCTGAACGGCGCCTTCGGCTTCAACAACGACGGCTCCATCTTCAGCCACACGCGGACGCTCAATTTCAAGAGCCCCGGCGGCATCCAGTGGGACGGCTTCGTCACGCCGGGCGGCAACTACGCCTTTAACACCGGCGCGCTGAACTACCTGTCGCTGCCGATGGAGCGCTGGAACGTCTTCTCGAGCGCCCGCTACACGCTGAACGACAACGTCGAATTCTATGGCGACGCCCTGTTCAACCAGTACACGGCCAGCCAGGAACTGGCGGCGACGCCCGCAGCCTCGACGACCGGCTTCCGCGTGCGGTCGACCAACCCGTTCATCCCGGCGGATCTGAAGACCTTCCTGGATTCGCGCGCGAACCCGAACGCCTCGTTCCAACTCAACAAGCGCTTCACCGACCTGGGTGGCCGTCACGCCGAGTACGACTACAGCGTCTATCAACTGACGGGCGGCATTCGCGGCCAGGTGCCGAAGAGCTCCTGGACCTACGACCTGTATGCCCAGTACGGTCGCGTGAGCAACATCGAGACCCAGACCGGCAACGTGTCTCGCTCGGCCGTTCAGGAACTGCTCGATGCAGCGGACGGCGGCGCCAGCATCTGTGAAGGCGGCTTCAACCCGTTCGGCGACAACGGCGTCTCGGCGGAATGCCTGTCCTACATCGGCCGTACGTCGCGCACGATCACCACGGTCGAACAGAGCGTTGTCGAAGGCACCCTGCAAGGCAAGGCCTTCGACCTGCCGGCCGGTGAAGTTCGCGTCGCCCTGGGCGTTCAGTATCGCGAGAACACCTTCCGCTATGCTGCTGACCCGTCGCTGGCTCGCATGAACCCGCGCACGCCTCACCTGGACATCAACGGCAACCCCGACGGCGGCACCATCGGCGGCGTCGAAATCGCCGGCTTCAACGGCGCCGACTCGGTCAACGGCAGCGTCAACACCGTCGACCTGTTCGGTGAAGCTCTGGTTCCGATCCTGTCGGATCTGCCCTTCATCCAAGCGCTCGACCTGACGCTCGGCTATCGTTACTCGGACTACAGCTCGGTTGGCGGCACCACGGCCTACCGCGCTGACCTGGACTGGACCATCGTGGACGGCCTGCGCGTTCGCGGCGGTTACAACCGCGCTGTGCGTGCGCCTTCGATCGGTGAACTGTTCTCGCCGGCGAACGTGAACTTCCCGGCGATCGGTGATGCCAGCGCCAACGCGCCGGGCGGCGACCCCTGCGACGTGAACGGCTTCTTCCGTAATGGTCCGGATGCGGCCAAGGTCAAGGCGCTCTGCCTGGCGCAGGGCATCTCGCCTGTCGTCATCGACACCTATGACTTCGCCAACGATCAGGTGAACGGCTTCTCGGGCGGCAACATCAACCTGGAAGAAGAAACCGCTGATACCTTCTCGGTCGGCCTGGTTTATCAGTCGCAGTTCCAGTCGCCCTGGCTGTCGCGTCTGTCCGCTTCGCTCGACTACTACAGCATCGAAATCGAAGACGTGATCTCGGAGATCTCGATCTCTGACGCTCTGAACGGCTGCTTCAACGGCACGGGCGAAAACCCGGACTATGATCCGAACAACTCCTACTGCCAGCTGTTCTCGCGCGACCCTGACAACGGCTCGATCATCGATGCGATCGAAAACCTGGACAACCTGGGTGTCCTGAAGACTTCGGGTATCGACCTGCAAGTCGACTGGAGCCTCGACCTGGTGGACGTCGGTGCGCCGGATTGGGGTACGCTGGGCGTCAACGCCGTGGTCGGCTGGCTGGCTGAACGCGAAGACAGCATCGTGGCCGGAGGCTCCTTCACGGACCGCAAGGGCACGATCTCGGACGACTTCGGCAACACCTTCCCGGAATGGAAGTCGCTGGTTTCGGTGAACTGGGCTCATGGTCCGTTCACGGCGACGGCGCGCTGGCGTCGGGTTGGCGAGATGACCGTCTATGGTTCGGATGAAGTTCTGGAGCCGGTCCACTACTTCGACCTGAGCGGTACCTGGGCTGTCAACGACACCGTGTCGCTGCGCGCAGGCGTCAACAACATCGCCGACCAGGAGCCGCGTACGTGGGATCCGGGCATTCAGGCGAACACCGACCCGTCGACCTATGACATCCTGGGTCGTCGTTACTTCGTCGGTCTGACCGCTCGCTTCTAAGCGACGTCAGATTGTCTGACTGGGGCGGCGGACTTTCGGGTCCGCCGCCCTTTTCCGTTCTAGGGGGCGAAAAAGGTCAGTGGTGAGAGGCGTCAACCTCGGCGCGTGGGGAACCGTGGGCGCAGGCGGGGATCTAGCGACGTGTCCTTGCTGACACCGACGGGGCGTCGGGCCGTTCTGCCTGCTCGGCCTGATCGGACATGCGGACGCCTTGAGCCCGCGGAGAAAGCCTCGCCGTTTTCCGTTGCAGAGCCGTGGCTATGCCGGTGGTCGAGGCTTCCGGTTTGGCTCGACCGGCCTCCGCGTCCAATGGATCAGGCGGCGGTGTCGCGTGCCTCGAGGCCGGGGTCGTAGTTGAGGATCGGAGCCAGCCAGCGTTCGGCGGTTTCGACGTCCCAGCCCTTGCGGCGGGCGTAGTCCTCGATCTGGTCGCGGTCGATCTTGCCGACGCCGAAATAGTGGCTGCCCGGATGGCCGAAGTAGAGGCCGCTGACCGAGGCTGGGGGGGACATGGCGAAGGACTCAGTCAACACCATCCCGGCGTTGTTTCCGGCATCCAGCAGGCGGAATAGCGTCGCCTTTTCGGTGTGGTCAGGCTGGGCCGGATAGCCGGGGGCAGGGCGGATGCCTTGATAATTTTCCTCGATCAGGTCCTGCACCGAGGTTTGCTCGTCGGGGGCGTAACCCCACAATTCGGTCCGCACCTTCTTGTGCAGGGCTTCGGCGAAGGCTTCGGCCAGGCGGTCGGCCAGGGCCGTGGCCATGATCGAGGAATAGTCGTCGCCGGCGTCCTTGAACTTCCTCGCGATTTCCAGTTCGCCATGACCCGCCGTGACGGCGAAGGCGCCGACGTAGTCCTGACCTTCTTCGGCGATGAAGTCTGACAGGGCCAGGTTGGGCTTGCCGTTCGACTTCTTGATCTGCTGGCGCAGGGTGTGGAAGCGGGCGATCTCTTGGGCGCGATCCTCGGCGGCATAGACGGCGATGTCGTCGCCTACGGCCTGAGCGGGCCAGAAGCCGACCACGCCCTTCGCCGTGAACCATTTCTCGTCGATGATCCGCTTCAGCATGGTTTGCGCGTCGCGGAACAGGTCCCTGGCGGCCTCGCCGACGATCTCGTCTTCCAGGATCAGCGGATAGCGGCCGATCAGCTCCCAGCTGGCGAAGAAGGGGGTCCAGTCGATGTGGTCGGCCAGGTCCTGCAGGTCCCAGGCGTCGAACGAACGCACGCCGAGGAAGGAGGGCTTGCCGGGCATGGTCGCGGCCGGATCGGGCCGGAAGCGGTTCTCGCGCGCCTGCTGGATCGTGGCGCGAGCCTTCACCTCTTGCCCGCGGGCGTACTGTTCGCGAATGCGGATGTATTCGTCGCGGGTGGCCGCCTCGTTGTTGGCCTTTTCAGTCGGCGACAGCAGGCCCGAGACTACGCCCACGGCGCGGCTGGCGTCGATGACATAGGTGGTCGAACCCTTGCGATAGCCCGGCTCGATCTTGACCGCCGTGTGGGTGCGGCTGGTCGTGGCCCCGCCGATCAGCAGGGGGATGTCGAAACCGCGTCGCTCCATTTCGCGGGCGACGAAGACCATCTCGTCCAGCGACGGGGTAATGAGGCCCGACAGGCCGATGATGTCGACCTTGTGCTCGACGGCGGCGTCCAGGATGCGGTCGGCCGGGACCATGACGCCCAGGTCGATGACCTCGTAGTTGTTACATTGCAGGACGACGCCGACGATGTTCTTGCCGATGTCGTGGACGTCGCCCTTGACCGTGGCCATCAGGATGCGGCCAGCCTGTTCGCGCGGCTTGCCGGCCTTTTCGGCCTCCATGAAGGGTTCGAGCCAGGCGACGGCCTGCTTCATCACGCGGGCGGACTTCACCACCTGGGGCAGGAACATCTTGCCCGAGCCGAACAGGTCGCCGACCACGTTCATCCCGTCCATCAGCGGACCTTCGATGACGTGCAGGGGGCGTTCGGAAGCCAGCCGGGCCTCCTCGGTGTCGGCCTCGATGAACTCGGTGATGCCGTGGACCAGGGCGTGGGCTATGCGGGCCGCGACGGGCTGTTCGCGCCAGCTCAGGTCCACGACGCGCGCCGCGCCCTTTTCGCCCTTGTAGTTGGGCGCCATGTCCACCAGCCGCTCGGTGTTGGACACGTTGGTCCGCTGTGGCCGGTTCAGGATCACGTCCTCGACGGCTTCGCGGAGCGTCGCGTCGATGTCGTCATAGACGGGCAGGTCGCCGGCATTGACGATGCCCATGTCCATGCCGGCGTTGATGGCGTGATACAGGAAGACGCTGTGGATGGCCCGGCGCACCGGCTCGTTGCCGCGGAAGCTGAACGAGACGTTGGACACCCCGCCCGAGACGCGGGCGTAGGGCAGGGTGGCCTTGATGACCTTCGTCGCCTCGATGAAGTCGACGGCGTAGTTGTCGTGCTCCTCGATCCCCGTCGCCACGGCGAAGATATTGGGATCGAAGATGATGTCCTCGGGCGGGAAGCCGACCTCGTTGACCAGGATGTTGTAGGCGCGGGTGCAGATCTCGATCTTGCGCGCGGCGGTGTCGGCCTGACCCACCTCGTCGAAGGCCATGACCACGACGGCGGCGCCGTAGCGCATGCACTTGATCGCGTGCTCGCGGAAGGCGGCTTCGCCCTCCTTCATCGAGATCGAGTTGACGATCGGCTTGCCCTGAACGCACTTCAGGCCCGCCTCGATGACCTCCCACTTGGAGCTGTCGATCATCACCGGCACGCGGGCGATGTCGGGCTCGGCCGCGATCAGGTTGAGGAAGGTGCGCATGGCGACGGCGCCGTCCAGCAGGCCTTCGTCCATGTTGATGTCAATGATGGCGGCGCCCGCCTCGACCTGCTGGCGCGCGACGTCGAGGGCGGCGGTGTAGTCGCCGTCCACCACCAGCTTACGGAACTTGGCCGAGCCGGTGACATTGGTCCGTTCGCCGACGTTGATGAAGACAGGACGCATTAGGCCACGAGCTCGAAAGGTTCCAGGCCAGACAGGCGCATGGCCACGGGGCGCTCGGGGATTTCGCGCGGCTTCAGCGGCACGACTTCTTCGGCGACGTGCCTGATGTGGTCAGGGGTGGTGCCGCAGCAGCCGCCGACGATGTTGACCAGGCCCGAGGCGGCCCATTCCTCGATGAAGTGGGCGGTTTCGTGCGGCTGCTCGTCGTACTGGCCCATGGCGTTGGGCAGGCCGGCGTTGGGATAGGCGGCGACCAGGGTGTCGGCGACGCGGCTCAGTTCGGCGATGAACGGCCGCATCAGGTCGGCGCCGAGGGCGCAGTTGAAGCCCACGGCGAAGGGCTTGGCGTGGCGCACGGAGTTCCAGAAGGCCTCGGCGGTCTGGCCCGACAGGGTGCGGCCCGACCGGTCGGTGATGGTGCCGGAAATCCAGATGGGCAGGGGCTCCAGCCCCTCGTCTTCCAGGTCCTTGATGGCCTTGATGCAGGCCTTGCAGTTCAGCGTGTCGGTGATGGTTTCGATCAGATAGAGGTCGACGCCGCCCTCGTTCAGGGCCTTCACCTGATGGCGATAGGCGTCATAGACCTCGTCGAAGGTGACCAGTCGCGCGCCGGGGTCGTTCACGTCCGACGACATGGACAGCATCTTGTTCAGCGGGCCGATGGAGCCGGCGGCGAAGCGGGGCTTGTGCGGTTCCTTGGCCGTCCAGCGATCGGCGGCGGCGCGGGCCAGCTTGGCGCCTTCCAGATTGATGTCCCAGACGGCTTGCGCGTCCAGTTTGTAGTCGTCCTGGGCGATGACGGTGGCCGAGAAGGTGTTGGTCTCGCTGATGTCCGCGCCCGCGCCGTAATACTGATCGTGCAGGTCGGCGATGATGTCGGGGCGGGTGATGCAGAGGATGTCGTTGTTCCCCTTCATCTGCTCCTTCTCATCATAGCCGTTGGCCGCCACGAAACGGTCGCCGCGGAAGTCGACCTCCTCCAGCCCGCGCCGCTGGATCATGACGCCCCAGGAGCCGTCGAGGACCAGGATGCGCTCCTTGGCCGCCGCGTGCAGGGCGGCGATCCGTTCGGCCCGAGTCTTGGGTGGCGTGAAGGGGGAAGTCATTTACGCAACAGCCTTGGTTTCACGCACGCCCAGCACCCGGCAGATCGCATAGACCAGCTCGGCGCGGTTCAGGGTGTAGAAGTGGAAGTCCGAGAAGCCCTCTTCCTGCAGCCGCGCGCAGGTTTCGGCGGCGATGGAGGCGGCCAGCAGCTTGCGGGTCTCGGGGTCGTCGTCCAGGCCGTCGAAGTGGGCGGCCAGCCAGTCGGGGATGGAAGCGCCGCAGGCCGCGCTCATCCGGCTCAGACCCTTGAAGTTGGATACCGGCATGATGCCGGGGATCAGGGGGATGGTCACGCCCGCCGCCCGCATCCGGTCGCGGAAGCGCAGGAAGGCCTCGATGTCGAAGAAGAACTGGGTCACCGCGCGGGTCGCGCCCGCGTCCACCTTGGCCTTCAGCACCTCGATGTCATGGTCGATCGACGGGCTTTCCGGGTGGCGTTCGGGATAGGCGCCGACAGTGATGTCGAAGCCGCCGACCTTGTTGATCGCTCGAGACAGTTCGGTGGCGTTGGCGTAGCCGTCGGCGCGTGGAGCATAGGCGCCGCCGATGCCGTCACCGCCCGGCGGGTCGCCGCGCAGGGCGACGATGTGATCGACGCCGATGGCCTTGTAGCCCTCGATGACCTCATCGACCTCATCCCTGCTGGCCTCGACGCAGGTCAGGTGGGCGGCGGGGCGCAGGGTGGTCTCGCTGATGATGCGCTGCACGGTGCGGTGGGTGCGCTCGCGCGTCGAGCCGCCCGCGCCATAGGTGACCGAGACGAAGGCGGGGTTCAGCGGCTCCAGCCGGCGGATGGCGGTCCACAGATTGGCCTCGGCCTCGTCTGACTTGGGCGGGAAGAACTCGAAGGAGACGTTGACGGCGTTGCGGTTGGAGCCGGCGCGGGCAACGGGACCCAGCGGCGACAGCAGCAGGGCGCGGGCTTCGGCGAGAGAGGCGGGAGAGGCCATCAGGCGGTCTTTCGAGCGGGGACGGCGGCGCGTTCGCCGGTCCAGATGTGGACGGTCAGGCCCTCGGTGTCGGGCGGCAGGGCGACCGGGGCGTCGGCGGTCAGGCCCGCATCGGCCAGCCACCCCTGGATTTCCTCGTCGGCGAAGCCCAGTCGGCGGTGTTGATGGGCCTCGCGCAACTGCTCCAGCTTGTGCGGGGCGAAGTCGACGATCAGCAGCTTGCCCCCGGGCATGACCAGGCGCGCGGCCTCGGCCACGGCGGCGGCGGGGTCGGCCAGGTAGTGCAGGACCTGATGCACGATCACCAGATCGGCGCTGGCCTGGGGCAGGCGGGTCGAGAAGATGTCGCCGTGGCGCAGTTCAACCTTGTCCAGTCCGGCCTTGGAGACGTTGGCGCGGGCGATGTTCAGCATGTTCTGGGACAGGTCGAGGCCGACCGACATCTTCGCCTTCATGCCGAACAGGGTCAGCATCCGGCCCGAGCCGGTGCCCAGATCGACGACGCGCTCGAATGGACCGGGGCCGGCCGCCTGTTCGACGGCGGTTTCCACCGCGCTTTCGCAGACATAGAGGCTGCGCATCTGGTCCCACTGGGGCGCGACCTGCTCGAAATAGCGGGCGGCGTCGATGGCGCGTTCCTTGCGCACCTCGTCCAGGCGGCGGTGGTCGGCCTCGCCTTCGGCGTCGTCCAGCAGGTCCAGCACGGTGTCGATCAGGCGGCGTGACAGGGCGTCGTGCGACAGGCGGTAGAAGACGCGCGCACCATCGGGGAATCGTTCGATAAGCCCGGCGTCCGCCATCAGTTTCAGGTGACGCGACACGCGCGGCTGGCTCTGGTCCAGAACCCGCGACAGCTCCATGACCGACAGTTCCTCGGCGGCCAGCAGCGACAGCACCCGCAAACGGGTCGGTTCGCCCGCGGCGCGCAGGGCCTCGACGGTCTGATCAGCGGTTAGCGTCATGGGTCGTATAAAGATATCCTTATACGATTATGCAAGCAAAAACTGACCGCAAGCAGGTGTAATGCGGCGGTCAAGCGGCATGGATCGTTCGACGACCCGTGCAATCCGGCTGTCAGGTCCTCACGGGCGTCTTCAGAGGCTCGCCCGAGAAATGGGCGGACAGGTTCTGGAGCAGCAGCATCAGCATCCCCTGAACCGCCTCGGTCGTGGCGCCGGCGGTGTGGGGCGTCAGGACGGTGTTGGGCACGGCGGCCCAACGCGCGGCGTCGGTCGGCTCGGTCTCGAAAACATCCAGGGCGGCGCCGCCGAGCCGTCCGTCGCGCAGCGCCGCGATGACGGCGTCTTCGTCTACCAGCTGGCCGCGCGCGACATTGACCAGCAGGCCGGTCGGACCGAGCGCTTCGATCACCTCGGCCGAGATCAGGCCGCGATTGGTTTCATCCGCGCGGCAGGCGACGACCAGGACGTCCGAGGCGCGGGATAGGTCCAGCAGGCTGTCGGCGCGGGGCCAGGCGGCCTCCCTGGCGCGGGGCGCCCACCACTGGACCTTCATGCGCATGACCTCGGCGCGGCGGGCCACGGCCTCGCCTATGGCGCCCAGGCCGACGATGCCGATCGTCTGTCCGCCCAAGGAGGGGGTGATGGTCTTGGACGCCGGGGTCCAGTCGCCGGCGCGCAGTTGACGGTCGCCCTCGGTGATCTGACGGCGCGCGGCCAGGATCAGGCCGATGGCGTGGTCGGCGACGTCTTCGTGGTTGATGGCCGGGGCGTGAGTGACCGGCAGGCCGCGGGCGCGGCACCACTCCACGTCGATGCCGTCATAGCCCGAGGTGAAACAGGCGATCAGCGACAGGTTGGGCAAACGCCCGATCAGGTCCTTGTCCAGCTCGAACTCGCCCGCGACGACCAGAACGCGCACGTCGGCGGCGGCCTCGATCGGCGGCCCCTCCCAGAAGCGATAGACGTCATAGGCGCCCTCGAGGAAGACGCTGAGCGGCGCGAGGTGCCGCTGCATGATCAGGATGGCGGGGCGCTGGGTCATGGGCGCCAGACTAACCCGGTTCCGCTGAAGCGTCAGCGGCCAAAGAAAAACGGCCCCCCGATCGCTCGGAGGGCCGTCTCGTTCAGTTCAACGTCGGATTAGCGACCGAACTTCTGGTGCTGGATGCGCTTGGGAATGATGCTGTCGGCGCCCAGACGACGCATCTTGTCCTGTTCGTAGGCTTCGAAGTTGCCCTCGAACCATTCCACGTGGCCGTCGCCTTCGAAGGCCAGGATGTGGGTGGCCAGACGGTCAAGGAACCAGCGGTCGTGGGAGATGACCACGGCGCAGCCGGCGAACTCTTCCAGAGCCTCTTCGAGGTTCTGCAGGGTTTCGATGTCCAGGTCGTTGGTCGGTTCGTCGAGCAGGATCAGGTTGCCGCCGGCGGCCAGGGTCTTGGCCAGGTGGACGCGGTTGCGCTCACCGCCGGACAGTTGACCGACCTTCTTCTGCTGGTCGCCGCCCTTGAAGTTAAAGCTGCCGACATAGGCGCGGCTGTTAATCTCGCGCTTGCCGACCATCATGATGTCGGTGCCGCCCGAAATGGCCTGCCAGATGGTGTCGTCCGGCTTCAGGTCGTCGCGCGACTGGTCGACATAGGCCAGCTTGACGGTTTCGCCGACCTTGATCGTGCCGCCGTCGGGCGTTTCCTGGCCGGTGATCAGCTTGAACATGGTCGATTTGCCGGCACCGTTGGGGCCGATGACGCCGACGATGCCGTTGGGCGGCAGCTTGAAGGTCAGGTTGTCGAACAGGGTCTTGTCGCCATAAGACTTCTTCAGCCCCTCGACTTCCAGCACCACGTTTCCGAGGCGCGGGCCGGGCGGGATCTGGATGACGGCGAAGGACTGGGCGGCGCGGCTGTTTTCCTGCTCGGCGACCATCTTCTCGTAGGCGGCCAGACGGGCCTTGGACTTGGCCTGGCGGGCCTTGGCGCCCGAGCGGACCCATTCCAGTTCGCGGGTGAGGGCGCGCTGGCGAGCTTCCGATTCCGACTGCTCCTGAACGACGCGCTTCTGCTTGGCTTCCAGCCATGAGGAATAGTTGCCCTCGTGCGGGTGGCCCTTGCCGCGGTCCAGCTCCAGCGTCCACTTGGTGACCTGATCTAGGAAGTAGCGGTCGTGGGTGACCAGGATGACGCAGCCGGGGAAGTTCTCTAGGTGGTGCTGCAGCCAGGCGACGGATTCGGCGTCCAGGTGGTTGGTCGGTTCGTCCATCAGCAGCATGTCGGGCTTGCTGAGCAGCAGGCGGGCCAGGGCCACGCGGCGCTTTTCACCGCCCGACAGGTTGGTGACTTCCCAGTCGTCCGGCGGGCAGCGCAGGGCGCCCATGGCCTGGTCGATGCGGCTGTCGATATCCCAGACGTCGCCGGCGTCGATCTTCTCCTGGAGGGCGGTCATCTCCTCCATCAGTTCGTCGGTGTAGTTTTCGCCCAGCTCGTTGGCGACTTCGTTGAAGCGGTTGACCCACTGCTTCTCTTCGCACCAGGCCTCGACGTTCTGCCGAACGTTCAGGGCGGGGTCGAGGTGAGGTTCCTGCTCCAGATAGCCGCGCTTGACGCCGTCGGCGGCGCGGGCCTCGCCCTGGAACTCGCTGTCCAGGCCGGCCATGATCTTCAGCAGGGTGGACTTACCCGAGCCGTTGACGCCGACAACGCCGATCTTGGCGTCGTTGTAGAAGCTCAGCCAGATGTTCTCGAAGATCTTGCCGCCGGGGAAGGTCTTGGTCAGACCCTGCATCTGGAAAATATATTGCTGCGCCATGAGGTGCGATTTCGCCCTGTCGTCTGATCTGATGGGGAGGTTGGCGCGGGATGTAGCCGTCGCGGACCCTTTGGGCAAATCTCTAGACGGAACGCGGGGCGGTTTGAAGGCGCGCTGCATCCGTTCCGGCCGGTCGCGGCCTCTACCCCGCACGCCCGCTGGGGGCAGGGGAGCGATGTTCATGAGGTCACGGTCGATTGGGGCGCTGCTGGCGGCGGTGCTGGTTTGGACGGCGGGCGAGGCCAGGGCGCAGGATCGCGCGGCTTTCGGCCCCGCCATGGATGCTTTCGTGCAGCGGGCGATGCGGCGGGTCGAGGCCGTGCCCGGTCTGGCCGTCGCCGTGGTCGACGAGCGCGGGCTGGTCCACGCGGCGGGCTTCGGCGTGGCGGATGTGGCGACAGGCGCAGCCGTCACGACCGACACGCGATTCTACATCGCCTCGGCCACCAAGTCCTTTACCGCCCTGTCCCTCAAGGCGATGGCCCAGCGCGGCGAGGTGGATCTGGACGCGCCGTTGGCCGACTGGGCGCCGTCGTCTGGCGTGCCGACGGACATCGCCGTCCGGATCACCCTGACCGACCTGCTGAGCCACCGCTCGGGCGTCGACAACGGCCCGATCGCCTTCCGCGTCGCCTATTCGGGCGACTGGACGCCTGAGATCCTGTGGCGGCTGACGGCGGAGACGCAGCCGCGTGACACGCCCTATGGTCAGTTCGTCTATGCCAACTCGGGCTACAACCTCGCGACTGTTCTGATCGAGCAGCGCTGGGGCCGCGACTGGCGCGAACTGGTCGACGACGAGGTGCTGACGCCGCTTGGCATGACGGCCACGACGGCGCGCATCGACGAGGCGAGAGCGTCAGGGGCCGCCGTCGCCGCCGGGCATTTCGGTCGCGTGCCGAGCCGGCCGGAGCGGTCGCCGCTGCAGAAGATCGACGCCACCATGCAGTCGGCGGGCGGATTGATCTCGACCGCCAGCGACATGGCGATCTGGCTGGAGGCCCAGATCAACGACGGCCGCGTCGGCGGACGTCAGGTGTTTCCGGCGGGCCTGATCGCCTCGACCCATGCGTCGCGGGTGGATCAGGACGCGACCTTCGGCCCCTATGTCCGCACCGGCTATGGTCTGGGCTGGCAGGTGGGGCGTTATGGCGACGACGTGCTGATCCACCACTTCGGCAACTTCTCGGGCTCGCGCGCCCATGTCTCCTTCATGCCCGAGCGGCGACTGGGGGTAGCGGTCATGGTCAACGAGGACGCCTTCGCCGGCGATCTGGCCGATGTGATTGCCAACTACGCCTATGACTGGTTCGCCGGTCTGCCCGAGATCGAGGCGGTCTATGACGCCAAACTCGCCGCATTGATCGTTGAGCGCGACCGCCGCCGCACGGGCGTCGCCGGGGGCATGGAGGCGCGAGCCAAGCGACCGCGCCCCCTGTCGTTACCGAACGCGGCCTATGTCGGGGACTATGCGAACGCGGCCTACGGGACCCTGACGATCCGCGAGGCGGGCGACCGGCTGTCGGTCGCCATCGGTGTGCAGGAGGCCCTGGCCGACTACCTGACCGAGCCGGAGGGCTTGCGCGTCGAGCTGACGCCGTTCCGGGGCGAGGGCGTGGTGTTCAAGCTGGGCGCCGACGGCCGTCCAGCCTCGCTGACCTATCAGGACGCGGTCTTCGTGCGGCGCTAGGGCCTGGCCGGCAGAATCGCCATCAGGGCGCGGGTGAAGCCGACCGGGGCGACCGTCAGATGGTCCTCGTTTTCCAGAACCGTCGATTGGACGCTCAGGCCCGGATAGGCGCGCGATTTCAGCCTCTGTTCCATGGTGCGCATGTCGCCGACCATGTCCGTCTCATTGGCGTGCCGGGCGGTGGGGCCGGGGCCTTCGAAGGCGCCGACATACATGAAGACCTCGGCGGGCAGGTCCTGGTGGGTGCGGGCGTAGTCCGCCTCCATCTTCATCATGTGGCGCTTGTCGTACCAGAAGGAGGGGCTGCCCAGAACATAGCCGCTGAACAGGGTCGGATCGGTGAACATGATCTGGGCGCCCAGCAGGCCGCCGTAGGAATGGCCCAGCAGGACGCGGCGCGTCGGATCAGTGCGGAACTTCTGCTCCACGAAGGGCAGGGCCTGGGTTTTGAGATAGGTCTGATAGGCCGCGCCGCCGCCATGCACCGCATCGCCCGAATTGCGCGGGCCGTTGGGCGTGGGCGTATAGTCGCGACGGCGGCTGTCGGCGCCCCCGTCGCCTTTGGCGTAGGACAGGCCGACCAGGATGAACTCCTCGATCACCGGCCCATCCAGATTCACGCGCCGGGCGATCTGGCGGATGATGGGGAAGGCGTAGTCGGCGTCGGTGACATAGAGGACCGGATAGCGGCGGGTCGGCTCGGTCTCATAGCTGGCGGGCAGGCTGACGAAGACCTCGTATTCACGACCCGAGACGGGGTCGGGGACGGACCAGACCTGGGTGCCCTTTAGCACATAGGGCGCGCCCTCTACGGCGGCTTCGGCGGCGGTTTGAGCATCCGCCCGCTCACCGCAACCTGCGGCGAGGCTCGCCGTCACCAGAATCGTCGCCAGTCCCAATGCCCGCATGGACGCCCCCTCAAGCTTCACCAGAAGGGCAGGGTTCAGGGAAAATGCGGCGCTGAAAGGGCGATCAGGCGTAGTTGAAGCTGATCGAGATGCGCTGTTCCTCGGCGCGGTTGGCCGGGACCTCGTGGCGCAGCCAGCTTTCCCACATCAGGATCGTGCCCGAGGCGGGCTTCAGATAGACGAAGGGCTTCTCGGCCTCGGTCGCTTCGGCGGTCAGGCCGGGCCGGGCCATCATCATGACCAGGCGCGGGTCCTCGATCTTCAGCGACGAGGCGCCGTCGGGCACGTGGATGTAGATGGTGCCGGAAATGATGGCGTGCGGGTGGATATGGCCGGTGTGGCCGCCGCCGGGCATCAGGACATTGACCCACAGATTGTCCAGCCTGGGCTTTCGCGCCAGATCAAAATGCAGGGCCTTGGCGTAGGCGGCGGCATGCTTGTCCAGCAGCTTCTTCAGCTCGGCGAACTCGGGGAAGCGGTGCGGCAGGTCGTTGATCGAGCCATAGGAGGTGTAGCCCGGATAGTGGTTGGCCTTGCACCATGCGATCCCGGCCTCGTCCTCCTCGGCCATGACCAGGCAGAGGTCGAGGATTTCCTCGTGCAGTTCGGGCCAGGCAGGCAGGTCGGCCAGCGAGGCTTCATAGACCTGGGTCGGGAAGAGGGGGCGCAGGGACATGGCGGGTTCTTAGGCCAAGCGGGCTGCTTCAGAAAGGCAGAGCCGCCTCGCCGCGCAGGATGGCCTCGGCCTCGGGGCTGTGCTTGGCGCCGGTGCGGTCGTGCAGGACCAGGGGCGGCAGCAGGCGCAGCGGGGCCTTGCCGGTCTTGATGGCCTGAACCATCACGCGTTTCGCTGGCTGATCGGCGTAGGGGTGGATGGGACGGACGGCGAAGGAGCCGGCCTTGTCGCCCAGCAGGGCCAGCAGGTCGGCCAGGCGGTCGGCGCGGTGGATGACCACGATCTTGCCGCCCTCGCGCACGGCCTTCAGCAGGAAGCCGGTCCAGGCCTTTAAGCCGTCGTCGGCCATCCAGGCGCCCATCTTGCCGGGGGCGGGCGCTCGCAGCGCGCCGGGGTCGTCGAAGAAGGGCGGATTGCTGACGGCACAGTCGAAGGTCGGCAGGTCCAGCGTCCGGAAACCCTGCGCCACATCGCCGCTGAGGATGGCGGTGCGTTCATCTACGCCGTTCAGCGCGGCGTTCTCGCGCGCCAGTGCGGCGGCGGTCAGGTCGCGCTCCAGCCCGGTCAGGGCCACGCCGGGATGACGCGCCGCCACCTGCATCAGCACCGCGCCCGCGCCGCAGCCCGCCTCGATCAGGCGCTCGCCCGGCTTGGCCTCTACGGCGGCGGCCAGCAGGGCGGCGTCCATGCCGGCGCGATAGCCCTTCACCGGTTGGCGCAACCGGACGCGACCGCCCAGCAGGGCGGATTCCGCAACTTCTGCGGCGACAGTAAGGGTTGACCCGGCTTGACCCGTCATGACGCCGCCACCATTGTGCGCCGCATCGCGTTCGGGCAAGCGGATGTGTGTGATTTCCGGGCGAATCTCCTCCTTCGCCCCTGTGCTGAAAGAGAATTTCGTGGACGCAGCTCTCGTCGCCGCTCCCCGCCCCAAGGGCGATGTGGACGCTCTTGTTCGTCTGGCGAAGGACGACATGGCGGCGGTTGACGCCCTGATCATCGCCCGGATGCAGTCCGACGTGCCGGTGATCCCCATGCTGGCCGAGCATCTGATCTCGGCGGGCGGCAAGCGCCTGCGCCCGCTGCTGACCGTCGCCGCCGCCCGCGCCATCGGGGCTGAGGGCGACATCGCCGCCGCCACGAAGCTGGCCGCCTCGGTCGAGTTCATCCACACCGCCACCCTGCTGCACGACGACATCGTCGACAGCTCGGAGATGCGGCGCGGCAAGGTGGCGGCTCACCTGATCTGGGGCGCGGCCTCGTCAGTCCTGGTCGGCGATTTCCTGTTCGCGCGCGCTTTTGAATTGATGGTCGAGACGGATTCGCTGCGGGCGCTGGGCATTCTGGCGACAGCGTCGAGCGTCATCGCCGAGGGCGAGGTGCTGCAGCTGACGCGCGCCCACGACCTGAATCTGGATCAGGACACCTATCTGCAGATCATCCGCGCCAAGACCGCCGAACTGTTCGCCGCCGCCGCAGAGTCGGGTGCGGTGGGCGCGGGGGCGACCGAGGAACAGGTCAAGGCGCTGCGCGACTACGGCATGGCCCTGGGCATCGCCTTCCAGCTGGCCGACGACGCGCTCGACTATGGCAGCGACACGGCGACGCTCGGCAAGAACGCGGGCGACGATTTCAACGAGGGCAAGGCCACCCTGCCGCTGCTGCTGGCCGTCCAGCGCACCAAGGGCAAGGAAGACCTGTTCTGGGACCGTGTCATCACCAAGGGCGAGCGCACGCCCGAGGACTTCACCCGCGCCCGAGAACTGATTTTGGGCACGGGCTCGGTCGAGGCCACGCTGGACGCCGCCGGCGACTATGCTGATCGCGCGAAGTCGGCCCTGTCGGTCCTGCCGGCCAGCGACTGGCGCTCGGCGCTGGAAGACCTGGCCGACTTCGCGGTCAGCCGCGCGGCCTGATGCTGATCGCGCTCGTCATGGCGGGGCTGCTGGCAGGCGTCCCACAGGATGCGCCGCGATTCACCATGACATCGGAGCCGGGCGACGCCTTGAAGGCGGAGTTGTTCCGACTGGCGCCCGGCGACGCCGACGCTCAGGTCCGCGACCTGCTGGGCGGGGGCGAGGCGGAAGCCTTTAATCTCAAGAAATCCGGAGCCCTGAAGATGGCCTATCGTCGAGAGACGGGGCCGGGCGCTGGTCTGGTGCTTTACGCCGGACCTTCCAGCGAGCATCGCGTTGACGCAGCCTGTCTTCTGACGCGCACCGCCGATGGCGACCACGACAACTCGCAGCGGGCGACGGAATGGTGCCTGTCCTTCGTCCTGAAGACGGCGCCGACGTTGAACATTCCGCCGGCGCCGCTCTAGGCGGTTACTTCAGCGAGGCGCAGAACTTCTGGATGCGGCGGCAGCCTTCTTCCAGCACGGCTTCCGAGGTGGCGTAGCTGATGCGGAAATAGGGGCTGAGGCCGAAGGCGGCGCCCTGGACCACGGCCACGCCCTCGGCGTTCAGCAGTTCGGCGGTGAAGACTTCGTCGTCGGTGATGACCACGCCCGCTTCGGTCGTCTTGCCGATCAGGCCCTCGATCGAGGGATAGACGTAGAAGGCGCCTTCCGGCGTGGGGCAGCGGATGCCTGTCGCCTGGTTCAGCATCGACACGACCAGGTCGCGACGCTTCTCGAAGGCGGCGGAGCGCTCGGCCAGGAAGTCCTGCGGGCCGTTCAGGGCTTCGACAGCGGCCCACTGGCTGATCGACGAGGGGTTGGACGTCGTCTGGCTGGCCACCTTGCGCATCAGGTCGATCAGCGGCTTGGGGCCGCCCGCATAGCCGATGCGCCAGCCGGTCATGGCATAGGCCTTGGACACGCCGTTGCAGGTCAGGGTGCGATCGTAGAGGTCAGGGGCGACCTGAGCGATGGTGACGTAGTCGAAGCCGCCATAGACGAGGTGTTCGTACATGTCGTCGGTCAGGATCCAGACCTGCGGGTGCTTGCGCAGCACCACGGCCAGGGCTTCCAGCTCGGCGCGGGTATAGGCGGCGCCGGTCGGGTTGGACGGCGAGTTGAGGATCAGCCACTTGGTCCTGGGCGTGATGGCGGCGTCCAGAACCTCGGGGCGCAGCTTGAAGCCGTCGGCTTCCTCGCCGATCACGGTGACAGGCTCGCCGCCGGCCAGCAGCACCATGTCCGGATAGGAGACCCAGTAGGGGGCCGGCACGATGACCTCGTCGCCGGGGTTCAGCGTGGCCACGAAGGCGTTGTAGATCACCGGCTTGCCGCCCGAGGCGACGTGGATCTGATTGGTTTCG
>Ga0247823_10000914_pt1 | contig 24915 bp, 21 predicted proteins | sample 13C_PalmiticAcid_2_FD_192426 | JGI IMG/M metagenome (GOLD analysis project Ga0247823, IMG submission 192426) | Soil microbial communities from agricultural site in Penn Yan, New York, United States - 13C_PalmiticAcid_Day30 | ecosystem: Environmental > Terrestrial > Soil > Agricultural land... | reverse complement strand
ATCTGGTCGGCAAAGTAGTGCTTTTCCTCGGGGCTGGGATTCGTGGCGAGCCACTCGCGAAAGCCGAGCCCCGACTCAAAGCTCATGCTCAGCACGCGCGCGCCGCTCAGCTCAGAGATCACGCGGGGCAAGCGGTAGGTGGGGTAGGGAAGCAGAATCCCCGCAAAGGATTCCAAGTTGCGCGCCTCGTTGTGGTAGTCGACTTCCTTGCGCAGTTCCGCTTCGAGTTCGGCAAAGAGCGCGTCGAGCGAGATCTCTGACTTGCGCGAGATCACCAAAAAGGCGTCGGCAATTTTTTTGAGCAGACTGAGGTCGGTGCCCACCGAATCGGCCACGCCGGGGTACTGAATCTTGATGGCGATCTCATCGCCCAGGTAGCGCGCGCGGTGCACCTGGCCGATGCTGGCCGAGGCAAAGGGAATCTCCTCGAGATCTTCGAGCAGCGCGAGCTTGTCGGCGCCCAGCTCCTCCGAGAGAATCTCACGTACCTGAGTCACCGACATGAAATCGTTCGACTGGTTTTGCAGGCTCGACAGGATATGGCGTACTTCGGGCGTGAGAATGTCTGAGGCTTCGAGCGAGAGCAGCTGTCCGGCCTTCATGGCCGCGCCCTTCATGCGGCTCAGGGTTTCGGTCAGGGCCTGAGCCTGGTCGAGTTGCTTGCTGAGCTTCTTAAGCTGCGGGTTGCTCTGGGCGATGCGCGAGACTTGGTAGCCGATCTCCTTAACCCCCAGTTTCGAGGCCAGGCTTATCAGCTCCTTAGAGCGTGCGAGCAGACTAGAGGGAACTTTAAAATCAGTCACATATACAGCCTAGCGGATTCTCTCCGCTTGGCGACGACATTTTAGGAACTATGAAACGCTCAGCGCTTCCGTTACACTGGAGCTATGGGGAGACCGGGGAAATCCTATCTGGGACTTTGGCTGGCACTGGCGCCCGCGCTCGTCCACGGCGCCGAACCCCATGGCAGTGGCGCCCAAAAAGAAGCCATGCGCGAGCCCATCAACTGGAAACGCATGATGGAAGGCATCGACCGTGAGCGCACGGTCACCATGAACCTGTGGTGGGCCAGTTACGCGCGGGATCGCAATCAACCCGACCCGCCCGACCGCAAGCTCGAAGGGCTCTCTACCAAACGCCAACTCAATTTGCGCGGCGTCGACCGCTGCTTTGCGGGTGACGACACGAGCCTTTCTTACGGAGAAATGATCGCTCGCAACATCGACAACGCCATGAAGGAACGCATCATTCGTACCAATTCCGAAATCGACAAAGGCTATTCGCTCATGACGAAACGCCTGCCGGTGGGGCTCTACTCCAATCCCATGTGCGCCATTCTCGAGGGTCCCGTCGAACCGGAGTTTCGTCACTCGCTGCACGAGAACAAATATCCGGGCCTCGATCAAGTGAAGAGTCTCAACGATTATCTGCTCTACGGAAACCACCTCGTGAACTTGATCAACCGTCCTAATCTGAGCGCCGCTGCTTACGAAGAGGCGGTCGGCAACTTCAAAGCCTACCAGGGCATCATGATGGCCTGCCTTGGTTACGCCGAATCTCTGACAGACACGGACAACTCGGATGCCGACGAGATGTACAGGGATTTGCGTCGGCGCGGATACGTGAAGGGTGATCGCAGACCCGAGGGCGTGGTGATTGGCCGCGATTACTACGGAAGTTTCTTCACAGGCAGTCGCAGCTACGCTGAGCAAGTGAGTGCGGGGGTGTCTCCCTCGATGCTCCAGTTTAAGGATGCCCGCGGCCGCGACCGCCAGCGCTACCTCAAATACCCAGACGATGTGAGCAAACGGCTCAGCGCCGCCAAAGGCGACGCGGCACGTGCGCCCATCGTGGCAGCCTTTGTGCAAAGCCAACTGCGTAGGATCCAGGCGGATCGCGCCTCGGGTCTCAGCGAAAGTGGAATCCTCAGCCAGTACTTCAGCGACATCCCCATCGACAACTGGATGGCTATGGGGATGTACCAGTTCAAATTCTCGGAATTCGATACGGACAAGGGAGACGTGCTCAGCGGCAACGTGGGCCCATGTGTCGCCCAGTGGAACGATCAATTCGGCAGTGCGTGCCCGGTGCAAAATACCATCTCTGGTCTCGCCGAAGCCCTGAGCTCGTCGGGGCAGGCCTTTAACATCTTCTGCGGCACGCAAAAAATTCTCCAATCCTACAACGTGCAGATCCACACCACGGATCCCACCAAAACTTCGCCCCAAAACCTAGGCCCCGACGGCAAGCTCCTGCCGCCCGAAAAACGCTGCGTGCACCCCTTCTGGTTCGGCAGCAAAACCTACAACCACTTTGGCCCGCTCGCCAACTCCGTGCAAAAGGGCTCGATCCCCGACCTGCCGTCTTTCCCCGGCAACCAGGCGATCCTTATGGAGTGCATTCACAAAAACGGCGCCCGCGTCTTCGGTGGCCGCCGTTAATTCACACCCAATCTTCACCAAAGATTAACCTTGGCGCCCTCCGGCTTCGCGTAAGATAAAGGCATGGGAGAGGCTATGCGCTACTCTATGTTTAAGACACTGGTTTTGACCTTGGCGTCAGTGACAATTTCAAACGCTCTTGCGGCGTCCAATGCTTGCGATCAGTACATCAATTCGCAAGCTTCCAAAGACCTCAAAGGTTTTGATGAGAGTTACGAATCTAAATATATGGGTGCCATTGCGGCCCAGAACGAATTTGGTGCCAATGCTGCGCAAAACGCTCTGAGCGGCAAAGGCACTCCTGGTAGTGGTGTGAGCAACGCCGCAGGCGCTCAAGGTGTCAAAGCTTGTTCGGATCACGCAGAGCGACTCTACGACAATGCTCGCAAAGCTTGCGAAGCCCAAGGCCCTTCGAGCACCAAGGGTGTCGAAGACTTCAAAAAAATCATCGCGCAAATCAAAGAACGTGGCGAGAAATGCGGTGCGGCCGCGGCTCAATCTGGAGCTACTAGCGCGAGCAATCAGCAGATCGATCAATTTGCTCAGCAAACCCAGGGCGGTGGCAGCACCGCGGGTAGCGCTGGTGATACCACCAGCGGCGGCACTGAAAAACAAGGCGCACTCTCTAAGGTTGGCGGTTCCCTTAAGAAGAACGCCACTCCGCTCATCGTGGGCGGTCTCGCAGGTCTTGGCGCTTACGCCATGATGGGCGGCGGTGAAGAAGACAACAGCGCGGCCATCGCCGCGGCAATCAAAAAGAAAAAAGACAAAGATAAAGACGACGATGATGACGACGACACAACCGACGATTCCACGGATCTCGTAAAAGACGCTCCTACCGACACGCTCACGCAAAGCGAGCAGCTCACCAAGATTCCCACCGAGCAATCGACGCCGGTGACTTCTACGGCCAACTCTACAGTCAACGATCCGGCTTATACGGGCAATGGCTCTGACCAGGGCGATACCAGCGGTGGTCGCGACAACGGTGTGGGTGAGTTTCTCACCTCCTTCGGATGTCTCGCGAGCGAAAGCGAAGCCCAGTGCCGCGAGCGTTACGCTTGTACGGCAGATGAGTCCATGAGCACTTGCCAATCGCGCTGGGAATCCGGCGTCGTCGGCTACAAATAGTTATTTCAAGTAAGATTGTGCGTGCGCCTTGATCACTTTCACAAGTGAGGCAAGGCCGTTCGACCGGCTCGGGGTGAGGTTGTGGATCAGCCCCGTCTTCTCTAGGTAATCCGCGGGTGTGTTCACGATGTCTTGCGGAGACTGATCTGAATAAACTTCCAGCGCCAAGGCTGCCAGGCCCTGCACGATGAGGGCTTCCGACTCCGCTTCAAAATGCACGCGCCCGTCTTGTAGCTCCGACGTCAGCCAGATCCGCGACACGCAGCCCGGCACGAGGTTCTCGTCGCGCTTGGCCTCCGGTGGGAAAGGGTGCTCGTCGGCGTAGTCCGCGCCGCGTTCCAGAATCCATTCAAAGCGTTCTTTCCACGTGGGATAATCTTCGAACTCTTCGATCAGATCGGCCTGGATGGCTTGCGGTGTCGGGCGAGTCATATCGCTACCCCTTGTTCTCCGCAGCCCAAGTGTCGCGCAAGGTCACGGCGCGGTTGAAGACTAGGGCTCCGGGTTTAGAGTCTTTGCGGTCGACCACGAAGTAGCCCAGGCGCTCAAACTGATAGGCGTCTTCGGCTTTGGCGCTCGCGATCGATTTTTCAATCCAGGCACCTTGGATGAGCTCCAGCGAATTTGGATTGATCATATCGAGGAAATCCTTGCCGTCGTCGGATTTCGAGGTGTTCTCCTGGGCGAAGAGACGGTCGTAGAGACGCACTTCTGCGCGCTCGGAGCCAGTTTCACTCACCCAGTGGATCACGCCTTTGACCTTTTTCTGTACGGTCTCGGCGCCCGATTTGGTGCCCGGGTCGTATTCGCATTTGAGCTCGATCACATTCCCGCTCGCGTCTTTCACAACTTCAAGGCACTTGATCACGTAGGCGTAGCGCAGCTTCACTTCGGCGCCCGGTGCGAGGCGGAAAAACTTCTTCGCCGGCACTTCCATAAAGTCGTCCGACTCGATGTAGAGCGTGCGGCCAAAGCTCATGGTGCGCGTGCCGAGTTCCGGTTTCTGCGGATGCACGGGAGCTTCGATCGTTTCGGTCTGGCCCTCGGGATAATTCACGAGGGTGACTTTGATGGGCTTGAGCACCGCCATGATGCGCGGAGCCTTTTCGTTGAGGTCGTCACGCAGGCAGCCTTCGAGCGTGCCCACGTCGATAAGGGAGTCTTTTTTGGTGACACCGATCTTCTCGCAGAAGGTGCGAATCGAAGCGGGGGTGTAACCGCGGCGGCGGTAGCCCTGCAGGGTGGGCAGGCGCGGGTCGTCCCAGCCGTTCACGTGTTTCTCTTTCACCAGTTGCAGCAGCTTGCGCTTGCTCATCACGGTGTAGGTCAGGTTGAGGCGCGCGAACTCAATCTGCTGCGGATGTGCGGGCACGTCGAGCTGATCGAGAATCCAGTCGTAGAGCGGGCGGTGGTCTTCGAACTCCAGGGTGCAGATCGAGTGTGTGATGCGTTCCAGGGCGTCCGAAATGCAGTGGGCGTAGTCGTACATCGGGTAGATGTTCCACTTGTCACCCGTGCGGTGGTGGTGGGCCTTTTTCACGCGGTAGATGGCCGGGTCGCGCATGTTGATGTTGGGCGAAGCCATGTCGATCTTCGCGCGCAGCACGCACTCACCTTCGGCAAATTTGCCGTTCTTCATCTCTTCAAAGAGCTTCAGGCTCTCTTCAGCGCTGCGGCCTCGGTAAGGGCTGTCGCGGCCGGGGGCGGTGAGCGTGCCGCGGTATTCGCGGATCTGATCGGGGCTCAGATGACAGACGTAGGCCTTATCGGCGCGAATCAGGTCCTGTGCGTATTTGTAGAGCATGTCAAAATAGTCCGAGGCGTAATGCAGCTCCGTCCAATTAAAACCGAGCCACTGGACGTCAGCCTGGATGGATTCTACGTACTCGACCTCTTCGGCCGCAGGGTTCGTGTCGTCAAAGCGAAGGTTGCAGGAGCCGCTGTAGTCGCGGGCCAGGCCGAAATTCAGGCAAATCGACTTGGCGTGGCCGATGTGCAGATAGCCGTTGGGCTCCGGAGGAAAGCGCGTGGCCACACGGCCACCGTGTTTTTGGTTCTGGTTGTCTTCGTCGATGATGTGGCGAATAAAGTTCTTGGGCGCGCTATTGGCGGTGCTCGGAGCTTCGTGACTCATAAGAGGGTCAACATAGCATAATTTTGACACCCATTAACGTTTTTTAAGGGGCTTGGTAGACTGGGCTCCTACGTCAAGATTCCCGGGGGGGAGGATTCGTGTATGCATACAATGTACGGTCGTCTTTTTTTAACCACGCTCTTCGTTTTTGTACTCACGGCACTGGGCTTTTACTTTTTTGCCCTCGACCGCACGATCAAGCAGAATCCTGATTCTGCGGCGGTCCAGGTTCTTCAAAGCCTGGGCGCCACCGCCACCGCGGATCATTCTTAATCTGCGAAGATCTCTTTGAGAATTCGTTTGCCCAGCTCCACGCCCGGCTGGTCGTAGGGGTTGATGTCTAGACACGCGCCCAAATACGTTACCAAATCCATATAGAAAGCTAGGAGCGCCCCGAGGTTCGCCGCGCGGTTCTCGCGCAGGGTGATCTTGAAATATGCCCGGCCAGAACGTTCCATGGCCATTGCCGTGGCCGAGAGCTCGGCGTTGAGAATCTCGTAGAGAGGTTTGCCGTAGGCAAACTGAAGGCTCGTGAATTCGGGCGGTAGGTCGTGAAATGTGTACTGCGCGGCGGTCTCTCCCCAATTTTCAATCTCCACAAAATGCGTGACGAATTTCTGTGGTCCTTCCATGAGCAGCTGCAATAGCGAGTGCTGGTCGGTGGCCCCGAGGGCCGCGAGCGGCACCAGGCCTTCGCGTTTTTGCGGCGAGCGGAGCTTGCCCAGCGATTCGCCGATCAGCTGCACGCACCAGTCTCCGAGAGGCTTGAGGGAAGAGGCGTAGGGCATGATCACGTGTGTGTCGCTGCCCTGTGCGTAAAGATCCATCAGGCGCTGGCCGAGTTCTTCGATCTCGGTGAGGGGAACCACCTTGCCAGCAAAAGTTTCCAGGGCACCGCGCGCTAGCTCATCGACGTCCACGCCGGCAAAGGCCAGCGGTAGGAGGCCCACGGGAGTGAATACCGAAAAGCGTCCGCCCACTTCGGGCGGAACGGAGAGTGCGGTGATACCTGTGGCGCGAACCCACTTGCGCAGGTCGCCTTTTTCCGGATCGGTGATCGCCACGAAATGATCTTTCCACTGGGCGCCGAGTTTCGTTGGCGCACGTGAGAGAATTTCTGAAAACTGGGCGAGGGTTTCGATGGTGCCACCGGCTTTGGTGATCACCGCAAAGGCTGTGCGTTTCCACTCGAGGCTTTCGAGCGTGTGGTGCAGCACTGTGGGATCGATGTTCTCAAGGAAGATCAACTTGCGCAGTGGTTCGCTGAGCCGAAGCGATTCGTAAACGCATTTGGCACCGAGTGAAGATCCGCCGATGCCAAAAATCACCAGAGTATCGCAGCCCAGTTTTATGAGCGTCTGGGCGGCCGCCTTGGACTCCGCAAAACCAGATTTTTTGAGAAGGCTCGTTTGATAGCCCGAATAAACCTTGCCAGCGACTTGGTTCTTTTCGTCGCGCGTCCAGGCCAAAAAGTTTTCGCGCACCACGCCGCCCGCAGATTGCGGCGAGGCGGCTTCGGGGGCGGCCATCTTAAGGGCGTGGGTGTTGAGTCCGTGAAAGTTGATGCTGAGAAGTTTGCTCATGTGTGTAGTCCCGGAAGAAAACCGTTTTGTAGTTGGCGCGCTAAGATCACGCGCATGACTTCGTTGGTGCCCGCGCCGATTTCCATCAGCTTGGCGTCGCGCATGTAGCGTTCCACGGGATACTCTTTGGTGTAGCCGTAACCGCCGAGCATCTGGATGGCGTCGAGGCAGATCTTGGTACCTTCGCGTGCCGAAAAGAGTTTCGCGCTGGTGCCCAGCAGCAGAGCTTCTTTGGATTCGGGGCCGATGCGATCGATCGCAGCGGCGGCCTCAAAGGTGAGCGCGCGGGCGGCGAGATATTCCGCTGTGGCGTCGGCAAGCATCTGCTGGATCATTTGGAAGTCGATGAGGGGCTTGTTAAATTGCTTGCGGTCCTTGGTGTACTGAGTGCAGTACTCAATGGCGGCGCGGCAGAGGCCGAGCGAGATGCCCGAGATCGTCACGCGCTCAATCAGCAGGTTGCGGCTCATGTGACCGGCCGAAGAGCCCTCGGAACCAACGAGGTTCTCGGCGGGCACTTCACAGTTTTCAAAAATCAATTCGCAGGTGGGCGAGGCGCGCATGCCGAACTTGTCGAGCTTCTTGCCCACGCTGAAACCTTTGAAGGATTTTTCGACGATAAACGTCGAGATGTCTTTTTTGGTATCGCCGGTTTTGGCGTAGACCCAAAAGAAATCGGCGTGCGTGGAGGTTGTGATCCACATCTTGGTGCCATTCAGAATGTACTTGTTTCCCTGCTTGACGGCGCGCGTTTGCATGCCGAAGGCGTCCGAACCCGCACCGGGTTCGCTCATGGCCATGGCGCCGATCCACTCACCCGAGCAGAGTTTGGGGAGGTACTTGGCTTTTTGCTCGGGCGATCCGTTCATCGAAAGGTTGTTCACCGCGAGAATCGAGTGGGCGAGGTAGGAAAGGGCCGTGGAGGCACATACCGCGCCCAGCTCTTCCATAACGAGGGTTGCTGCGACGCAGTCCATGCCGGCGCCTCCGAATTCGGGGTCGGCAGTGATGCCGAGGATGCCCAGCTCGCCGAGTTTTTTCATGGCTTCAATGTTGAAGCCCTGTTTTTCGTCCAGCTCGGCGGCGCGGGGCGCGACTTCGGCGAGTGCAAATTTGCGTACGGTTTCTTGGAGGCTGCGGTGGGTATCGTCGAAAAACAAACTCATGGTCGTGATTATCTCCTTAGGTGGGCCGGATCGCGTTTGACCCGCCCCCAAAAATTTCTTAGAAAGTGCAGAGATGTCAAATACTTCTTCAAATCCCTTCGACAATGTTTTTGACTCGGTGGAGCAGATGATCGGCCGTACGCCGCTCGTTCGGCTCAGAACCGCCCTAAAACGTGTTCCCGTGGGCATCTGGCAAAAAGAGCTCGATCCCGGGGCCAAAGAACGAGATCTCAAGTCCGAACTCTTCGCCAAAATCGAGTACACCAACCCCGCCGGCTCGGCCAAAGACCGCATCGCGCTGAAAATCATCAACGACGCCGAAAAGTCGGGCCGTCTGAAGCCCGGCGGCACCATCGTCGAGGCCACTTCGGGCAATACCGGTGCGGGCCTAGCGATGATCGCGGCCATCCGTGGTTACAAAACCGTGTTCTGCATGCCCGACAAGATCTCGGCCGAAAAGGTCAATTCGCTTCGTGCCTATGGCTCGAAAGTGGTGATCTCGCCCACCTCGGCGCATCCCGATTCGCCCGAATACTACTGCAACGTCGCCAAGCGCATCGCAGCCGAGACTCCGGGGGGCTGCCTCGCCGACCAGTACTTCACACCATCTAACCCCACCGCGCACTACGAAACTACGGGACCCGAAATTTGGGAGCAGATGAAGGGCAAGATCGACTTCGTCGCGGCCGGTATCGGCACGGGCGGCACGCTCAGCGGCACCGCCAAATACCTGCGCGAGAAGAATCCCAAAATCAAAGTCGTTGCCCTCGATCCCGTGGGTTCGATTTATCGCTCGGTCATCGAAACCGGCAAAGCCTGCGAAGCGGGCACTTACCTGGTCGAAGGGGTGGGCGAGGACATCCTGCCCGGCACGATGGATCTTAAGATCGTTGACACGGTGGTCACGGTGAACGACGAAGAGTCGTTCCGTGCCGCACGCATGCTCGCCCAGGCCGAAGGCCTTCTCGTCGGCGGCTCCTGTGGCCTGGCGCTATTCGGTGTGCTCCAGTATCTGGCGCAGCACGAGTCCAAGGGCGGCGCTCCCCTGCGTGGGGTGGTGATCCTGCCCGACTCGGGATCGCGCTACCTCACCAAAGTCTTTAACGATCCTTGGCTCAAAGAAAATTCCGTGAACGCCACGAGCTGGGCGGACATCAAACTGGGCGGCGTGGTGGAATTCATCGGCAATGCCAAAAAGATTCCTGGAATCTAAAGGAGAAGGTCATGAACGGTCATTTCGGCGATCCCAAAAAACGGTTAGAAAAATTTCGCGCTTGGGGCACGGGCACCAACGCCATTCACGGCGCGCAGGAGCCCGACCCCGTGACGGGCGCAGTGATGCCCGCCATTTACCAGACCTCCACTTATGCGCAAACCGCTCCGGGCAAGCCCATCGGCGAGTTCGAATACTCGCGCACGCACAACCCCACGCGTAGAACCTTCGAAGACGCTCTCGCTCTTATGGAAAAGGGCACCTACGGCCTGGCGACCTCTTCGGGCATGTCGGCGGTGACGCTCGCCCTGTCGCTGCTCAAATCGGGCGACGAAGTGATTTGCTGCGACGACGTTTACGGGGGCACCTATCGCCTCTTCACGAAGCTCCTTAAGGATCAGGGCCTCTCGTTCAAGTTCATCGATCTCACCAAATACGCGAGCGACCCGCGGGCGCTCAAAGACGTCGCTTCGCCCAAGACGAAAATGGTGTGGATCGAAACGCCCACCAATCCGCTGTTGAAGCTGATCGACATCCAAAAGATCACCGAAGTTTGCCGTGAGCAGGGCTGGATTTCGGTGGTGGACAACACCTTCGCCTCACCGATCTGCCAGCAGCCGCTCGCTCTTGGCGCGGACATCGTGATGCATTCGCTCACCAAGTACGTTGGCGGTCACTCGGACACCGTGGCCGGCGCTCTGGTTACCGATTCCAAAGAGCTCGCGGACAAGTTGTACTTCAACCAAAACTCGTTTGGTTTTGTGCTGCCGCCTTTTGATTCGTGGCTGCTTTTGCGCTCGCTTAAAACGCTCCCCGTGCGCATGCGTGCGCACGAGGCGAACGCGATGAAGCTTGCCGAAGCCCTCAAAAAGCATCCCAAGGTGGAGAAGGTGATTTATCCCGGTCTTGAAGATCACCCCCAGCACAAACTTGCCCGCACGCAGATGACGGGCTTCAGCGGCATGCTGAGTTTTTACTGCAAAGGCGGTGAGGCGGAAGCCCGCAAGGTGCTCGGCGCGGTACAGCTCTTCACCCTCGCCGAATCGCTCGGCGGTGTGGAGTCGCTCATCGAACACCCCGCGATCATGACCCACGCTTCGGTCCCCAAGGAGATGCGTGAGGCCAATGGCATCGGCGACAACTTCATCCGCGTTTCAGTGGGTCTCGAGGACTTCGACGACCTCTGGGCCGACATGGACCGTGCGCTGAAGCTGATTTGATCCCGTGTCTTCATCAAAGCTTAACATTTCCTTGCTGAGATACCCCCTTGTTTGAGGGCTGAGCATTGCGTCAAAATGAATCTGTAAAAGGGTGACAAGATGCTGACTTTGCTTAGGCAAAGCGGCCTTTTCGTCGATACGGATTCAGGTATGAAAAAGAATCGCAAACAAGGTCAGGTGGTGCTCCTCATGGGGCTCATGGCGACGACCTTCGTGATCATGTTTGGTCTCGTGGTGAGCATTGGCCACCTTGTGCAGGCCAAGATCAATTTGCAAAACGCCGTCGACCTTGCGGCGATGTCCGGCGCTTCGTACCAAGCTCGCTACCTCAACAGCCTCTCTGAAGTGAATTACCGATTCCGTCAAAACTTCAAGTGGACGCTCTTTGATCTCTACTTCACGATGTCGCGCTACAACCGTGGTTTGCAGCAAGCCTTTTCGCCCGCGAAAGTGGCCGCAGCTGGTCCTTACACGCTGATGGACGAGCCTGTCTCCAACATCGCTTTCGGCATTTGCCAGCAGTCCTACGGCTATCGCCCGATGCCCATCATCGGCGAGCAACCGGGCGATCAGCTGCGCATGGATTTCGACCTCTGCCAAAACGTGGTGGGTGCGGGTTCCTATGGTCGCGCGATTCCCAAGTTCAAACCATCGCCGGTTTTTGTTCCCGACCCGCGCATCATCATCACCAACATCGCCATCACTCAGCTCGCGGCTGAGGCCGAGAGGATTTTCAACGTCGGTGCGCAGAACAACCCCATTTATTTCAACTACGCGATTCAGCAGCTGCGCATCCGTCAAGATCACCAGCTCTCGCAGTTCCGTGCGGTCATCGAGCAAATGAACCAAGATTTCAGCGATGATCCTACGGCCATGCAATCGGGACGCGGTGGTGACACCGTGATTGAACGTACCTTCCGCGACAACCTCATCAACGCCAACGTCGACGCGAGCATTAGCTATCTCAACAATGTCGAAACGCGCAAAGTTGCGCTTTCAGATTTTGAGCCCGCGGTGGTGGGCTTTCGCATTCCTGTGGTCATCTTCCGCGACCAGGGTGGCGTGTTCTCCACAGAACTCGAGTGGCGCAGTCAAAGCGACATTCCTGGAGGCTATTCGCGCAAGCGTCAGGCCGCCAACGACAGCGTTCCGCAGAACCCCACCATGATCGTGCTCAAGGCAACGGCTCGTCCGCGCCTGCTCTTCTGGCCGCGCTCCCTCACGCCCACAATCTCGGCCATCGCAGCCGCGCGTCCCTTCGGCTCAAAGATTGGTCCACCCAAGAGTTTTTACCTCGACGAAAACCCTCAAGTGCTCGGTGCTACCGCGAACATGTCGCTCTATGTGGGCGACGTCGCCAAATACGCTCCCGGCGATAAGATTCCTGGCATCGGCCACGTGCAGTTTGGGGGCCGTGTGCTCGCCATGCTCGACGCGGTTCGCAAGGGCAACGGCTCGGGCGTGAACCAATTGCGTCCCGGTGGGGATGGGCCCTGTCCCAACTCCTTCGGTTGTATGGCCCGTGCTCCCACGCAATACGAAGGCATCATGTTCAACACCTTCATCACCAACGGTACGGATCCGCGCTACGACCTGGCCAAGACGCTCGACCTCGGTTTCAGCACGCCGGTGGGCTACGACGGCTACAATTTGCGCGACCGCGCCAAGTACATCACGGGCATCCACAACATGAACGAATTTGCCGGCATCTCCCCGTATTACGCCACGCCGGTCTCGGCGCTCTCCTCATGGGCCCCTGCGCAAGCGCTCGACGACGAAAGCTCGCGCCGAATCGGATACTCGATTAAACTCTTATCTATGCACCAGGCGTGCACAGAACTTGGGCTCTGGGGCGGGGGCGCGGCCTCCGGAACGGAGCTTAGCTTTTTCTGCAAACCCGAGAACGCGGTGATGCACTAACGGTTAAGGATGACAACGAAGATGAGCAAGAAGAAAAAAGACGACAAGAGTCCCGAGAAAGCCGAGAACTCGTCTTGGGACGCGGTACGCAACACCGCCACGCGCACCGAGCTGCAAACCGTGCCCGATGCCGATATCCGTGAACTCCTGCTAAAGGCCGGCATGCAAGAAGCCGCCCTGATCGTCGTGCAGGGTGAGTCCATGGGCAAGGTCTTCCGACTCAAGCCCGGCCGCAACGTCATCGGCCGTCATGTCGATTCTACAATTCAGATCAACCAGCGCGCGGTTTCCTCGTTTCATACCGACATTCGGGTGGGAACGGACCAGAGTGCGATCCTTGAGGACCTCAAGAGCCTCAATGGCACTTACGTGAATTCGAACAAGGTCGAGACCCCAGTGCTGCTCAAGCAAAACGACCTGGTGAAGGTCGGTTCCTATGTGTTCAAGTACGTCGACAATCACCTCGATGCTTCGTTTTCCGAAACGCTGCACGAAGCAGGCACCATCGACACCCTGACGGGGGCCTATAACAAGGGCCACCTCTTGAAGCTCATCAACTCGTCCATCGACATCGCCAAGGGGGGATTCCTCCTTAGCCTTATCATTTTTGATTTGGACCATTTCAAAAAGGTCAACGACACCTACGGCCACATCGCCGGCGACTACGTGCTCAAAGAGTCGGTAAAGATCATCCGTGATCAGGTGATTCGCGCTGACGACAAGCTGGGGCGCTTTGGAGGTGAGGAGTTTGTGGTGCTGATGCACGACACTCCTCTGCAGGTCGCTAAAGAGGTGGCTGAGCGAGTGAGAGCCACCCTGGCCGCTCACGCGTTCGAGTTCGAGGGGCAGCGAATTCCCGTGACCGCCAGCCTTGGCGTCGCGCTATGGAATCCTTCCTTCAAATCCGCTGCAGATTTCTTGAATTTTGTGGATCAACTTCTCTACAAGTCTAAGCAGAACGGTCGCAATCGGGTTAGTTTTGAGCAATAACCGTCTTCGACGAAGCGCCCGTGTTCCAGAGCGATTGACCTTCGTGTTGTACGTTCACGAGGATGGTTTCCGTGCCAACCTTTTTGAACTCTACCACGAGGACATGCGATTCCTGGATTTCACGTTTCGCTTCAGCAATCTTTGCTTCGAGATTCGACTCTTCCAGGATATTGGCGAAGAGTTCTTTTTGAACTTTCGCGTTGTTGTTGCTGAGGCGAGCCACTTGCAGTTGCTTGCGATCGGCCTTGATCTTAGCAAGCTTGGCTTTCAGCGATTCTACGGTCGACGACAAAACCTGAGCTTCGTGCTTCGCGATGGGGAGTACTTTCTTGTACAACGAGGCTTTGTCTTCGGCGTTCATGGACTGGAGGGCGGCTACCGAACCGTTGCTCGACACGTCCTGTGCCTCAACGGTTGCGCTAGTTTCCGAGGAAAGGATTCGTTCCGAACCGCGGATGATTTTTTGGAAGTCAGCTACAGAGATAAAGATACGACCTTGAACGGAAGAAGATTCCGTGGCGTTCAATTCGCCGGCAACAGCTTGTGCCGCGAGAGTCATCATACCTGCGACTGCGATTTGAGCGATGATTCTGTTCATACGTTCCGCCTTTCTTCTTACGTTCAAGTTCCCGCCTATATGCAGTTGCCGTGCCAAGCTCCCCAAACCCCCTAAGTGACTATTTTGTCGAAGCTTTGGACGTGTGTACAAAACATCGACCGCTGTAGAACTTCTTTACGATTGTGAGAATTTTATGCAAAAATTGCGTTAAGAAGCCCAGGTCCCGTGACGTAAGGCGCTGAAATCATTAAATTAAGCCAAGGGATGCCATTTTGATGTAGAACTTTTGAGCGCGGTGTCTAAGTGGAGATGCCTTTAAAACGTATCCGTTACCCTAACCGGATACCTTAACCCGGTACTTTAACCCGTCCCCATGGCCAAAACGCTCTTTAAAGGGGGCTTGGCTTGTTTTGGCTTCGAACCCGTCCCTTTAACCCGTCTCCTTTTCCCATGGCAGCGTCCCGGTCTTGCGATTAGGGTGGGCCTCATGTCGGACGTCGTAGAGGCTCCTAAAGCCGTTCAAGTGCTCTCTAAAGAGGTCATTCACCGAATCGCGGCGGGCGAGGTGGTCGATCGTCCCGCATCGGTTTTAAAGGAGCTCATCGAGAACTCCATCGACGCCGGCGCCACTCAGCTCAAGGTCACCCTCATTGAGGGGGGCCTCAAGGCCATCATCGTCGAAGACAACGGCATTGGCATGTCGGCCGCCGACTTGGCCCTCTGTCTGCAACGTCACGCCACCTCTAAAATTCAAAACGTCGACGACCTCGACAAACTCTTTTCACTCGGTTTTCGCGGTGAGGCTCTGGCGGCGATCTCTTCGGTCTCCGAAATCGAAATTCACACCTTTAGACCCGCTTCAGGTGCCTGGACGCTCAAGGCTCGCGGCGGCCTGGAAACCTATCTCGGCCCCGGCTCTCAGGCCCATGGCACCCGGGTCGAAGTCAAAGACCTCTTCTATAATGTTCCGGCCCGCAAAAAGTTCATCAAAAGCACCAGCGCCGAAGGCCGAGCCTGCCTCGACGTGCTCGAGCACCTGGCGCTCTGCTTTCCGCACGTGGATTTTGCCTGGTATCTGCTCAAGGAAACGGGTGACCTTATCGAAGACGTGGAGCTTCCTGCGACTTCGCTGCCTGAGCGCGTGAGGAGCGTAGTGGGCCTTGCCACCGACCCCATCCACACCGCCGATCGCGAACATTTGCCGCCCGGAGTGAAATCGCTCGAAATCGTCTTCTGGGGGCCGCCGAATTTCTTTCCCACCCAGAAGCACATCACTCTCTGTGTGAATGGCCGCGCTGTTTTCGACAAGCGCCTGGGCTACTCGCTGCGCGAAGCTTATTACGGCGTGATCCCTGTGGGTGTCTTCCCCGCCGTGCACGTACAGCTCGAAGTGGATCCCGAGATCATCGACGCCAACATCCACCCCCAAAAAAAGGAACTCCGCTGGCCCAAGGGCTTTTCCCTTGCCGGCCTCGTCTATCGACAAATCCGCCCGCACTACGAACTCCAGCGCGCCAAAGATGCGGCCGCTAGCGAAGCTTATCGCGAGCCCCTCCTCTTCGAAGCCAAACCTAGCCCTGCACAGGATTACGCCGAGGCCGCCCCGCACGTTGTGCGCTCCTCAGCTCCGACTTCCGCGGTGGCCTCCTCTCCAGGCATGCGCGCTGCCATGGACACGCTCAACGCGCCCATGGACCTCGAGCTCGACGAAGCCTTTTCCGAGCCCACACCCGCCGCGCGCGAAACCGGATTCTTTGCCTCCAAGCGCATCGTCGGTGAAGTTGGCGCGCGCTGGATTCTCCTCGAATCCGAAAACGGCATGGTGGTGGTCGACCAGCACGCTGCCCACGAGCGTGTGAATTTCGAACGCATCGTCACCAAACAGGACCTGATCCGTTCGGTGCCGCTGCTCACTCCGATTCCCTACCGCCTTGGCGGGGGCGCCTTCGACCCCCAGGTGCGCGAGCAGATCATGGATTCGCTCGAAGAGTTCGGCTTTGAATTCAATCGCGACGACACCGTTTCACGCGGTGAGCTCGAGATCATCGCGGTTCCCCAGGCCGACAGGCAGCTCAAGTGGGGCGACTGGCTTAAGGAAATCATCGAAGCCGCTGAGCGCGACCAGGAGGTGCTCGGCCTGCTCGACCGCATCCGAACCCACGTCGCTTCCTCGCTCGCCTGCCACTCTTCGGTACGCTTCGGCCAGCGTCTGGAGCGCGACCAAATCGAAGCGCTCCTGCGCTCCATGGACGAAGTGCAGTGGGGGCGCTACTGCCCGCACGGTCGCCCGGTTTATTTTGAAATGACCCACGGCGAACTCGAAAAGCGTTTTGATCGCTGAGGAATCGGATCGATGTCATTCACCCCGCAGCGTAGTTTCATAGACAAGGCCGAAGACTTGCGTTGTCTCCCTGCCGGGGAGCCCGCCATCATGTCCATCGTCGGCCCCACGGGCTCGGGTAAAACCCGTACCGCACTCCAGCTAGCCGATGAGTTGGGTCGCGACCGTACGCTACTTGTTTCTGTGGATTCCGTGGCGCTGTACCGAGAGCTCGATGTGGGTTCTGCCAAACCTCTGGGAGACGAGCGCGAAGGTTACGAGTGGACGGGCCTCGATTGGCTAGAGCTCAGCGACGTCGCTACCAGCTCCAAATTCGTCGAACGCGTGCTCCCCATCATCGAAGCCGCGCTCCACAATAAAAAGCACGTGATCCTTGTGGGAGGCTCGCATTTTTACGAACGCTCCCTCGCAATTGGCCGTATGCCGGGGGAAGCCTCCGACCCCATTTACCAGTCCATGCTCAGCGACCAATCCAACGAGACGCTACACGCGCGTCTCTTGGGTTTTGACAAAAGATTCGGCGAAAAGATTCTTCTTCCCGATCGCTATCGCATCACACGCTACCTCGATCTCGTTGAGCGTCAGGGATTGGGCTACGAAGACTTGCTCTCGCCTCACGACCGTCGCCCCTGGCGCACGGTCTACACCTTTGCCACCCATGCCAATGAAGACCTCGCGCTTCGCACGGCGCAGCTCAAGCTCCGAGTGGAGTCGATGTTCAAGCGAGGCTGGGTAGAAGAAATCTCGGCGCTGCTTGAGCGAGGTGCGGATCCGCTGTCTCCTGGCCTGCAGACCATCGGCTATCGCGATGTCTCGCTCTATGTGCGGGGTGTTTTAAGCTTCGAGGAAACCTTTGAGCGCGTGCTCATCTCGCATCGTCAGCTCGCCAAAGTTCAGCGCACGTGGGTGCGTGGGCTTCTTAAAAAAGGCTCTTTAGATTAAAAAAATTAAACGCGTTCGACGAGAATGATCCCGCGCAGCGATTCCAGCTGCTGGATGCATGCGTTGATTTGGCTCTTGGTTTTGACCTCGAGGTCAAAGAGCCCGGTGGCTTTCTTGTCATTGGCCACTTTGATGTTCACCGACTTGATGTTGATGCCCGAGTCCGTGATGATCTTCGACATCGAGTTCAGAATGCCCGATTCGTCGTTGCAGATGACCTTGATCTTGATCTCGTGAGTGGCCGATTCGGCGCCTTCGCTCCAGGTGACGTCGATGCCGCGGTTGGGGTCGAGATCGAGCACGCGCTCGCAGTCGATACGGTGTACCGTGATGCCGCGGCCACGCGAGATGTATCCGATGATATCGTCGCCGGGTAGGGGGCTACAGCACTTGCCGAAGCGCACAAGCACGTCGTCTTCAATGCCGGCCACCTTGACCACAGTGCCGCGCGAGCGGGCCTGACCGGTGCGCACCACAGATTCCGAAGAGCCTTGAATCTCAGCGATGGTTTTCTCGCTGTCGCTTTTTTCTTTGTTTTTAAGCTTCTCCGGAAAGAGCTTGGCGACGATCTTCTCGGGCTCTACTTTTGAGTAACCGAGAGAGATCAGCATCTCGTCGAACGAAGCAAACGAAAGCTTGCTCGCGACTTCATTGATGTCCTTGCGCTTTTCGAACTTGCCCAGCGATTCTTCCACCTTCTTGAATTCGCGATCCAAAAGATCGTGGCCGATCTCCCGGGCACGATCGCGGGCCTCGGTGCGAATAAAGACGCGGATCTTGGATTTGGCCCGGCTCGTTTTAACAATCTTGAGCCAATCCTTGTTGGGTTTCTGGTGCGGCGAGGTGACGATCTCCACAGTGTCACCCGAGCGGAGTTTGTGTTTGAGCGGTACGATACGTCCGTTCACCTTGGCGCCGGTCGTCTTGTGGCCGAGATTCGTGTGAATGGCGTAGGCAAAGTCCAGGGGGGTTGCACCCATCGGGAACTCTAGGAGCTCCCCTTTCGGCGAGAATACGTAAATGTCCCCCATGAAGAGGTCGAGTTTCACGGACTCCAGGAACTCCTGCGGGCTTTCTAAGTTTTCTTGCGCGTCTACGAGCTGACGTAGCCAGTGGAATTTGACCTTGTCGCGTTCCAGGAGTTTGCCTTCTTTGTACTCCCAGTGGGCTGCGATACCCGATTCGGCCACGCGGTTCATATCTTCTGTGCGGATCTGGATCTCTAGTCGCTCACCGAAAGGGCCAATCACCGTGGTGTGCAGCGATTGGTACATGTTGTTCTTCGGCATCGCGACGTAGTCCTTAAAGCGACCGGGAACGGGCTTAAAGAACGAGTGGATGATGCCGAGCACTTCGTAGCACTGGCCGATGTCCTTGGTGATCACACGGAAGGCAACGAGGTCGGGCACCTCTTCGAAATTGATCTTCTGGGTCTCCATCTTTTTGTAGATGGAATAAAAGTGCTTCGCACGGCCGGTAACGCGTACTCCGAGGCCGTATTCTTGGGTCTTTTCTGAGATGATCTTGATGAGGCGCTGAATGTACTCGTCGCGCTCACGCTTCTTCATCGATACCAGGTTCGCTAGTTTGTAATAAACTTCGGGCTTCAGGTAGCGCAGCGAAAGGTCTTCGAGCTCGGTTTTCATCCACGAAATTCCCAGGCGGTTGGCGAGGGGGGCGTAGATGTCGATAGTCTCTTGGGCAATACGCTGTTGTTTTACGGGCGCCAGGTGCTGCAGGGTGCGCATGTTGTGCGTACGGTCCGCAAGCTTCACCAAAATCACACGCAAGTCTTTGGCCATCGCGAGAACCATCTTACGAAAGTTCTCGGCCTGCTTTTCGTGGCTCGTCTTAAACGAAATCCGCGAGAGTTTGGTCACGCCGTCCACGAGCTGGGCGATGGTGTCGCCGAACTCCTTTTTGATGTCTTCTAGGGTGGTGTCGGTATCTTCAACGGTGTCGTGAAGCACGCCGGTCACAATGGTGTCCAGATCCATGCGCATGTCGGCAAGGATCTGGCAGACGGCGATGGGGTGAATGATGTAGGGCTCCCCCGAGGAGCGCAGCTGGCCTTCGTGATTCTTCACCGAATGGGCAAAGGCTTTGTCTAGTGGGGCCAGGTCCGCATCAGGAAAATACGTGCTGATCGTGCGCTTGAGGCGCCCGAAACCGTAGGGATCTTGCGGATCAAAGGGGGGAGATTTCTCGGCCATGAATTTACTTTTTGGCGGCGAGACGTTTTTTGATGATCGACTCAATCTCCAAGGCTGCGCGATCTAAGTGGTCATTGAGCACTTTAAAATCAAAATCGTCCGATTGCGCGATTTCCTTTCTGGCGTTCTCAAGGCGCTTGCGGATCTCGGAGTCAGATTCGGTTCCGCGCTTGCGCAGGCGGGTTTCGAGAATGTCGAAGTCCGGCGGGCTCACAAAAATCAGTAGAGCGTCGGGAAACGATTTTTGAATGTTTTTCGCTCCCTGCACATCGATCGTCAAAAAGAGAATCTCGCCACGCTCCACAGCTTTGTTGATGGAGTCGATGCGCGAGCCGTAGCGAAAGCCGTGCACGTTTGCGTATTCCGCAAAGGCGTTTTTAGCCACAAGCGCGTCGAATTCGCCGTCGCTCAGAAAATCATAATCTTGTCCCCGAATCTCCGTAGCGCGGGGCGGACGGGTGGTCGAGGTGATAGAACGGCGTGAAGTGGAAAACCTTGAAAGCAATTCGTTTACGAGAGTGGTTTTACCGCCACCGCTTGGCGCCGAGATCACAACCAAAAGTCCATTTTTTTGGGCTACCATGGGCAAAGGATAGCACAAGAGAGGATCTTTCGCGTCTCAAATGCGCCCGAGTGAATTCAAAGTTTTAGGATCTTAAGTTCAGGGATTCTGAAAACGCTCGGCCAGAGTTTCGTGCGCGACGGCTGAAAGAATCGCATGTGTAGAATCTAAAAACACAACGCTTTTGATTTTTCGCCCCTTGGTCGCATCGATGACGCGATGCATCTTTTCGAGTTCCTGACAGATGCGCATGACGGGAGTGGAATTGTAATCCACGATGCTGACCACGCGATAGCGGGGCACGGTATTGCCAAAACCGGTATCGAGCAGACCGGAAGTTTCTTGGGCTCGAGGGGTGGTTTCGGGAATCATGGAAAGAGAGAACTTAGCAGGACGCGGGCCCCATTCAAGGGACTTTTCGACCAGACTTAGCGCGCAATGCCGGAGATCATCGGCGCATTGCTGTCATAGCAGCCTTTGAGCACGCTCTTGGCGAGGGCTTCAGCTTCTCCGTCGTTCAAGGCTCCGGCTCCACGCTTCTTGGCGACGTCTTGGGCACAGGCCAGGGTGGTGGCACTCATTTCAACTTTCGAGTTGCGGGTGGTGAGGGTTGTGGCGATCAGGGCGTTGGCTTGGTCACGCTCGGTGAAGGAGTTGCGGGCGGCGCTTTCGCTGAGGGGGAATTTGAGAGTGGGCGTCACCCCGGTACCCTGCAGGAATTGTCCTCCGAGGGTGGTGAAGAAACGCGCGGTCACGCGCATCGTGAGTTTGTCCCCGAGCAGTTTGAGCGGACGCTGAGCGGTCGCTTTTCCGTAGGTCTGATTTCCAATCACCACGTGCCCTTGGCTTTGCATGATCGATGTGAAAATTTCCGCGGCCGATCCGGTCTTGTCGTCAACAAGAATGGCCATGGGATTTTGGTCATAGTTGGCAGCCGGCACGAATCCCAAGCTCAGCGGTTCTACTTTTCCGCTTTGGGTGACGTAAGAGGCGAGCGCCGGAGAGTTCTGGTTAGAGAAGGTCGCTGGCAAAAAGAGCTGCGCGAGTTGCAGAGCGATCGACATGTATCCGCCGCCATTGCCGCGCAAATCGATCACGAGGCGGTCAGAAGCTTCGAGATTTTGCTCTAGGTAACGAGCGATGCGGTAGTAGAGATTGTTATTCGCATTGTCGCTAGATCCGCCGAGCGTATCAAAGAAGGCTTCGAACTTGATGTTCACGATGCCGTCTTCTTTTTTCATTTGGAGTTTGGGATCCAGCGAAGCGCTCAGTTCGGTGTTGGTGCTGATCGACGAGTGCGCGTCGAGGCCTTCGAGGTAACCTTTGAGCATGCCGAGATATTGATAATGCAGAGGGGGGAAAGTCTCATTTGAAACTTCTTTGCTGATTTTTTGAATGAGCTCGTTAACGCTCTCCTGGAGAGCGTCAATCGCCGCGGCATCGAGCTGCTTGAGCTGAGTCTGCGTTTCGATCAGAGGGCGGCGGGAGGCTTTCTCGCCGAGGGATGCGTTGTTGTAGCGCTCGCGCACAGGAGTGTAGGCGACAAGGCAAAACGCATCGTTGCCTACCTCACGCAGGCAGGAGGTTCCGACTTCTGCAGCGCTCTTGGTGGAGAGAAGAAAATAGCCTTCGCCAAACATGGGAAGCACACCGTTGTACTGCCAGATCTTGGCGAGTTGTTCGTTTTGGCTGATGTCGGCGTGGTTCTGGCGAATGCGAGCCATCTCGTAGGAGTAGTTCGAGAGATTCATTTCAGATTCGGAAATCTCTCCGAACATTCGCACCCAAATCGGAGCGTTCGTGTCTTCGCTGACCTCGGCGTTCATCGCCATGGCCGAAAGATTGAAGCAGAGGGTGAGAAGACCGAGAATCGATAGTTTTCGCATAAACGTCCTTGTTACGTACAGAATTTCCCCGCCATTCGGGCCGGGGCGCTCAGCTATCCGTGCCGGCGGAAGATACGTGTATTGACGCCATGTGTCAATACAAAATCGGCTATGAAAACTGATTTTTCGCTCCCCGAAATCGGCGTCCGAAAAGTTTGGACCAAAAATCTCCAAGCTTCTTTCCAAGGCTCTTGGCGGAACTCCGGGGCCGCCCTCGATTAGCAGCGTAACCAATTGAAATTAAATAAGTATTCATTGAAGGTGCGGGGCGGTGCCCGAGGCGAGCATCAGAGGAAAGGCAAAAATCTGCCTAAAAGACTCTATCTATATATATGACGTGAAAATGGATCGCTGAGGAAGAAGGGGGCCGAAGCCCCCTTGATCATTGATATCTAAACAAAGTTCTGGGCCTGCTCGCGGAGCTTTTCCACTTCCAGCTTGGCATCCATCGTAACCCGGGCGAGGCCCTGGTTTTGGATCTTGTTGGAGAGTGTCGTCCATTCGCGGTGCAGCTCTTGGCAAAGAAAGTCGAGTTTTTTGCCAGTATCCAGCGGGGGCGCCTTAAGGATCTCTTCTAAATGTCCCAGATGCACCTTGGTGCGTGCGATCTCTTCGGCCACGTCGCGACGTTCGGCGATCATCAGAATCTCTTGAGCAATGCGCTCTTCGGGAATCGTCAGGTTCTTCTCTGAGGTGAGCGCTTCGTACTTTGCGTAGAGCGTGGTTTCCCACTCTTTGGTGACATTTGGCAATTCCGCCGCGATCTTTTCTAGGTACTTCGAGAGGTGTGCGTGAATCGTCTTCAGCTGCGCGGCAAGCGCGGCTCCTTCGCGTTTGCGGTCTTGGTCGAGCGACTGCAGCAGTGACTCAAAAGCGCGGCTCACGGCCTCAGGAGTGACCTCTTCATTCACGACGGTCGCATTATTGCGCCACAGATCCGCATTGCGAATCAAGATGTCGAAGCGCTCGTAGAGGCTCATCTGATTGTGCATGCGGTTTGGCAGCTGCGAATCCAAGTCCAATAAGGAGTTCACATAGGCGTCGATGCTCTGGTCTTGTGCCGAAACCTTTTCTTCTTCAATAAGGATATCGAGCGATCCGCGGCGAAGAATCTGTTTCGCCAACGCACGCATCGTGTTTTCAGCTGCAAAGAGCTCGCGCGGTGCGCGCCAGCGGAATTCAAAGAAACGGTGGTTGACGGATTTTAGTTGTACTTTAAAGGTGCGTGAACCGACTTTCATTTCGCCGGCCGCAAATCCCGTCATCGAGGTCAATGTATTCATCTTTACCATTTCCTATCTACTCAAAGGCCACGGCGTCGATGTTACGGAATCGCTTGTAACGATTCTTTAGTAGGGCATCGCCATTCTTCTTGCCCAGGGAACGCAGGGATTCGTGCAAATCGTTCAGAATGGATTCGCTCACGCTCGCAAAGTTGGCGTGTGCACCTTCTTTGCCTTCTTTAATGACGTCGTCGCAGACGCCAAGCTTGAGCACATCCTTGGCAGTGAGCTTTAGTGCCTTAGCGGCGCGTTTGGATTCCGTAGCTTTGCCCCACAAGATAGCAGCGCAAGACTCAGGGCTGATCACAGAATAGGTAGAGTTCTCAAGCATCAACAGGCGATCGGAACAACCGATGGCTAGCGCACCGCCTGAACCACCTTCACCTATAACGATACCGACACTGGGAGAGTTCATCTTCAGCATGCGCATGATGCTAGAGGCGATCGCTTCGCTTTGTCCGCGCTCTTCGGCTTCGACGCCAGGGAAAGCTCCCGGTGTGTCGATAAAGGTAACGAGTGGTTTTTGAAATCGCTCAGCGAGATCCATAATGCGCATCGCTTTGCGATAGCCTTCCGGTTTCGCCATGGCGAAGTTGCGATAAACTTTGTCTTTGGTTTTTCTTCCCTTCTGATGACCGAGCACAAAGACACTCATGGGTTCTTTGTATTTGCTTGTGGGCTTCAGTGTGCCGATGCCAGCAATGATCGCAGGATCATCTCCGTAGCAGCGATCGCCTTTGAGCTCTTCGAATTCAGAGAAAAGGGATTCTATGTAGTCTGCAGTGTAAGGGCGCAGTGGGTGGCGACTTCTCTCTACCACCGACCATGCTTTCGCTAGTTCTTCGTCGAGTTTGTTTTGTTCATTGGCGCTATCGGCTTTGCCATTCACGCCTTCGTTGTTTTCCATAGGCAATATCTAAACGCACAAAGTGGGTGAACACAATTGCGTGGGGCACATTGTGTGAGCAAATGATGAGCTTTGAGGGGTAAAAAAACCACGTTTTCTCCTATGAAAAACGCATTCGCGAAGCGTGTAAGAGTTTGTAAGTGAAATTGCGCAACGTTACGTCGCAATTTGCGTAAAAACGGCGCGAAAAACGGTTTTTCGCGCGCGAGAAAAAGAGAGTTTCGGATAAGTGCCCGAAAAACCTCAGTTAATATGCGTTGAGTCAATCTTATTAAAAACAGCAACTTACGTAAAATCTGGCGAAAAGTTTTAAAGAAATCTTTACGATTTTTAAAATCGTTTGTTGACACTTTTGGTGTTCGTACGTAGAAGTCCTCTACCGCAGAGTTGTTCTTTGAAAACTAAATAGTAGATAGATTAAGTT
>Ga0247823_10000913_pt1 | contig 24923 bp, 29 predicted proteins | sample 13C_PalmiticAcid_2_FD_192426 | JGI IMG/M metagenome (GOLD analysis project Ga0247823, IMG submission 192426) | Soil microbial communities from agricultural site in Penn Yan, New York, United States - 13C_PalmiticAcid_Day30 | ecosystem: Environmental > Terrestrial > Soil > Agricultural land... | reverse complement strand
CCACGGCGCCCCGAAACTGCTACGCCTGTGCGCGGGGCTGCATCGCAAATACGGGTCGCACGCCCACGAGTTCATACGCCCCGTCTGGATCGACGGCCTGCCCGGCTACATCAGCCGCGAAAGGGGCTGGATTCTGCAGACGACGGCCCTGGCCATCGAGGACGGGCGCATCGTCGACATCTTCATCACCCGCAACCCGGACAAGCTGGCGCGCGTCGCCGCCCTGCTGAACCTGCCCGGCCGCGGCACGGCGAACTAGGCCTCGCCCGCCGCCTCCAGACGGGCGATGCGGCGGTCCATGTCCGCGACCTGGTCCTTCAGACGCTGCTTTTCCGAAGCCATGTCGACGGGCGTGCCGTCCTCATAGGTCAGCTGAGCGCCCTTCTCGATCAGGTCCAGACGATAGAGGGCGGTGACACGGGTCGCCTTGAAGCGCTCCAGTTCGCTTGCCTTGTCGAGGGCCATCAGACCGCCGCCACGACGATGATCTCGACCAGGTATTCGGCCGAGGCCAGCTTGCCTTCGCTGGTGGCGCGGGCGGGCGGATTGGCCTTGTCGACCCAGGCGTCCCAGACGGCGTTCATGGCGTCGAAATCGGCGATGTCGGCCAGCCAGATGGTGGCCATCAGGATCTTCGACTTGTCGGTGCCGGCCTGGGCCAGCAGGGCGTCGATCTCGGCCAGGGTCGTCTTGGTCTGGGCCGTGACGTCGTCGCCCGGCTCACCGACCTGACCGGCCAGATAGACGGTGTTGCCGTGGATGACGGCCTCGCTCATGCGGGCGCCGGGCTGGATGCGGGTGATCATGGGGAGGCCTCCTGAAATCGGACCTCCGGCTTACCCCAGCAACATGTCCATCACCAGCAGGGCGGCGACGAAGACCGCTGCGAAAGCAATGCAGAAGAAGACCCCGTCGCGCAGACGACTGCGCGCGGGACGGGCCGGAGCGGCGGACGGCAGGTTGATCGGCAAGCGTGACATCGGCGAACCCTCGTCAGGAACCGAAAGGATGCGCCCCCATGCTTACCCCTTGATAAACAGAAACAATCAGTTTTCAGAACGTTCCAGGAAGCGCAGGGCGCTGAAGACATGAGCCTTCACGCCCAGCGGCAGAACCTTCTCGTTGACGTCGAACTGGGGCGAGTGGTTGGGCGCCGCCGTAGCCGGATCGACGCCGTCGGGACTTCCGCCCAGGTGATAGAAGACGCCAGGCACCACGCGCTGGAAATAGCTGAAGTCCTCGGCCACCGTGGTCGGCGGCGTGGCCGGATTGACCTGGCCCGCGCCCGCCGCCTCTTCCAGCACCGGCGCCAGCCAGGCCGACAGGGCGGGGTCGTTGAACACCAGGGCGGCGTTCTGCTTCACGGCGAAGTCCGCGGTAGCGCCATGGGCCTCGGCCACATGGTCGATGGCGGCCTCGGCGCGGGCCACCAGGGCGTCCCGCTGGGCCACGTCAAAGGTGCGCAGGGTGCCGCTGAGGCGCGCCTCGTCCGGGATGATGTTGTAGCGCACGCCCGCATCCATCGTGGCGATGGTGAAGACGGTCGGCGTGGTCGTCGGGTCGATGGTGCGCGCCGTCAGGGTGTTGACCGTCTGCACCACATTGGCGGCGGCGGCGATCACATCGACGCCCTTCCACGGCCAGGCGCCGTGCGTCTGCTTGCCATGCAGGACGATGTCCACGCGATCCGAAGCCGCCATGAAGCCCTGCGGCCGATAGAAGATGGTCCCCGGAACGCCCGGCACGACGTGCAGACCGAAAATGGCCTCGGGCGCCGGGTCCTTCAGCGCCCCCTCCTCGATCATCAGGGCAGCGCCGCCCAGGCGCTCGCCCGGAGGCGCGCCCTCCTCCGCCGGCTGGAAGATGAAGACGATGGTCCCGCTGATCTGCTCCTTCATGCCCGCCAGCACCTCGGCCGCGCCCATCAGCATGGCGACGTGGGCGTCGTGGCCGCAGGCATGGGCCACGGGCACCGTCTCGCCCATATAGGTCCCGGTCGCGCTCGAGGCGAAGGTCAGGCCCGTCGCCTCCCTGACCGGCAGGGCGTCCATGTCGGCGCGCAGGGCCACAGTGCGGCCGGGGCGGGCGCCGCGCAGCACCCCGACCACCCCGGTCTTGCCGACCCCGGTGCGGACCTCCAGCCCCAGGGTGCGCAGATGATCGGCGACCACGCCCGCCGTGCGCGTCTCGGCGAAGCCCAACTCGGGGTGCTGGTGCAGGTCGCGGCGCCAGGCGACGACCTCCGGCATGACCCGATCCACCGCCGCCTCGACGCGAGCAGCGGGGACCTGGGCGGCGGCAGCGCTCGCCCCCGACAGGAGCACAGCAGCGGCGGCGGCGACGGTCAGGCGACGACAAATGATCATGGCGAACTCCCCCTTTGTGAAGTTCATGTTGCGCGAGCGAACGCCGCTTGTGCAAGCCGTCGCGAACGCCGATCTTCGGGCCATGAGCAAAACGCCCAAGCCCTTCAAGGTGTCGAAGACCCGCTGGAACGAGGTGGTTCTGGTGTGCCGCAAATGCTCCAAGAAGCTGGACGGCGGCTTCGGCCCCGACGGCGACAAGACCCTAAAGAAGGCCCTGCGGCGCTATCTTCACGCCGGCAAGGGACGCAAGGCCGATCTGGCCGTCGTCGGCGCCGACTGTTTCGATGTCTGCCCCAAGAATGCGGTTATAGCGGTCAACGCTCGCCGCCCGGAGGAACTGCTGATCGTGCCCGCCGGCGCGGACCTGTTCGAGGTCAAGGCGCGCCTGGGTCTGGATGACGGACGCCGGCTGAAGCCGCCCTTGCCAGGCACGCCCCCGACCGAGACGACTTCCTAAAGTCGAAAAGCCGTGTCAGAGGCAGATCATGGACACGACCCGTATCGAGAAGCGTATCGGCGTGCATGCGCCGTCGGACCGCATCTGGGAGATCCTGTCGGATCTCGAAAACTGGCACACTTGGAACCCCTATGAGACTGGGGTGACGGGCGCCCTGGCCTTCGGCGCGAGCATCAGCCTGACCGAGGCCCTGCCCGGCATGACCCAGCGTCAGGTCCAGGCCCGCCTGGGGGACTGGCAGCCCTATTCGCAGCTGGTCTGGGCCGAAAAGCGCGGCTGGCTGTTCAACGCCATCCGCTATTATGAAATCGAAGAGCTGGAACGCGACAGTTGCATCGTCTCCAACGGCGTCATCTTCTCGGGCCTGCGTGGCGAGCTGTTCCACGACAAGCATCGCAAGACGATCCGCAGCGCCTATGAAGACATCAGCGAGGCCCTGAGGCGCGCCGCCGAGGGCTGATCAGCCCATGCTCGCGCCGCCCTTCATCATGTCCATGATGTTGATAATGGCCGGGCCCAGGATGACCACGAACAGCACCGGCAGGAAGAAGATGATCATCGGCACGGTCAGCTTGGCCGGCAATGCCGCCGCCTTTTTCTCGGCCGCCGACAGACGCAGGTCCCGGTTCTCCTTGGCCATGATACGCAGGGCCGCCCCCAGAGGCGTGCCATAGGTCTCAGCCTGGGTCATGGCTGTGGCCACGGACTTGATGCCGGGGTGATTGGTGCGTTTGGCCATGCCCTCATAGGCCATGCGGCGTTCAGGCAGATAGCTGAGCTCGGCGGACAGCAGGCTGAGTTCCTCGGCCAGTTCGATCGACTGGCTGCCGACCTCCTGGCTGACCTTCTGGATAGCCGCCTCGATCGACATGCCGGATTCAACGCAGATCAACAGCAGGTCCAGCGAGTCGGGAAAGGCCGCCACGATCGACTGACGGCGTGAAGCGATGCGGTTCGAAAGATAGACGTTGGGCGCATAGAAGCCCGCCGCCGCCGCGAACACCAGGGCGCACAACTTCAGCGTCAGGTTCATGCCCAGATCGTTGACCAGGAACAGATAGAGCGCCGTCAGCACCATGAAGAGGAAGGGCGTGGCGAAGCGGAAGAAGTAGAAGGTGGTCAGGGGCTTGGGCCCGCGGAACCCGGCCTGGGCCATGTTCTCCACGACCTTGGGATCTTCCAGCAGCTTGATCAGGTTCAGACGGTCGACGACCCGCTTCTTGAAGCCTTCGTCCGAGTGACGCAGCGTGGCGGTCGTCGATCCGACGCCGCCCTTCATCGCCTGGCGCGAACGGCGCTTCAGCTCGTCGCGACGCTCGGCGACTGCCTTCATCCGCTTGTCCAGCCGCTCACCGCCCATGAAGGAGTTGAGCAGGGTCAGGACGCTGGCGAAGACGGCGACGCCCACGCCGATGCTCAGCAGGTTCTGCGGGTCGGTGATGAAATGCATGAAGCCGTTCAAGGCGCCCTCCTCAGAACTTGAACGAGATCATGCGCTTCATCGTGAAGATGCCGCAGGCCATCCAGACCGCGCACCCCAGAAGCATGACCTGACCACGGATGTCGGTGAACAGCAGCAGCATGTAAGCGGGGGCGGCGATCATCACGAGGATCATCACCACCGGCGGCAGTGAGCCGATGATGCCGGCCGAGGCGATGGCTTCGGACGACATGGCCTTGATCTTCTCGCTCATCATCCGTCGGGCGCGCAGGACGGCGGTCAGGTTGCCCAGGGCCTCCGCCAGGTTGCCGCCGCTCTTCTGCTGAATGGCGATGACGATGGAGAAGAATTTGAGTTCTGGAACGGGCATGCGCTCGAACATCTTGTCCAGAGCCTGGGACAGGGTCAGGCCGACTCCCAGACCTTCGACCAATCTCTGGAACTCGGGACCGAGCGGCTCGGGGCTTTCACGGGCGATGATCTTGAAACAGTCGTGGACCGGGAGGCCCGTCTTGATGCCGCGCACCAGGATGTCGACGGCGTCGGGAAAGGCCAGCGAGAACTTCTTCATCCGCTTCTTGCCCTTCATGCTCACGACCCAGCGCGGCAGGCCCAGGCCCATGGCCACGCCTACGCCCAGCGCCAGGATCGGATTGAGGCCGACGACAAAAGCGACGAGCGTGCTGATGAGTCCCAGAACCACGCTGATGATGATGAAGGTGCGCAAGGAGATCGACAGATTGGCCTGCTTGAGCTTGGCGCTCATGGTCATGCGGGCCTTGCGGTCGCGGCGATCAACCTCCTGCAGTTGCTGCAGGATCTGCTTGCGTCGCGTCTCAGGCGTATTGGCTGCGGTGGCGCGCTTGTTGGCCGTATCGACCCGCGCCGCGCCGATGGTCTTGGCGCGCTTCACCGCCTGGGTCGAGGCGTCGTCGCCGCTGACCAGGACCCAGCCCACCCCGCCGATCATGATGAAGGCCAGAAAGGCCGCGAGAATCGGAAGCATCAGGCCCTACTCCGCCGCGTCCAGCGCTTCGGCCAGTTCACGCTCCAGACCGTAATAGCGGGCGCGGTCCCAGAAGCGCGGGCGGGCGATGCCGGTCGAACGGTGACGCCCGGTGATCTTGCCGTGAGCGTCCTCGCCCGTGATCTCATAGACGAACAGGTCCTGGGTCACGATGACGTCGCCCTCCAGACCCACGACCTCGGTGATATGGGTGATGCGACGCGAGCCGTCGCGCAGGCGGGCGGCCTGGATGATGACATCGACCGAGCCGACGATCATCTCGCGGATGGTCTTGGACGGCAGGCCGTAGCCGCCCATGGTGATCATCGACTCCATCCGGCTGATGGCTTCGCGCGGGGAGTTGGCGTGCAGCGTGCCCATCGAGCCGTCGTGGCCGGTGTTCATCGCCTGCAACAGGTCAAAGGCCTCAGGGCCGCGGACCTCGCCGACGATGATGCGTTCGGGGCGCATCCGCAGACAGTTCTTGACCAGGTCGCGCATGGTGATCTGGCCCTGGCCTTCGAGGTTCGGCGGGCGGGTTTCCAGACGCACGACATGCGGCTGCTGCAGTTGCAGCTCGGCCGCGTCCTCGCAGGTGATGACGCGCTCGGTCGGGTCGATGAAGGCCGTCAGGGTGTTCAGAAGCGTCGTCTTGCCCGAGCCCGTGCCGCCGGAGATGACCAGGTTGCATCGTGCCGCGCCGATGACACCCAGCACGCGCGCGCCCTCGGGACTGATGGAGGCGTACTCCACCAGGTTCTTCATCGTCAGCTTGTCTTTCTTGAACTTACGAATGGTCAGCGTCGGGCCGTCGATCGCCAGGGGCGGAGCGATGACGTTGACGCGCGAGCCGTCGGGCAGGCGGGCGTCGCAGATCGGGCTGGATTCATCGACCCGACGGCCGACCTGCGACACGATCCGCTGGCAAATGTTCATCAGCTGGGTGTTGTCGCGGAAGCGGACGTTGGTCAGCTGCACCTTGCCCGCGACTTCGATGAAGACCCGGCCGGCGCCATTGACCATGATGTCGGCGATGTCGTCCCGACCCAGCAGAGGCTCCAGCGGACCATAGCCGAGGACGTCGTTGACGATGTCCTGAACCAGATGCTCCTGTTCCGCCACCGACATGGAGACGTTCTTGATCGCCACCAGTTCGGCGACGATGTCGCGGATTTCCTCGGACGCCGCCTTCTGATCCAGCTGGGCCAGCTGGGACAGGTCAATGGTGTTCATCAGCGCATTGAAGATGGTCGTCTTCGTTGCGTGATAATAGTCGGACTGCTCACGGACGATCTCGGCGACCGCCTGGGCCTTCTTCAACTGTTCAAGGCCCGCCGTGGCGCGTGGTCCCTTGACCGGCCCGCCGGGGGTCGGCGCAGCGGCCTGGGGCTGCGGGCGAGCGGCCAGGGCGTCCAGCCGGTCCACGCCCTCGGCGACCGGCGCGGCCGTCCCTTCCAATTCCTCGAGAGAGAAGGCGTCGACGGGTTCAAGCACACGCGTCTCGACCGCCGGGGCCGGCGCCGGAGCGGGTCGCGAAGCGACCGCGACGCCGGGCTGAGCTGTGCGCTTGCCGAACATGAAATCAGCGCTTCTTGCTGAACAGGGAAGCCAGGATCGAGCCGCTCTTCTTGGCCGATGCGCCCGTCGGCGCCGCCGGCCTGCCCTTCACAGGGGCGGTCGGCAACTCGCGACGCGACACGATCTGCGCCAGGGTCTCGAAGGCTTCCGCCGCCTTGGTCTTGCCGCCCGATTCCACGATCATCTGACCGTTATTGGCGGCCGAGCCGAACACCTTGGCGTCAAAGGGAATGATCAGGCTGGGGTGAATGCCCAGGGCGGCGCCGAAGTCCTTGGCCGGAATCTCGGGACGGCCCGGCACCCCGACCTGGTTCAGCACCAGGCGCGGCGGCGCGTCGTTGGGGCGGCCCTGCTTGATCAGATCGATCATGTTCTTGGCGTTGCGAAGGCTGGCCAGATCCGGCGTCGCGACGATCACCACCTCGTCGGCGGAGATCAGGGTCTTGCGCATCCAGCCCGACCACAGGTGCGGCAGGTCCAGAACCACGAAGGGCGCCGTCGAGCGAATGCGGCTGGTCACCTCCTCAAAGGCGTCCGGCTGGATGTCCCAGTCGGCGTCCAGGGTCGCAGGCGCCGCGAACAGGCTCAGCTTGTCAGTGCAGCGGACCATCATCCGGTCCAGCAGGGTCGCGTCCAGGCGATCCGGCTGGTTCAGGGCGTCGGCGACGCCGCCCAGGGGGTCTTGATTGAAATCCAGCCCGGCGGTGCCGAACGGCAGGTCATAGTCGACGATGACGGTGTTGACGCCGATCCGCTCGCTCATGGCGTAGGCGGTGTTGTGGGCCACGGCCGAGGCCCCGGCTCCACCGCGCGCGCCGACGAAGGCGATGGAGCGACCGACGAAGGGCTGGGCCGGATCGGCGAACAGACCGCCGATGGCCGAGATGAGTTGCAGGGGCTGAACCGGGGCGACCAGATACTCGCTGACGCCACGCCGCATCAACTCGCGGAACAGCAGGATGTCGTTGGCGGCCCCGATGATAACCACCTTGGTCCCCGCGTCGCAGACCTCGGCCAGCTGGTCGATCTCGGCCAGCAGGGTCCGGGCGTCCTTCATGCTCTCGACGACGATCAGGGGCGGCGTCGGCTCCGACTGGTAGGCCTCGATGGCGGCGGCGACCCCGCCGATGCGGATCTGGGTCGTGGCCCGCGCCATGCGCCGGTCCTGACCGGCCCGCTCGGCGGACGCCAGGGTGTCCTGACGTTCAGCAAAGACATGTACGGCGATGCGCGGGATCGACACCTCGACCGCGCCGCTCGACGCCACAGGCAGACCGGCAGGCTCATAGGCCGCCAGGCCGGCCGACACCATTGCGGTTTCCCCGACGGGATAGGCCGGAAGAACCTCATCCGGAACCATGGGCGAAACGACCGGCGGCATGACGGCGGCGGCCACCGCCGTTTCGGTCTCCGCGACCAGCTTGCCAACCGGGTTATAGGCCTCGCCGATCGCGGCCTCCGTCACAGCCGCTGCCCCCGGCATGGGGGCGAAGGGCAGAGGCGGGCGCGAGGACGCGGCCGGGTCGATGAACTCATCGTCCATGTCGAACGCGTCCAGAGCATCGAAATCCTGTGTGGCGAAAGGCTTGCTCATGTCCATCAATCCACCGCGTCAGAGATACGCGTCCCGGCGACGAGGGCTTCGCGGGCGGAGGACGTCGCCTCGCCCTTGCCGTAGCGGTCGAACACCACGGCGCGGCGTTGAGCGTCCGGCGGCGTCATGGCGCGCGGCGTGACGATGTCGCGCGGATTGGCGATCTGGGCCGACAGGTTGGCGTTGACGGCGCAGCCGAAGTTCGAGGCCGACTGATTGTCGCCGGTCCGGGACAGGCTGCCCCACCGGGTTCCGCATTGCGGCACGACGGCGCGAACGGTTTCAAACCCGGCCAGGATCGGCGCGCGAGGATCAGGGCCGTTGTAGCCGACCACACGGATCAGATGGTCAGGCGCACCGGCGGCCACCAGGCCCGCCTTGACGTTCCAGGCCGCCTGATTGGCGACCGGATCGCCGCCCGCCGGCGCCTCGACCACCAGGGTCGGCGCGCCTTCGATGGCGAAGCGCTGGACCAGGTCCGCCAAAGCTGCCTGCTGATTGGCCGACAGTCCGGTTTCATGCACGGCCAGGGCGATGCGATCCATGCCCGGCTCAACCTGCAGGCTGTAGCGCGACAGCGGCGTCAGCGGCGGTTCACCGCCGAGACTGGCGGAGCCCCCGGCGCAGCCGGCCAGCAGCAGGCCGCCAAGGGCCAGGGTCGAGGACAGGGTGAGGAAAGACTTGGCGATCATCGCGCTCACTCGATCACATAGCCGACCGGCCCCTGCCACCCCGCCTGGGCGGAGGGGGCGGGCGAGCCATAGGCCTGGTTCAACTGGCCGAAGAAGATGGCCTGGGCGTCATTGGCGATACGCAGGCCGTCAGCGGGCGTCTGCATCCGTCCCGGCGAAGTCGGGCTGACGATGTAGGGCTCGACAATGACGACCAGTTCGGTCTCGCCCATCAGATAGTCCCGCGATCGGAACAACTGTCCCAGTACAGGCAGGTTGGTCATGCCCGGCAAGGAATCCACCGACTGACGCGTGGTTTCCTGCAACAGACCGGCGATCATCATCGACCCGCCCGAGGGAATTTCAATGGTATTCTCGCTGCGACGGACCGACAGGCCGGGCAAGGTGATGGAGGACGGCGTGCCCGCGCCGATGGTCAAGCCCCCGCTGGGCGTCAGTTCGGACACCTCGACCTTGACCTGCAGGCTGATCCGGCCCTCGCTGAGCACGACAGGGCGGAAGGCCAAGCCCACGCCATAGGGCTTGTATTCGACCGAAATCTGACCTTCGCGATCTCGCCCGGTCGGAATGGGGAATTCGCCGCCCGCCAGGAAATTGGCGGCCTCGCCGTTGGTCGAGGTCAGGTTGGGCTCGGCCAGGGTCCGCAACAGGCCTACGCGCTCAAAGGCCTCCAGACAGGCGTTGGCATTCGTGCCCGTCACCGTCTTCCAGGCCATGGAGGCCACGTCGGTAATGGCGTTGGTCACGGACGAGCCGGGGCCGGTCGTCACCGTGTCCTGAGTGGTCGTCGTGGTGCTGTTGGACAGATTGGCCGTCCGCGCGCCGTTCTGACCGTAGCACAGGCTGCCGCCCCCGCCCTGGACTCCGTTCACGCCGAAGCTCGAGCCGCGTTCGAAGCCGTAGGAATGGATGCCGTTGTTGCGCAGGATGTCCGTCGAAACACCGAGTTGCTTCAAGGCCGAGCGCTGCACCTCGACCACGCGGACCTTCAGGGTCACCTGATCCGAACCGGCGACGCTGATCATGTTGACCAGTTTCTCGGGGGCCGAGACGAAGGCGCGCGCCACCTGGGCGGCACGCTGGGCCTCGCCTGGGCTGGCGGCCGTTCCGGTCAGGATAATGCTGTCGTTGACCGCCTCGGCGCGGATGTTCGCGCCCGGCGCGACGCGGCTCAGCGTGTCCTGAAGCGCGCTGGTTCCGGCATCCACGCGCACGCGCAGCGCCAGGATGGTGCGACCCGTCGCATCCAGAAAGACCGCGTCGGTTTCGCCCGCAGCGAGCCCGATCACGGTAATGCGGCGCGGGGAATGCAGCATGGCCTCGGCCACCTGCGGATTGGACACGATCACGTCGCGCGCGTCGGCCGGCAGATCGACCGCGAACGAGGTGCCACGGGGCAGGTTGACCATCTGCGGCCCGACGCCGGTGGCGACGGCGGCACGGGTCTGGGCCTGCGACGCGGACGTAGCCCCGCCGAGAGCGATCAGAGCGGCGCAGGCCGCCACGATCAAACGATTCATGCCCGGCTTCCTCATGGGACGGCGACCGCTTCGGCCTGACCTTCGCGATAGACGCGCACGACGCGGGCGGCGGCCGCCGCCTCTCCGCGACGCGCTGCGCCGGGAACCTGACCGGACGGCCCGGACGTATCGGCGTAGGAGCGCAGCACCAGCGACAGCTCGCCTTCGGACTTGGCCAGGGCCAGGGCCTCGGCGTCGCGCCCGCTGACCTCCAGGGTGGCGGTGGCGCCGACGACCGCCTGGGCGTCCTCGGCGGCGCGGGTGGCCTGATCGATAGCCAGAACCTTGACGTTCTGCATCACGGTGGCGGCGACGAACTTGGTGGTTTCACCGCCCGACTGTCCGGTGTTCGGCAGCTTGACCTCGCGGGTCAGCAGGACATCGGCCCGGTCGCCCGGCAGGATGAAGCCCCCGGCGGCGGTCTCGACCGTGACGCGGATGGCCATGGCCCGCATGCCGGGCTCCAGATAGGCGGCCATATAGCCGCTGTCGCCGGCGCGGACGATCTTGCGGGCGACGATGGGTTCGCCGGCCAGAATGGGCTCGCGAACGACAGAGCCGACATAGTCGGCCTTGGCGCCGCCCGAGTTCATGTTTTCGGCGGCGCGGACCACGCGGGCGGCGGCGTCCTCGGCCTTCTTGACGGTGTCAGCCTTGGCGTCGGCCGCCTTGCCTTCACCTTCCTTGGCCGGGGCGGCGGGAACGGGCACGCTGCCGTCGGTGATGAAGACGGGATTGACCTCGTCCGCGGGCCAGTCCTTCCAGGTCAGGTCGGCGTCGGTCAGGCGACGGCCGGGCTCCAGATCCTTGGCGGCGACCAGGACCTTGGCCATGGGGCGGGTCTCGACGGCGGCGACGGCGGTCGCGGCCGGCTCGCCCGAGGGCGAACCCATGGCGCGCACGACCAGGGCCAGGCCGATGGCCGCGACGGCGGCGATACAGATGACAGCGATCTTGGCGGGCTTCATCGACGGTCTCCGGCAGGCGCGGCGACGTGGATTCGGTTCTTCGCCCCTTGCCGTTAACGATAGTGAGGCTTGTCGGTTAACGCGTCCCTAAGCCCGCAGAACGTCGTCAGCCGCCGGTAAAGGCCCGGACCACGGCGCTGGAGGGGAAGACCAAGACGGCCCCGATGGCGATGGCCACGCCATAGGGAATGTCGCCCTTGGGCTGCAGCAGCCGCGCCACCCAGCCGGGGGCGTTCAGGGCGTAAACCTGCAGCCAGGTCCGCGCGGACAGGAGCACCAGACAGAAGGCGCCGCCCGCCAGACCCACGAACAGGACGAAGGGCAGAAGGCCCGCCGGCCCCAGCCACAGGGCGGCGGCGGCCATCAACTTGGCGTCGCCTCCGCCGATCCAGCGCAGGGCGAACAGACCCATGCCGACGATCAGAACAGCCAGTCCGACGGCGAAATGCAGGGCGAAGGTCGTCCAGGGCAGACCGGCCAGCAGCGCCGCCGGCACGAACGCCGCCAGCAGGGCCAGCGACACCCAGTTGGGGATCTTCATCGTCGTCAGGTCATTCAGACCACCGACGATCATCAGGGCCGGCAAGCAGGCCAGAGAAAGCAAGATCAGCATGTCCATGCGACGACCCTAGCCCCGCGTCCGTTAAATCGAGGTTGCCGGACTAAAGAAAGAGATCAGCCGGCGGTTACGTCCTGGGGCTGCGACATGTCAGTGCCGATCTTGACGAGGCCTTGCTTCATCTGGGGCCCAAAGGCTGTCAGGCAAGCAATGATGGCGACGGCCATCAGAGCAGCAATGAGGCCGTATTCAATAGAGGTCGCACCGCTTTCGTCGCGCTTAAAGTCCTTGAAATACCGGATCATCGTCGCCCTCCCTTCTTCGCCTTCAGCAAGATCGCCGCTGAAGCGCTCAGACTTTCCACAAAAAAGGGCCAGGGCGCATAGGCCCCGGCCCTCATTCTCAGACGTTGGCTGATTTAGCTGCCAGCCGTGATGTCTTTTTCAGCCGAACCTTCCATGGTTTCACCGATACCGGTGAAGGCGGCCTTCATTTGCGGACCAAAGGCGGTCAGGCAGGCGATGATGGCGACGGCCATCAGAGCAGCGATCAGGCCGTATTCAATGGCGGTGGCGCCGGATTCGTCGTTGGCGAAGTTCTTGATGAAGTTACGCATGAATGTCTTCCTTTTTGTCTAAGCGAGCAACAGTTCCATGACCAGGGCCACCGGTTTTTGCCCGCCTGACCCCCGTTTGCATGGCGACAATGCGACGCCGATCATTAAGGGCGAGTAAAATGACGACATCCGCCTCGGATATTTGATGGTTACTTTTGCGTTTACTATAGAATTGCCGTCCGCGCCTTGATCAACGCCACCTTCAGGAATTCTTGATCTTTCAACGCCAGGCTTCACGCCTAGCGCTCGCGCGCGCTCGTTCAATCCCTCGGAGCCGCCGCCCATGCCCCGGTCCCTCAAGACGTTCAGGCTCAGCCTGACCGCCGCCCTGTTCACGCTCGGCCTCGCCGCATCGGCGCAGGCCCAGTCGCGACCTCTGAACGTCGAAATCGATCACGCCACGCGCGTCCAGCTGAGAGCCCCGGCGGGTTCCGTCATCGTCGCCAATCCCCGGATCGCCGACGTCACCGTGGTGGACGCCAACACCCTGTTCATCACCGGCAAGGGCTATGGCGTGACCGAGGTCATCGCCGTCGACACCCTGGGCCGTCCCCTGTTCCAGAGCCAGGTCGTGGTCAGCGCCGGTTCGGCGGGTTCGGTCCGCGTCTGGCGCGGCGGCCAGGCGACGGAGATGGCCTGCGGCTCCAGCTGCTCGCCCAGCGTGCGGGCCGTTCCGGCGTCCTGATCTCCATGATCCTGCGGTTCCTTCGTCGTCCAGAGCGCGCCTCGTCGAGGCGCCGACGACGCGCGCGGGACGGCTCGGCGGCGGTCGAGTTCGGCATGATCGCCCTGCCCTTCTTCATCCTCCTGTTCGGCATTCTCGAGATCGGCTTGCTGCTTCTGGTCGACGCCGTCGTTGAAACGGCGGTGTCCGACATGGGCCGCCTGGTGCGCACTGGTCAGGCCCAGCAGGGGGCGCTGACCCCCGCAGCGCTCAAGCAGAAGCTGTGCGAACAGATGAGCGTCTTCGCCGGGGACTGCCCAACCCGCGCCTATATCGACGTGCGCGTGGTCGAGAATTACACCGACCCCATCGCGGACGACCCGTTGAAATCCGGAACGTTCGACCCTTCGGTTCTGCAGTATCTGCCTGGCCAGCCCGGCGACCGCGTTCTGGTGCGGGTCTGGTACGAGCAGCCGATCATCACACCCTTCATCGCCCAGGCCGTGTCGCGCACCAAGGATCACAAGGTAATGCTGACCACCTCCCTGGCCTTCCGCAACGAGCCCTATCAATGAGGCCGCGTCTGCTTGCGCCCGTCATGCGCTTCTGGCGCGACCGACGCGGCGTCTCGGCCGTCGAGTTCGCCCTGATCGCGCCGGTGGTGATGCTGATCTATTTCGGCATGGTCGAATTCTGTCAGGCCTACATGGCCCACCGCCGCGCCGGCCATACGGCCTCCATTGTCGCCGACCTGGTGGCGCAGTCGGATGTAACATCGACCCAGGACCTGACCGCCGTCTTCGCCATCGGCGACATGATCATGCGCCCCTTCTCCGCCGAGACGCTGTCGATCCGCGTTTCCAGCGTGACCAAGGATTCGAAGGGCGTGGCGCGCGTCGACTGGAGTCGGGTCAGCGGCGACGCCATGGACCCTCTCGCGAAAAACGAGGTCATCAGTGACCTGCCGCCTGGCTTGATCGAAAACGAACAGAGCCTGATCCTGGGCGAAACTGAATTCGAGTACAACTCGGCCTTCGGTCAGGTGATCAGCAAACCGATCAGGTTCACCCGCAGCTATTATCTGCGGCCGCGAACGGTTGAAAAAGTCATCTGCTCTAACTGCTAGGCGCCGATCAGCGCCTCCTTCAGCGCCCGGATCTTGGCCTCGGTCTCCTCGCGCTCGGAGCGCGGATCGCTGTCGGCGACGATGCCCGCCCCTGCCTGAGCCCGCCAGGACCAGCCCGCCTCGCCCTTCGCAAAGGCCGCAGTGCGGATCAGAACCGAGGCCGTCAAGCTGCGGTCGCCCGACAGACCCAGCCCAAACAAGGAGCCGCACCAGGGGCCGCGCGGCGGCTCGTGGCCGGCGATCACCTTCATGGCCTGATGCTTGGGCGCCCCGGTGATCGAGCCGGGCGGGAAGGTCGCCTCCAGCACCTCGGCCGCGCCGACGTCAGGCCGGGCGGTCGCCGTCACCGTCGAGACCAGATGGTGCACGGTGGGGTGGCGCTCGACCTCGAACAGTCGCTCGACCCGCACCGATCCGGGGACCGCCGCCCGCGCCAGGTCGTTGCGCATCAGATCGACGATCATCAGGTTCTCGGCCCGGTCCTTGGCGCTGGCGACCAGCTCGGCCGCCAGGGCGGCGTCGCGAACAGGGTCAGCGTCACGCGGCCGCGTCCCCTTGATCGGCCGGGTTTCAATCCGACCTGTCGCTGCATCAAAGGTCAGGAACAGTTCGGGCGAGTTGGACACCAGGGCTCGCTCCCCCATGCGCCAGAAGGCGCCATAGGCCGCGCCTCGTCCGACCGACAGGCGCAGAAAGACTTCGAACGGGTCGCGCCCGGCGTCCAGCCGACCGCTCCAGGCGCGAGCGATATTGGCCTGGAACAGCTCCCCCGCCCCGATGCGCGCCACGACATCGGCCACGGCGGCCTCATAGGCCTCAGGCTCCGTCTCGTCGGTGAAATCCCTGGCGGGCGCGGACGGGATCACGGGCTCCGTTGCCGCGACCAGCCAGTCCGTCGCACGCCGGACCTGAGCTTGAGCATCCTCCACGTCGGCGCCTCGCCCCACGGCGAAGAGCTCGGCCGCCAGATGGTCAAAGGCCAGCAGGGCGGGATAGCGCGCCAGCATCAGATCGGGCCAGATCTCTGTCCGACGTCCGGTCGCCGGTCGCGCTCCGGCGTCATAACTCATCAGGCCGACCACCCCGCCGCCCGCGAAGTCCGCATGGCGCAGAGCCTCGAAGGCCGCCCTGTCGTCGACCGGGCCGACCAGCACCCGGTCCGGTTCGCAGCCGACGAAGGACCAGCGTCCGCCGTGTACGCCGGGATCGCCCGCCCCGGCCAGCAGGGCCAGAGCGCCTTCTCGCCGGTTCAGGCCCGCGATGACGGCCAAGGGCTCGCGCCAGTCCAGCTTCTGGATGTGCACGACGGGCAAGCTCATGTCGTCAGTTGCGCCCAGATGCGCTCGGCCAGAACCGCGTCCACGCCCAGGGCCTGCGTCAGATAGGCTGCAATCGATCCGTGCCGCGCCGCGATTTCCTTAAAAGCGCCGTCCAGATAGTCGGCCTCGACGCCGAGGAAGGCGACCACCGCGCCGTGCGAGGCCGGGCGGCCGGTCATCTCGGTCAGCTTTCTGGCTATGCCCTCGGCCCGCCCCTCCAGATCGACGGCGACATTGGTCAGTAGATAGTCGTTGATCAGGTCGTCGCGCGACACGCCCAGCAGGCTGTGGGTCAGGGCCGCCAGCAGGCCGGTGCGGTCCTTGCCCGCCGCACAGTGAATCAGCACAGGCCCCTCCCCCTCGGCCAGGGCGCGGAAATAGCGGGCGAACAGGTCCACGTGCGCCGCTTCGAAGGGGAGGCGGCGATAGGTGTCGGTCATGAAGGCCCGGCCCGAGGCCTCGGTCAGGTCGGCGGTCTTCAGGAAGGTGATGTGCGGGGCTTCGCCGCCGTCGTCGTGATCGCTCTCGATCACCCGCCCGGTCCAGCCGACGGGCCGACGCGACGGCTGATCGCGCCGTTCGCCGGGACGGCGCAGATCGACCACAGTGGCGAGGTTCAGGTCGGCCAGACGCGCCAGATCGGCCTCGGTCGCCCGCGCCTGATGGGCCGAACGATACAACCGCCTGGACACGATGCGGGCGTCGCCGACGGCGTAGTCGCCGTAGTCGCGGAAGTTGTCGATGGCCTGAAACGGCGAAAGGCGGTCGCTCATGACCGCCTTCCTAGGACTATTCACGCGCCAAGGCTAACGGGCGCCGACCAGACCGGACATGGCGTCCAGATAGGCGACGAAGGCGTCGCGCCCGGCGTCCGTCATGGTCGCCCGCGTCAGGGGCTTGCGCCCCTGAAAGCTCTTGGCCACCTCAACGAAGCCCGCCTCTTCCAGCTTGCGCAGATGGACCGACAGATTGCCGTCCGTGGCCTGAAGCCGGGTCTTCAACTCGTTGAAGTCGGCGGTCCCTACACCCGAAAGATAGGCCATGATCCCCAGGCGCACTCGACCGTGGATGACCTCGTCGATGCGACCGATATCGAAGTCCGGCGCCTCATCCTCAACGTCCATTTCAGCCCGCCTTCCTGGCTGCGCCGCGCACCAGAAGCAGGCCTGGCACGAGAGCCACGGCGATCAGCAGGGCCAGATAGACGGGATAGATGAGCAGGGCATCGCCCAAACCGGCCAGGACGACGGCGCCGAGGTAGGACGCCAGGCCCACGAGGTTGAGCCAAGCCTTGCGGCTGATGGCCGCGACCACCATCCAGGCCGAACCATAGGCGCCCATAACCACCGTCGGCATCAGAGCCACCACGCTCCACTCCCCGGTGCGCCAACCAAAGACCATCAGCGCCACCCATGTAACGAAGATTCCGTAGCCGATGGCCGACCAGGCCGCACCGACCGACCGGTTCATACCGCTCGCGCCTCCACAGGCGCTTTCGATCCGGCGGATGAGTACGATCAGGACGATCGCGAACACCGCAGCCGCGCTCAGCCACAGCGACAGGCTTTCCCAGCCTCCGTTGGGGATTCGACCCAGCTCCATCATCCACTGGCCGACCGTGGCGGCGCCAAAGATGACGGCGGCGGCGACCAGAACAGATCCGCCCAGCAGCGGCCCCTGTCGCCCCTCCTGGGCCAGGGCCTTCATATAGGCGATGTCGTCGTGGACGGACTGCACTTGGTCGCGGGTCATGGCGTCTCTCCCTGCCTGTTGATGGGACAGTGCATCAAGAACTTTATATTGTAAAGTTCTTTCTCGAAGGCAAAGCGCGCGGCGCAATCTAGGCCTTGGCCATGCGTGTCGCCTTTCACCATATCGCCTATCAGCCCCTGGCCGTCTGCAACGCCCTGTCCATGGATCGACTGGAGGCAATGGCGCGCCGCGCGGGCCTGAAACCGAACGCCGCCGTCATGGACATCGGCTGCGCCTATGGCGAGGTGTCGATCCATCTGGCCCGCGCCTTCGACGCCCAGGTGACGGCGGTCGAACTGGACCCGGTCATGGCCGAGGGCGCCGAGGCGCGCATCCAGGCGGCGGGTCTAACCGACCGGATCAGCCTGCGGCGCGAGACCTCGGCGGCGGCTCTGGCCGCCCTGCCCGCCTTCGACCTGATCGTCGCCATCGGCTCCACCGAACCGGCGGGCAAGGGCCTGCGTGATCCCGCCGTCGTATTCGCCGCCCTGGCCGAGCACCTGACGCAGGGCGGTTCACTCCTTTGGGGCGATCTGTTCTGGAAAGACGAGCCGCCCGCCCCCCTGCGCCAACTGGTCGAGACGGGCGGCTACTACGTGAGTCACGAGGCCTGGCAAACCGCCGCGCGGGACGCGGGGCTGGAAATCATCTCGGCCGAGATCAGCGACGCCGCCGAATGGGCCGCCTATCGCACGGCGATGGAGACCGCCATCGCGGCCTGGCTGGACGCCCACCCCGGCCATACCGACGCCGCCAGCGTCGCCGCGACGGCACACCGCATCAAGATGATGCTCGACTTCGGCGCGGACTACCTCGGCTTCGGCCTCTACCTGTTTCGGAAGACCTGAAGCGCCCAACGAAAAGGGCGCCCGGAGACATCCCCCGAGCGCCCTTCAATAGAACATCGCCTTTGCGCTCAAGCAGCGCGCGATAGCGCCCTTCTTCTTACCGGAAAGGCGGCTCATCAAAGGCGCGCAGCTTGCGCGAGTGCAGGCGAGTGCCCTCGGCGCGCAGCAGGTCCACCGCCTGGATGCCGATCTGCAGGTGTTCCGAGATCGAGCCTTCATAGAAGCGGTTGGCCTGACCCGGCAGCTTGATCTCGCCGTGCAGCGGCTTGTCCGAGACGCACAGCAGGGTCCCGTAGGGCACGCGGAAGCGATAGCCCTGGGCAGCGATGGTGGCGCTCTCCATGTCGATGGCGACGGCGCGGCTCTGGTTGAAGCGCAGGGCCGACTTGGAATAACGCAACTCCCAGTTGCGGTCGTCGGTGGTGACCACGGTGCCAGTGCGCAGCCGCTTCTTGACCTCTTCGCCCGGCGCGCCCGAGACCAGCTTGGTCGCGTCATAGAGGGCGCGCTGCACCTCGGCGATGCTCGGGATCGGAATATCGGCGGGCAGGACCGCGTCCAGCACATGGTCGTCGCGCAGATAGGCGTGGGCCAGGACATAGTCGCCGATGGTCTGGCTGGCGCGCAGACCGCCGCAGTGACCGATCATCATCCAGGCGTGCGGCCGGGTGACGGCCAGGTGGTCGCAGATGGTCTTGGCGTTGGATGGCCCGACCCCGATGTTGACCAGGGTGATGCCCGTGCCGCCCGGCGCGGTCAGGTGATAGGCCGGCATCTGATGTCGACGCCAGGCCGCGTCCATGATGGCGCGCTCCGGGTCAGGGGTCTCGCGGTCGATGATGACGCCGCCGGCGCACGACAGGGTCTGATAGGGGCTGGTCGGGTCAGCCAGCTGGGCGCAGGCCCAGCGCACGAACTCATCGACGTAGCGATGATAGTTGGTGAACAGGACATAGGACTGCACGTCCTCGACCGGAGTGCCGGTGTAGTGACGCAGGCGAGCCAGCGAGAAGTCGGTGCGCAAGCCGTCGAACTGGGCCAGGGGGAAATCCTCGTCCGGCGCGAACAGGCCGTCCGAGATTTCATCGCCGATGTGGGCCAGGTCCGTGGTCGGGAACCAGCGGGCAATGGCCGCCGTCATGGTGCTGTCCAGCGCCACGCCGGAGCCGTCCAGCACATAGGGGAAGGGAATCTCCTGATCCGAGGGTTCGACCGAGATGGTCGCGCCGTATTCGTCAGCCAGCAGGGTCAACTGCTCCAGCAGATAGGCGCGATACAGGTCGGGACGGGTGACGGTCGTCGTATAGACGCCGGTGCGCGACAGGCGGGCGAAGGCCCGCGTCTCAAGGTCCTGGGGACGGTCGCCAAACCAGCTGACGGTCAGTCGCGGATAGGCGAACAGGCCGGCGGCCCGCGCCTCGACGTCGGCGCGCTCGCCGGTCTCGAGGAAGTGCTTCACTGCATGGCGCAGATTAGCGACGGATTGATTGTAGAGGGTTTCAAGGCGGTCCAGCGCCGCCTGGGGGGTCATCTTGTCTGTCATGACTTCCTCTAGCGGAAAACCGTGACCATGGCGAGACGGGGGAAACACAAGGACACGACTGTTGACCACGAGGCGCAGAAAGCGTTCCGCTGCCGATCAGGAGGACGCCCCATGATCAGACGCCTGTTTTCAGCCGCCGTCGCCCTGTCGGCGCTGACCGCCGCGCCCGCTTTCGCCGAGGTGAAATCGGCGACGCCCGGCGGGTTCGCAGTCGGCGGCGCTGTGATCATCAACGCCCCGCCCGCGCGGGTCTGGGCCGTGCTGATCACCCCTGACGACTGGTGGAGCCGCGACCACCGCTGGTTCAGGAACTCGACCCTGTCGCTCGACCTCGCTCCCGGCGGCTGCTGGTGCGAAACGGCGGCCGACGGCCGCGTCTCGCGCCATCTGGAAACGGCCCTGGTCGAACCGGGATCGAAACTGGTCCTGCGCGGCGGCTTGGGTCCGCTTCAGGGCCAGGGCGCAAGCGGGGGTCTGACCTTCGACCTCAAGGCTGAAGGCGAGGGCAGCGTCCTGACCTGGTCATACATCGTGGGCGGATATACGCCCGGCGGTCTGGAGAACTGGGCCACGCCAGTCGACGGCGTCCTGTCGGCGCAACTGGCCAATCTGAAAACGCGCGTCGAGACCGCTGACTAGACCAGTTCGCGGCTGAAGAAGGCTATCGCGGCCTGTGTCAGTCTCGCCTCGCGGGACTGACACAGGCTCTGGACTCGACCGCCGACGGCCTCGATCCGGGACGCCAAAGTGGTCGCGGCCTGATCCCGGCCGCCCAGCCAGAGCGGCGCGGCGTCGACCCGGACATAGGCCTCGGGTCGGGTCGCTGTCAGATCGCGCCTTGTCGCCGGCCTCCGCTCCAGCGCTCCCGCCGCCCGGATCAGCTCGGACCGCCCCGGCGCGGCCATGTAGCGCCGATCCAGAGCGAGCATCAGGGCGATGTTCGCGCCCTCCCCCAGTCCCAGAACGCCCAACCGCGTCGGATCACCGCCGAACCACGCCGCCCGGTCCGCGACCCAGGCGGTCGCCAAGGCGGCGTCCGCGATCACCAGAGCCTCCGAACCGCGCATCGTCCGCAGGTCCGCCAGAGCGACGACGAAGCCGCGTCGCGCCAGCCGCCGCGCGGTCCGACGCCCCTCGCCGCGCCCGTCATCGAACAGCATCAGCAACGGCCGCCCCTTCGCGCCCTGAAGGGCGTATATCTCGACCGTCTGACGCGGATCGGGGCCATAGCCCAACCTCGCGCCTTTGCGCCCGGCCGCCCATGCGTCGCCGAACGGCGCGGCCATGAGGCCGCCGAACAGGGAGAGGAACAGGCCTCGTCGGGTCATGACGCTCCGGCGAAAAGGAAAGACCCTTATCGCCATAGATCGCGCACCGCTCAACCGCCCCGCTTCGTCTTCAGGCCTTGCGCGCCGCCGGCCGTCGCCGTTTCGGCAGGCCGCTGGGATTACCCCAGAAGGTGAAGACCGCCAGCGAACCCAGCAGGACCAGAGCCACACCTGAAGCCGCGACCACCAGCCGATAGGCCAGGCCGCCGACCTTGGCCGCATGGAGCGGATACTGTGCGTTGGCCACCCGCAGCCCCAGAGGCAAGGTCAGGGCGTCGCGCGCGCCCACGATGCGGCCGTCCGCCGGGTCGTACCAGACCTGGGTGCGGCCGTTAGGCAACCATTCCTCAGCCCTTCGCATGCGCAGACTGATCAGGCCGCCCGGTTTGGCCGGCAAGGAGATGATACGCAACTCGGCGTCGGGGAAGCGGCCTTGCGCCTGGCTCATCATGGCGGGCCAGTCCAGATCGGGCGACAGTGCGCCGCCTTCATGTTGCGGCGCGGCCATGATCGCCTTCAGATCCTTGCCCGGCGACAGGGCCACGGCCAGGCCCTCGTAGAGCGGCAAGGCCAGGATGGCCCCCGTCGTCAGGATCACGGCCAGCACCGGCGCAGTCCAGACGCCCAGGTCGCGATGATGCTTGACGATCCCTGCCCGCTTCCAGGTCCTGGGCAGGACGGCGAAGACGAAGGTCCGGCGTGTAGGCCACCACAGGATCACCCCGGTGATGACAAAGCCCAGACCGGCCAGGCCCGCGATCCCGGCGATGGTCTTTCCGACATCGCCGATCAGCAGATAGTGATGCAGATCGAACAACCACAGCTCGGGTCGCGCCCACAGGCTGTCCCAGCGCGCCACGATCTGGCCCGACTGGGTCGCATAGGCCCCGCGCGTCTTGTCCTCATAGTTCAGGCGATGGATGCCCAGCCGATCATCCGCCAGGATGACCGAACGCGGCCGATCAGGCACCGAGAAGGCCCGATCCAGCGCCGCGCCGATGAGTCGGGGGTCCGAAACCCGCGCCTCCGTCGCGTGGGGCACGACGGCGCGCAGCCAGTCGTCCTTGAACACCAGAACGGTTCCGGTCAGCCCCAGGACGAACAGCAGCAGGCCGATCAGCCCCCCGGTCCAGCGATGCGCCAGTCGGACCAGACGCATCAGAAGCGACGGTCCCACCCGAGGGTGAAGGAACGGCCCCGGCCGGCGAAGTAGCGCAGGTTGTCGGTCGGATTGCTGGTGTCGGAGCTATAGGTCACATAGTCCTCGTTGAAGAGGTTCTGCACCGCCAGCGACACGCCCCCGAACGAGAAATCGTAGCGCAGATAGGCGTCGGCCACGGTGTAGCCTTCGAAGTTGTTGCGCGCGTCCCCGCCTTCGAAGTCCCGCGCCAGATAGGCCTGGACCTGCAGGCGCGCCGACAGCGGCCCATTGGCGTAGATCGCCGCCGCATTGATCCGGTCCGGCGAGATGTTGGCCCCGTCCAGATCCTGATCCACCCGCCCGTCGTCATTGGTGTCGGTCTGGCCGCGCAGGCGCGCATAGCCGGTCGAGACCGTCAGCCCCTCGATCGGGGTGCGGGCGCGCAGGTTCAACTCCAGCCCCTCGATCTCGACCGCCTGACGCTGGACGTCATAAACGCCGTCAGGGTTGCGAACGAGGAACTGCCCCAAGTCCGAAGAAGACCAGAAATAGGTCGCCCCGGCCTCGAACGGTCCGCGCTTCACCTCTAGGCCAATCTCCTGATTGTCCGAGACCACCGGGCTGATGTCGAGGAAGCTGTCGACCTGGACGCCGTCCACATTGATCGAGCGCAAGATACGGCCGACGTCCGGCACGGTGTAGCCTTCGGCGTAGCTGGCGTAGGCGCGCACGCCGTCCATCGGCTCATAGACCACGCCGCCGTTGACCAGGGTCGCCTCGAACTTGGGCTTGCCACCCGTCACCCGGCGCGAGCCGTAGGAGGCCAGAGTCGTGAAGTCGTTGACCGACAGCTCGACGTTTTCCTGACGCACGCCGCCGGCCAGACGCACCTTGCCGTCAAACAGGCGCATGTTGGCCTGAACGAAGGGGGCGACGCTCTGGAACTCGGTCGGCGGCACCCAGGCGCGGTTGGTGGCGATCAGCAACTGCTCGGTGCGGTCCTTCAGGGCGTCCAGACCCAGGGTCGCGGTCAGGCCGGGCACGCCCGGCACGGCCCGCTCATAGCTGGCGCGCGCGCCCAGCTTGCGCGAGCGGTTCGACGACTGGTCGAACAGGGTGCCGATCGGGGCGATGCTGGCGTCCTGCATCGTGGAGGAACGGTCGCCGCCGAAAGTGTCGCGCGTGCGATTGAAGAAGACCTGGGCGCTGAAGTCGCCGCCCCACAGGTCGCTGTCGGTCAGAGAGGCCGAGACCGTCTCGACCCGGTTGCCGGCGGGCTCGCCCTCGATCTGGCCGCGCTCGCTGCTGGCCGGACGGCCGATGGTGCGATCGCCGGGGATACGGACATAGTCGCCGTCGCCCTTCAGTTCGAAACGGTTGGCCAACAGGTCCAGGCGCACCGTGTCGGTCAGGTCCCAGCCGAAACGGCCGAAGAAGGAGAGGGCCTTGGAATCCTGCACCTCGCCCTGGGTGTTGTCCACGCCGACCCGGCGGCCGTTAGCGTCATAAAAGGCCCCGCGCTGGTCATAGGCCACGCCGAAGACGCCGTCGAAATCACCGTGGCGATAGGCGGCCAGGCCGCCCAGCTTGGCCCCGATCCCGTCGCCTTCCGGCCCGCCCGAACTGGATACCTGGGCCAGCATCCGGCCCGTCAGTCCGTCTTCGGTCGGCGCGCCGACCGTCACCTGATTGACCACGCCGCCGGTGGCGCCGATGCCCTGCAGGGCGTTGGAGCCGTAGATCAGCTCGACCCGGTCCACAAAGAAGGGGTCGATCGTATAGCCGTCGCGCGAGCCGTCGCGGATCGGGGTCGACTGCGGGATGCCGTTGATGGCGTAGAGCGGCGAGCGGCCGCGCAGGCTCTCGCCCGAGCCGGTCAGCTTTTGCCGCGTCGGCGAGAAGGACGGCGACAGGGTCGCGACCGCGTCAATCACCGAGCCGCTGATGGCCACCTGTTCCGACAGGGTCTTGCGATCAATCACGTCCACCGTCATCGGCAGGGCGCTGGCCGGCAGGATCGTGCGCGCCGCCGTCACCACCACCTCCCCGACCGTGCTGACCTCAGGCTCCTGTCGCGTCGTCTGGGCGGCGGCGGTCGAGGCGAAGGCGGTCCCGGCCAGCAGAGCCGAAACAGCGATAAGGCCGGACGATCGGCGCAGCGACAGGGCGGGCGAGGCGAAGGGCATGGGAGGGCTCCTGAGGAAGGCCCCGCGCTTAAATGCAATTGCGAGCGACTTGCAATACAATTCCGCCCACCCGGCGACGCGGAAACACCCAATTCGTCACACTTCACTCACCAATTTGTCGTAAAATATTTACATTGAAAAAATTGAGCGCATAATTCGCTCTGAGTCCGGAGCGAATTCCGGCCAAGGGAGGATACCGCATGCGCCTGATCGCCGTCG
>Ga0247823_10000911_pt1 | contig 24954 bp, 20 predicted proteins | sample 13C_PalmiticAcid_2_FD_192426 | JGI IMG/M metagenome (GOLD analysis project Ga0247823, IMG submission 192426) | Soil microbial communities from agricultural site in Penn Yan, New York, United States - 13C_PalmiticAcid_Day30 | ecosystem: Environmental > Terrestrial > Soil > Agricultural land... | reverse complement strand
GCACTCCGGGCTGCAGGGTTCGATATCTTGCGGAGTCCAAGCGACAATGAGGAGAGTCTGGATCGTTCCCTGTCGCTTGGCATTGCGGAAGTGGAAGTAGGGGGACGCCCAATGGGGTCGCGAACCCGATAAATACGCGGTCGTCCGGCAATCCGAATCGGGAGCGATCGTTGGTATGCCATCTGCGGCGACCGCCTTCGAGCTCGTCTTGCGAAAGCAAGTTTGCCGCGAGCAACAGATTTCCACCTGATCGTGTCCGCGTTCCGAAGATCACGGAGGTTTGGCGGGCTTGGGCATCTGCCCGCTGGGAGACGCCAAGGCGTGATGAAATTTCGCCTCCCTCATAGTCCTTCTTCAGGATGATATTGATGGTGCCGGCCATTGCGTCTGCCCCATAGATCGCAGAGGCACCGCCGCGCAGAATCTCAATGCGATCGATGAAACTCAAAGGAATACTATTCAGATCGACGAGTCCGCCGAGATCGCTGGATGCGAGTCCGAATGAGGACATGCGCTTGCCGTCCAGCAAATAAAGCGTTGCCCTCGGCCCTAGAGAATAGAGACTGGCGCCAGATGCAACTACCGTTGGGTAGTACCTTCCTTCGCTGGCCACGGTGATGGGGTGATGGCTCACGAGGCCGGGGCGCTCGCTCAATAGATCGTAGAGCGTTTTCTGCCCACTACGCTCAATTTCGTCCGCCGTTATCAAGGTCACAGGGACGGACAATTCCAGGGAGGGTTGCGGAATCCGCGTACCGGTAACGTCGACCGTGGCGAGTTCGGTCACGCTGGCCTCAACAGTCGCCTCCGTCTGACTGACGGGAAGGTTCGCCTCACGAACTTGATTCTTCGCGCTCCGCAGAAGGTAGGTGTTAGCGTTCACCGCGACCGCCGTCAGGCCGTGCTCCGCGAGCAGTCGGGCGAGCCCGAGGACAAGGGTGTGATCACCCCGCAAGCCGGTGCTGTACTTGCCACGCACCAGCGTGGGCGAGTAAAGCAATTGGATATTCGATTGATTGGCAAAACTCTGCAGGGCTTCGTCCAGCGTGCCTGCACTGATCTCATAGCGGGATGACGCGGCAGAATTGACCGGTCCCGCGACGGCGCTTTGAACTGTAATAGCCAGGAACGTCAGAACGAACAGGCGCGCCAGGCTGAATTTGAGGGACTCACGATACACAGTCGTGACGCGGCGCTTGCCGCAGGGCCTGATCGGCATAGTCGACAGTGCTCCCCAGCACCTATTGTTTAGATGCGGACAACTCGATTTGATTTCCGTCTACGGATTCCGCCTCTAGACCCCAACCCTGGCGCAAGGTGGCCAGCAGCGCCGACTGGTCGCCTGCATTGAATACGCCGCTGATCCGGATCTCCCCCAGCTCGCTCTGGGATAGAACCAGTTGGTTATGGGAGTATCGATTGAACTCGGCTATCAAATCCGCAAGGCGTTCTTCTTTGAATACCAGCCGCCTGTCTGACGACTTGAAATCGCCCCATTCCTAAGCTATTGATTGGAAACAAGTCTTCGCTCTATAGGAGGTGATTTGATGTTAGCAATGTCCGCCAACAAGTTGCCGCACCTTCGATGAAGTGCCAACAGACACCCCATAGTTCTGGAAAGTGTCAACAAACCGCCTCCTGCTCGACGCGGGCAGTGCTCCCAAATGAGTTCTCTGATTCCGCTTCCGACCCAAAGCGGACATCTAAGGATGTCCGCCTCTCTCGGTCAGGGCACGTGCAGCCAGTCAAGCGGGCTGAGCGTCTTGCGGACGGCATGCTCCATATGCGTGTAGATCATGGTCGTCTTAAGATTTCGGTGACCGAGCAATAATTGGATGGTCCGAATGTTCGTGCCAGCTGCCAGCAAGTGAGTGGCAAACGAATGACGTAGGGTGTGAACCGAGGCGTGCTTGACGATGCCGGCTTGCCGCACCGCATTCTTAAATGCCATCTGCACTCCGGACTCAGACGCATGCCAGCGAAGTCGGCGACTGGTCTGAGGGCAGGCCCGCACAACGCGAGAGGGGAACAGGAACTGCCAAGCCAGGCTCTGGCTGGCGCTTGGGTACTTTCGCTGCAACGCATTGGGCAGAGGAGCAAAGCCGGCGCCGCGTGCAAGGTCCTGCTTATGCAGCCTGGCCACCCCCATCAGCTGGCGCCCAAGCCGAGACCGGAGGCGATCCGGCAGCAGGGTGGTACGGTCCTTGCCCCCTTTTCCCGCTCTGACATGAATCAGCCCAGCCTCGAGGTCCACGTCCTTGACCCTGAGGGTCATACACTCGGTGACCCTAAGGCCTGACCCGTAGAGAAGGTGGGCCATCAAGGCAGCCACGCCATCCATCTGGGCCAGAGCCGCAATCACCTCGTCTGTGCTCAAGACAACCGGAAGTCGGTCCCTTCGCTGGACTCGCCGCAGGCCACTGAGGTGGCCGACCTCGACTTCCAGCACGTCGCGGTAGAGGAAGAGCAAGGCATTAAGCGCTTGGGATTGGGTGGACGCAGCTACACCCCGGGCTGCCGCGAGGTGATTGATGAAGGCCACTATGCCAGCGGTGCCAACCGCACGTGGATGCTGGCGGCAATGGAAATGGATGTACCTACGAATCCAGAACCGGTAAGCCTGCTCGGTTCGGCGACTCAGATGACGGCGGCGGCAGACCACGGACACTTGGTCCATGAGCCGAAGAGGGGGCGGCGTGGTGGCGCTCGGTTCACCCCATAAGGTTCGCTCCAGTGGTGGTGAAACGACGGCAGCGTACCTTGGGTACGCCAACCGTGGGTCCGGTTATACATCCGGTTGTTAGCCGGACCCAGTGGCCCTAAGATCGAGCCGTATCAAGGGGATAGCCCACCATACGGTGTGCTGTGGATAAGTCGTATAACCGGACCCAGGGATCCGGCTATTAGGTAGTTAGGCATCAGGGGAGACACTGTGGAGTCCTGCTACATTGAGTTTGTGCCTGCCAGCCCTGAGTTGCTGCTTCATACCGGAGAGGTCTTTTCACTCATACGGGCTATGAAGTTCGGTCAGTTAGAAGTGGATGAGGTGAGGCTGACTGCGCTACTGACCCGGCAAGAACAGGCTTATTTTTCGGAGTTCACGCCTGAAGATTGGGATGAATGGAATTCTCACTGGAAGAGCACTCCTGTCGCCGTTCGGCTCTCCCCGGCAATGGTTTGTCCACAATGGGACTTGCCGTCCATGTATGAAGCAATATGGAATGGAGAATACGAGTTAGGGAGCCTAACTGAGAGGGATGGCCGCCATATGCTCACATTCGAACCAAGCGCATATCCATACGGCGGGATAGCTTGCCTTGTGGCTCTCACAGAGTGTTTCGGCCACAAGATCATTGGCTACGACGATGGCACCGGCTACGTTCCTTACACGGCACGACCGATCTGGAAACCAAGTAGGCTTCACGGCGCTGATGCCTAACAAATCATTCAAGCCGAACCCGCTTCGCGGGTCGGCTTAATTCAGGTGTTAGGGCCCATACCGAGCATGCCGCAACCGATCACTCTCGATCAGATTTTTGGCGCCTTTGTGCGCCAAGACTCTCTCGAGGAAGCGGCCTTTGACATGGCTGCTCTTGCAAGGCGACACCCGGAACTCCTTGAGGAGATAGGGGCCGCACTCAGACAGGCTATCCACTCCAACGCTGGCGACGAGCCATCGGTTGTTGACGCGGTTCATTGCAGTGGCTACTACGTAGCTGACGCAGCGGAGGCCAAGAAGTACTGTGTAGAGCTGCTGGAGCTATTCCTTGGTCATATTGCAAATGGGCCCTAACAAATCATTCAAGCCGAACCCGCTTCGCGGGTCGGCTTAACTCCGGTGTTAAGCGGCATGACCAACCCATATCGTCAGCTCCAGATATCAGCTAGCAAAGCGCTCCTGAAGTTCATCCGGGACCATAACGGCCATGTGGGCGTTGACCTATCTGAGTGCCTCCGGCTGCTTGAGGCCGACAGAACTCCGGACGCTATTGCGCACGCCCGAAAAGTGAAGCCCCATGGCATGGGCGGCATCACCGACTGGTATCCTCAGCCAATAGCACATACTGAAACCATCGAATACAACGGCGAAGTCCTCCGTGCGCTAGTGAACGAGTGGTGCCGTGCACTTTCTCTTTCATTCGAAGAGCGCGATCCTGTTTCTCGGGATGCTCAGAAAGGCGAGATCGCGGCTGTGCTAAGAAGCGATGGGCATGTGCTCTGCCCCTTTTGCCGTAAGACCTTCTCTTCAATGTCTTCAAGTTGGGATGGTGTCAGGCACACAACATGTGGCGTGCGTTTGGAGCTCATTTCGGAGAGTTCGGATGCCGCCTAACAATTCATTCAAGCCGAACCCGCTTCGCGGGTCGGCTTAACTCAGGTGTTAGGCCGCTATGAGCCAATGGGGTTACTTCACTTGGTTTCCTGAGCACGGGAGCCACCTAGTCCACCCGGAAGACATCGGGTGGTTTGGTGATGCCGGCGTTCAAGGCGCCGTTGGCATGGTCGCTCCGGGCCCGGACTCATGGCTCGTCTTCCACCTCGGCGAAAAAACTGTTCGACTAGCATCAGAAATCGTTCACCCGTGTGCGTCCCCCGACTTCCGACACGGGCAGCGTGTTGAGACGCTACCGCCGCGCACACCTTTTACCGGTGAGATCACTTCAATAAAATGGCACTTTGAGCGCCATGAGCCGTTTTACCTAGTGGGCCCCAAGCACTCACGTTACTATTCGCATGAGCTGCGCGCGGCCTAACAATTCATTCAAGCCGAACCCGCTTCGCGGGTCGGCTTAATTCAGGTGTTGGCCGATGTCTGCTTCTGGCCGGAAGCGGACACCGCTGAGTTTGCTCGACCCTGATTCACAGCGTCCGGCAAACCCCGTTGGCCTATCGAATGAACTCCGGAGGCACGAAGTCCGCAAGCCAGAAGGACTCATTTGCGCGGTAGAAGGCAATGCCCGCTTGGGTCGCGCGGACGGCATCCACCTCCAGTACGCAGGCGCGGCCGTGGCGGCCGCCCACGCGGGCCGCGAGTTCTGGATTCGTGGTCAGGTGGACATACTGTCGCCGCATCGCGCGGATGCCTTCGCTTCGAATCGTTTGCGCCACGCCTTCGCTCGTGCCATGCAGCAGTACGTCTGGCGGTTCCACGCGGGGCTGTGCAATCCGGTCGCTGATCGAGTGCCCGTAGTTCGCCCTGATATCCGGCAGATCGATCGTGAATCTCGCCTTGTCAGGTTCGATTGAGTCCACGACACGGTGCAAATCGTCAACGCTAGCGTCAGGAATGGATCCCCGTAGCGCGGCCACCACATCCTCAATGTCGGCGTAACCTTCTGGGTCCAGCATGATGCCGAACTGATCCGGCCTGTGGCGGAGGATCAACGACATCAGCTTGGATATACGGATCAAACGCGCGTCTGCCATCTAACGTCTCTCTTTCCATGCATTGGCGTGGGCGACCAGGCTCTGCCGCAGGTTGGCGGCCGAGCCGGTCAGGTCGCGGCTTCGATGGATGAGGAAGTACTGCAAGGAGGGCAACTCGGGTATGGCACGGCTCGTGACGCCGGCCGGTATTCGGCAACAGGCATTCACCACGGCCAAGCCCATCCCCAGCTGGACAAGATGCAGCATCACCTCCCACCCTGTAGCTTCGACGGTGACGTTGAAGTCGACCTGCGCGGATTGCAGCATTTGCGACAGCATCATGCGGTGCGGTCGACCTGAAGGCGGCACGATCAGATCGATGCCTTGGAGGTCGCGAAGTCGAATGGTTCGACGTGCTGCTAACGGGTGTTTCCTGGGCATTACCAGAACCTGTCCCACGCGCGTGAGCGGAACCACGCTCAGGTCCGCGGGGGTCGCATCAAGGGTCGCCACGCCCAGGTGCGCACGACCGGATCGTACGGCTTCGACGGCGGCCACACCATCAGCGGTAAGCAATTGCAGCGAATGCCTACGATTGGCCAGGTGGGCACGGATTCCTTGGCCGAGCAGGTAAAGATATGAACCTTCGCCAGCCGCAAGCACGACGGTCGGTTCGATGTCCTGCCCCAGCAGCTCGCTTTGGAACGCCGCTGTCGACGCCGCGAGTTCGCGGGCGAACCGTTGAACCTGCCTTCCCGTCTCGGTGATCTCTATCGACCGTCCTCGCCGGACGTAGAGAGGATGCCCGATCGATTGGCCCAGCTTGGCAACCTTCGTATGGAGGGCGGGCTGCGAAATGTGCAGACGGAGGGCAGCACGGCTGAAGTTGCCGTCCTCGGCAAATTCGGCAAAGGCGAGCAGGGCATCCAGCGTGACGTCGCGCAACAGGTTCATCTATCCATTCTTCCTATAGATGGTCACAACAATCAAGTTCCTGCCAATAGCTCATCCGTGTGGAATGGCCTTCAACCAACACGGAGAAGCAACCATGAAGCTAGGAATCGATGTCGGACGTGTCCTGATCAGCCCTGGGGACGACTCAAGGCCGGACACATCGTTCATAGGAGGATCGATCGAGGATGCATTGAATACCCCCCCCTACGACGGAATGTTCGAAGTTGTCCCGGCGCTCGTGAAGCGCTTCGGCGGGGCCGCGTGGATCGTTTCCAAGTGCGGAAAGCGGGTCCAAGACAGGACGTTGCAGTGGTTCGAACACCATCGCTTCTTCGAGCGGACGGGTATCGACCCACGCAACGTGCGCTTCTGCCTCAAGCGTCCGGAGAAGGCGGTGCATTGCCTTGAACTGGGCATCACGCACTTCATCGACGATCGCGTCGACGTGCTCGAAGCCATGATCGGCACGGTACCGAACCTTTATCTGTTCGGGCCGCAGCGAACGACGGTGCCGGCTGCCATGCACCACGTTATGACATGGCGGGACGTAGCCGATGCGCTGCTGCAGGGTGGGAAATCGAGCCCATTGTGGGCAGCCGGGCAACGCGAGGGAGCAAGCCGGCGCGACTGATCGGGGCGTTCGCCCTTGGCGAACACAGTCTCTGACGCTGCCTAGGCGCGATGCTGACGTCCGCTTCCGACCCGAAGCGGACATCTAAGGATGTCCGCCTCTCTCGGTCAGGGCACGTGCAGCCAGTCAAGCGGGCTGAGCGTCTTGCGGACGGCATGCTCCATATGCGTGTAGATCATGGTCGTCTTAAGATTTCGGTGACCGAGCAATAATTGGATGGTCCGAATGTTCGTGCCAGCTGCCAGCAAGTGAGTGGCAAACGAATGACGTAGGGTGTGAACCGAGGCGTGCTTGACGATGCCGGCTTGCCGCACCGCATTCTTAAATGCCATCTGCACTCCGGACTCAGACGCATGCGAGGGTCGGCAGGGATTCGTGAGAAATACAGCCGAATCCGCTTTAAGTTTTTGATGTTGCGTGCTTTTCTTCTTCATACGCCGCTGAGGCCACGAAGTGGCCTATTAGCACTTCGCGTCGAAACTGAATAGACAGAGTCCGCTACCCTCTCGGCTCGGCGATCTGCGTCCAGTGGGGCTCCAAAACGATCTCGGTGAATTGGAGAGGCGCGACCTTACGTTCCAGGTCGAGCGTGTAGTCTCCGAACCGATTGATGTGGCTGGTCCGATACGGCGACAAGCCGCCCAGAACCTCGGGATTCAACTCCATCCCCTCCTCCTGCAGGCTGGCCAACGTGCGTGTCATCTGGTCTACGTTGTGCAGGATGATCATATTGGCCACGAGCTGGTTGTACTTCACGACCTTTCGCTGCTCATGAAGCACGTTCTCGGCAATGATCCCTTCTCCGCCGAAGAAAACCCATTTGACGAAGCCATTGAACTCTTCGCTTTTGTTGGTGGCCGCCTGGATAGTCCGACGCATGTCCACGTCATCGATGTAGCGCAGCAAGAACAGCGTGCGAATGACCTTCCCAAGCTCCCGGAAGGCGAAGTACAACTTGTTCTTCCGGCTGTAGGTTCCCAGCCGGCGAAGGATCGTCGAAGCGGTGATCTTGCCCAACTTGATCGACACCGTGACCCGCAGCATGTCGTGCAGATGCGTTTCGATCAGGCCCCAGTCGATGCTGTCGCCGAACAGCGCCTGGATGTTCTTGTACGGGCGACCCGCCTCCGCGCGGAAGAAGGTCAGATCCTTGATGTTGCGAATACGTGGCATCAACTGAATGCCCAACAGGTAGGACAAACCAAAGACCGGATAACTCTGGGCCTGGGTATCCCCATGCACGATTTCAGGCTGGATATCAGACGTGTTGGCCAGCAATCCGTCCAGAATGTAGATCGCTTCGTGCACACCGCACGGAATGAAGTGACTGAACAGCGCCACGTACTTGTCAGAGACGTGGTAGTAGCCGATGCCGCCATAACCACCGTAGCGGATGTGGTACTCCGAGAGCAGGTTCTGCTCGTACATGCTCCACTTGGTGCCATCGGCCGACGCACTCTTGCCCGAGCCCCAGTAGCCAGGCAGATCGAACTTGTTGAACGTATTGATCACCTGCACGATCGCCTTGTCCAACGTGTCTTCAGTGACGTACTTGAGGTTAAGCCAGGAAATCTGGCGCCGACTGAAGCCCTTGATTGAGCGCGCAGTCTGGGTCGGGCCCAGGTTGCACCCGTAGCAGAACAGCGTAGTGATCACCCGGCGCATGAGATCGTCCACGCGCGCATTGGTGCCCGCAATCGGCCGGAAATGACGGTGCAGCTTGAGCCATTGAGCCGCATCGATCAGCACGTCTACGATACTCATCGCCGGCAGCCTCTCGGTGATAAGAGCATCGACCGTGGCAATGGCGCTGGAGATCTCAGGCCGTTGCAGCTTCCGGAGCACCAGGCGCCCATCCACCACATCGGCGTGGACGTTCTCCGGAAAACGTGCATCCACCGTGTCGGCCAGTGAGCTCAGCTCTTGCTGCAAATGGCGCACGAACTCGCTGGCCTCGGTGGCCAGACCAGATACCTCACCGTAGGCCTCCAGTTCCTGGGCGAATGTGGCCTCATCCACCAGTTGCTCTCGGTAATCGTCGTAGCGCTCCCCGTGGGGAATGAACAGATCACCGGATTTGAGTTCGTCTTTGATCTGGGCCAGCACAGCTAGCTCAAAGTACTTGCGATGCACCCAGCCCGGCCCCAGCGAGTCCGCTTTGCGGCCGAAGACGTGCCTGCGCCAGTTGACTGACAACCAGCCCAGATCCTTTTCAACATCCAGACCGATCGAGCTGGCCTCAATCATGTCCCGCCGCTGACCGCGGAGCGACAGCAGAGCAGCGATCATGCGTTCCATGCCCGCGTCCTGGCTGGTGGAGCGCAGTTGCATGATCTCCAGGCAGTTGAACAGCAACGGGCGGACAACGCTGTAAGGCTGGATCAGGAATGGCAGGTAGTTGCGGCCTGCGTACGCCATATGTTCATCGCATTCGGCCAGCAGTGTGGAAATGTCCGCCACCAGACTCAGTCCGATGGCATCCACACGCTGTGTGTCCGTTCCGTCGATCTGATAAGCCTGCAGGATCTCCTTGAGCTGCGCGATAAGCGTATCAGCACGCTTGCCGTGCTCTACTTGGTAGGCCAACAGTCTTTGCTGGGCCGTGTTCTCCAGGTTCTGCATCAGCCGGATGTACAGGTCGGCCGCATCGTCCAATGTCTTGGCGTACTGGGACCGAATGAAGATCGTCGCCAAGGCATAGCGCTTGGCCGGCTTGAGTTCGGCCAGTTCGCTGGCATCGAGCGCACGCGCCATGGCGCGGAACTGCTTCAGCTTCGGAACCGGAATATCCACGGCCGGCAACTGCTGGGCCAGATGTTGCAGGCGTTGGATATGTTGCAGATAAAAGCGCACTTCCTTATTGGTGGGCCGTTTGGGCTCGCGCTTTAGCGCATTCCAGCCGGTATATGTGGCATTGGCCGGTGCGGCCAACAGTTCCTTGATCAAGCTCTTGGCTGGCGCGGTCAAGGCCTCATTGATGCTGCGGTAATACTGCTCATGCACCTGCTCGCGGGCCTGAACCGCAATCTTCTCCAGCGTACTGAAGCCCGGCAGCTCAAAGCGATGGTGAACCAGCTCCTCCAGCAGCACGTTGATGATGTCGGCGATGACATGCTTGGTTTGAGCGGCGGCCTGGGCCACCGTTGCCAGCCATTCCCTCCCGCTGACATCCAGCGGACGAACGCGCAGGAACTTTCGCAGGCGCGCCATATGGGCGCGTTTAGCGCCGGAGACGTCGTAGCGATTCAAGTCTCGGATGGATAGCGCCCGGCGCAGCCCGGCTGCCTGGGCAATATGTTGCCGAATCCGTTCTGGGACATCGGCTAGGATCACGAAGTAGCCCAGCCGCTGGAACATCTTCAGGTGAATGAGCACAGCCAACTGAGTGGTTGGCTGGGTCGCCATGCTACGTGCGAGGCGCACTTCGCCGCCGCTGGGCGTGTAAATCTCGTCCAGTTCCTTGGCCGTGGGATCAGGTTTCAGGCGCGGATACGCGGTCTCGTGCAGCGTCGCCATGCAGTGCCCTGGTCAGGGTTGAGGTCAATCCCAGTGACGCCCGTCCTCGGCGCGCACGGAGGCTTCCAGAAAGCAGTGGTGGTTATCGGCAACGCGATGCATCTCATCCAGCAGCATGGCCATCCTCTCGTCCATGTCCGCGGCGTCGACCACCGGCATCGTGAGTCGGTACTCGCTTCCCTCGGCATCAAGCCGATGGGCTTGAAACGGGGATAGGCACATCGCCTCAATGCGTGCCCGAGCGCGGCCAGCGCCCCTGCCTCGGGGCGTAAACGGGCTCACTAGCAGGCGCAGCGTCAGGCTCACGGTCGCGGCCGGCGCTGGCAGCGCCGCCGAGGCGAGCGCGGGGGGCGGCGCGGCCTGGAGGCCGGCTTCAACGCGTTGGCGGGCGAACGGATCGCGGCCCTGGATGTAACGCATGGCCGAGTGCACGTCTCGCCATCCGACGTACTCCATCAGGGCTTTCACGTCCCAGCCGTTGTCATTGGCCCAGCCCGCAAAGCCCCGGCGAAGGGAATGGCTGCTGTAGCCTCCCACGGCCTCCAGACCTGCGGACTGAAACAGGTCGCGCAGCAAGGGGATCAGGCTGTTCGGATGCAACCCTTGGCTGCCGACGTTGCCCCATTGATCGACACGCCGGAACAGCGGGCCTTGAGTTAGCGCGGCTGCCTGCACCCAGGCCTGCGTGGCACTGACCGCGCACAAGCGCGACAGAGCGGGCACCTTGTACGTATTGCCTGCCGACTGTCTGTCGCCCTTGCTGCGCGGCAGGAAGCAGATCATTCCCTGCTCGGGTACCAGTTCCAAGTACTCAATCTGCAGCCGGATCAACTCATCGCCGCGGAATCCTCGCCAAAAGCCCAGTAACACCAGCGCCTTGTCGCGCATGGCACGCAAGGCATACGCGTGGTCGGCGCGCTCCTGGGCCGCCAGCGTGGCTTGGTCCAGCCACCCGACTACTTGGGTCAGCTGGGCCAGCTGCAACGGCGTGGCCTGCTTTTCGATTCGGGGGTGTAGCGTCTGAATGCCCTTGAGGACCTTGCGTACCAGCGGCGTACGCGTGGGATCGACGAACCCGTGCTCGGCGTGCCAATGCGCCAGTGCTGCCAGTCGTTGCTTCAGCGTGTTGATTGCTGCCTTGGGGGCCTGCTCGGCCAGATAGCGGGCCACGCTATCGGGCGTCGCCGGCAGATGGCCACCCCATTCGACCTCGAAGTGGCGCAGCGCCGAGGCATAGCTGCGCTGCGTGTTCTGACGCGTGGCCGCTTCGAGGTAGCGGTCCACATCGCTCACGCCTGGCAGCACTCCGCCGACGCGCAACCGGCCGGTTGTCGCAGCGTAGAGAGGATCGTGCACTCGGCACGTTGTCCGCCATGGCAACTGGCGATCACCCGCTCCAGTTCCCGGGCCATCCTGCGCAGATCCTCCATCCGGGCCTGGATATCAGCCAAATGACTGCGTGCCAGCCGATCTACGTCCATGCAGGACATCTGGTCGTCCCCGGACAACTGCAGCAGGCTGCGGATCTCTTCCAGACTGAAACCCAGATCCCGGCCGCGGGTAATGAAGCGCAAACGCTCGATATCGGCAGGCTCGTAAACGCGATACCCGCTGCCGGTGCGACCAGGTTGGGGTAACAGGCCGATCCGCTCGTAATAGCGGATGGTTTCCAGATGGCACCCACTGGCCTCGGCGGCCTGACTGATCTTCATGTGGCGACTTGACTCTGTAGTAGCTACGGACTTTACCTTGCCCCCTGTCCAGCCGCCAGCCTCCCGCCCGCGCGCCTCTACCCGTGTCCGGAGCTCTCCATGTTGCGCTCACGCCTGATCCGGTATGCCGCGTATCCCGCCCTGATGGGCGCGGTTCTGGCCGGCACGGCCGCAGTATTGGCCGATGGCCTGCCGGCTTGGCCAACCTTGGCGATCCTGGCGACCGCGGGCATTGCCATGGTGGCGCTGCTGGAGTGGCTGCAGCCCTACGAGCCGTCTTGGCGCCATAGCCAAGGCGACCTCAAAGCCGACTTGATGCATGGCGCCGTCAACTTTGGCCTGCTGGCCGGCACCGCCTATGGATTGCATGCCTTTCGCGGCCTGCTGCCCGCCGGCAGCCTATGGCCGACCCAGTGGCCCCTGATCGGGCAGATGCTGCTGGCGGGGCTGGTGATCGACTTGGGCCTGTATGCCATGCACCGCTTCAGTCATCGGGTGCGATGGGCATGGAAACTGCACGCTATCCACCACAGCGCTGAGCGCTTGTATTGGCTCAATGGAGAACGTCGTCACCCGTTGAGTGCACTGCTGATGGCCGGCCCGGGCTTGGGGTTGACTGTCGCCTTGGGTGCGCCGCCGCTGGTGATCAGTGCGTGGCTGACACTGATGAGTGTTCAACTGGCTTTCCAACACGCCAACTTGGACTACCGCGTTGGCCCGCTACGTCGCTGGCTAGGCGTGGCCGAAGTACATCGGTGGCATCACAAGCGTGACTATGAAGATGCCCAGGTCAACTTCGGCGAGTTCTTCATGATCTGGGATCGTCTGTGCGGCACCTTCCTTGATCGCCCTGAAACGCTGCGCGCCGGCGAGGTCGGGTTGCGCGAGGAAACGATGCCTGCCAGCTATTGGGCGCAGATGTGCTGGCCGTTTAACGAGGCTCCAGATCAACGGGATACGGCCTTTGCGCAATATCTTTGGCAAGGCGATCAAGCGCTACAACAAGGCGATCTCACGACGGCCTACAAACGGTACGAATTGGCCCACGTGCTCTCGCAGCACCGCACGCGCTTGCACGTGCGTAGTCATTGGGCGTTCGCAAGATGGGCGTGGCAAGCCCACGACATGCGCGAAATGGCTGGACAACTGCTGCGCCTGATGGCCGCTGCGACCCTGACATGGGTGTGGATGCCTAAAGGCAATACCGGTGGCGCTCGGGTAAACGCCTTGCGCACGATGCCGATTCCTTCAGAACTGCGTAATTACATGGAGAACACCCGATGAGTGACTGTGGCTGCCATCACGAGGCCAAGAACGCCCAGGAGCGACGTGTACTGTGGATTGCCTTGGTCCTCAACGCGGCCATGGCCGTCATTGGTGGCATCGCCGGCTGGATTGCCCATTCCACAGGTCTGCTGGCTGACGCGCTGGATATGCTGTCTGATGCCACCGCGTACGCCATTGGATTGGTGGCCATCGGACGCACGGCCCGCTTCAAGGCCAATGCCGCTTGGCTCAGTGGCAGCATTCTGCTGGTGCTGGGTATTGGCGTGCTGGTGGAGGTCGGACGACGGGTACTACAGGGCGCCGAACCACTCAGCGGATGGATGATCGGCACCGCGCTGCTATCGCTTGTAGTCAACGTCATCGTGTTGCGCATGCTCTCGCCGCTGAAGTCCGGGGAGGTCCATCTGCGAGCAACGTGGCTGTTTACCCGAGCCGACGTGGTGGCCAACATCGGCGTCATTCTTGCGGGCGTACTGGTGTGGTGGCTGGCCAATCCCTATCCCGACTATGTGATTGGCACCCTTATCGGTTTGTACGTGATCAAGGAAGCCATCGAGATCCTGCGTGACGCACGTCGGGCCAGCACGCAAGTGGGCAAGCCGACCGCGTGAAGATGCGTGTGCGAGCTCTGCCCGCGTTCCGCTGGCTGCTGGCGCTGAGCCTGGCACTGGGTGCCATATGGCACCCGGTGCTTACGGCGGTGGGCGAAATGCACGAGGCAGCCCATACGTGGTCCGGCGCTCACGCAGTGCTGATGACGTCCCACGCGGCCGCTGATGAGAGCGCCTTGGGCAAATCGCTCCATCAGTTACATCAACTCGCGCATTGCTGCGCGCACGCAGTCGCCGCTCCGGCGATGACTTGGGCGCCACCTCCTGCTCCGCAGCAGCAGGCCGTAGAGCCACACGCGGTGGAGACGGTGCCCACAGGGCCATTGGTCGATCCGTTCCGACCGCCTATTGCGGGCCAAGCGCTGGCGTAGGCCAGTCCTTAACCCTTGGTCTGAACTTCTGGAGTGTTGCTATGCAAGTGCGACGTGCGGCGCTGGCCGCTTGGTTGCTGCTGGGTGCAGGGATACCTGCCTGGGCGGTCGACCCCATGACATTGGACGACGCATTCGACCGCGTTGCCCAAGCCCATCCAGACCTGCGCCTGGTGCAGGCACGTACCGCGGTACTGGCGGCCGAGCACGAGGGCGCCAATCAGCGCCCGCCTTGGACATTGGGTGCCGAGGTGGAGAATGCCCTGGGTACCGGAGATGCGAGAGGCTTGGACAGCGCCGAGTTCACCGTGAGTCTGAGCTCGGTGCTGGAGCGAGGCGGGAAACTGGATGCGCGCAGGGCCCTGGCGCAGAGCCGCATCGATGCGCTGGCTGTTCAGCGGGAAGCTCGTCGGCTGGATCTGTTGGCTGAAACGGCGCGGCGCTATCTGGCATTGGTTGCAGCGGACAAGGCCGCCAAGATTGCCCAAGTCGATATCCAACAGCGCCAGCGTACCGTGGCCGCTGCTCGTCAACGTGTGCAGGCCGGCGCCTCACCCGAGTCGGTGCTGTTGACTGCACAGGCTGCCTTGGCAAGAGCCGAGCTGGCCCAAGCAAGGGCCTCCCAGCAAGCCAGCGCTGCACGCCAGCATCTGGCCGTCCTCTGGGGGGAGCGTGAACCCGTGTCGGCGCCGGTCGCTGGCAACCCGCTCGCACTACCGGCGATCGGTTCTCTGGAAACCCTTTCCTCAGAACTGCAGCGTTCTCCCGAGCTGGCCCAGTTTGTCGACGAGCGGCGCATTGCCGAAGCACGTTTGAATCTGGCTCGCACAGCAGGCACGTCGGATCTGGCTTGGCAAGTCGGCGTGCGTCGGATGCAGGACACAAGCGACACCGCGCTCGTGGGGGGCATCTCGCTGCCTTTGGGTGCTCGAAGCCGGGCGCAACCAGAGATTCGTGCCGCTGAGGCGGAGTTGGAAGTGCTTTCGATCGAACGTGAGGCGCAGGGAATGGCGTTGTATTCCACCCTGGTCGAAGCCCACGGCCGTTACACCGTCGCCCGTGACGAAGTGGCCCGTCTTCAAGACGATGTGCTGCCCAAGCTGACCAAGGCTGAGCAAGCGGCCGAGCGTGCATATCGCGCTGGGGCCATCAGCTATCTGGAATGGGCGCAGCTGCAGTCCGAAAGGACCGCAGCTCTGCAGCAACAACTGGACGTCGCGCTCGATGCGCAACGTGCCCTCATCGAAATCCAACGGCTCACCGGCCAGGCCATGGTTGCCTCTGCCGCTGCCGCCACCTCCGGAGAGTTGACCCCATGAGCCGTTTCCCCTGGATCGCGCTGGCCCTGACATTGGCCCTGACGGCTTGTAGTGGCCCGGCACCCAATGCCCGTGGCGAGGCCGAAGAAGGCCATGAGGCCGAAGAACAAGGCGAGCACGAAGAACTGCCCCAACAGACCACGATCGAGGCCCAAACGGCACAGTCCGCCGGCATCCGCGCCGCCCGCGTGGGTCCTGGCCAGATCGCCGATGAGCAGGAAGTCCAAGGGCTGCTTACGCCGGTCGAAGGTCGCATCGCACTGGTGACTGCACGTTTCCCCGGTCCTGTGCGTGCCGTTCGCGTAGGCGTGGGCGACCAGGTCAAGGCAGGACAGGTGCTCGCGACGGTGGAGAGCAACTTGAGCCTGACGACCTATTCCGTTACCGCCCCCATAAGCGGCGTGGTGATGGCGCGGACCGCCTCGGTCGGCACGTCTGCCGCCGAAGGCGCGCCCTTGTTCGAGATCGCAGATCTGTCCACCTTGTGGGTAGATCTGCATATCTTCGGACGGGACGCCGGGCACATCGAAGCTGGTGTGCCGGTGACCGTGAGCCGATTGAGTGATAGCGTTTCCGAGCAGACGACCTTGGAACGCGTGCTGCCCGGCACCGCCACGGCCAGCCAAAGCACGATCGCACGCGCGAGCTTGCGCAATGCCGATGGACGCTGGCGGCCAGGTTCCGCCGTTAAAGCACGCATTACCGTTGATCGCGCAGAAGCGGATCTGGTAGTCCCCGTGACCGCGCTGCAGACCGCCGAAGATCGGGACGTGGTGTACGTGCAACAGGGCGAGGTCTATCACACGCGCCCGGTGAAGCTAGGCCGACGCGACGCCGAACGGGTGGAAGTCTTAGAAGGCCTGAAGGCCGGTGAGCAGGTGGTGGTGGCCCAGAGCTTCCTGGTCAAGGCCGACATCGAGAAGTCCACCGTCGAAGAAGAAGAGTGAGGCCCGCCATGCTCGAACGCCTCATCCATTTTTCCATTCGCCATCGCTGGCTGATGCTGGTACTGACCGCAGCGCTTATTGCGCTCGGCGTGTGGAGCTATCGTCAGCTGTCCATTGACGCCACGCCCGACATCACCAACGTCCAGGTCCAGATCAACACCCAGGCGCCAGGTTACTCGCCGCTGGAAGCCGAGCAACGGGTGACATTCCCCATTGAAACGGCGATGGCCGGCTTGCCCCAGTTGGACTACAGCCGCTCGTTGTCTCGCTATGGGTTATCGCAGGTGACGGTCGTCTTCAAGGATGGGACGGACCTGTACTTCGCGCGCCAGCAGGTCGCCGAGCGCCTGCAGCAAATCACGTCTCAGCTTCCTGAGGGGCTAGATCCTGAGATGGGGCCGATCTCTACCGGTCTAGGTGAGATCTTCATGTACACGGTGGAAGCCGAGCCCGATGCCCGCAAGCCCGATGGCTCCCCGTACACGGCCACGGACCTGCGGACGCTGCAGGATTGGGTGATCCGCCCGCAACTGCGCACCACGCCTGGGGTGACCGAGGTCAACACCATCGGTGGCTTTGAACGGCAGATCCACATCACTCCCGATCCAGCGCAACTGGTAGCCCTGGGATTCACGCTCCAAGACGTTGTTGGCGCGGTGATGCGCAACAACCAGAACGTGGGAGCCGGCTACATCGAGCGCAACGGGCAGCAGTTCCTGGTGCGCGTACCGGGCCAGCTACGGGATGTGGACGCGGTCGGCAGCATCGTGCTGGATCGTCGTGATGGCGTCCCGATCCGCGTGCGCGATGTCGCCACCGTTGGCGAAGGCAAGGAGCTGCGCACCGGCGCGGCCACGCAGAACGGGCATGAGGTGGTCGTCGGTACGGCCTTTATGCTGTTTGGCGCCAACAGTCGCGACGTTTCTCGGGCCGCTGTGGCCAAGCTGGAGGCTGCCAACGCCAGTCTGCCCGAAGGTGTGCACGCCAAGGCGGTGTATGACCGCACGGCGTTGGTAGATCGCACCATAGGGACCGTTGCCAAGAACCTGATCGAAGGCGCGCTTCTGGTGGTGGTGGTGTTGTTCCTGTTACTGGGCAATGTCCGGGCGTCGTTGATCACCGCAGCTGTGATCCCGCTGGCCATGCTGTTCACCATCATCGGCATGGTGCGAGGCAACGTATCGGGCAATCTGATGAGCCTGGGCGCGTTGGACTTCGGGCTTATCGTGGATGGTGCGGTCATCATCATCGAGAACTGCCTGCGTCGTTTCGGCGAGGCGCAGAATGCGCTGGGCAGGCAACTCAACGATCAAGAGCGATATGACCTGACGGCTTCGGCAACGGCGGAAGTCATTCGACCGAGCCTGTTCGGCCTGGGCATTATCGCGGCCGTCTATCTGCCGATCTTTGCCCTCTCCGGCGTCGAGGGGAAGATGTTCCACCCCATGGCCATTACCGTCGTCCTGGCGCTGACCGGCGCGATGATGCTGTCGCTGACGTTCGTGCCAGCGGCCATTGCAACCTTCCTGCGTGGACGCGTGGCCGAGCACGATAACCGACTGATGCGCTGGTCACGAGCTCGCTACACGCCGCTGCTGGATTGGGCGCTACGCCGTCGATTGGCCGTACTGGGCGGCGCCACGGTACTGGTGGTCGCGTGCGGCATCCTGGCCACGCGGCTGGGATCGGAGTTCGTGCCCAGCCTGGATGAGGGCGACATCACGCTGCAGCCGATGCGGATTCCAGGCACGAGTCTGGAGCAATCGGTGGCGATGCAGGAAACATTGGAGAAGCGATTGGCGCAGTTTCCCGAGGTGGCCAACATTTTCTCCAAGATCGGTACCGCCGAGGTAGCCACCGATCCGATGCCCCCCTCGATGGCCGACACGTTCCTCATGCTCAAGCCGCGGGATCAGTGGCCAGATCCCCGCAAGCCCAAGGCAGAGTTGATCGAAGAACTGGAGCAAGCCGCCAAGAAAATCCCCGGTAGCAACTATGAGTTCACCCAGCCCATCCAGATGCGCACGAACGAACTGATCTCCGGCGTCCGCTCGGACGTGGCGATCAAGGTCTATGGCGATGATCTGGATCAGCTCGCACGACTTGCTGGCCGCATCGAGCGGGCACTGCGTGAAGTGCCTGGTGCTGAGGACGTGAAGTCTGAGCAAGTGAGCGGACTGCCGTTGCTCACGGTAACCCCAGACCCGGTAGCGCTGGCACGGTATGGATTGAATCCAGGAGATGTGCAGGAGACGGTGGCCACCGCTATCGGTGGTCAGGTAGCGGGCCAGTTCATTGAAGGCGATCGTCGCTTCGCTCTCGTGGTCCGGCTACCCGAAACATTGCGCTCAGATCCGGCGGTGCTGGCAGACCTGCCGATTCCGTTGCCCGAGGACAATAGTCCCGATGAGTCCAGCCGTGAGGCGACATGGCGTGGCGGTAGCCCTCGGACCGTGCCGTTACGTGAGGTCGCTACCATCCAAGTCGAGCGTGGACCGAACCAGGTGAACCGCGAGAACGGCAAGCGACGCGTGGTCATCACGGCCAATGTGCGCGAACGCGATCTGGGAAGTTTCGTGGGAGATTTGCGCACCAAAATCGGCGAGGAAGTGAAGATGCCGGAAGGCTACTGGGTGGCCTATGGAGGCACGTTCGAGCAATTGATCTCCGCCAGCCAGCGCCTTTCCGTAGTCGTTCCGGTCACCTTGGCTCTCATATTTGCTCTGCTGTTCATGGCCTTTGGGTCGGCAAAGGACGCTGCGATCGTGTTCAGCGGGGTACCGCTGGCGCTGACCGGCGGCGTCATCGCGCTGGCGCTGCGCGGAATTCCGTTGTCCATCTCCGCCGGCGTGGGCTTCATCGCCCTATCGGGCGTGGCGGTGTTGAACGGCTTGGTCATGATTGCCTTCATCCGACGCCTGCGCGAACAAGGCGATCCGCTGGATGAGGCCGTGCGCGATGGTGCGCTCGGCAGGCTGCGTCCGGTGCTGATGACCGCGCTGGTGGCTTCTTTGGGCTTCTTGCCGATGGCTCTCAATGTCGGTGCGGGTTCGGAAGTCCAGCGGCCCCTGGCGACCGTGGTGATCGGTGGCATCTTGTCCTCGACCGCCTTGACCCTGTTTGTATTGCCCGTGCTGTACCGGTGGTTACACCGAGAGCGCGACCGGCCCGTTCTCCCGACCACGGCGCTCGCATGAGGCAGCATCATGCCCAAGCCTGACCTGGAAATTGTGCGTGCGGCGATGTTCGCCGATCCCGGGGTGAAGGCGGTCGACGATCTGCGGTGGATGCCTGCCGCATCCGGGCTGGGCATTCAGGCCACGGTGACAGTGGCCTCATCGGCGGTGGACCTGGCCACAGTGCAGGCCGTCGTGGGCCAGATTCTCGCCACTCAGTTCGGCGTAACAGAACTACACCTGACATTCAACGATCCCGGGCCGGCACCGGCGCAACCGACCCGTGGGCCTATCGAAAAGAGGTAAAGCGGAGGGCGGCATTGCCGCCCTCCGAACCCTCAACCAATCCAACCGAAGGCAAACACCGTTCCCAAGGTCGTGCTGAGCGCTGCTACGCCCCACAACCCAAACGCTGATCCGTCGCAATCGCGTGCAGGTGGCGGCCAGCCTGGGGTCGGCTGGGCACGGAGGAGCGCGTGCTCGCCATAGCAGTGCGCCAGAGAGCGCCAGCAGGCCAAAGGCCAGGCCGAACACCAACGCCTTGTGCAGCCCACCGGGCGCGCCGGCAGCGTGGGAGCAGCACCCGACTAGTCTCGGGACTCATAGACTTGGTGCCCTGGCCAGGCGCAGGCGCCTGCCAGGACAAAGGCCACGCTTTGCCGGGCCCGCGTGAACGCCACGTAGTACTTCGCCGGTGAGGTGATACGGGAGGCGTCAGCGGTGCGCAGGAACTGGGCCAGGGGGCCATTGGGATAGATCAGCACGCGGGAGTATGTCCGTCCCTTGGCTTGTCCAAAGTTGACCGCAGGATAGCCATCGCAGGCTTCCCGCCGGTCGTAACGCAGGACGGTGGGCGCGAACTGCAGTACATATTTTTGCACCAGAGTGGGTGCCACCACATAAATGCCCTCATGCCCGGTCAGCTCGCTATTTCCTGACTCGGTGCGCGGCATCTGCGGATACAGCGCATCGGCCAGATCACACAGCGACTGCGCACAGCGGTGGCTGATCACCCGATGCTGGATCTGACACAAGTTCCGCGCCTGCCAGGCTTGGAAAAGCCCCATCATGGCCACACCACGGTATTGCTGGTGACGCGGAGAATGGTTGGTGGCGTAGGTCGCCTGGCGGGTATCACCCACCAGCGTGATCTCGATGCCGCTGGAGAGCAGGCGCTCGACCAGGTCCAGGTCGTAGCCGGCCAAGTCCTGGACCTCATCGATGTAGAGCTCGTCGTACATGGCCGCCAAACGCTCGATGACACGGCCTTGGGTAAGCTCATCGCAGCGCACGGCAAAGTCAGCGGCGCGATCGGAATATATTCGATCGCCGGCCAGATAGTGACGAGCCACCTGACTACGGGGAGCACGATTGTTGGTCCTGCCCTCAACGAAGAGGATGGACTCCACGCGGGGCTGGGCACACAGCGCCGCCTGATAGGGCCGAATGCACTCGCGCAGCAGAAAGCTGTACCAACTGTAGAGCGACACGTGCGCCGGCACGGCGCCAGCCTGCCGTTCAAACGCGCGCCTGATCTCTTCCAGGTTCTCAAGCGTGTAGGTCAGGATGGCGATCCGGCGTTGCGGGCGCGCCAGGGACTGGCGCACCAACATCGTCGTCTTGCCCGAACCGGCCGCCGAGAGCAGTACCTGATTAGGCGATGGCACGCTGGACATAGTCCGGAAACACGATCGAGTGGGGACTATTGAAGATGGCCAACGCTGTATCGGTCTTGTTGCCCTTCATGAACTTCAACAGCGCCGCCTCATCGGCGAACGTTTTATCCAACACCAGATTCAATTGCGCCAGCGTATTTGCCTTGATCAATTGTTGCTCCAGCGAGGGTGCGTCCTCATCGGAGTCATAGTAGATGTAGTTCAGGAAATCAGCGTAGCGTTCCTGCAGCAGGGCTACGTCGCCGTCGTTGTCGGTAACGACAGCGGTTGGGATATCCAGGCGTTGGGCGATCTGCAGAAATCGCTTGAAGGCCAGGGAGTTGACCGAGATCACGTCCACGCCACGGGCCAACGGCGACACGCCGTGGTGATCCTTGAAGGCTCGCTGGACGATCAACTCGTCCGAGGGGCCCTCGACAAGGATCGCCTGCTTGGCCAGGATCAACCGCAGGGTGTCATGACCCGGCAGCTTCATGAAGTAGTCGTGCGTATCGGTCGGCAGTTGGTCCAGTTTTATGTGTCCGCGTGCACTGAAGAGGATCACGTTGTCCACGCCGAGCTTGTTCAACACGAAGCTGCTATGCGTTGCAATGATGACTTGCTGGGCGGTGGACAGAGCTGCGATCTTGTCGATCAGTTGGGTCATACTGGAGAAGGACAGATGATTCTCGGGCTCTTCTACCAGCAGCACGTGCGCAGCACCGGCCGCGCGCATGGCCAGTTTCATTTTGACCGCACTCTGTTCGCCTTTGCCGGCGTGGGTGAAAGGAAGATCGTCCAGGTAGGGAGACAGACTGGCCTCCCACGTCGACCGCGCCGAGGTGTCCACACCCACGGTCAGCGTCTTATTGCTGACATCGCCCGCATTTTCGGCCAGGAACGTGTTGATGGCCGCCACGTCCGTTTCCTGGGAAAAGCTCTGCCGCATGCGGCGATAACTCAGCGACAAGGCCACGCGCTGAGCCGGAGAAAGCACCTGGTCGATGATGCTGCCGATGTAGCGATCCGTGCCTGAAAAGGTCTTGGCACTGGTGGTATCGATTATCGTGGAGTCGAATGGGATGCTGCGGGCGGTGACGCCATTGTTGGCGAAGGAATACCAGCGGACGGTGTAGTACTCCACCGGCAAGCTGCCCCCCTGGTGCTCGCGCAAATAGGCATCGAACTCGGGGCGATAGTCTTCGTTGAGTTCGATCAGCAGCCGAATGCCGGCCATGTCAGCGCCGAGGGAGTTGTTGGTACCCCGCAATGAAGCCAGGGTGGCATCCCGTCCGAGGTAAGCCTCGATCACGATCCGCGGAGGCGAACCAGGCTGTCCATCCCGCAGACGTGCCAGATACTCGTCGACAGCCGGTTGGTGGAACAGGTAGGGGGTGATTTCGTAGGCGATGCCTCGTCCGTGCAATTGGCCGGTCACGACAGCATGAATAGCTTCCAATAGCGTGGACTTGCCGACCTCGTTGTTGCCCACGATCAGGTTCATGTGGGGGTTGAGCGGCAAATCCAGGTGGCCAAACGCCTTGAAGTTCTCGATGACGACTCGTTCGATCGGCATGGTTCATCCCTGTACGACTGCAGCGCGAGCACGGCGCCCGGAGCCATCCGGACACGCCGGCATGGCGTTCATACTAAACCGGGCCAGTGGGGCGGATTTCGTACGGGTGAGACACCCCGGAGGCGGCTGGCGGCCGATCACGCGGGATAATTCAACATTATCCCGCCTGAGCAAAGCCGCCGCCGAACGGCCGCCTGCACTCTTTATTAGTATGTAATTACATGGTATGTAATACATTACGAAATAATTGGAGAACAGCATCATGGCGCGCGCAGGACTCTACAAAGGGGATGTCCAGAAAGCGCGTGACGCGCTGCTGGCCCAAGGCAAGAAGCCTTCCGTGGACGCGGTTCGGGTGGCTCTGGGCAACACGGGCTCCAAGACCACGATCCATCGCTACTTGCGTGAACTGGAAGAGGAGGAGGGCGGCGGTCCGTCACGTGCGGTGGCCGTGAGTGAGGCCTTGCAAGACTTGGTCGCGCGCCTGGCTGCGCGACTTCAAGAGGAGGCAGAAGCGATCCTCACCAGGGAGCGAGAACGCCATGGGGCCGAACTCCAGCGTCAGCAACAAGCGCTTTCCACCGCCCAACAGGAAGCCGCTGCCCTGGGCAGTCAGCTGCAGCGCACTGAGACCAGCTTGACGCAAGAGCAAGCCGCTCACGCCCTACTTCAGCAGAATCTGCGCGACAAGGTCGCGGAAATCGCCCAGTTGAATGAGCGCATCGCCGGCATGACGGTGCGGCTGGCTGATTACGAGGCGCATACGCGTTCTCTGGAGGACAAGCATGCCCACGCCCGGGAAGCGCTCGAGCACTACCGCGCTTCAACCAAAGAGCAGCGCGAGCAAGAGCTTCGCCGTCACGAGCATCAGATCCAAGAGCTGCAAGTAGCCTTACGTCAGGCCAATGAAGCCTTGGGCGCGAAGAATCAGGAGCTGTTGGTGCTTAACCGCGACAATGGCCAATGGCTGGAGCGCCATGGGCGGATTGAGCGTGAGCTTGTCCAGTTGAGGCAGGTCCACGAAGGCCAACACAGCGAGATCGTGGCGTTGCGCCAGACCGCAACGGACCACATGGCACTGCAGGAGCGCTGGAAGACTGACGTCAAGGCCTTGGATGCCCTGCGCAGCGAGCTAGCTCAAGTCCAAGACACCCTTGCGCAGGAGCGTGAGCGCCGCCAGAGCGCTGAAGCCGATGCGTTGCGTGCCAACGCGCGTCTTGAAGCGCTGGAGCCCCTGCTGAATCAACTGACGCCGGCACAAAATACGGTGAAGAGAACCCGGCGCAGCAGTACGCAGGGTGGGGGAGCGGACTAACGAGGCTACTCGTTTGCCTGCTAGCGGCCGGGATAGCGCTCCCCAGTCCAGTACGCCCATTCCATAGGTACGACCCAGTCTACGAACAGCTTGGCTACTGAGGACTCCGGTGCCAGATGGTAGGGCTTGAACATGCCTTGCTGGGGCGAACTGGTCATCAGGTAGCGCAAGCGCTTCTTGACCTCTTGAAAGATGGCCTCGCGCACATGGGCGCTGTCGTGCACGCCAAGACGCATTGCCACCGACGCGCCTTGGCGTACCGCCGCCCAGCAACAATAGCGCCACTGCGCGATCGGCAGACCCCGCGGTCCGGATTGAAACACGAACCCCACATCACGTGCCCAGCCTGGGTCGAAGTGATGTTTGAGCAATTGCTGCTCTAGAAACTGCTCGGTCTCCCAGAGTGCAAGTTCATCCCACAGCTCTAGTTTTGCGTCCGCCAGTTCTACATCGTGTGCCATATCACCGAGTTGGTCTTCCAGCACCGGGAGCAGGTGCCTGCGCTCGTGGGTAGACC
>Ga0247823_10000910_pt1 | contig 24966 bp, 24 predicted proteins | sample 13C_PalmiticAcid_2_FD_192426 | JGI IMG/M metagenome (GOLD analysis project Ga0247823, IMG submission 192426) | Soil microbial communities from agricultural site in Penn Yan, New York, United States - 13C_PalmiticAcid_Day30 | ecosystem: Environmental > Terrestrial > Soil > Agricultural land... | reverse complement strand
ACCGTGGCCGCCGAAGGTACCGGTGCCGAACGACAGGACGGGCACGCGCAAGCCGGACGCGCCGAGGTAACGATGCTCCATAGGGGATGTTCCAGAAACGGGGGAGTGCGCCATTGCACTCCCCCGCCGCCACAACGGCAACCCCTCGCGGTGGAACGCTTAGTTCGCGCTCGCGGAGGGCCGCACGATCACTTCGCTGACATCCACATCGTCCGGCTGCTCGATCGCGTAGGCGATCGCGCGCGCGATCGCCTCGGCGGGAATGGCGACCTGACGGAAGTCTTCGATCCATGCCTTGATGCCGGGATCGCTGATGGTTTCGGCCAGTTCGCTGGTGGTCACGCCCGGCGACACCACGGTGACGCGCAGGTTCTCGTGTTCCTGCCGCAGGCCTTCGGAGATGGCCAGCACCGCGTGCTTGGTAGCGCAGTAGACCGACGCGCTCGGCCACACGCGATGGCCGGCGGTGGAAGCGACATTGATCACCTGGCCGCCGCCTTGCGCCTGCATCACCGGCAGCGCCGCGGCGATGCCGTGCAGCACGCCGCGGATGTTGACGTCGATCATCGCGTTCCATTCGTCGATCTTCAGCGCGGCCAGCGGCGACAGCGGCATGACACCGGCGTTGTTGACGATGACGTCGAGCCGACCGAACGATGCCTGGACGAACGCGACGAACGCCTGCACGTCGTCCAGGCGGGTGACATCCAGCGCCTGGAAGCGCGCGCTGCCGCCCGTCGCGGTGATCTCCGCGACCAGCCGTTCCAGTCGGTCGGTGCGGCGCGCCCCCAGGACGACGTGGGCGCCGCGGCGGGCGAGTTCACGGGCGGCGGCCTCGCCGATGCCGCTGCTGGCGCCGGTGATGGCGATGACTTTTCCTTGGATTCCGGACATGGGGTACCTCGTGGGGGAATGCGCGGCACGGGCTGTGCCGCAACGGGGCGCAGTCTCGGCCCGCCAGCCACGGCGTCGATATCCGGTTCCTCCGCGATCCTTGCCTGATCCTGCGCTACCCCCTGCCAGGCCATTCCATCCCCCGGCACGCTGCGTAGACTCGCTTCCATCCTCCCGCGTGCCGCAGCAAGCCCTCCCATGTCCGAGACCACCAGCGCCCACGAAGACCGCCTCCGCGAGCTGGCGGGGCTGATTGAACGATCCACCGGCGAAGATGGCCTGCACCCCACCGCCATCCCGGCCCTGCAGTTCTCCCGCCTCAGCGCGCCGATGGCGCTGCCGGCGCGCGGCGTGCAGGAGGCCGCGCTGTGCCTGATCGTCCAGGGGGCCAAGCGCGCGATCCTCGCCGACGAGGTCTACGACTACGACGCGAGCCGCTTCGTCGTCGCCTCGGTCGACCTGCCGGTCACCGGCCAGGTGACCCGCGCCTCCGCCAAGGCGCCGTACCTGTGCCTGGTGCTCAAGCTGTCGCCGTCCACGATCGCCTCGCTGGTCACCGAAGCCGAGTCCGCGCGCACGCCATTGCCGCCGCCCTCGCGCGGCCTATGCCTGGCGCCCAGCAGCGTGGAGATGCTGGATGCGGCGATCCGCCTGGTGAAGCTGCTCGATGCGCCGCACGACATCCCGCTGCTCGCGCCGCTGGTGGAGCGCGAGATCCTCTATCGCGTGCTGTGCAGCCCGCAGGGCGCGATGCTGCGCCACATCGGCATCGCCGACAGCCAGGGCCAGCGCGTGGCCAAGGCGATCCATTGGCTGCGGCAGCACTATGCGCAGCCGCTGCGCATCGACCATATCGCCCGCGAGGTGCACATGAGCGCCTCGGCGCTGCACCATCATTTCAAGGCGGTCACGGCGATGAGCCCGCTGCAGTACCAGAAACAGCTGCGCCTGCAGGAGGCGCGCCGATTGATGCTCAGCGAAGTGATGGACGCGGCCAGCGCCGGCCATCGCGTGGGCTACGAAAGCCCGTCGCAGTTCAGCCGCGAATACAGCCGCATGTTCGGCGCGCCGCCGGTCCGCGACGTGGAGCGCCTGCGCAGCCTCTGAACGGGCCGGAAACCCGCGCTGAACATGCCGTAAGCCCGGCCCGCGCCGGCGTTGCCGCGGTTCCGGGCACGGGCGCACAATCCTGCCGGATACCTTCCGAGGAACGGCCATGAAAGCCCCCGCCCTGCTGCTCACCGCCCTGGTCGCGGTCGCCGCTGCGATGCCCGCCCAGGCACGGCAGAAGAACGTCACCGATCCCGAGATCCCGCGCAGCCTGCCCGCCGAAGGCGGTGCCGTCAGCGTCCAGTGGGCCGATCCCGCGCAGTTCAGCGAGATCAAGTTCAGTGGCAACCGCTGGGAATCCAAGCGCGGCACCTGGGTTACCGACCTGGCCAAGTACCTGCGCGATGAAGCCGGCCAGCGCCTCGCGCGCGGCCAGACGCTGGACGTCACCATCACCGATATCGATCGCGCCGGCCGTTACGAGCCGATCGTGCGCAACGGCATGGAGGACATCCGCATCGTCAAGGACATCTATCCGCCGCGGATGACGCTGAATTTCGTGGTGAAGGGCGCGGACGGCCAGGTGGTCGCCGAAGGCGAGCGCAAGCTGGTCGACCACGGCTTCCTGATGGGCCCCAACCTCAACAACACCGATACCCTGCGCTACGAGAAGCGCATGATCGACGACTGGCTGCGTCGCGAGTTCAAGAGTAATACCGCGCTGACGTCCACGCCCTGAGCCATCGCGTCAGGGCGCCGGCGCCGCGTCGCGCGGCGCCGGTTCGTGCGGGTAGACCGCCGAGACCGAACACTGCACACGGATCCCGCGGCGCGACCAGCGCCGTTCGTCGTCCGCGAACATCATCCCCGCATCGCCCGAATCGAACAGGCTGCCGTCGCCGCTGTCCTGGGCGACCACGCGGTCGCCGGGATTGCCGCAGATCAGCCCGATGCCGACGCCGGAGCGGAAGGTGATGGCCGGCGCCGAATCCAGATCGGGGCAACCGTGCGCCAGTTCGACGCGGTAGTACCGATGCCCACCCGAGCGGCGCGGCGACAGCTCCACCAGCATGCCTTCGCTGTCTTCCGACCAGGCGCGCATGTAACGCGGGTTGAAGCAGAAGCTCGACGAACCGGCGAAGCCGCGCCGCTGTGGCGCGCGCACTTCCACGGTCTCCAGCGTGGTCACGCCGTCGTCCGCCATCGTCGCAGCGCGCGCCATGGCGGCGTACTCACGGGCGTCGATCGTCGCGATCCCGGTCACGGCGCAGGTCGCCTCGCCGATCCGTACGTATTCCTGGCCGGTCCCGCACACCCAGCCTTCGCGGGCCAGCAGGACGGCATCGGCCCGGCCAGCGCCGGGGCAGCCTTCAGACAGGCTGATGCGGAAGCGCTGCCCGTCGCGGCCCTGTACGGCCAGTTCGGTGGACGAGGCCTGGCGCACTTCGCCCATCTGCCGGGCATCCAGACAGCCGGCGGCGGGCGGTAGGCGCGGCGGCGCATCGGGTGCCTGCGCGCGCGCGACCTGCGGCAGCGTCAGGGTCGTCAACAAGGCCAACGTCAATCGCATCCGTGCCATCTCCTCCGGTAACGCCGCGATGGTAAACCAGGCTTGTGGCGCGCAGTAGGCGGCACCATATCGGGGGCATCCTTCCACGGAGCACCTCCATGACGGCCTTCGACCTGACCCCGCCCTCCGATGCGCAGCGCACGGCACTGGTCGCCGGCCTGAGCGAAGACGAGCGCCGCGTGCTGCTCCAGCACGGTACCGAGGCCCCGTTCTGCGGCGTGTTCCTGGACAACAAGCAGGACGGCGTCTACACCTGCCGCCTGTGCGGTCTGCCGCTGTTCCGCTCCAGCGCCAAGTTCGATTCCGGGACCGGGTGGCCGAGCTTTTTCCAGCCGGTGGACGAAGCGCACGTCGGCCGCATCCGCGATACCAGCTACGGCATGATCCGCACCGAAATCGTCTGCGCCCGCTGCCAGAGCCACCTGGGCCACGTGTTCCCGGACGGCCCGCCGCCGACCGGCGAGCGGCACTGCTTGAACTCGGTCTCGCTGGCGTTCACGCCGCAGGGGGCCGCCCTGCCCGACCCGCTGCAGCGCGGCGGCGCGGAGTCGCAACCGGCCGGATGACGCCGGCCGCCTGTCATAAGACGGGCACATGACGGCGGTAGCCTGACCGTCACCCAACCGTCGCCCGGCTGTCATACATGGCCGCATCCCCTGATACGCATGCGTCCCTGCCGACGTTCTCCGGGTTGCCGGGCGCGCTCTGGCTGTACCGGTTCGATAGCGAAGGCCGTGCCCACGCGCTCGATGCCGCGTCCACCGGCCTCGATGCGCTGGGTGCGTCCGTCGACACCTGGCACTGGTTGCACCTGGATCTCAGTGACGTGCGCAGCGCGCAGGTGGTGGCGGCCCTGCCGATCCCCGACGACGCGCGCGACACGCTGCTGTCGCCGGATTCGCACGTGAACCTGCAGCGCGAGGACGCCGCGGCCTACGGCGTCTTCGTCGACTGGACGCACCAGCGCGGCGTTGATCTTGCGGCCGAAGGCCAGTTGCGGGGCGACGACGGCATCGGGTGGCTGCACTTCACGATGACGGAACGCCTGCTGGTCACCGCACGCCGACAGGCCCTGCGTTCGGTGGAGGCCGCGCGCCGCGCGGTCATCGCCGGTGCGCAGGCGGATGCGCCAGTCCGCCTGCTGGAGATGGTGGCCGGCCGCTTCGCCGACACGGTCGAGCGCAGCAGCGACGGGCTATCGACGCGGCTGGACCGTATTGAAGACCGCGTGCTGGCGGACAGCATCGGCGAAGAGCGCCGCGACCTGGCCCAGCTGCGCCACCAGACGGTGCGCCTGCATCGGCCGCTCACCGCGATGCGGCGCGTGCTGAAGCCGTTCGAGCAGCGCCATGCCGGCGATGCCGATGACGACCTGCTGCTCGCCATCGCGCGCCTCAACCAGCGCTTCGACGATCTCGATGGCGATGTCGGCACGCTGCAGGAACGCGCGCGCCTGCTGCAGGACGAAGTGGCCGCCAAGCTCGCCGAACGCACCAACCGGCATCTCTATGTGCTGTCGATGATCACCGCGTTGTTGCTGCCGCCCAGCCTGATCGCCGGCCTGTTCGGTATGAACCTGCCTGGGCTGCCGTTCGCGCACAGCAGCCACGGGCTGGCGTTCGCGCTGCTGCTCGGCGCGGCCTCGAGTGTGGTGGTCTATCTGCTGCTGCGGCGCATGGGCGTGGCGCGTTCGACCTGAGCACGACGCGCGGCCGCGCTATCCTAGCGGCCTGATGACGCTTCCCCTCCGCACCGCTACCCGCTACGTCACCCCGCTACGCGAAGGCGGCTCCATGCCCGCCGTGGTCGAAGCCGACGACGACGGCCTGTATGTCCTGAAGTTCCGTGGCGCCGGCCAGGGGCCTAAGGCGCTGGTCGCCGAAGTGATCGCCGGCGGCCTGGCCCGCGCCTTGCAGCTGCCCATGCCCGACCTGGCGCTGATGGCACTGGACGCCGACCTCGCGCGCACCGAAGGCGACCCGGAGATCCAGGACCTGATCAAGGCCAGCGCCGGCATCAACCTGGCGATGGACTACCTGCCCGGCGCGGTGAACTTCGATCCGGTCGCCGAACAGCCCGATGCGGAGCTGGCATCACGTATCGTCTGGTTCGACGCCTTCATCAGCAACGTAGACCGCACCGCGCGCAACACCAATCTGCTGATGTGGCACCGCAGGTTGTACCTGATCGACCACGGCGCGGCGCTGTACTTCCACCACGGCTGGGATGGCGACCTGGCGGGCGCGGGCAAACCGTTCCCGCTGATCCGCGATCACGTGCTGATGCGCTGGGCCTCGCGGCTGACCGAGGCCGACGCCGACATGGCGGCCAGGCTGCCGGAGGCCACGATCAGCGCGATCGTCGCCGACGTGCCCGATGCCTGGCTGGAAGGGCCGGACCGCTTCGGCGATCCCGCCACCCAGCGCGCGGCCTACGTCGCGTACCTGGTGCAGCGCCTCGCGCAGCGCGAGGCGTTCGTGCAGGAGGCGATCCGTGCACGCGCATGACACCTACGACTACGCGGTGATCCGCGTCGTCCCGCGCGTGGAGCGCGAGGAATTCGTCAACGTCGGCATCATCCTGTCGTGCGAACGTGCGGGCTTCCTGGAAGCGCGCATAGAACTGGATCAGGCGCGCCTGCGCATGCTCGACCCCACGCTGGACATCGAATCGCTGCGCCGCCACCTGGAGACCATCCCGGCGATCTGCCGCGGCGGCGAAGCGGCGGCGCCGATCGGCCTGTTGCCGCCGCGCGCGCGCTTCCATTGGCTTACCGCCAAGCGCAGCTCGATCATCCAGACCTCGCCCGTGCACATGGGGCGCTGCGGCGACCTGCCGGCCACGCTCGAACACCTGATGGACCGCATGGTGCGGCCGCCTAAGGCCACCGCACCGCGATGAGCGTCTACGTGGACGATGCCATCACGCTCTGGCGCGGCCGTCGCTGGGCCCACATGATGGCCGACACGCTGGACGAACTGCATGCGATGGCCACGCGCCTGGGCATGCCGCGCCGCGCGTTCCAGGACAAGCGCAGCGGCGCGCATTACGACCTCACCGAAGAACTGCGCGCCGAGGCACTTCGCCTCGGCGCCGTCGCCATCTCCCGTCACCAGGACCGTGATCAGGTCCGCGCGATCATCCGCATCGCCCGCTCGCAGTGGAGCGGGCTGTCCGCGGACGACTGACGCCAGCGCTCAGAGACGCTGGGCCTTGCCGGTGCGGATGGCCTCACCGACCAGACGATCCACATCGCTCTGCATCCGCATCGCGGCCGCCGCCTGCTGACGGCCAAGCGCTTCCTGCTGACGCGCGAGCGGTTCTTGCTGGCGGGCCAACGCCTCCTGTCGTTTCGCCAGGGCGTCCTGCTCCCGCGCCAATGCGTCCATCTTGCGATCGAACTCCACCTGGCGGCCTTGTCCGCCACGCATCGCGGCCGATGCCTGTTCGGTGGCGATGGCCGCCATCTTCACGCCAAGTTCGCCCTGCTTCTCACCCAACGCGCCCTGGCGTTCGCCGAGCGCACCCTGTTCTTCGCCCAGCTTGCCCTGCTGCGCACCCAAGGCTTCCATCGGCGCATGCGCGGCCTTGATCTGCTTCAGGGTGGCCGTATCGCGCACCACGTATTGCTTGCCATCCTGGCGCACCCACAGCACCGGCGCGTTGCCTTGCTGCTGCTTGCGCGCCGTGACGATGTCGTCACTGCGGCCGGCCATCGTGACCTCGTTGCCATCGATCAGCACATAGGCATCGCCACCGCCCTCGCGATCGATGTTGATCACCTGCGTGCTGCTCGTGCTGCTGTGCCCGGGGTGCTTCGGAGGCGCAGGTGGGGCCGGCGGTGCCACCTTGGGAACGGCAGGCGGTGCAGGCACGGGCGGCGGCGGGGGCGGCGCGGGTACGGCGTAACCACTCGCCGCGACGATGGCGCGCGGGGCGGCGGCCGGGCGTGCGGACGGCGTGGCGGCGGTCGCAGCGACCGGCGCCGCGGCGGGGGTGGCCGCCGTTGCGGCGGTGGCGGCCACGGGGGCCGTTGCGTTCGTGGCGGCGGCCGCGGGTGACGGCGCGACAGGCGCCACCGGCGCACTGGCGGTGACCTGGTACGGCACGGCGCCAAGCAGAACCAGCCCGATGGTCAGGGCCAGCGCGCTGCTGCGCAGGGGCGATGCGGTGTGCTGGAGCATGAGCAGTCTCCTCTTCAGGATGCGGAACGTGGGGGAGGCGCCGGCGAGCGCCGGCGACGGTGCGGTGGCCACGCCCAGCTTCACCAGCAGGCGGCCGTAGTCATGGGGCGCGTGGCGTTCGTCGGCCAGCACGGCGGCGTCGCAGGCGACTTCGCGAGCCAGGCCGTACTCGCGCGCGGCGAGATGGGCGACGGGATGGAAGAAGAACAGGTGCTGCGCCAGCGCCGGCATCCACGCCCACCACAAATCACGACGCTGCAAGTGCGCGAGTTCGTGGTGCAGCGCCATGCGCAGGTCGTCACCGCGCATCCGCGCCAGACCGGCGGCGGGCAGCAGCAGCACGGGGCGCCAGGGGCCGGCCAGCATCGGCGACTCGATCTCGTCGCTGACGCGCAGTGCCGGCAACGTGTCGAGGCCGAGATGGCGACCGAGCGCGGCGTACTCAACCGTCGCGCGGGCATCGGTGCAGGGGGTCGCGCGCGCCAGCTGTCCGCGCAGGCGAATCCACTGTCGCGCGGTGTTGAGCAGCATGACCGTCACGCCGGCAAGCCATGCGGCCAGCAGCCAGACCGGCCAGCCGATCCGCAGGCCGGCGTCCTGGGCAACCGGTGGGAGCGTGGTGGTGGCCGCCGATGCGACGGACGCGGTCGTCGCTGCGACATCGGCCGTCATCGGAACCGTCTGCACCGCGACGGACGCGGAAGGCGCAGCGGGCAACAGCGGCAATCCGACCGGTGCATGCCAGAACAACCCCACCACCATCTGCGTGGCGACCAACCACCACAGCCAGGCGCGGGTGCGGGCATCGAGCCGCGGCAGGAACCGGCACAGCGCCCAGACCAGGGCGGCGAGCAGGACGGCCTGCCCGCCGACGGTGAGCAGGCGCGATGCGATCAGGTCGGCAAACGCCTCCAGGCCCATGTCAGCTCTCCTTCCGCTTGGATTGCAGGTTGGCGACCAGCGCCTCCAGTTCGGCCAGTTCGTCGTCGCTCACCTCGGAGCGTTGCGACATCCACGCCACGAACGGCGACAGCGAGCCCTGCAGGGTCTTCTCCACGAAACTGCCGACCGCGCTGCGCATCACGTCGTCCGACTGGGTCACCGGTGCGTAGCGGTACACGCCCTCCACCGGTCGGCGCCGCAGGTAGGCCTTGGCGCGCAGCCGCTCCATCATGGTCAGCACGGTGGAGCGGGCCAGGCCTCGCGGCTCGCCGAACGCGGCCGCGACCTCGCCGACGCTGGCCTCGCCGTGTTCGGACAGGTGCTGCAGCAGCGCCAGTTCCTGGTCGCCGATGGACTTGCGGGCCTTGCCGGGCATGGGATCGCCTCATGACTACAGTTGTCGTCAACATGCCCGTGACGACAACTGTAGTCAACCCTGCCGAAGGTCACTCCCGGGTACGTCCCGACGAACGGTCGCCCCTCAAGAAACCGGGTGACAGGCCGATCCAGAGGGAACCCCACCCCTGCGTCATGTCGCCATGCTCATCATCGTCGGCTTCATCATCGTCACCCTGAGCGTGATCGGCGGCTACCTCGGCTCGCACGGCAAGCTCGGCGCCCTGTGGCAGCCTTTCGAGCTGGTCATCATCGGCGGCGCCGCACTGGGCGCCTTCATGGCGAGCAACCCGACCAAGGTGGTCAAGAGCACGATCTCGGCCACGCTGTCGGTGTTCAAGGGCGCCAAGTACAAGTCGTCGGATTACCTCGACGTGCTGACCCTGATCCACGAGATGCTCAACAAGGCGCGCCGCGATGGCTTCATGTCGCTGGAAGAGCACATCGAGAACCCGACGAACAGCCCGCTGTTCCAGAAGTACCCCAAGATCCTCGCCGACCACCACCTGCTCGACTTTCTGACCGAGTGCCTGCGCCTGATGGTGGGCAGCAACATCGAACCGCACGAACTGGAACCGCTGCTCGAGCTGGAGCTAGAGAAGCACCACCACGAAGCGATGGCGCCGGCGCATGCGTTGCAGAAGGTCTCCGACGGCCTGCCCGGCTTCGGCATCGTGGCTGCGGTGCTAGGCATCATCGTGACAATGGGCTCCATCGGCGGCGACATCGCCGCGGTCGGCGCGCACGTTGCCGCCGCGCTGGTCGGCACTTTCCTCGGCATCCTGCTGGCCTACGGCTTCGTCTCGCCGCTGGCCGCCGCGATCGAAGCGCAGGTGGAACAGGACAGCCGCATGTACGAGTCGGTGAAGACCGCGCTGCTGGCCTGCCTGCGCGGCTACAACCCGGCCGTGGCGTTGGAGTTCGCCCGCAAGACGCTGCCCTCCGACGTGCGCCCGCCGTTCGCGGAATTCGAAGCGCACCTGAAGGCCAACAAGTAAGCCACGGCGATGAGCGAGCAACGCCCCACCATCATCGTCCGCCGGGTCAAGAAGGTCGCCGGCGGCGGCCATCACGGCGGCTCGTGGAAGGTGGCTTACGCGGACTTCGTCACCGCGATGATGGCGTTCTTCCTGGTGATGTGGCTGATGGGCGCCACCACCAACAAGGACCGCGCGGCGATCTCGGAATACTTCCGCAATCCCAGCCCGCTGAGCGGCAAGAGCTTCTCGCCCGCGCCGGGCCCGGCCGGCCCCGGTGGCGCGAGCACGTCGATGATCAAGCTCGGCGGCACGATGGACCTACCGAAGGGCGAGAGCGACAACCCGTTCGAGAAGCCGCCGGGCGACGCCCAGCAGGCCTCCGAGGAACAGCAGAAGGCGCAGGAGAAGCAGCGGCTCGAGACGCTGATGCAGGCGTTGCAGGAAGCCATCGGCAAGAGCCAGGCGCTGGAGCCGTTCAAGGACCAGCTGCTGCTCGACCTGACGCCGGAAGGCCTGCGCATCCAGATCGTCGACCAGCAGAATCGGCCGATGTTCGATCTGGGCGGCACGGTGCTGAAGCCCTACACGCAGGCGATCCTCGCCGAGCTGGCCGGCTTCATCAACCAGGTGCCGAACCACATCAGCATCACCGGCCACACGGATACCACGCAGTACACGTCCAGCCGCGGCTACACCAACTGGGAACTCAGCGCCGAGCGCGCCAACGCCGCACGCCGCGCGCTGGTGCTGGGCGGCATGCACGAGGACAAGGTGTCGCGCGTGGTCGGCCTGTCGTCGTCGGTGCTGTTCGACAAGCAGAACCCGCAGAACCCGATCAACCGCCGCATCAGCATCGTGGTGATGACCAAGGCGGCCGAGGAAGCGATGCAGGGCGAAGGCCAGCTGCTCGCGCCGGGCTTACCAAAGCCTGACGCCGATACCGCCATGCCTGATGCGCCGGTGCAGGCGACAGCGACCACGGCGCCGACACCGGCAGCCACCGCACAGGATAGCGCGGCGCCCTGACGCATCAGCGGTACGCCATCACTGCGACGGCCCCTTCAACTCGATCGTGTTGCCGTCCGGATCCATGAAGTAGAGCGACGGCCCGTCGCCCTCCGCGCCGAAGTTCGTCTCCGCCGGGCCGACAGGCGCCAGGCCGAAGCGCGCCAGATGCGCACGCAGCGCCGCCTCGTCGAACGGCTCGATGCGCAGGCAGAGGTGATCGACGTTGCGCCCCTCCTCGCCCGCCGCTGCGCCGCCACGCGCGCCCAGCGTTCCGTCCACGCTGACCAGATCGATCATCGACGCGCCCGCACGCAGATGCACCAGCCCGAGATGCTCGCGTTGGCGCACCACCTCGCAGCCCAGCACGTCGCCATAGAAGCGGAGGCTGCGGGCGAGATCGCGCACGCGCAGGACGACATGGTCGATCCGTTGGACATCGAAGGGCTGCGTCATCGGTAAACACCTGGAAAGTTTCAGACGCGACGATCCATACGGCGCGATTTCGACATCGCGCGCGACATCGCAGCGTTGACGCAGCTGAACAGAGCGCGCACAATCCGCGCCGATCAGCCAGCACCGAGTCGCTTCGTCGAAGTTCTCACCGCCAGCGGAACGCGCCCTCCGGGCCCCCACTCGCTCCGAGAACTCGATGAAACTCCTGACTCTGGCAATCCTGTCGGCGTTGTCCGCCGGCGCGCACGCGACTGACGCCACCCCTTCCGATGCTCCCGCCCCGACATCCGCCACGCCGTTGGCGAATCCGCCGGAGTACCTCAAGCCCACCACCCTGGACACGCTGACGGTCGTGGGCCAGCGCCTGTTCCCGTACCAGGAAGGCATGGTGCTCAACGAGCGCTATATCGAGGATCAGGTGAAGGGCAACGGCGACATCGGCACGCTGCTGCGGATCAACCCGAACGTGCAGTTCGACGATTCCGCCTTCGCTTCGTCCAACCGCATGGGCGAGATCCGTCCCGCGAACATCAGCATCAACGGCGGGCAGTACTACCAGAACCTGCTGCAGCTGGACGGCACCAGCTTCAACAACGACATCGATCCGCAGGCGACCAATCCGCACGATCTTGCCGATGTGCCCAGCGCCACCCAGGGCATCGCACTGGACACCGAATTGATCGGCCGGCTGACCGTCTACGACAGCAACGTGCCCGCGGCTTTCGGCGGGTTCAGCGGTGGCGTGGTGGATGCCGAGAGCCGCAAGGCCCGTGACGCGTTCGGCGGCAAGGTCTCCTTCCGGATGTCGCGCTCGGTATGGAATGAAATGATCCTGCCGGAAGGCGACGACATCTCGCAGTCCTCGATGTACACCAACCAGCCGGTGTACGACAAATACCGGGTGTCGGCGATGCTGGAAGGGCGCACCGGGAGCGGGCTGGGCTGGATCGCCAATCTCATCCGCACCCGCTCGGACATTCCGCTGCGCGGCTACTCGGCCGGCAACGTCAGCGTCAGCGACGAGCTGGTCAAAGAGCAACGCCGCGAGAACACCAGCGCCAGCCTGAGGCTGGACTGGGCCGGTGACGGCATCACGTTGTCCGGCAGCCTCACCCATGCGCCGACGGACGAACGCTACTTCACCCAGAACGCCAAGAATTCGTACTTCGACCTCAAGCAGGGCGGGCCCGTCGGCAGCCTGCGCATGGGGCTGGAGGTGGGCGCATGGGATCTGGACCAGGTACTGAGCTACAGCGACCTAGACAGCTCGCGCCGCGTACCCGATGGCGTGAACTACTGGAAAGCCTGGGCGCGCTCGCCCGCGTACGGCTGGGGCGTCAACAACAGCAGCTTCGAAGGCAACTGGGGCGACATCGACCAGCGCAACCGGACCGTCGGGTACTCGCTCACCGCGCGCCGCGACCCGCTCGCGTGGGGCAGCAGTCGTCATGCGCTGCAGTTCGGCCTGCAGTACCGCGATCGCCTTGGCACCTATCACCGCCTCAACGACCACTACAGCTTCCTCAGTCCCGGTCGCGCGACCTCCTGCACCGACGCCAACGGCGTCGTCGACACCGAGGCCTGCTCGCTGTCGCCGGTCTACACCACCGTCAGCGGCACGGGCGCCGTGACGGCGGGGCAAGGCCAGTTCTTCCGCACGCGCAACGTCTACAGCGCGGGCTACTTCGAGGTGAAGCTCAAGGAATGGGGCGTGTTCGCCGAAGACGACATCCGGCTGGGCCGCTGGAGCTTCCGGCCCGGCATCCGCGTGGATGGCGACGACATGATGGAAAAGACCACGGTGGCGCCGCGCTTCGCGATGTCGTGGGACGCGTTCGGCAACCAGGACACCTTGCTGACCGCCGGCGCCAACCGTTACTACGGCCGCAGTTTCTTCACCTACAAGCTGCGCGAAGGCCGCGACAACCTGCAGACGACCTACACCCGCACGGCCCCGTCGCTGCTCTGGTCCCCCAGCCGCGCGTACACGGCCAACAACCGCTTCGAGACCCTGGACATCCCGTACAGCGACGAACTGAATCTGGGCATCAATCAGCGCTGGGCCGGGCTGGACATCAACCTGAAGCACGTCCGCCGGGATGGGCGCGACGAGATCCTCCGTCGCCGCGTCGTGAGCAACGACACCAGCGGTTACTACTCCGCCAACGTCTACGAGTACGTCAACGCCGGCCGCAGCCGCAGCGGAACCAGCACGCTGAGCGTGGGCCTGCAGCGGCCCTTCGTGTGGCGCGATAGCGAAACGCACGTGCAGTTCGCCTTCGACCACACCGATGTGCGCCGCAACTACGTGGACTACGAAAGCAGCTACACCGACAGCGCCTACAACCGCCTGGTCCGCTACGAGGGCGATGTGATCCACGCCTACGAACTGCCGCAGGCGAGCTACAACCGCCCCTGGACGGCCCGGCTCTCGACCCAGACGCGGATCCCCGCATGGGGCCTGATGTGGAGCAACTTCCTGCGCTACCGCGCCGGCTTCACCGGCTTTACGGTGACGGGGGCCGAGGATTACCAGGGCGAGACGATCGATGTGATCGAAAGCTACGACGCCCCGCGCACCTTCACCTGGGACACCACGCTGGAGTACAGCCTGTCACTGCCGCGCCAGCAGGAAGCCTACGTGCGCGTGGAGGCCATGAACGTCTTCAACCGACGGAATCCGCTGAGCGGGAGCATCGGCACGACGTCCTACTACGAGCCCGGCCGCAGTTACTGGCTGGAACTGGGTTATCGGTTCTAGTCATGCGGACGACGCGTCGCCTGATCGCCCTCGCCTTGTTCCTGCCCATGCCCGGCCTGTGGCTGGGCGCGGGGATCGCGCAGGCACGCGTCGATGGTGCGTCGGCGGACCCCACCCTCGCCGAGTGCCGCCAGCGCATCGCTGTCAGCGCGCCCCGCATCGATGCTGAGTGCCTGCGCCGGGTATACGCACGGCCCATCGCCGAGTGGCCGGCGCCGACCGTGGATGCCGGCGCGACCTGGCAGGAACTCGCGCCGTTGCCCGACGCCGCGCCGGCGCCGGCCGACAATCCGCAGACGCCGGACAAGATTGCGCTGGGAAAGCGGCTGTTCGAAGACCCGCGCCTGTCGCGCAGCGGCCAGATCGCCTGCGCGAGCTGCCATGACCGGCAACTGGGCTGGGGCGATGGTCGCAGCGTGTCGTTCGGCCACGATCGCCAGGCAGGCAAGCGCAATGCCTCGAACGTGTCGATGGCGGGGTTCGCGTCGCCCTTGTTCTGGGACGGGCGCGCGGCCACGCTGGAAGCGCAGGCGCTGCACCCGATCCAGGACTCCACGGAGATGGCCTTCGCTCCGCGCGAGCTGGAGAAGCGCCTGAATCGCGAGACCGACTACCCGGCCGCGTTCGCGCAGGTGTTCGGCGAGCGCAGGATCACGATGGCGCGCGTGGCACAGGCGCTGGCGAGTTACCAGCGCAGCCTGGTGCCGCGCTTCAACCGCTTTGACCGCTTTCTCGAAGGCCAGCGCGATGTGCTGGACGACCAGCAGCTCTGGGGCCTGCACCTGTTCCGTACCCAGGCGCGCTGCATGAACTGCCACAGCGGTCCCGCGCTCACGGACAACCGCTTCCACAATCTCGGTCTGCACTTCTACGGCCGCTCGAAGGAAGACCTCGGGCGCTACCGCGTGACCGGCAACCCTGCGGACAGCGGCAAGTTCCGCACGCCGACCTTACGCAACGTCGGTAAAACCGGGCCCTACATGCATAGCGGCGGCTTCATGGAACTGCGCGGCGTGGTGAACATGTACAACGTCGGCATGCCGCGGCCGAAGCCCAAGGCCGGTCAAGAGAACGACCCGCTGTTCCCGCAGACCGATCCGCTGCTGCAACCGCTGGACCTGCATCGCACGGAGCTTGAAGCGATCACTGCGTTCCTGCAGACGCTTTGACGGCCTAGGCCTTCGTGCCGTCGGTCGGTGGCGAGAGCGCGCGCAGCACATCCTCCGACACGGTGCGCAGGTGCAGGTCCTGCTGCGGGAAGGGGATCTCGATGCCGGCCGCCGACAGTGCCGCGTACAGGCGCGCGAGCAGGTCGCTGCGCACGGTCGAGGCGTTGTCCACGTCCTGCGTCCAGGCGCGGATCACGAAATCCAGCGAACTGGCGCCGAAGCCGGTGAACAGCACCACCGGAGCAGGATCGGAGGCGACGCCCGCCGTGCCGTGCGTGGTTTCCTGCAGCAGCTGCATCACCCGGATGACGTCGGAGCCGTAGGCCACGCCCAGCACGACTTCCAGGCGGCGGCTCTTGTCGGTCAGCGTCCAGTTGGTCAGCTTTTCCGACAGCAGCATGCCGTTCGGGACCACCACGTCGGCGCCCTCGGGCGTCCGCACGGTGGTCGCCCGCATGCCGATGGCGCGCACGTGGCCGCTCGTCCCGCTGATGTCCACCACGTCCCCGGGCTGCAACGGACGCTCGAACATCAGGATCAGGCCGGAGACGAAGTTTTTCACCACGTCCTGCAGACCCAGGCCGATGCCCACGCCCAGTGCGCCGAACAGGAACGCCAGCTGTCCCAGCTTGAAGCCCGCCGCGGACAACGCAGCCACCAATCCCAGCAACAGCAGGGCGTAATAGCTGAGCGAAGCGATGCTGTTGCCTACCCCGCGCGGCAGGGACATGCGCGGCAGCAGTTCCTCGCGCAGCAGCGCGCGCAGCAGACTGGAAACGCGGAAGGCGATGAACACGCCGAGGAAGAACACCAGCACGTGACCCAGACTCAGCGATAGCTCGCCGTATTCGAACCGGTGCGACAGCACCAGCTTGGCGGTGTCGTAAGCGGGCCGGAACACTCGGAAGCGCGACATGGCGTAGGCGATCCACCCTGCCACCGCCGCCCAGCGCGTCCATCGCGCCAGGGAATCGAGCAACAGGCCGCGGTGCCGGCGCATCAACCACATCTTGCGCACGGAGGCGTGCGCCGCCAGGCGGCGCAGCAGCGTTTCGAAGACGGTGACCGCGGCGTACAGCACCAGGGCGAAGTAGCCGCTCTCGATGATCGCCGAGGCCAGCATCTCTGCCAGCGACACGTTGCCGACCACGTTCGAGACCAAGGACACCAGCAGGGCCACCACCCCGGCCCACGCCAGGCCGTGCACCCAGCGACCGGTCCGGCCTGCGACGTTGGCGAACTCCTTGCCGCGCGACCGCCACAGCAACCAGAGCGTGGATCCCAGCGCCAGCGCGGCCAGTGCGGCGTAATAGAGACGGTAAGCCTCGTCGTTGGCCAGCAGCAGCACCGACAGCTTCTGCAGCAGGTAGAACGCGGTCGCCAGATAAGGCCAGGGGCCGAGCAAGCGCCGTCCCTGTAGCGGCATCAGGCGCAACACAGGCACCAGCGCCACCAACATCGCGAACTGGTGCAGCAGCAGCGGCGCGTTGGGCTCCAGGACCAGCACGCCGATCATCGACAGCAGCAGCCAGGTCGATACCGGCCGTCGGATCACACGCAACTCGGCATCGGTGGGCGCCGCGACCGACGGATCGGCGGCACGGCGGCGGTAGCGCCAGGCCACCCACAGCAGGACCGGCAACAGACACAGCTCGAGTATCTGCAACAGCCGCTGGTTGCCGAGATCCGCCGCAGCATATTGACCCATGAAGCTGCTTTCGGCCTGCAGCTCCTTGCCCAGCGCCTCCACCATGTCCTTGCGCGACGTGTCCCCGCCCTGCAGGCGCCACAGCGGTGGCGCGTCGAGCTTCAGCAGGCGGTGATCGCTGTAGTCGATGGCGGAACTTACGGCCTGCTGGCCCGACTGGATGCGCGCATCCAGCAGGTTGGCGCGGCGGCCCAGCGCGATCTGCTCGGCCAGCGGCGAGGACAACGCCTGCTCGGCCTGCTGCAGGCGGCTGCCGATGTCCTGCACGCGCTGCGCAAGCGCAACGGGCGTGCTGGTGCCCACGATGGACGCACGCGTGAGCTCCCAGTCGCCGCGCCGCCGCGCGAGCTCGGCGGCGTCCTGCGCATACGGCGACACCTGCCCCTGCATGTCCGTCCGCCACCGGCTGTACTGCCGCGCGTCGAACGTCCAGTGCCGCGCCATGCTCTCCAGCCGGGCCACCGGCAAGGTGCGCAGTTCACCGTAGGCGAACAGGCGCGATTTCTCGTCCACGGATTTCTCGATGGCCGCCAGTCGCGGCACCAGCCGACCCACCGGATCGGGGTTCGCCGCCCGCAGCATCACGCTTTCGGCGTAGCGCTCGTCGGCGTCTGCACGGCCCGGGATATCGGCCAGCGCGATCGCTTCGGGCGTCTTCGGCTTAGTCGGCGCCAGCAGCGCGGTGACATCCTGCGCGAGCGCCGAAAGCGGCAGCACGCAGCACAAGCAGGCCAGCAGGAGGCGCGTCACGGACATGGCCACTCCAGGAGCAAGGTGCAGGCAGGGGAACTCCGACCACCGCAGTCTAGCGTGGGCATCGTCGCCACGCCGTGTGCGCGCTTCAGAACGCGTCGCTGCCCGGCCGGATCTCCACGCCCATCACCGCAGCCAGTTGCTGCATGCCTTCATCGTCGCGGCGCAGCGCCATCCAGCCGGCGTAGGCGTCGCCACCCGTGTTCCAGGTCCACAACGTGTAACCGTGTTCGCGCAGGCGGTCGTAAGCGGTCGCCATCAGCACCGGCACCTCGGCCGCGTCCATGAAATCCTCGTCGCTGGTATCGCCACCCCAGTCGATCTCGATCGCGTAGCGTGCGGCGAGTTGGTTGACGCAATCGATGAAGGACTCCGTGTCCTTGCCGTCGACGTAGAACCCCGACGTCCAGTCGATCGCGTCCTTCACCGCCCACAGCACCTGGTCCGGGTCGGCGCCGCCCTCGCCGGTGGCGTCGCGGTACGCCGCGAACTGGCGCAGCGCGGTTTCCTCATCACCCGGATTGATCAGGACCAGCAGGTTCCACACCAGCGCCTCGGTGTCGTCCAGGTCCATGTCGTCTTCATCATCGAAGGCATGGCGGAAGTTGTCGTCGGGGTCGAATTCGTGGTCGGGATGCATGGCGATACGCGTGCGGCAGGGAACGGGCGTGATGGTACGCGCTGGCGAAGGCGCCGTCGTGGCCGGCGGACCGGCGGCGTGGCGTTCATGCATCGGGCGTTCTATCGTGACGCGGCCGGCGCGCGCCGGCCTCCCGGGAGCCGGCGCATGTTCAATCCGCGTCCGCAGGTACAGGCGATCGCCATCGGCGACGGACATGCGTGCATCGTCGTGGACGACGCCCTGGTGGGCCCCGAGCGCCTGCCCGCCTTCGCCCATGCCTACCGCGAAGACTTCCAGCAAGCGCCGGCGAGCCTGTTCCCCGGCCAGCAGCTGCGCATGCCCGAAGAGTTCACCCAGTTGCTGGGCGAGGTCTTCCGTGAACACGCGCGACATGCCCTCGGTGCGCGGCGGGTGCTATTCGGCGCCAGTCGGCTCTCGCTGGTCACCTCACCGCCGCAGGCGCTGGCCCCGGTCCACTGGAGCCCACGGCGCATGCGCGCGTTCGAGCCGGATCAACGGCTCGTGCTGGCCGAGCTGTTCCTGTTCCAGGATCCGTCGTTGGGCGGCACGCAGTTCTTCCTGCCGCGCGTGTCGCCGCAGCAGATCGAACAGCTCGAACACGATGCCGAGGCGCTGGCGCCGGACGAGTTCTCGCGCCGCCACGGGGTGAACGCCGGCTACCCGCAGGATAGCCATCCCTGCTTCGCCCCTGCCCTGGCAGTACCTGCACGCTGGAACCGCCTGATTTTCCATGATGGCGCCGCTTTCCACGCACCCGCGATCCGCGATCCGGCGCGGCTGATCACCGACGCGCGCAGCGGCCGGCTGAGCCTGACGGCCGCTTTCACCTGCAGCCGCCCGCGCGTGCCGTGGTAGCGGCGCGCTTCGGGTATTCTTGCGCTCCCGAAGCACGCACGACGCACCGCCATGTCCGACACCCCGCCCGACCGCCTCTCCTCCGACCCGCGCAGCCCGTTCCACAACGCCGAGGCGATGGACCGTGGCGTGGGCATCCGCTTCAACGGCGTCGAGCGCGACAACGTCGAGGAATACTGCATCAGCGAAGGCTGGGTGCGCGTGCCGGTGGGCAAGTCGAAGGACCGCCGCGGCAACCCGATGACGATGAAGGTCAAGGGCACCGTGGAAGCCTGGTTCCGCTCGCCTGCCGCCGAGTAACCGCAAGCGCGGCACGTCACGCGGCCGGAACATCGGCCGCCACGTCCCCGTGGCACAATCCCGGCCTGCATGGCACGCCGGGAGGGCGCATGAAGTTCCTGCTGATGATCTACACGGACGATGCGCTGCTCGAGGCGCTGCCCAAGGGCGCGTTCGACCAGATGATGCACGGCTGCATCACCCACGCCGATGAACTCAAGGCCGGCGGGACGCTGATCGAATCGCAGCAGCTCGAACACGGCAGCACCGCGCGCACGGTCCGCGTACGCGACGGCAAGACCAGCGTCGTCGACGGCCCCTTCGCCGAGACCAAGGAAATCCTGGGCGGCTACAACCTGATCGAAGCCGACAGCCTCGAGGAGGCGGTGAAGATCGCGCAGGAATTCCCGTGGATCGGCACCGGCAGCATCGAAGTGCGGCCGGTGCGCGATTTCGACGCGGTACGCAGGCGCGTCGGCGCCTGATCCCGGCCTATTTCGCCTTCGCGCCCCCCAGGTGGCGCGAGAGGAAGCCCAACAGCTGCGTGTAGTAGGTGCGCCGGTTGTCCTCGGCATAGAAGCCGTGGCCCTCGGTGCGCACGTACAGCGTCTCCACCGGCACGCCCGCCGCTTTCAGCGCCTTCTCCATCCGCTCGGTCTGAACCTGCGGCGCGATCTCGTCCTTGCCGCCGGCGGCAAGGAACACCGGCACGCGGATCTTGGAGGCCAGCGAGGTGGGCGAGATGTCGGCCAGGGCAGTACGGTCGTCGCCCACCCAGTCGTTCATGTAGTTGCCGAGCCATTTGGCGTTGCGCGACTTCTGCCGATGCATCAGCTCCAGGTCGTAGACGCCCACGTAACCCGCGGCGCAGCGGTACATGTCCGGCTCCTTGGCCACGCCCATCAGCGCGGCATAGCCGCCGTAACTGGCGCCGTATAGGCAGATGCGTTGCGGGTCGGCGATCTTCTGTTCGATCGCCCAGCGCGTGGCGTCGGTCAGATCGTCCTGCATCGCCCCGCCCCATTCGCGCGCGCCGGCCTGCATGTGCGCGCGCCCGTAGTTGCCCGAGCCACGGAAGTTCAGGCGCAGCACGGCATAGCCGGCACGCGCGAGCATCTGCGCCTCGTCATCGATTTCCCAGCGATCGAAGATGCCGATCGGCCCACCGTGCGGCATCACCACCAGCGGCAGCGGACCCTGGCTGCCGCGGGGGCGCGTCAGGTAGCCGTGCAGCGCCAGACCGTCGCGCGCCTTCAGGGACACCGGCTCGCTGGGCGCCAAGGTCGCCGGGTCCAGCCAGTTGCGGCGGCTGAAGATCAGGTCCGCGGCGTTCGTCTCGGTATTGAACAGATAGAAATCGCCCGGGCTGGTGTCGTTCCAGATGTGCACGACCTTGAGCTTGCCGTCACGCGTGCCGGAGGTGATCGAGATCGAGTGTCCCGGGAATGAGCGCTCCAGCTTGCGGTACAGGCGCGCCGTCTCGGACGTGTCGTCGAAGAAGCGCGTGCGCAGCTTGTCGTGCATGAAGAAGCTGCCCACCGGCGTGCGTCCGCCGGCGGCGCGGATGATCCGGTAGGGATCGACCACCGCATCGCGCAGCACCTGCTTGCGCTCCCCGGTGACCGTATCCAGCGCCATGATCGCGTCCGGCCCTTCACGCTGCTCGACCTGCAGGTAGGCAGTGCGTCCATCGGCGGCGAAGCCCAGTGGCACTTCGACGCGACGCGTCGTGTTCTCGTCGTTGATCAGCGCCCACGGCGTCTCGTCATTGGCGCGGTGGTAAAGCTTGCTGGCGTTGTCCTCGCCCGCCCCCAGTGCGAAGCGCACCTGGCCTGCGGCATCCACGACAAAATCCGCGCGACGCACCGGCGCGGTGGCGAGCGCATCCAGGTTGCCGTTGTAGGCATCCAGGCTCATCAGCCGGGTGTTCGGCATCGAGGTGTCCAGTGCGTACATGCTGATCAGCACCTTGCGCGGATCGTTCGGCATCGGATCGACGAGGTACGCCGCGCGCGGCTGCAGCTCCGTGCCGTCCAGGCCGTAGCGGCCGAAGATCTGCCGGCGGACCGAACCGTCCACGTTCGTGGCGTACAACTCGCCGGTGGCGTAAGGCTGGTCGCGCGACCCGTACTTCTTCGCCACCGAAACGACCACGCGCTCATCGCTCACCCACCACACATCATCGATGATGCTGTCGCGGCCGGCATGGATCTTGGCGGTGATCTGGCGATCGCTGCGCCGCTGCACGGCCAGGATCGTCTGATCCTCCATCGGCACGGTCAGCGCGTAGTACTCGCCGGTAGGCGAGATCTTCAGGGTTTCCAGCACGTCCTGCTTCAGGAACGGCTCCAGATCCACCTGTGCGTGCGCCCACGGCGCCATCAGGCATCCCAGCAGGATGCCCACACTCCTTGTTCCCCACCCCATGGATGCCTCCCGTGGCATCGTTGTCCCCGACACGGATTAAACCGCACGCGCGCGGGACGCGACAAGCCGGCTCAGCGCGCGAGCGCGGCAGGCTCGCGCTGGGGCTCAATAGGTGTGTGCACGACGGGCTGGGCTTCCTGCAAGCGTTGTTGCCCGGCCTGCAGCCAGGCCTGCCCCTGCGCGCCATGCAGGTGCTCGCGCCCGATCCGGTCGATGGCGGCGCCATCGCCTTGCTTTGCCGCCTGCAATAACTGTTCGACCGTGCTCGCCTGCGACGCCGCCACCGGCGTCGGCCCGATCTCCACCGGACGCCAACGCAACCCCTCCGCCATCGCCGCATTGCGCGGCTGGGCGTCGAGGCAGTCGATCCTGCACAGGTTCGACGGCGCGAGTTCTTCCTGCCTCCCGCGGATGCCTTCCTTGTCGTACACGGAGGTGCGGTAGAAGAACTGGTGGTCTTCGGAATGGTGGATGACGTTGCGCGCGGGGTCGGTAGGTTCTTCCCGCTTCTGCAGGAACGGGGGATCGCTCAGCGCGTTGAGGTAGTCGATCATCAGGTTGCCGCTGCGGATCGACAGGCCGTCCAGCGTGTAGCTGCCGCCGATGTTGCTGTGCGCACCGGCCACGGTGACGTTGAGGAAGCGACCACCATCAGTGACGCCGGGATCGAGGACGCGGGTGGACTGGAACAGGTTGCGCCGCTCGTCCTCGGCGGTGATCTGGAACCCCGACACGACCGAGGGTGGCAAGCGGCGATCATGGTTCCGCGGCTCGCCGGTGCCCACCGGATCGAACAGACCGACGGCCTGGATGACGGTGCCGGGTTCGCGTAGGGGTGGGCGTGTGAATTCCAGCTTTTCAATGAAGCCCCGTTGATCGCGCACCACGTTCATACCCGCGGGATCCTGGATCCCCCGTTCTTCGATCATGCGCGTGAAGCCGGCCGCCTGCTCCGCACCACGACTGAAACCAATGGCAGCGATGCGGATATCGGCGTCGGGGTTCTCCTTCAGCCAGGCATCGGCCTGCCTGACGAACTGGACATACATCTCGTCCAGTCTCGCGCGGTAGCTATCGCCCGCCATGAGGTCACCGAGTCCATCCAGACCACCTTGTGTCCCAGGCCCCTCGACATAGCCGTAGCCGATCGCAGGATCCCTTAAAGCATCGATCTGCTTGGCAACGTAAGCTACGTTGCTGTGGTTTGCTGGCGCATCCTTGAACATACTGTTGCCGGTCCCGTCGAAAGCCGCGACATACAGCCGCTCGCGCCCTTCTTCCGACCCTTTAAGCAAAGGGGCTCGGAACTGACTGAGTTGATCGCTCGCTCGCTGGTAACCCGCAAGATCATCCGCGCTGGCTGGATACGTGCCCACGCCATCCGGCTGCAACCCCTTACCCATAGCCACCTCCGTGTGTCAGAGACGATCAGAACGTCCTGGTCCAAACCAGAACAAGTTCGTCGCGTGAATAACCGCTCGCACCCCCTGCCGACTGTTTCGTCTTGGTAGGAATGAGGGCTCGCATATAGACGTTAACGGTACGGTCGTTGACTTCCAGCACGATATCCGGGTCCGCGATGCCAAGATCCTCGCGATAGTCTTCTCTAGGAACGTTATGCCGAACGACACGATCCTTGAATATTGCGCCGATATCGACGTCCGCCTCGTGGGGAGCGCCGTCCTTAGAGCGCCAACTCAGGTGGGCAGCCGGCGGAAAGTTTCGCTTTCCGACATGTCCCGCTCGCAGCAGTTGCTCACGAGAACCCTTGTACGAGGACATCGGCGGACTCACCTCGTCGTCGCGATCAACACCATGAGTGAATCCTGCGTACGTAACGCGGCAGCCAATCGTGTCGAAGCAATGCGCACCGAAGTTGTGCTGAGCGAACCTAAGTGGCCACGCCGTGGCCGCCATGCCGCTCTCTCCAGCCTGTGACACCCTTGTTTCCTGCGTCATCGCCATGCCCTGACATCCCGTGGTTAATACAATCGATGCGATCAGTCCCACAATCCAACGTGAGCTGCCATTCTCTTTCTTGCATCGCGACACTTTGACCATTTCAAGGCCTCCTGCCAGAACGACCACTAATACATCTCGCTCCGCACGCGCACAAGTTCGGCACGATGTCCGCTGTAGGGATTCCCAGGAATCTGCAGCGCTTTTGTCGGAATGAAGGCCCGCATGTACACCGTTATTGTGCGGTCTTCTACTTCCAGGATGATATCGGGATCAGTGATGGATACACCTTCCCGAATATCCTCTCGTGCGACGTTATGAGCAATCAGTTGATCGGGAAACAAGGCCTTTATATCGACCTCTGCTTCATGCGCCGCGCCATCCATTGATCGCCAGGCGACATGAACAGGTGGTGGGAAGTTCTTGCGGGCGATATGACCCGCACTGAGAATCTGTTCGCGCGACCCACGATACGATGATAGCGGTGGACTCACTTTCTCAACGAGATCGACGCCATGCGTGAATCCAGAGTAGGTGATTCGGCATCCCACCGTGTCGAAACAATGTGCACCGAAATTGTGTCGCACGAACCTCAGCGGCCAGTCCGCGACCGTGTTATCAAGCCTCGACGGGCGTGGAGCTCCCGTCTCCCGCACAACAGCCCCACCATGGCAGCCGGCAAGCAATACCAGCGAGGCGATCATCCCTGCGAACGCTATGCGCTCGCCCTCCTTGTTTGCGCGCCTCAATCTCCCCACCATCGCGCGGCCTCCTGCCAGAACGAGTTCCATCTGTACGGCACGACGTTGCCCTGCGCAAGGCGCGACACTCAAATGTGAGTAATGTCGCGCGCTGCGTTCATTTACCTCAAGGCGTCGGCGCCCTGCGTCACTCGGCAGGTGGACCGTTCTCGTCCATGTGCACGACTTCCCACA
>Ga0247823_10000909_pt1 | contig 24981 bp, 20 predicted proteins | sample 13C_PalmiticAcid_2_FD_192426 | JGI IMG/M metagenome (GOLD analysis project Ga0247823, IMG submission 192426) | Soil microbial communities from agricultural site in Penn Yan, New York, United States - 13C_PalmiticAcid_Day30 | ecosystem: Environmental > Terrestrial > Soil > Agricultural land... | reverse complement strand
GGGATTCAGGGGGGACGGCGTATTGTCGGCGAAAGGCCGGTGGCCGCCGGGCGGAGGGGCGCAAAACCGCGTGGCGGCTTATCATGCCGGGTTGCCCTGAACACCGCACCGCGCCTTGAACCAGAACCTGCCCCCGGACCTGAATTTGCCTGGATCGACCGGCGCCGCTTCCCGCGAGGCGCCGTCCGTGGGCGAGCCGTCTCCCCGTTACCTGGGCGCCGCCCTGCGGCATGCCAGCGCGTTCCTGTCGGTGCGCGGTGCGCGCACGCACAACCTGAAGAACATCGACCTCGACATCCCCAAGCACGCGCTGGTGGTGATCACGGGGCTCTCGGGCTCGGGCAAGTCCAGCCTGGCCTTCGACACGCTGTACGCCGAGGGCCAGCGCCGCTACGTGGAGAGCCTGTCGGCCTATGCGCGGCAGTTCCTGCAGCTGATGGACAAGCCCGACGTGGACCTGATCGAAGGCCTGTCGCCGGCCATCGCCATCGAGCAGAAGGCCACCAGCCACAACCCGCGCTCCACCGTGGGCACGGTGACCGAGATCCACGACTACCTGCGCCTGCTGTTCGCGCGCGCGGGCACGCCCCACTGCCCTGACCATGGCCTGCCCCTGACCTCGCAGAGCGTGGCGCAGATGGTGGACACCGTGCTTGCGCTGCCCGAGGGCACGCGCCTCATGATCCTGGCGCCGGTGGCGCGCGAGAAGAAGGGCGAGTTCACCGAGCTTTTCGCCGACATGCAGGCTCAGGGCTATGTGCGCTTCCGGGTGGACGGCGCGGTGCTGGAAGCCGAAGCGCTGCCGGCGCTGAAGAAAACCGAGAAGCACAACATCGACGTGGTGATCGACCGCATCAAGGTGCGTGTCGACGGCGAGGAAGACGGCGTCAACCCGCTGCGCCAGCGCCTGGCCGAGAGCTTCGAGGCCGCGCTGCGCCTGGCCGACGGCCGGGCCCTCGCGGTGGAGATGGATGCGGCCGACGCCGGCGCCGCCCCGCGCGAACATGGCTTTTCGGCGCGCTTCGCCTGCCCGCTGTGCCACTACACCGTGGGCGAACTCGAGCCGCGCCTGTTCTCGTTCAACTCGCCCATGGGTGCCTGCCCCACTTGCGACGGCCTGGGCCACACCGAATTCTTCGACCCCGCGCGCGTGGTCGCGTTTCCCTCGCTCAGCCTGGCCAGCGGCGCCATCAAGGGCTGGGACCGTCGCAACGGCTACTACTTCGCCATGATCGAAAGCCTCGCGGCGCACTACCGGTTCAACGCCGAAGCGCCCTGGGAAAGCCTGAGCGAGCCGGTGCAGCAGGTGCTGCTCTACGGCTCGGGCGAGGACGAGGTGAAGTTCAGCTACGCGCTCGAATCGGGTGAGCGCGCGGGCAAGAAGGTCAGCAAGAAGCACCCCTTCGAGGGCATCGTGCGCAACTTCGAGCGCCGTTACCGCGAGACCGACAGCGCCGCCGTGCGCGAGGAACTCGCGCGTTACCGCGCGGTGCAGGCCTGCCCGGAGTGCGCCGGTTCGCGCCTGCGCCGCGAGGCGCGCCACGTGTTCGTGGGCGAAGGCGAGCAGAAGCAGCCCATCTACAAGATCAGCCACGTCACGCTCGGCGAGGCGCTGGCCTACTTCCAGAAACTGGAACTGCACGGCGCCAAGGGCGACATCGCCGCGCGCGTGATCAACGAGATCCGCCAGCGCCTGAAGTTCCTGAACGACGTGGGCCTGAACTACCTCAGCCTGGACCGCAGCGCCGAGACGCTGTCCGGCGGCGAGGCGCAGCGCATCCGCCTGGCCAGCCAGATCGGCAGTGGCCTGACCGGCGTGATGTACGTGCTCGACGAGCCCAGCATCGGCCTGCACCAGCGCGACAACGACCGCCTCATCGCCACGCTGCAGCACCTGCGCGATCTCGGCAACACGGTGCTGGTGGTCGAGCACGACGAGGACATGATCCGCACCGCCGACCACGTGATCGACATGGGCCCCGGTGCCGGCGTGCACGGCGGGCGCGTGATGGCGCAAGGCACCTGCGAGCAGGTCATGGCCACGCCCGATTCGCTCACCGGCCAGTACCTCGGCGGCACGCGCCGGATCGCCGTGCCCGCGCGCCGCACGCCCTGGCTGCCGGTGGTGAAGAAAGGCGAAGCCCCGAAGGCGGCGCCCGCCAAGCCGCGCTTCCCGCCCAGCCCGGCCGCCGAGCGCCGCGCCGCCCGCGAGGCCGCGCACCAGGCCACGCTGGGCGAGCTGCAGGAGATCCGCGTCGTCAACGCGCGCGGCCACAACCTCAAGGGCGCCAGCGTGGCGTTCCCGGTCGGCCTGCTCACCTGCGTCACCGGGGTCTCCGGTTCGGGCAAGTCCACGCTGGTCAACGACACGCTCTACGCCGCCGTGGCGCGCACGCTCTACCGCTCGCACGACGAACCGGCCGCGCACGACGCCATCGAAGGCATCGAGCATTTCGACAAGGTCATCAACGTCGACCAGTCGCCCATCGGCCGCACGCCGCGCAGCAACCCGGCCACCTACACCGGCCTGTTCACCGGCATCCGCGAACTCATGGCCGAAATGCCCACCGCGCGCGAACGCGGCTACGGCCCGGGCCGCTTCAGCTTCAACGTGGCCGGCGGCCGCTGCGAGGCCTGCCAGGGCGACGGCGTGGTCAAGGTGGAAATGCACTTCCTGCCCGACGTCTACGTGCCCTGCGAGGTCTGCCACGGCCAGCGCTACAACCGCGAGACGCTGGACGTGCAGTACAAGGGCCGCAACATCGCGCAGATCCTGGACATGACGGTGGAGCAGTCGCACGCGTTCTTCAGCGCCGTGCCCACGCTGCACCGCAAGCTGCAGACCCTGCTCGACGTGGGCCTGTCCTACATCCAGCTCGGCCAGAGCGCGACCACGCTGTCGGGCGGCGAGGCGCAGCGCGTCAAGCTGGCGCTGGAGCTCTCCAAGCGCGATACCGGGCGCACGCTCTACATCCTGGACGAACCCACCACCGGCCTGCACTTCGCCGACATCGAGTTGCTGCTCAAGGTGCTGCACCAGCTGCGCGACGCGGGCAACACCATCGTGGTGATCGAGCACAACCTCGACGTCATCAAGACCGCCGACTGGGTCATCGACATGGGCCCCGAAGGCGGCTCGGGCGGCGGCACGGTGGTGGCGCAGGGCACGCCCGAAACCATCGCCGCGCAACCCGGCAGCCACACCGGGCACTACCTGCGCCGCCTGTTGACGGTCTAGAGACCTAGTTGTTGCGGTAGGCCAGGCCCACCGTGGCGCCGTAGGCGGTCTGGCGCCCCACCAGCGGGCTGCGCGCGGCCGCGCCCTGCAGCTGCGACACGCCCACGCCACCGTAGGCCACCCAGTGGCGGCTCAGCGCCGAGGTGATGCGCCAGCCCAGGGAGACCGTGTCCCAGCCCGAGCCGATCGCGTAGGCCGGCACGCCGGTGGCGGCCGCCGGTGCCGGGTCCACGCCGTAATGCGTCTGCCGGTAGGTGCCGTTGGCCCAGCCTGCCCCCAGCGAGAGGTCCCAGTGCGTCTGCGAAGAAATGGGGTGGCGGTAGCTCAGGCCGTGGTCCACCCGCAGACCGCCGGCGCGGCCCAGCAGGTCCTGCGAGGCGCGCACCGAGTACGTCCAGCGCGAACCCAGGGCGGCGTTGGCACCGACCCGCCCGCGCAGCGTGGCCCGCACGTCCGGCAGGCCACGGAACCGGGCATCGTCGTCCCATGAACGCCCTTCGTCGATCGACAGCGAGGTGCTCAGCGACCAGCGGTCGTTGCCGGCCAGCACCGTGCTCACGCCGGTGTCCACGGTGTTGCGGCCCTGGCTCAGCAGGGCGCTGGCGCCCGAGGTGGCGAAGCGGAAGCGCCCGAGCTGGAAGGCCCAGATCGGGCGCAGCCGCAGGCGCTGTTCGACATCGCTGCCCAGCTGGGGCGCGGACGAGACCAGGGCCGCGCCCACGAGGTAGTCGCGGCTGGCTTCCAGCGCCACGGTGTCGGTGGGTGGCTGTGCCGCGCCGGCCCCGGTGGCCAGGGCGAGCAGCGCTGCCGCGAAGGCAAAGGGAGGGCGGCGCATCGTGAACTCAGAACCGACCCAGGTCTTCGATCGCATCCACCACCATGCCCGTGCCCACGGCAATCATCAGGATGTCGGCCGCCACGCGCACGTACCGGTAGCCCGAGGGCGGCAGGCCGATCTGCACCGACACGCTGTTGGGCACCGGGTAGTACACGACGTCGCGCGGCAGCGGGTAGCCCATGCGCCACTTCTTCGCCTGCCCGGGCGGCATGCAGCCGTTGCGCTTCTTGGCCAGGCCGGGCGGGCAGTGGCCGGCCTTGAAGCGCGGCTCGTAGTAGTCGTGGGCGATGCGGCGCTGGGGCTCGCCGAAGTAGCCGCCGATCTGGATGTTCACCGACACGTTGGTGGAGGGCCCGCGCGGTCCGTCGCGGTGGTCATCCCGGCGGTCGTCGCGCCGATCGTCCCTGCGGTCGTCCCGGTGCTTCTCGTGTTTTTCATGCTTGTCGTGTTTGCCACCCTGCTTGCCGGCCCATTCGGGCTTTTCGGCGAAGGCGGGCAGGCTGCCCAGCAGCGTCAGGCACAGCAGGGTGGTGGAAAAGATCGGGCGCTTGGGAAGGCTCATGTCGTGGGGTGCTTGTAGGGAGTCCTGTGCGATTCTGGCGTGGCCCACGGGCGGTGTCGTTACAAGGCGTAAGCTCGTGGCGCGGTAGATGAATCCGCGCAGGACTGGCAGACTCGCCGCTCGCTGCCTCCCACCTCTTTGATCCATGCCCCAGGAAACCGAACTCAAGCTGGCCCTGCACCCCGAGGACCTGCCGCGCCTGCTCGCGCACCCGCTGCTCAACGCGGCCGCCCCCCGCCGCGAGCGCCTGTTCAACACCTATTTCGACACCTCCACGCTGGCCCTGCGCGCGCAGCGCATGGCGGTGCGCGAGCGCCGCGTGGGCCGCCGCACCCTGCTCACGGTGAAGACCGCGGGCACGTCGGTGGGCGGTCTGTCGCGCCGGGGCGAATGGGAGGCCGCGTGCCGCCCGGGTCGCTTCGACTTCGCCGCGCTGCTCGGCGAGGACGCGCTGGCGCAGCAACTGCTGAGCGTGGCCTGGCAGCTGGTGCCGGTGTTCCGCACCGACTTCACGCGCCGCAGCTGGCTGCTGACCCATGGCGGTGCGGTGGTCGAGCTGGCGCTGGACCAGGGCGCCATCACCACGGGCAACGCCGAGGGCAAGCACCGCCAGGCCATCCTGGAGCTGGAACTGGAGTTGTTGAGCGGGCCGGTCGATGCCCTGCTGGATCTGGCGCACACGCTGGCGCTGGGCCCGAGCGGGCAGGCCGCGCAGGGGCTGCGGCTGCTGCCGGCCCAGCGCAGCAAGGCCGAACGGGGCTATGCGCTCTTCACCGGCGAACGCCTGAGCCCTGTCAAGGCCGGGCCGCTGGTGCTGGACGCGCAGATGCCGCCGGTGAAGGCCTTCCAGGCCGCCGCCCTGAGCTGCCTGACCCATCTGCAGGCCAACGAGATCGGCGTGCTGCAACCCGGGCCCGATGGCGCCCTGCCCGACCCCGAGTTCGTGCACCAGTCGCGGGTGGCCCTGCGGCGCTTGCGCACCGGCCTGCGCGTGTTCCGCGCGCACCTGCCGCGCCGATTTGTCGCGCATTGGGCCGCGCAGTGGAAGGCGCTCGCGGGCCAGCTGGGCGATGCGCGCAACTGGGACGTGTTCGCCACCGAGCGCCTGCCGGCCTGGGTGCCCGAGCCCTTGCCCGGCGCCTCGGTGGCGCCCGCCGAGCAGGCCTTGCTGGACTGGGTGCAGGGCCAGCGCCAGGCGGCTCACCAGCGCGCGGCCGAAGCCCTGGGAGGGCGTGCGCACGCGCTGCGCATGCTGGCGTTCACGCGGGCGGTGCTGGCCTTGCAGGCCGACGACGAACCCGCCCAGGGCCTGACCGACTGGGCGCGCGACACCTTGCGCCAGCGCCACGCGGCACTGCAGGCCGAAGCGCGCCGCGCGCGCCGGCTCGGGCCGGAAGGGCGGCACGAACTGCGCATCGTCTTGAAGAAGCTGCGTTACGCCCAGGCCTTCCTCGCCAGCGTGTTGCCTCCCCGGCGGCTGGAGCGCAGCACCGAGGCGCTGGCCGATGCGCAGGAGCTGCTGGGCCGGCTCAACGACCTGAGCACCGCGCAGGCCTTGCTGGAGACCGTGCCCGAAGGCCTGGCCACAAGCTCGGTCGCGCGCTGGCAAGACGACCTGCAGGCGCAGCTGGCGCAGGGCCTGGAAACCCTGCCGGGCATGGAGCGCGCGCTGGCGCGCATGCCCACCCCCTGGGATTGAGCCGGCTCAGGCCAGGGCGCTGGGCCGCGTGGCCACGCGGTCGCGCCAGGCCTGCAGCGCGTGGAAACCTTCGTCGGCGGGCTTGAAGCGCATCAGCCGCGCGAACTCGATGGTGCAGAAGGCGGTGATGTCGGCGATGGTGAAGCGGTGGCCCGCCACCCAGGGCTGGCGCTGCAGCTCGGCGTCGAGCCAGGCGGCGGTCTCGCGCGCCTTGGCCACCTGCGAGTGACCGAAGTCCGGAAACTGCGGCTGTTCCAGCGGTGCCAGGCCGGCATGCGTGTGGCGGATGGCGTTGGCCATCGGCAGCATGAGGTACCACTCCACGCGGCGGTCGGCCATCTCGATGAAGGCGCGCTCCTCGGCGTTCTGCCCCATCAGGTTGGGCGTGGGGTAACGGCCCTCCATCCAGGTGCAGATGGCGCGCGTCTCGGTGAGCACGCGCCCGTCGTCGAACTCCAGCGCGGGCACGCGCGCCAGTGGGCTCTTGGCGCGGTAGTCGCTGGTCTTGTGTTCCTGGGCGTTGAGGTCGATGTTGACCAGCTCCAGGCCGTTGATCTGTTTCTCCACCAGGAACATCAGCACCCGGCGGGGGTTGGGCGCGCGCGGCGACACGTACAGCTTCATGCGGCACCTCCATCCGCTTTCAGGCTCTGGCCGGTTTCCATCAGGCGCCGGGCGTCTTCGGCGAAGCGCTGCGCACCCTGCTCACCGTCGCGCTCCAGGTCCATGGTCGAGGCCGGCTGCTGGATGCCGCGCTGCACGGCGGGGCGCGCGCGGATCGCGTCGCGCCACCGCTTGAGGTGGGGCAGGTCGCCGATGTCCACGCCCGACCAGCGGTGCGTGCGCACCCAGGCCCAGTTGGCGATGTCGGCGATGGAGTAGTCGCCGGCCAGGTACTCGTGCTGCGCGAGGTGGCCGTCGAGCACGCGGAACAGGCGCTTGCATTCGCCCTGGTAGCGGTCGATCGCCGCCGGGATCTTCTCGGGAAAGTAGCGGAAAAACACATTGGCCTGGCCCATCATGGGGCCGATGCCACCCATCTGGAACATCAGCCACTGCAGCACGAGCGAGCGCCCCTGCACGTCCGAGGGCATGAGCCGGCCGGTCTTCTCGGCCAGGTAGATCAGGCAGGCCCCGGACTCGAACACCGCGAAGCCGCCGGCCTCGTGGTCCACGATCGCCGGGATGCGGCCGTTGGGGTTGATCTTCAGGTAGTCGGGGTGCCGCTGCTCGCCTTCGCTCAGGTTGAGCACCTTCAGCGTGTAGGGCAGCCCCAGTTCTTCGAGCGCGATGGACACCTTGTGCCCGTTGGGCGTGGCGGCCGTGTACAGATCGATCATGCAGGACCCCGTTGAACAGCAGCGCGCATCCTAGCGCGCCCTGGCGCGGCGCCTGTCGCGCAGGCTACGGGGTCACCGCATGAAGCCGAGGTTGGTGGGGTAGTCCGCGCTGTTGAAGTTGCCCAGGTTGGGCAGGATGCCGCTCATCTCGGCGCCCTGCACGCCGAACCAGGTGGCCAGGGTGCCGGCGTACTGGTCGACCGAGGTGCTGGGCAGCAGGCGGCCCTGGCCGACGTGCCACTGGTCGTTGGCGTCGGTGGTGGAGTTGCCCACGCTCACCGGCGGCGCCTTGCCGTAGAAGGCCTTGCCGGCCACCGCCCCGCCGACCAGGAAATGGTGGCTGCCCCAGCCGTGGTCGGAGCCGTCGCCGTTGGAGGTCAGCGTGCGGCCGAAGTCGGAGGCGGTGAAGGTGGCGACCTTGTCGGCCACGTTGAGCGCCGCCGTGGCGTTGTAGAACGCGGTGAGCGCCGAACTCAGGCGGTCCATCAGCGTGGCCTGGCCGCCGATGAGGTTGTCGTGCAGGTCGAAGCCGCCCATGGAGACGAAGAACACCTGGCGCTGGTTGCCCAGCTGGGTGCGCGCGGCGATCAGGCGCGCCACCATCTTGAGCTGGTCGGCCAGGTTGTTGCCGGTGGGGAAGGTGTTGAACGGCGCATCGGCGGCCGGGAAGGCGGCCAGCGCCGAGGTGATGGCGCTTTCGGCGCCCACGGCGCGCGCGGTGACGAGGTTGTACTCGTTCTCCAGTACGTGGGTGCGCGTCTGCAGCGCCAGCGAGGTGATGGCCGCGCGCACGGCGGCCGAGTTGTAGACGTTGCCGTTGACCGCGCCGATCTTCACCGCGCCGCCGGTGCTGACCTGGTACGACAGCGCCTGATCACCCGAGAGGAACACCGTGTTGCCGGTGACCGAGACGCAGGTGAGCACGCGGTTGGTGTTGGACGAGAGCGCGAGGTCGCCGATGTGGCCGCCCCAGCCGGTGGTGGCGCCCTCGGGTTGCGACGACTGCCAGACCGACTGCTGGTCGTTGTGCGAGAACAGCTTGGGCGGCAGCGGGTAGGCTACGCGGTTGCTGCTGTGGTACTGCTGGCGCGTGACCGGCGCCACCAGCGGGCCGACGTTGAGCTGCACCGCGGCCACGCCGCTGTTGAACAGGCCGGCCAGCCCGGTCATGGACGGGTGCAGCGCGTACTGCTTGCCACCCGGCAGGGTCACGGTGGGGTTGAGCAGGGTGGGCGTGAGCGCAGCCTGCGCCAAGGCGATGCCACCGGCCGTGCGGTTCGCGCCGCCGCCCCGGATGGCGCTGTACTGGTCGTAGCTGGCGGTGTCGTAGTTGACGACGGTGTTGGCGTAGTCGTTGCCACCGTTGAGGAACACGCAGACCAGGGCCTTGTAGTCGGTGGCGTTGAAGGCGGCCGCGTCGGCCATGGCCGCGAGGTTGAGCGCGGTGGGCAGGGCCGCACCGGTGAAGGCGAGCTGGCCGGCGCGGCGCAGGAAGGCGCGGCGGGTGTGGCGATCGGGCTGGATGAAGTGCATGTCGGGCCCCTTACTTCTGGATCAGGTACTCGGGACAGGCCATGACCATCAGGATGGCGGCCCAGACGCGCCGGCGCTTGACGGTGTCGGAGCTGGCGGTGGTCACCGGCGTGGCGTTGAGCGCCGAGACCATGGTGGCGCGCGAGGCGCTGGAGACCTGGCCGGCGGCCAGCACCAGGCAGACGTGGTTCACCAGCGCCGTGGCATCGGCCACCAGCGCGAGTTCGCGGCTGTAGTTGGCCTGCACGTCGTAGGCGTAGTTGGTCCAGGCCGCCTGCGGCGCGCCGGGTTCGGGGCAGTTGATGCCGCGCTCGATCACGCTCTGCATGAAGTTCAGGTAGCCGCCCACGGTGGACTCGTTGACCAGCTGGAACTCGGGCGCGGTGGCACCCGCGGCCGAGAGCGCGGTGCCTGGTGGCACATAGCCCGGGCGGAAGAAGTTGAACACCGAGGGCGAGCGCAGCGGGCTCTGGCCGAGCTGGGTGGCCGCGTTGTTGAGTTCGAAGATCTTCCAGCTGCCCGCCGCCGAGGTGACGCCGAAGGTGCGCGCCCACTGGATGAAGCGGAGCATGGGCTCGCGCAGCTTGCCGAAGGTGGTGCTGGCCAGCGAGGCCGGTCCGCGCGCCTCGTCGTCGAGCAGGATCGCCACCCACACCGCCTTGAGGTCGCCGCGCACGCCTGCCCCGTTGTCGTTGAAGCGCGCCGCGACGCGCGCCACGTAGGCCGGGCTGGGGTGGCTCGTCACCAGGCGCTGGATCATCTGGCGCGCGAAGAACGGGCCGGCGTTCGGGTGGTTGAACAGCGTGTCCAGCGCCATGCGCAGCGCGGTCGCGCCCGGCGTGTTGGCCGGCACCGTGGTGCCGAGAAAGCGCGCTTCCAGGTTGGAGTGCCGGTTGGCGTTGAACGACATGCGCTTGCCCGCGAAGGCCTTGGACTCGATGGTGTAGCTGTCCACCGGATGGCGCACACCGTCGGAGAAGTCGAAGTCGTAGCCGGTGAACACGCGCGCCAGGCCGGTCACGTCGGCCTGGGTGTAGCTCTCCACCGGCACGCCGCCGCTGGTTCTGGGCGTGCCATCGAGGTTGAGTTCGACCACGCCGATGGTGAAGAGCTGCATCACTTCCCGGGCGTAGTTCTCGTCGGGCACGCGGCCGGTGCTGGCGTTCTCTTTCTGGTTACCCTTGGTGTTGAGGAAGTAGCCCATCGCCGGGTGCAGCGTCACGTCCTCCAGCAGTTGCCGGTAGTTGCCGAACGCGTGGCGCGCCAGCGTGTCCCACCAGCTCGCGTAGGCGTGCGAACGCCAGGTGAACTCGGCCGAGGCCAGCGAGGTGACGAAGAATTCCGACAGCGCCAGCGCGATGCGCTTGCGCATCATGTCCGGACCGCTCAGCAGCTGGCTCCAGAGCATGAAGTCGGCCGGGTACTGGTTGAAGAAATAGCTGTTGCTGTTGACCGCGCCGTAGCCCCGGGCTTCCAGCCAGTTCCAGCCGGTGATGCCCTGGTAACGCACGAACTGGTTGGCCAGCCATTGCGCGGGACCCATGCCGCGCAGTTCCGAGATCTCCGCCGGCGTGGAGGAGAACTGTGCCTGCTGCAGAAAGCGCGCGGCCTCGGTGTCGTTCGCGGGCGTGATGTGGCTGAAACCGGCGGTGGGGAAATCGACCACACCCACGGGCGGTGGCGCGTCGACGGCGCCGCTGCCGCCGCTGCTGCCACCACCTCCGCCGCCGCCCCCGCAAGCCGCGAGCAGCGCGGCCGCCGCCAGCGGCGTGATGGCGTGCAGGGCCGCAGGCGCGGGGTTCTCCGGTGATGCCCCAGGTTCGTGGTGGGCGGCGGCCACGCTGGCGTTGGCCGCTGGTTGAAGTGCTTCCTCGATCTCCATCATGACGATCCCTCCTCGGTTCGACGAGCGCGAGTTTAGGGAGCCGCCTTCAACGGAAAAGGCCGAATTTCAAGTCGTTACAAGTGGGTGTGGCGCGTTCGCGGCACCCGCCCAACGGCGCTACCGCCGGGGTTTGCCCGGCGGCCATCCGTCGAAATTCAGGTGCGCGCGGCGCGCAGTTCGTCTCGCGTTTTCAGCGCCGCGCGGCGCGCCGCGTCGGCGAAGTCCGCGCCGGCCGACGCATACAGAATGGCGCGCGAGGAGTTCACGATGATGGGACCGGTGGTCTCGTCACCCTGGGTGCGCAGGCCCGCTTTCACGGTGGCCACGGCGTCGCCGCCTTGCGCGCCCACGCCGGGAATCAGCAGCGGCAGGGTGGGCGCGATCTCGCGCACGCGCTCGATCTCGGCCGGGTAGGTGGCGCCCACCACGAGGCCGAGCTGGCCGTTGAGGTTCCAGGGGCCTTGCGCGAGGCGCGCCACGTGTTCGTAGAGGCGCGGCTCGCCTTCGATCGACGCGAAGCGCTGGTTCTGCAGGTCGTCGCCGCCGGGGTTGGAGGTGCGGCAGAGCAGGAACGCGCCCTTGCCGTGGTACTGCAGGTAGGGCTGGACCGAGTCGAAGCCCATGAAGGGCGAGAGCGTGACCGCGTCGGCGCCGTAGCGCTCGAAGGCCTCGATCGCGTACTGCTCGGCGGTGCTGCCGATGTCGCCGCGCTTGGCGTCCAGGATCACCGGCACCTGCGGCGCCACGCGGCGCATGTGCGCCATCAGGCGTTCCAGCTGCTCTTCGGCGCGGTGCGCCGCGAAGTAGGCGATCTGCGGCTTGAAGGCGATGGCGGTGTCGGCCGTGGCTTCGACGATGGCGGCGCAGAAGTCGTAGATGCGGGCCGCGTCGTTCTTCAGGTGCGCGGGGAAGCGGGCGGGATCGGGGTCCAGGCCCACGCACAGCAGGGAACGGTTCTGGCGCTCGGCGGTGCGCAGCATGTCGAGAAAGGTCATGCGCCGATTTTAGTTGGCCGACTAAGATCGCGGCCATGCACGCCCTGTCCCGACAACAACTCGTCCTGCTGGTCCTCCTCACCATCGTCTGGGGCATCAACTGGCCCATCATGAAGTTCGGCGTGACCGGGATGCCACCGCTGACCTTCCGCACCATCTGCATCTGGATCGGGCTGCCGGTGCTGGCGGCCTTCCTGTGGTGGCGCAAGGTGCCCTTCCGTGTGCCGCGCGAGCACTGGGTCGAGTTGTTCTGGCTCACGGTCTTCAACATGCTGTTCTGGCACACGCTGGCGATCCTGGCGATCCAGACGCTGTCCAGCGGGCGCGCCGCGATCCTGGGCTACACCATGCCGGTCTTTTCGGCGCTGGTGGGCAGCTGGTGGTTCGGCCAGCGCCTGAGCGGCCGGGCCTGGGGTGGGGTGGCGGCGGCCGCGCTGGGCGTGGCGCTGCTGCTGTGGCACGAGTTCACGCAGCTCTCGGGCAAGCCCCTGGGCGTGGTGATGATGCTGGTGGCTGCGGCCACCTGGGCGGTGGGCACGCAGCTGATGCGCCGCACGCGCATTCCCCTGCCCACGCTGACGCTGTCGTTCTGGGTCACGGCGCTCACCGCCGTGTGGATGACCGCGATGGCGCTGGTGCTCGAGCGCGACGCCTGGGTCGCGCCGTCGCCGGGGATCTGGTGGGCGATCCTCTACAACGCGCTGGGCGTGTTCGCCTTCGCGCAGGTGGCGTGGCTCTCGCTCGCGCGAGACCTGCCGCCAATTGCCTCCACCTTGTCGGTGATGTTCATCCCCGTGCTGGGCGTGTTCACTGGCGCCTGGTGGCTCGGTGAAGTGCTGCACTGGCAGGACTGGGCGGCCGTGGCGTTGGTGATGGTCGCCATTGCATCGGTGCTGTGGCCCCCACGCTCCGCCGCTGCGCGGGTCGCTGCCCCCCGAGGGGGCTGATCCGGCTTGGGGCGGCCCGGCGCCGGATCGTGGCCTTCACGCGCCGCCGCCTCGCCTTGAGGGGCGGGGGTCAGGCCTGTTCCAGCGTCTCCATCGCCAGGCACAGGTCGGCCCAGGCCTTGCCCTTGTCGCCGGGGGTGCGCAGCAGGTAGGCCGGGTGGTAGGTCACGATCACCGGCACGCCTTCGTAGCGGTGCACCCGGCCGCGCAGGCGGCCGATGGGTTCGGTGGTCTTGAGCAGCGACTGCACCGCGAAACGGCCCATGGCGACGATGACCTTGGGCTTGACCAGCGCGACCTGGCGCACCAGGTAGGGCTCGCAGCGCGCCACTTCCTCGGGTTGCGGGTTGCGGTTGGCCGGCGGGCGGCACTTGAGCACGTTGGCGATGTAGGCGCCCTGTGCGCCTTCGCCCTGGCGGCTGCGGCCGACGGCGCGCAGCATGTTGTCGAGCAGCTGGCCGGCCGCGCCCACGAAGGGCTCGCCCTGCAGGTCTTCGTTTTCGCCGGGGGCCTCGCCCACGATCATCCAGTCGGTCTGCACGTCGCCGACACCGAAGACGGTGTTCTTGCGGCCCTTGCACAGGCCGCAGGCCTCGCAGCCGGCCACGGTGTCGCGCAGCTCGGTCCAGTCCATGCGGTCCACGTGGCTGGGCACGCGGGGCTCGGGTGCCGCGACAGGGGTTGCGACCGGTGCGGCGGGCGGCACCGGCGCGGCGGCCACGGGGACCGGGCGCGAAGGGGCCGCCACCGGTGGTGCGATGTCCCTGGGCGCCGCTTCCACAGGGGCGGCTGCCACGGGGGCCGCAGCGGGCGGCACGGGCTTGGGCGCCCAGACGCGCACGCCCATCTCGGCCAGCATGGCGCGTTGGCGCGCATCCAGCTGCGGCACGAAGGAGGTGTCGGGGGCGTGTTCGCTCATCGCGGCCCCCGGACGGCGGTGAGACTCAGGCTCATGACGACGGCGTCTTCCCGGCGCAGGTGGCCGTCCGGGTAGTAGCCCTTGCGCAGGCCGACCTGCGAGAAGCCATAGCGCTCGTACAGGCGGCGCGCGGCCTCGTTGCTCTGGCGCACCTCCAGCCAGAGCCATTGGGCCTGCTGGCCGCGCGACCACAGCACCAGCGCGTCTAGCATGAAGCGCGCCCAGCCCTGGCGCTGGTGGGCTGGCGCCACGGTGATGTTGAGCAGGTGCACCTCGTCCACGCCGGGCATGGCCACCAGGTAGCCCAGCAGCACGCGGCCGTCGGCCTGCACGGCCCGGGCCTTCTCCCCGGGCAGTGGCTCGCCCAGCAGCAGGACCGCCGGGTAGCCGGCCTGCAGCGAGTCGTGGAAATGCTTGCGCGACCAGGGGTGGGCGTAGGCGGCGGCTTCCACCTCGCGCACGGCGTCCAGGTCGGCCTCGGTCATCGGGGCGAACGCGATGCGGCGCTCGCGCGTGGCGCTCGCTCGCTCGGTGTCCGGCAGCGGCCACGCGGTCGGGGCGTTCAGGGTGGTGTCCATGGCGGGCTTCAAGGCGCGGCCGCGCGCAGGCGCTCGCGTTCGTCGGTGGTCTGGGCCACCTTGTCGCGCACGTACAGCGGCAGGGCATCGCGCGCGGCCACCGCCGCGCCCGCGGCCAGCAGGCCGGGTGCCAGGCGCAGCAGCGCGGCCGCGGTGGGCAGGGCGGGCAGGCGGGCGCCCGGCAGCCCGGCCAGGGCGCTGGCGTAGCTGTCGAACACATTGCCTGCCAGCAGCGTGGCGCCGTCGGCCTGCAGGTGCGCGCCCAGGTCGGCCGGCGCGCACAGGCGGGGCGGCGCCAGGGGCGCCAGCCCGTCGGGTGTGCAGGCGTAGGTGGCCACGTACAGCTCGCTCATGCGGGCGTCGAGCAGGGCGGCGATGCGCTCGGGCGGGGTCTGGCCGGCCTGCAGATGGCGCCAGCGGGCCTCTTCGGCCAGGGCCAGCAGGGTGTCGACCGGCAGCACCGGCAGGCCGAGGGGGCGGGCGGTGTCCTGCGCCCCGTAGGCCAGGCCCTGGGCCACGGCGCAGGCGGTGCGCAGGCCGGTGAAGGAGCCCGGCCCGCGGCCGAACACCACGGCATCCAGGCTGTTGAGCGCCCAGCCCGAGGCATCGAGCAGCTGTTTCACCAGCGGCAGCAGGGTGGTCGAGGCCATCGCGCCGCCCGGGCCGCTGTGTTGCCACAACGGGCCGTCGGGCGCGCCGCTGCCCAGGGCCACCGAGAGGGTGTCGGTGCTGGTTTCGAGGGCGAGCAGGCGCAAGGCGGAAGGCATCCCGGGATTATCGGGCACCGGGTGACCGCGCCTGGAGCGTGGGGGTGCGCCACCGGCCATCCACCGCCAAGGCCCTTCGCGCGGCCGCGACCGGTTCTGCCTCGGGGCCGTTTCATAATGAAACCCCATGTTGGATACCGATTTTTTCCGCCGTGCAACGCCCCTTCGCCGGGCGCGCGGGCTGGCGCTGTGCCTGCTGGCCGGCCTGAGCTTGCCCGCCTGCGCCCAGACGGCCGGCCGTGGCGACCCCTTGCCGCCGGCGGTGCTGGCGGCGATGAGCCGCGCCCAGGTGCCGGCCAGCGCGCTGTCGGCGCTGGTGATCTCGGTCGATCCCGACGCCCATGAGCGCCTGCGCCACCGCGCCGGCACGCCCGTGAACCCGGCCTCGGTGATGAAGCTGGTGACGACCTACGCCGCCATCGACCTGCTGGGCAGCGATTTCACCTGGAACACGCGCTTCTACACCGACGGTTCGGTCGAGAACGGTGTGCTGCGCGGCAACCTGTACGTGCGCGGCGGCGGGGACCCCAAGTTCGTGCTCGAGCGCATCCAGGAGGCCTACCTGGCCCTGCAGGCCAAGGGCGTGCGCGTGATCCTGGGCGACATGGTGCTCGATCACAGCGCGTTCGAACTGCCCGCCATCGACCCCGGCGCCTTCGACGGCGAGGCCCTGCGCCCCTACAACGCCACGCCCGATGCCTTGCTGGTGAACTTCAAGTCGGTCATCCTCACGTTCCAGCCCGACCCGGCCAATGGCGTGGCCCGCGTGCTCAGCGAACCGCCCATGGCCGGCCTGGCGGTCGACGCCACGGTGCCGCTCTCGCGCGGCACCGCCTGCGGCGACTGGCGCAGCACGGTGCAGGCGCGCTTCGACGACCCCAACAGCATCCGCTTCGAAGGCCGCTATCCGCAGGTCTGCGGCGAACTCAAATGGCCGGTGGCCTACCAGCAGCCCGCGAGCTATGCCGCGCGCGCCATGGAGGGCCTGTGGCGCGCCAGCGGCGGCTCCATCACCGGGCAGGTGCGCGACGGCACCATGCCGGCCGAGGTGCAGCTGCTGCACGAGGCGCGCTCGCTGCCCCTGTCCGAGGTCATCGTGGACGTGAACCAGTGGAGCAACAACGTGATGGCGCAGCAGGTGTTCCTCACGCTGGGCCAGCTGGCGCCGCCGCAGACGGCCACGCCCACGCTCGCCGTGGTGGCCCGGGGCTCCGCCGCCGACCGGCTGGTGCCCTCGCGCCCGGCGCGCTTCGAGTATTCGCGTGAGGTGGTGACCGACTGGTGGAAGCGCACCTTCGGGCCCCGCGTGCCGGGGCCGGTGCTCGACAACGGCTCGGGTCTGTCGCGCGAGGAGCGCATCACGCCCGAGGCGCTGGCCGGCCTGCTGCGCCACGCCGCGCGCCACCCGCAGGGCGTGCAGTTCGTGCAGTCGCTCTCGATCGCCGGGGTCAGCGGCACGGCCGCGCGGCTGGCGCGCGGCGGTCAGAGCGCCGCGCGCGGCAACGCCTGGGTCAAGACCGGCACGCTGCGCGACGTCACCGGCATCGCCGGTTACGTCAACGCCTCGAACGGCGCGCGCTATGTGGTGGTGGGCTTCATCAACCACCCCAACGCCTCGGCCGCCCGGCCCGCGCTGGACGCGCTGCTGGAGTGGACCGCCTTGCTGCCCGACTGAGCCGGCGTTCTAGGCGTAAACCCGGTACGTTTCGGTACCGGGTTTTTTTAGGATCGACCGGTCCCGGCAGATCCTTTTTCCCTCTTTTCACGAGGTTCCCCATGCGCTTCACCGCTGAATGGTTGGCGTCGCTCGCCATTTTGCTGACGGCTTGCGGTGGCGATCCCGCGCCCAGCGCGCCCACCCATCCCAACGCGGTCTATCCGCGCTTCGACCCGACGGCGAGCGATCTTCCGTTCAACAACGACCTGGTCTTCGCCGGGACGACCGATGGCACAGCCCATGTCGGCGCCCCGTCCGATCCGGTGCGCGAGGCGCTCAACCAGCTCGACGGCTTCTCCACTTCGGCGTACTTCGACGTGATGCTGTCGGGCACCGTGGCACCCGCCAGCGCGCAGGCGGGCCAGAGCGTGCGCCTGATCGAGCTGGAGACCGGCACGGCCGATCCGCTGCCGCTGGCCAGCGTGACCGGGGTGCGCGGTGCGGCGGCGTTCGACGTGCGGGTCGTGTCGCTCGATGGCGCGGCCAGCAACGCCGTGCGCCTGCGACCCACGGTGCCGTTGAAGCCCCGCACCAAGTACCTGGTGGCCTTGACCGACGACCTGCGCGATCCCGCCGGCAACCGCCTGGGGCGTTCGGCGCCTTACCAGGCCGTGCGCAACAGCGCCACGGCCATCGCGCCCGCGCTGCTGCCGGTGCGCCAGGCGGTGCAGGCCTGGGAGGCGCTGGCCGCCGGCGTGATCGCCGCGGGCAGCGGGGGCGCGCTGACGCCCGCCCAGGCGCAGGACAAGCTGGTGTTGACCTACACCTTCACCACCACCGACACCCTGGGTCCGCTGCGGGCCATGGGCTCGCCGCGCGGCACGATCGCGCAGCAGCAGATCGACGCGGGGACCTTGCCGGCCACGGCGGTGGGCAATGTGCTGGTGCTGGATGCGGCCAACCTGCTGCCGTCACCGAAGGCGCGGCCGCTGGGCGTGAGTGCGCTGACGGGCGTCGATTTCAACGCGTTCTCGGCTTCGCTGGCGGCCAATGTCGGCAAGCTCTACACCGGTTACCTCCAGCTGCCGTACTACCTCACGGCGGCCGACGCACCCGGCCTGGCCTTCGGCGAGTTCCTGGCCCGCCCCTGGCGCCCCGACGAGACCCTGGCCGGTTCGCTGGGCACGATGGTGCCGGCCGATGCCGACGGCAGCCGCAACGTCACCTGGCGCTACCCCTTTGCCCGGCTTACCGCCAACGAGTCGGTGCCGCTGCAACTCACGCTGCCCGAAAACAACTGGGTGCCCGGCTATGCGGGCGCGGCCAATTGCAGCCAGATCTACGCCGCCACCGGGTACCCCACCGCGATCTACGTGCACGGCATCACCAGCGACCGCACCTCGGTGCTGGCCCTGGCCCACACCCTGGCCTCGCGCTGCATTGCCACGGTGGCGATCGACCTGCCGCTGCACGGCGTGCCGGCGAACAGCGCCTTCGTGAACGCGCTCAACACGCAGCGCTCGGGCATTGGGGCTCTTTACGGCGGGAATGCACCCCGCGAGCGGCATTTCGATGTGGCCGGTGCCCCGGGCGTGCCGGCGCCGATGAACTTCGTTGCGCCGGGGTCCAACGACGGTTCTGGCGCCCAGTTCATCAACCTGCCCCACCTCACGGTCACGCGCGACCACAGCCGCCAGGCGGTGATGGACCTGCTCAACCTGAACGCCAGCCTGGGCAACCTCAACACGGTGGTGCTGGGTTTTGCGGCTGCACCGCCGGGGCTCGACCTCAACCGCGTCTATGTGGTGGGGGTGTCGCTGGGCGGCATCCTGGGCAGTGTCTTCACCACGGTGAACCAGCTGGCCATCGCCAACGACGCCGCGCTCGGCATGCCTTCTCCGCTGCAGCCGCTGCGCGGCCTCGTCGCCAGCGTGGCAGGCACCCAGGTGAGCCAGATCCTGGCGCGCTCCGCGACCTTCGCGCCGGTGATCAACAACGGTTTGTCGTCGTTCGGCGTGCAGCCCGGCACCAGCCCTTACGAGCGGTTCTTCTACACCGCGCAGGCGGCGCTGGACTCGGCCGACCCCGTCAACTTCATGGGCACGCTCGCCACGCAGGGCGTGCCGGTGCTGGTGCAGCAGGTCAATGGCGATCTGGTGGTGCCCAACGGGGCAGCGGAGGCGCCGCTGGCCGGCACGAGCGCCATGGCCAGCCTGCTGGGCGCGACACGGCTGGGTGTGGGCAGCACCGTGCTGGGCCGCGGCTATGTGCGGCACACGGCCGGCGGGCATGGGTCGCTGCTGAGGCCCGAGGGCGGGGCGCCGCAGGTCACGGCGGAGATGCAGACGCAGGCCGTCACCTTTCTGCTGAACAACGGCACGGTGTCGGTCGGTGGCGCCGCACCGGGGAACATCGAACCGCCCTGAAGTCGGGCGCTGCGCGGCTCAGGCCGCGGCGCGTTTCAGCCGGTCGCGCACGCCGTCCCAGGCCGGGTCCTCGGGCGGCGTTTCCACCCAGATCAGGCGCACACCGGTGGCGTCCAGCTCGCGCAGCACGGCGAACAGCTCCTGCGCGGCGGCGGCGGCGTCGTCGGGCATGCGCCGGCGCGGCACGCCCCGGGCGGGTTCGAGCGGGCTGCGGGCGTAGACCGCGATGTGTTTCGCGTCGTCGCCCAGCACCTGGAAGGCCGAGCGCAGCTGCGGGGCATCCATCAGCCGCACCTTGGCGCGCGGCGCGTAGTGCGATTCCAGCGTGCCCGAGGCGCGCGGTGCGGCCTCGTCGCGTTCGCGCAGCGGCTGGCCGCAGGCGGCTTCGAGCTGGGCCACGGTGATCATGCCGGGGCGCAGCAGCACGGGGTGGCCGCGCGTGCAGTCGACGATGGTGGACTCGATGCCCACCGGGCAGGCGCCGCCGTCGAGGATCAGCAATTCGTCGGCCGCCAGGCTGGTGAACTCGTCGGCCACGTGCGCGGCGGTGGTGGGGCTGACCCGGCCGAAGCGGTTGGCGCTGGGCGCGGCCACACCGCTCACGCCCTGCGCGGCGGCCGCGCTCAGCAGCGCCTGGGCCACCGGGTGCGCCGGGCAGCGCAGGCCGACCGAGTCCTGCCCGCCGGCCGCGACCGCGGCCACGCCTTCGCGGCGCGGCAGGATCAGCGTGAGCGGGCCAGGCCAGAAGGCCTGCATGAGCGCGGCGGCAAAGGCCGGCACCTCGCGCGCGTAGTGGTCCACGCCCGCGCGCCAGCCGTGCGCGCCCTGGCCGGGTGCCAGGTGCACGATCAGCGGGTGATCGGCCGGGCGTCCCTTGGCCGCGAAGATGCGGTGCACCGCCGTGGCGTTGTCGGCATCGGCGGCGAGGCCGTAGACGGTTTCGGTGGGCATGCCCACCAGCGAGCCGGCGGCCAGGCGCTGCGCCGCGCGGTCGACGGCGGCGGGGTCTTTCGCGGGCAGCAGCAGCGGCGGCATGCGCGGCGCCTCAGTCGGCGAGCGCGGGCAGGCCGAGCAGCGAGAGCACCTGCGCCGTGGTTTCGCGCACCTGCGCCACGCTCGCGCCGGTGATGTTGAGGTGGCCCATCTTGCGGCCGGGGCGCGCGTTCAGCTTGCCGTAGAGGTGCAGGTGGGTGCCGGGCAGGGCCAGCACCGCGCCCCAGGGCGGCGTGACGGGTTGCCGGCTGGCCTGCGCGCGCACGGCGTTGGGCGCGAACCAGAGGTCGCCCAGCAGGTTGACCATGATGGCCGGGCTGTGCTGGCGCGGCTTGGGCAGCGGCAGCCCGGCGAGCGCGCGCACCTGCGCCTCGAACTGCGACAGGTCGCAGGCGTTCTGCGTGTAGTGGCCGCTGTTGTGCGGGCGCGGCGCCATTTCGTTGACCACGAGGTCGAGCGTGCCGTCGGCCTTCTCCACCACGAAGTACTCGACGCACAGCACGCCCACGTAGCGCAGGTGGTTGGCGATGGCCGCGGTGCTGGCCTGCGCGCGCCGTGCCAGCGCGGGGTCGAGCACACCGTCGAAAACTTCCGTCAGGGCGAGGATGCCGCCGTGGTGCGTGTTCTTCTGCACCGGGAAGCTCACCACCTGGCCGTCGGCGCCGCGCGCCACGATCACCGAGCATTCGGCGTGCAGCTTGAGCATCTTTTCCAGCACGCAGGGCACCTTGTCCAGGTCGTCCCAGGCGGCGGCCAGTTCCTCGCGCGTGGACACGCGCACCTGGCCCTTGCCGTCGTAGCCCATGCGCGCGGTCTTGAGGATGCCGGGCAGCAGATCGGCCTGCACGGCCTTGAGCGTGGCGTCGGTGGTGATGACGGCGTGTGGTGCCGGGGCCACGCCGCTGACATACGCGCAATGCTCGAAGTGGCCCTTCTCCTTCACGCGGTCCTGCGCGATGGCCACGCACGCGGCGGCCGGGGCCACCGGCCGCCGGGTCGCGAGCGTCTGCAGGGCTTGCGCCGGCACGTTCTCGAACTCGGTGGTGATCGCGTCGCAGCGCTGGATCAGCTGGGCCAGGCCCTGCTCGTCGTCGTACGACGTCTTGATGTGGTGGTGGCTCACCAGGCCGGCCGGGCTGGCCGGATCGGGGTCGAGCACCACGGTGAAGTAGCCCATGGCCTGCGCGGCCTGCACGAACATGCGGCCGAGCTGGCCGCCGCCCATCACGCCCAGCGTGGACTGTTGGCCCTTGTGGACGGAAGGGTCACCGGGGAGAAGGGTCTTGGGGTTCATGTCGGCAGGGTCATCGCGCGGGCGGCGGCGGTTTGTTGCGCGCGGAAGGTGTCGAGCTTGTGGCGCAGTTCGGGGTCGTTGCTGGCGAGCATGGCCACGGCGAACAGGGCCGCGTTGGCCGCGCCGGCGGCGCCGATCGCGAACGTGGCCACCGGCACGCCCTTGGGCATCTGCACGATGCTGTGCAGCGAGTCCACGCCGCTGAGGTGCTTGCTGGCCACCGGCACGCCCAGCACCGGCACCACCGTCTTGGCCGCCAGCATGCCCGGCAGGTGCGCCGCGCCGCCGGCGCCGGCGATGATCGCCTTGAGCCCGCGCTCGGCGGCCGCCTGGGCGTAGGTGAACATGTCGTCGGGCATGCGGTGCGCCGAGACCACACGCGCTTCGTGTGCGATGCCGAAGTCCTGCAGGATCTGCACGGCGTGCTGCATGGTGTCCCAGTCGCTGCTGGAGCCCATGAGCACACCCACTTGGATGGGGTTCATGACGGTGCCTCTGGCCGGTGCGCCCCTGGAGCGGGGCTGGATCGGTCGCGCACATGGCAGGGCATGGCGTCTCCGGTAAAGTGTGGATTTTACGTTTGCCCAGGCCGCTCCCATGATCAACGTCACCGTCGCCAACTTTGAAGCCGAGGTCATCGAGGCTTCGATGAACATCCCCGTGCTGGTGGATTTCTGGGCCCCATGGTGCGGCCCCTGCAAGGTGATCGGCCCGCTGCTGGAGAAGCTGGAGACCGATTACGCCGGCCGCTTCAAGCTGGTCAAGATCGATTCCGACCAGGAACAGCAGCTCGCCGCCGCCTTCGGCATCCGCAGCATTCCCACCTGCGTGCTGCTCAAGAACGGCCAGCCGGTCGACGGCTTCATGGGCGCGATGCCCGAAGGCCAGATCAAGGCGTTTCTCGACAAGCACCTGCCGGCCGGTGACGAGCCCGAAACCGAAGCGGCGGAGCCCGATGCGCTGGACGCGCTGGCCGAGGGCGACCTCGAAGGCGCGCTGGAGCAGATGCGCCAGACCGTGCAGGCCGAGCCGGACAACGACGACGCCCGCTTCGACCTGGTGAAGCTGCTGCTGGAGATGGGGCAGGACGACGATGCCAAGGTGGCCTTCGCTCCGGTGATCGCCAAGGCGGCCGGGGTGCGCCGGCTCGACTCGCTGCAGCGCTGGATGGCCGCGCGCGATGCGCAGGCCGAGGTGGCCGACCCCGACGCCCGGGCGGCGGAACTGCAGGCCGCCATCGCCGCGAACAAGCGCGACTTCGATTCGCGCTTCGCGCTCGCGCAGCTGCTCATGGCCTATGGCCAGTGGACGGCGGCGATGGACGAGTTGCTGGAGATCCTGATGCGCGACAAGACCTGGAAAGAGGACCTGGCGCGCAAGACCTTCATCGCCATCCTCGACGTGATCGACCCGCCCAAGCCGAAGGTGGCCGAAGGCCAGGTGCCGCCGGAAGACCCGACGGTGGCGACCTACCGCCGTCGCCTGTCGTCTGTCGTGTTGAGCTGATTCGGGCTCCCCTCTGCGCCGCTGCGCGGCTTCCCCCCTCGCTGGCGCGCCTTAGGCGCTGGGAGGGGAGACGACAGCTGGGGCCGGCAGAGCCGTCCCTCGCTGTCTCTGGACGAAGACACGCCTTCAGCCCATGAGGCGCGTGAGCGCTTCCTGGTACTTCGCGGAAGTCTTCTCGATCACCTCGCGCGGCAGGCGCGGCGCGGGCGGGGTCTTGTCCCAGGGCTTGCCGCCGACCTGCGCGGTCTCCAGCCAGTCGCGCAGGAACTGCTTGTCGTAGCTGGGTGGGTTCTGGCCCACCACGTAGCTCTCGGCCGGCCAGTAGCGCGAGCTGTCGGGCGTGAGCACTTCGTCCATGAGCACCAGCTTGCCGGCCTTGTCCAGGCCGAACTCGAACTTGGTGTCCGCGATGATGATGCCTTTCTTCAGCGCGATTGCCGCGGCGGCCTTGTAGAGCGCGATCGACACGTCGCGGATCTGCGCGGCGAGTTCGGGGCCGATCATCTCGACCGTGCGCTCGAAGGTGATGTTCTCGTCGTGCTCGCCCATGGCCGCCTTGGCCGCCGGTGTGTAGATGGGCTCGGGCAGTTGCGAGGCGTTCTGCAGGCCTTCGGGCAGCTTCACGCCGCAGACCGAGCGACTTTCCTGGTACTCCTTCCAGCCGCTGCCGGCCAGGTAGCCGCGCACCACGGCTTCCACCGGGATCGGCTTGAGCCGCTGCACCAGCATCGAGCGGCCGGTGACCTGCGGCACCTCGGCCGGCGAGACCACGCTCTCGGGCGCGTCGCCGGTGAGGTGGATCGGGCAGATGTTCAAACCCTTGGGGCCGAGCTGGTCGAACCAGAACAGCGAGAGCCGGGTCAGCAGCTCGCCCTTGCCGGGAATCGGCTCGCCCATGATCACGTCGAACGCGCTGATGCGGTCGCTCGCCACCATCAGGATGCGGTCGTCGCCCACGGCGTAGTTGTCCCGCACCTTGCCGCGCGCCAGCAGGGGCAGGGAGGTCAGGGCCGAGGTGTGCAAGGCAGAGGTCATGATCGGATCGGAAAAAAGCAGGACAAGAAAAAAGCCCGTTGAACAGCCAACGGGCTTTGAACCATTCCGGGGGATTATCGCAAGTTGGCGGCGGCTTGGGGCCGAAAGTCGAGTCCCCTGGTGCGGTGCCTATTTGCCTGCCAGCCCCAGGCGCTCGATCAGGGCCTTGTCCTTGGCGTAAGTCTCGGCCGCCCACTTGCGGTAGTCCTCGCCGTTGCGGTACCACATGGCCTGGTTGAGCTGGCCCAGCACCTCGATGTGCTTGGGGTCCTCCATGGCCTTCTTGAACGCGTCGTGCAAGACCTTGGTGATGGCCGGGTCCATGCCCTTGGGGCCGGCCAGGCCGTAGGGCGAGGTGGACACCACGCCGTAGCCGAGTTCCTGCGCGGTGGGCACCTCGGGCCAGCGCTGGGTGCGCTGTTCGCCGAAAGTGACGAGCAGGCGCATCTGGCCGCCGTCCACGTATTTGTCCCAGCCGCTGGCGTCGCTCTGCGCCATCACGTGGCCGCCGAGCAGGGCGGCCTGCAGGTCGGCGTTGCCTTTGAACGGCACGTGCGTGAGCTGCACCTTGGCGTTGCCGGCCAGTTCCTCCATCAGCAGGTGCGGGCTGCTGCCGGTGCCGGTGGAGCCGTAGTTGATGGCACCGGGCTGCTTGCGCGCGGCCTCGATGTAGTCCTTGAAGGTCTTGTAGGGCGAGTCGGCCTTGACGGTGAGGCCGAAGGTGTAGCCCGAGACGCCGATGATGTAGGTGAAGTCGGTCAGCGGGTCC
>Ga0247823_10000908_pt1 | contig 24989 bp, 16 predicted proteins | sample 13C_PalmiticAcid_2_FD_192426 | JGI IMG/M metagenome (GOLD analysis project Ga0247823, IMG submission 192426) | Soil microbial communities from agricultural site in Penn Yan, New York, United States - 13C_PalmiticAcid_Day30 | ecosystem: Environmental > Terrestrial > Soil > Agricultural land... | reverse complement strand
CCTCTGGCCCCGCCCCCGCCAGCCGCTCCGCCGCCCAGTCGATGAACACCCGCGTGCGGGCCGAGAGCTGGCGGTCGCGGGGCCAGAGGAGGTTCACCGGGGTCGGGGTCGGCGGGTGGTCGGTCAGGACCTCGACGAGGGCGCCGGAGGCCAGGTGCTCCTCGGCGCGATAGCGGGGGACCTGGATGAGGCCAAGGCCCAGGAGGCCCATGGCCAGGGAGCTTTCGGCGCTGGAGACCACGACGGCGGCGGGGACGGCGACCTGGCGGACGGCGGCGCCTTCGGTGACTTCCAGCGGGTGCCAGCCGCCGTCGGGGCGGGAAAAGCCGACCATGTGGTGGCGGGCAAGGTCGGCGGGGCTCTGGGGCGCGCCGTGGCGGTCGACATAGGCGGGGGCGGCGCAGGTGACCTCGGGCAGCAGGGCGACGCGGCGGGCGGCCATGCCGCTGCTCGAGGGCGCGCCGTCGGCGGGCGTTCCCAGGCGCAGCACGCAGTCGACCCCCTCGGCCACCAGGTCGACCAGCCGGTCGCCCTCGGTCATGCGCAGGCGAAGCTCGGGATAGGTCGCCAGGAACGCGGGCAGGCCGGGCAGCAGGAAGCGGCGGGCCAGGGCGCCCTGGACGTCGACCCGCAGCTCGCCGCGCGGGCTGGCCCGGCGGAAGGCGTTCTCGGTCTCGTCCAGTTCATCGAGCAGCTTCAGGCAGCGGCGGTAATAGGCCTCGCCGTCGAGGGTGGGTGCGACGCTGCGGGTGGTGCGCTGCAGGAGGCGCACGCCCAGCCTCGCCTCGAGCTGCTGCACGGCCTCGGTGGCGGTGGAGCGAGGCAGGGCGAGGTCGGCGGCCGCCTTGGTGAAGCTGCGGCGCTCGACGACGCGGGCGAAGAGCCGCATGGCCTCGAAGCGATCCACGGTTGGCTCCATTATTCGGATAGTCGAACAGTGATGACCTGATCGCCTGAATTATTCAATCGGCGCGAAGGCGCATGGTCCGTCCGTCGACGCGGTGTCGACCGGAGGACCAAGACATGACCCACGACAACGGCGCTCGGAACAACGGCAAGGCGGCGCTGGTGACCGGCGCTTCGGGCGGCATCGGCGCGGCGACGGCGCGGCGGCTGGCGGCGGACGGCTTCGTCGTCATCGTCAACTATGCGGGCCGGGCTGCGGCGGCGCAGGCGGTCGTGGCCGAGATCGAGGCGGCCGGCGGTCGCGCCGTGGCGCACCAGGCCGACATCGCCGACCCGGCGGCCGTGGCGGCGATGTTCGACGCCGCCGAGGCGGCCTTCGGCGGGGTCGACGTTCTGGTCAACAACGCCGGCGTCATGGAGCTGGCGACCATCGCCCAGGCCGACGACGGGCTGTTCTCGCGGATGGTCGCGGTGAACCTGACGGGGACCTTCAACACCCTGCGCGAGGCCGCGCGGCGGATGGCGGCGGGCGGCCGGATCGTCAACGTCTCGTCCAGCGTGGTGGGCCTGCTGCAACCGTCCTACGGCCCCTACGCGGCGGCCAAGGCGGGCGTCGAGGCCCTGACCAGCGTGCTGGCCAAGGAGCTGCGCGGCCGCGACGTCACCGTCAACGCCGTGGCGCCGGGACCGACGGCCACGCCGCTGTTCCTCGAGGGCAAGCCGGACGAGCTGGTCGAGCGCCTGGCCAGGGCCGCGCCGCTGGAGCGACTGGGAACGCCGGAGGACATCGCCGTCGTCGTCTCGTTCCTGGCCGGTCCCGACGGGGCCTGGATCAACGGCCAGACCCTGCGCGCCAACGGCGGGATCATCTGAGCGCGCGCCCGTCACCGACCTTCTCCTCACCGAACGCAAGGAACTCCTGAAATGGAAAAGCAAGTCATCCTCGTCACCGGCGCCTCGTCGGGCTTCGGCGCGCTGACCGCCCGCGCCCTGGCCCGCGCCGGCCATACGGTCTACGCCTCGATGCGCGACATCGAGGGCCGCAATGCTCCGCAGGCCGCCGCCGCCCGCGCCTTCGCCGCCGAGCATGGCGCGGACCTGCGCACCGTCGAGCTGGACGTCGTCTCCGACGCTTCGGTCGAGGCCGCGATCGCCGCGGTGGCCGGCGAGGCCGGGCGACTGGACGTGCTGGTGCACAACGCCGGCCACATGAGCTTCGGTCCGGCCGAGGCCTTCACGCCCGAGCAGTTCGTCCAGCTGTTCGACGTCAACGTGCTGTCTGCCCAGCGTGTGAACCGCGCGGCGCTGCCGATCCTGCGCGGGCAGGGCAGGGGGCTGGTGGTCTGGATCTCGTCGAGCTCGACCCGGGGCGGGACGCCGCCGTTCTTGGCGCCCTATTTCGCGGCCAAGGCGGCGATGGACAGCCTGGCGGTCTCCTACGCCTCGGAGCTGGCCCTGTGGGGGATCGAGACCTCGATCATCGTGCCGGGCGCCTTCACCAGGGGCACCAACCATTTCGTCCATTCGGGCAAGCCGGCCGACGCGGCGACGGCGGCCGCCTATCTGGATGGTCCCTATGCCGGGGTGGCCGAGAAGGCCCTGGGCGGGCTGGCGGCGCTGGAGCCGGCCGACGCCGACGTCGCCGAGGTGGCCCGGGCCGTCGTGACGGTGGTCGATGCGCCGTTCGGCAAGCGTCCGTTCCGGATGCATGTCGACCCGTCGCAGGACGGAGCCGAGGTGGTCAACGGCGTCGCCGACCGGGTGCGCGCCGAGATGTTCCGCCGCATCGGGCTGGAGGCGCTGCTGGCGCCGGTCGCCCGCGACTGAGGCTGGGACCGGGGCGGAGCGGGCGGGGAGGGGGCGTGGCCGGCGGCCGCGTCCCCTTCGCGCATTACGAACAATTCAGAGAACGGCGGTTGACCCGCGGATCTACTGTGTGACACACAGTGTGTATCGCACACTATGTGCTGCACACCATGCGCCGCACACCAAACCGGTCACGCCAATGCCGACAGACACGGACATCTTCGAATCCCTCCGCCAGGAGCTGCGTCGCGGGACGCTGATCCTGGCCGTGCTCGCCCAGCTGAGGGTCGAGCGCTACGGCTACAGCCTGCGCCAGGCCCTGGCGGAGGTGGGTCTGGAGATCGACGAAGGCGCGCTCTACCCGATGCTGCGCCGGCTCGAGGGCCAAGGCCTGCTGACTTCCGAATGGCGCGAGGAGGAGAAGCGCAAGAAGCGCTTCTACCGCCTCTCCGCCGAGGGCGAGGCCGTCCTCGAACGTCTGGCCGCCGAGTGGCGCGCCATCAACGACACCCTGCAAAATCTGATCTGAGGGGACTGGATCATGGACCTGCTCGACCGCTATCTCGCCGCCGTCGCCGCCCTGCTGCCCAAGGCCCAGCGCGAGGACATCGTCGCCGAACTGCGCGACCTGCTGCTCACCCGCATCGAGGAGAAGGAGGAGGCCAAGGGGGCTCCCCTGACCGACAAGGAGCGCGAGGCCGTGCTCAAGGACTTCGGCCATCCGCTGGCCGTGGCCGGGCGCTACGGCCCCCAGCAGAGCCTGATCGGCCCGACCGTCTATCCGTTCTACATGTTCGCCCTGAAGATCGCCGTGGCGGTCGCGGCGGCGATCTCGGTGATCCCGGCCCTGGCGTCCATCGTCCTGGGCGGCGACAATCCGGCCCGGCTGCTCGCCAACGCCGCCTTCGACCACTTCCCGAGCTCGGCCCTGATGCTTGCGGGCCTGGTCACGCTGGTGGCGGCCGGCATCGAGCGCGGCTGGGTGCCGCTGACCGGCCTGACCGAGTGGAAGGTCAGCGAACTGCCCGTGCCGAGCAAGAAGAAGGGGGTGTTCGAGACCCGCTTCAACGCCGTGGCCGAGGTGGTCGTGACCGCGCTGTTCATCCTGTGGTGGACGGGGCTGTGGAAGGTCGACATCGCCAGCCCGATGAACGTCAGGCATGGCCTGTCGCTGGAACCGTCGGCGATCTGGAGCGCGCTGTTCTGGCCGATCCTGGCGCTGGCGGCGGTGCAACTGCTCGGGGCGCTGGTCGCCTTGCTGCAGACCGGCCGTGTGCGGCTGCGGGCCGTCTTCGAACTGGCCCTGGGCGTGGCGGGCATGGCCCTGACCACCGTGCTGTGGAAATCGGTCCCGCTGTTCACCGTCCAGCCCGCCAGCCTGCCCGAGGCGGCCAAGCTGCAGCAGGTGTTCGACATGGGCGTCCACGTGGTGATGCTGGTCTCGGGGATCACCTTCGCCTGCCAGATCGGCGCGGCCGCCTGGCGCTTGTACAAGGGCGCCCGCTAAGGGGCGCCTATCGGGGGGCGACACGAGCGGGGCGGATTTTTCCACGGTCGAATGACACGGAATTAATCCGTCCCCAGTTGCCCCGCCCGCCAGGGGCATTTACGCCTTCGCCCCAGCCTTTCCGGCGCGGACCAACGCGCCGGAATTCATGTCAGGGCCCGACCGGAGGGGGAGGGCTCGAGGGAAGGGGACTTTCTCTTGCAAAACCGCCGCGAACTCCTGCTGTCGACCGTGGCCGCGGGCCTGGCCGCCGCCGCCGCCCCGTCGCTGGGCTTCGCCCAGCCGGCCGCCGCCTCGGCCTCTGGCGAAGCCGCCAAGATGAACGCGTTCTTCGACGCCGCCATGGCCAAGCTGATGCGCCAGGCGCCGGAGCTGACCACGGGCCTGGGCCTCGACAAGGACGACCTGGCCTGGACCAAGGGCCTGCTGTCTGACCGCTCGTTCGAGGCGATCGCCGCGGGCGCCGCCCAGACGACCGCCCAGCTGGCCGAGCTGCGCGGCATCGACCGCAAGCAGCTGACCGGCATGGACGCCGTCAACTACGACACCGTCGAGTTCACCCTGGCGGTGCAGGACGAGGGCAACCGCAAGTTCACCTACGCCGGCGGCGGTTCGGGCGCGCCCTACGTGCTGAGCCAGCTGACGGGCAGCTACCAGCAGATGCCCGACTTCCTCGACACCCAGCACAGCATCGAGACCAAGGCCGACGCCGACGCCTACCTGCAGCGCATGGAGGGCTTCGCCCGCCTGATGGATCAGGAAACCCTGATCGCCAAGCGCGACTATGCCGACGGCGTGATCCCGCCCGACTTCGTCATCGACAAGGCCCTCATCCAGATGAAGGCCTTCGCCGACACCCCGACGGCCGAGACCACCCTGGTCAAGTCGATCGCCCGCCGGACCAAGGAAAAGAACATCGCCGGCGACTGGGCCGCCGAAGCCAGCAAGGTCTACGAGAACTCGGTGCTGCCGGCCCTCAAGCGCCAGATCGCGCTGCTGGAGAGCGTGCGCCCGAAGGCCAACCACGACGCCGGCGTGTGGCGCCTGAAGGACGGCGGCGACTACTACGCCGTGTCGCTGAAGAACTACACGACCTCGACCATGGGTCCAGAAGAGATCCACCAGCTGGGCCTGGACCTGGTGAAGTCGATCTCGGCCGAGGCCGACAAGCTGTTCAAGTCGATCGGCATGAGCAAGGGCACGGTCGGCGAGCGCATGCGCGAGCTGGGCAAGGACATCTACGAGAACACCGACCCGGCCAAGGAGCAGCTGATCGCTGACCTCAACACCAAGGCCAAGTGGATCGAAAAGCAGCTGCCGGCCTATTTTGGCCAGCTGCCCAAGGCGCCGCTGGAAATCCGCCGCGTGCCCAAGGCCATCGAGGCCGGCGCGCCGGGCGGCTACTACAACTCGCCTTCGCTCGACGGCAAGCGTCCGGGGATCTACTGGATCAACCTGCGCGACACTGCCGAGCAGGCCAAGTACACCCTGACCACCCTGACGGTGCACGAGGGCGTCCCGGGCCACCACCTGCAGCTGTCGCTGTCGAACGAAGCCCAGGGCCTGCCGCTGATCCGCAAGGTCATCGGCTTCTCGGGCTACGCCGAGGGCTGGGCGCTCTATTCCGAAGAGCTGGCCGTCGAGATGGGCATCTACAAGGGTGACCCGCGCGGCCACATCGGCATGCTGCACGACGCCCTGTTCCGCGCCGTGCGCCTCGTGGTCGACAGCGGCATGCACCACAAGAAGTGGACCCGCGAACAGGCCGTCAAGTACATGGCCGAGACCATGGGCGACGAGGAAAGCGGCACGATCACCGAGATCGAACGCTACGTCGTGTGGCCGGGCCAGGCCTGCTCGTACATGCTGGGCAAGATCACCTGGCTGCGCGCCCGCGAGCGCGCCAAGAAGGCCCTGGGCAAGAAGTTCGACATCAAGAAGTTCCACGATGCGGGCCTGCTGTCGGGCATGACCCCGCTGACCGTGCTGGACCGCGTGGTCGACGACTACGTCGCCGCGACCAAGGCCGGCAAGTAAGGCTTGGCGGGCCCCGAAAGGGGCCTGGAACGACGAGGGACGCCCGCCTGCGCGGGCGTCCCTTTTCTTTTGCACACGCCGTCAATATGCGTGCATTTGCGTAAATGCACGCAAAGGTTGCTTGCTGCGTCTTCCTGAGATATGTTCGCCCGTCATCTTCGCTTTACAGATTTCATCTGGGCGAGTTTCCCATCCGCATGAATCTTGCCTGGATTTCAGCCTGAAAGGTTGTTCCGCATGACTCGGGTGTACGATCACAATTTCAAGGCAAATATTACGGTAGATCCGAAGGATCAGGTTCGCGGTATTAGTTATGTGGACGAATATCCGGTGCTGGAAAAGCTTCGGGGGCGCGAGGCGGCCGCGGCTCATCTTCGCGGGATATCTCCCAACCTGGGGATCGGCGTCGAGACGCTGCGCACGATGGACCAGCCCGTGGGCTACCACGACCCCAGGGACCAGAAGGCGGAATACCGGTTGGGCGAGGAGAAGGCCGCCTTCGACACCACGACCTATGGCTGGCGACAGACCTATCTGAACGTGCCGGTGTGGGGCGCGGGGCTGACCACCACCCTCAAGCACGGACCCGCGCGCGTGCTGGGCGTGACCAACACCAGCGAGAGCGACATCGACGCCAAGCTGCCGTCGGCCAAGGCCATAGAGCGCTTCAGGGACCTGTTCCGCACCGGCGAGAAGGTCGATCCCGAACTCCTGGCGCCGGCTAGGACCAGCGAGGAGGCCAAGGCCAGGCAGGCCAAGCCGGCCGAACCCATCGGCCTGGCCGAGGTGCTGGGCGCCGAGACCAAGGGCGCGACCACCGGCAAGGCCGCGACGAAGCTGATCCGGGGCCGGTTCTACGTCTATCGCTACGACCCCAGGACGCGCCTGGACGACTTCCCGCAGGAGCATGGCGAGCCCAAGGGCGAGATCCCCCGCGTCGCCGCGGCCGGCGCGCACGTCGACGTTCACCCGACGCTGCCCCTGCCCGACGTGCCCACCGCCATCCGGCCGGGGCACTGGTACCTGGTGGCGGAGCTCATCTTCCGCGCCCCCTGGAACGGCCAGCCGATCAACTGGCGAGCGCTGGTCGAGATCGAGACCGGCGCCATTCTCTACCTTCGGGGGCTGACGTCGAACGTCAACGGACTGGTCTTCGACCGCGACCCGATCACCACCTCGGGCAACGCCGCCAACGGCCCCTCGGCCAACAACGCCACGCTGAGCGCCGCCGCGCTGCGCACCAGCGTGACCCTGCCCGGCCTGACCGCGCCGGGACCGGGCCTGGAGCAGGCGCTGAGCGGCAACTTCGTCCGCATCTCGGACTTCGAACTGGCGACCGTCGCGCCCCCGACCCGGCCCGTCGGCAGCAATTTCGACTACGACTCGCGCACCAACCACTTCGCTGCGGTCAACGCATACTATCACTGCGACCGGTTCTTCAGGCTCTGCGAGGACCTGGGCTTCACGATCAGCAGCTATTTCGGCGGCACGACCTTTCCGATCCCGGTCGATCATCGCGGACGCTACGGATCGGCCGACGGCATCGAGCGCAACGCCTCGTGCGGCGGCGACGGCGACGGGATAGCCAGCGTCGATTTCGAGCTGGCCGACCTGGGCGACCTGGCCAACCCGATCGGCATCGCCGCCGACTGGCGCGTGGTGCTGCACGAACTGGGCGGCCACGGCATCCTCTATGATCACGTGAACACGGCCAATTTCGGCTTTGCGCACAGCGCCGGCGACAGCCTGGCGGTGATCCTCAACGACCCGGAGACGGCGGCCACGGACCGGTTCGAGTCCTATCCGTGGGTCAACTTCATCGGCCGTCGTCACGACCGCAGCGTCGCGGCGGGCTGGGGATGGGGCGGGGCCAGCGACACCGGCGGCTATGCGAGCGAGCAGATCCTGGCGACCAGCCATTTCAGGGCCTATCGCTCGATCGGCGGCGACTCCGGCGATCTTGGCCGGCGCAAGTTCGCGGCCCGCTGCATGGCCTATCTCATCCTGCGCGGCGTGGGCACGCTGACGCCAGCCAGCAACCCGTCCTCGCCGGCCCTGTTCCTGGACGCCCTGCTGGCCGCCGACGCCGGCGACTGGACGTCCGAGGGCCTCTACGGCGGCGCCTACGGCAAGGTGCTGACCTGGGCGTTCGAGAAGCAGAACCTGAACGGCGGCGCGCCGCCGGCCGTCGACGTCTATATCGACGACGGGCGCAGCGGGGAGTACCTGCCGTATCTCGCGGCGCACTGGGCGACGACGACCATCTGGAACCGCCGCAGCGCCGACGGGCTGGCCGGGCACCAGGAGCCGGCGCTGGACGAGACCAACTACGCCTATGTGAAGGTCCGCAACCGCGGGACCTCGCCGGCCAGCAACGTCGTGGTCAAGGCCTATCACTGCAAGCCCTCGGCGGGGGTGCTGTGGCCCAACGACCTGCAACCGATGACGACGCCGCAACTGGCGGTGGGGACGCTGGCCGCCAATGACACCGAGGAGAAGATCGTCGGCCCCTTCTCCTGGACGCCGGTGACCAACACCTGGGGCCACGACTGCATGCTGATGATCGTCTCGGCGACGGGCGACCCGAGCAATGTCGACAAGTTCACGGCCGGCGAGGTGGTGCAGGACTGGCGGCTGGTTCCCAACGACAACAACGTCGCCCAGCGCAACGTCACCCTGGTGCCGGGCGGCGGCGGCGTCCGCGGCCTGATGGCCGGTCTGCACGGCAAGGGTTTCTGGGTCGGCAATCCGCAGAGGGTCTCGGCCCTGGTCGAGGTCTCGGTGGCCCTGCCGCCGCTGCTGGCGCGGAGGGGATGGCGGATCGACATCAAGGGCCTGCCGGCGGAAGGCGCCCGGCTGAAGGCCGGCGAGTCGCGGCTGGTGACCTTCGAAATCCAGGCGGGGGCCGCCTTCACGGCCTCGGACGCCGCCGAGGCGGGCGAGCGCGACATCGTCGTGACGGCCAGGGCCGGCGGCGAGGTCATCGGCGGCATGGTCTACAAGATCGATCCCGACATCGAGACGCCGTTCAACGAGGGCAAGGGCGAGCGCAAGTCGAACGCCTGCGTCGAGCAGGCCGCGCGACTGCTCGACTGTCTCGATCTTCCCGGAGACGACCTCAAGAGCGTGAAGGTGCGCCGCATCACCATCGATCTGGAGATGAAGGACAAGGACGGCTGCTGCTAGCCGGCGGCGTCCGGGGCGGCGAACCGGAGCGGGGCGGCGAACGTTGATGCCCCGCGACCGGCTCCGCTTGGGCCGGACCTTCGGGAGTCCGCCGTGACCTATGTGACCCGCGCCGTCTTCGCCGGCGCCAGCCTGCTGCTGATGCTGGCGGCCATGAGCCTGGTGGCCCTGGGGATCAACGAGGCGATCGCCGGCGTGCGCAATCCCGAGCAGTCGGGCGCGGAGGCGGTGCTGGACGTGCTGGGCTACATCATCGTGGCGATCGCCGTGTTCGACGTGGCCAAGTACCTGTTCGAGGACGAGGTGCGGCGCGACAGCGAAAGACGCAGCGCGGCCGAGGCCCGGCGCAGCCTGACCAAGTTCCTGTCGACCATCGTCATCGCCCTGTTCCTCGAGGCGCTGGTGGTGGTGTTCAAGACCGCGCGGGGCGATGTCTCCCAGCTGGTCTACCCGACCATGCTGCTGGTCGCCTCGGTGCTGGTCCTGGTGGGGCTGGGCGCCTACCAGCGCTTCTCGGCCGCGGTCGAGGAGAAGGTCGGCGAAGACGACGACGCCGAGGACCGCAAAGACAAAAGCCGCCGACGCGGACGCGCCGACGGCTGAAGTTTGCTGGCGGTGAGGCCGGTCAGAAGGCCCACTGCACGCCAAGCAGGGCCGACTGGCGGCCGCCGTCGCCGAACTCGCCGGCGTAGCGGGCCGAGACCGAGACGTTCGGCTTGACCCGATAGCTCACGCCGGCCCCGGCCGTGGCCAGGGTGTCGGCGCGGACGACGCCGGCCGCACGCAGCTGGACGCCGCCAAGGCTGGCCGTCGAGCTGACGCCGTCGCCGTCGACCAGGCTGCGCAGACCGATCGAGGCGTACGGGCGCAGGCGCGCGTCCGCCGACTGGCCGCCGACCAGGGTGACCTGGGCGTCGACGAACAGGCTGGAGAGGCGCTCCTTGTTCACCGACAGGGCGAAGGCCCCGCCGCCGGTCTCGCTGACCGCCGCGCGCTGCGCCTGGATCCAGCTGACGCCGACGCTGGGCGCCAGCAGCCAGTCGCCGTTCAGGGCGGCGGCGTAGGTCAGGTTGAGGTCGGCAGACCAGGTCTTGAGCTTGTAGTCCTCGGCGCGGGCCGAGGCGCCGCCCGGCAGGGCGCGGCGGGTGTCGGCCTCGGCGCTGTCGTGGGCCAGGACGCCGCCCAGGGCGAAGGCGCCGAAGCCGAGGCCGCCCTGCACGCCGGCCACGAAGCTGCGGGTCTCGGTGCGGGCGTCCAGGCCGCCCAGGCGCTCGCGGCCGTCGAGATAGCCGACGAAGCCGCCGGCCCAGGCCTGGCGGGCGCCGTAGCCGACGCCGGCCAGCACGCCGGCGCCGTCGACCTTGCCGCCGGCCACGCCCTCGGCGGCGTCGCCGTCCAGGGTGCGGCGGTTGAGCATGGCCTGGCCGAAGCCGAACAGGCCGGCGGTCTCGGGCGCCGAGGCCGACTGGGCGCGGGCGGCGTCGACGATGGTCAGGCCGTTCTCGGTTCCCAGCTGCAGGGCCGAGGCGTAGGCCTGCGGCGTGACGCGGATCAGGGCGGCGCCGTCGCTGCGGCCGGTCGAGGCCAGGGTCAGGGTCGGCATGGCCGCGACCAGGGTCGCGCTGGCCGTGTTGGCCACGATCGCGGCGTTGAACGCGCCGACGGCGTCGGCGGCCTGGCCGGGCAGGCTCTGGTCGTTGATGAACAGGCCGACGGCCTGCAGGCGATCGGAGCTCTGGCGCAGGTGGACGTTCAGCGCCTGCGCCCCCTCGACGCTGGTGAAGCGGCCGGTGAGGCCGCCGCCGGCCGTGATCAGGTCAAGCGTGCGGCCCGGGGCCAGCAGCTTGTCGCCCACCAGCTTGAGGGTGGTGTTCGAGGCGATCGATACCGCGCCCGAGACGTCCAGCCTGTCGCTGGTCGCGCCCAGTTCGAACACCGCCGACGAACCGCTCGCCATGGCCAGGTTGCCGGTGAGCGTCATCGTGCCCGGCGAGGCGCCGGGGCTGAGCACGCCGTTGACGGTGACGTTGCCGACCACCGACCCGGCCGAGCCGAAGGTCGCGCCGCTCTGCACCAGGATGTTGGCGGCCGACAGGCGCGAGCCGGCCAGGCCGATCAGCCGGCCGCCCGCCACGGTGACGCTGTCGAAGCCGTAGTCGCCCGCCAGCGAGACGACGCCCGACTGAAGGCTGAGGGCCTCGAAGCCGGTGAAGGCGGTCGAGCCCAGCGCGATCGGGGCCGCTTCGGTTCCGCCGAGCGCCAGTTCGAGGCGGTCGTAGCCGGCCCCGCCGCTGGCGCCGCCGGTGAAGCTCGAGCCCGACAGCAGGCGCAGGACGTCGTCGCCCGCGCCCAGGTCGAGGGCGCCGGCGAACTGGCCGGCCACGGTGACCAGGTTGTTGTCGCCGCTCATCTGGACCGATCCCGACGACAGGCCCGCGCCGGCGCCGACGTTCAGCGTCAGGCTGGAGGTGAGCAGGCGGTCGAACCTGGCCGAGCCGGTGAAGTTCAGCGCGCCCGTGCCCGTGACCTGAAGGGTCTCGAACTGCTGCAGCTGCGCGCCGTCGAGGGTCAGGTCGGAGAGCAGGTCGATGCGGACGAGATCCGCGCCCGCGCCGCCGAACACCTGGCCCTCCAGGCGGCCGCCGGCCTGCAGATGCAGGTTGTCGTCGCCGGCCCCCAGGTCGATCGCGCCCTTCAGCACCCCGCCCGACAGCACGGTCAGGGTCTGGGCGCCGTCGCCGAAAGCGATCTTCTCGCCGCTGGCGCCGAGCGCGCCGGCCACCGACAGCGAACCGCTCGCGACGTCGATGCGCTCGAAGCCGCTGACCACGCCGGTCAGCAGCGCCGGGCCCGCGGCGGTCAGGGTCAGGACGTCGTCGCCCAGGCCGCCGTCCTTGACGCCGGCGATGGTGGCGGCGGCCAGGGTGAGGCGATCGGCGCCGCCGCCCAGCCGGATGTCGGCCACGTCGCCGTCGAGGGTCACGCTTTCGTCCGCGTCGCCGCCGAGGATCGCGCCGACGGTGAAGCCGTTCAGGGCCAGGTTCACGCCCGCGCCGTCGAGGGCGACGCTGTCCCAGTTCTGGTCGAGGGTCAGGCCGAGCACGCCCGAGCCGCTGACGCCCAGGCGCTCGAAGCCCGTGCGGGCGCGCAGCCCGGCATGATCGCCCGCCAGCTCCAGCAGGAAGGTGTCGACGCCGAGGCCGCCGTCCAGCACGCCCGCGAGGGTGGCGCCGGCGCGTTCGGTATAGGTGTCGTCGCCCGAGCCCAGCAGGACCGAGCCGCCGATGGCGCCGCGATTGACCACGCTGTCGGCGCCGCCGCCCAGCGACAGGCCGCCCGACACCGAGCCCTCGATCGTGATCCGCTCCTGCGACGCCGAGCCGACGAACGACAGCGGGCCCGAGGTGGTCACGGTGGTCCCGGCCAGGACCTTGGCGCCGCCGCCGGCCAGGTTGATCGGACCCGGCGTGAAGCGGCCCGAATAGGTCAGCTCGCCGTCGCCGATCTGGGTGTAGCGCTCGAAGTTGATGAAGTTGGCGCCGTCGACCGAGCCGCCGCCGGTGGAGTCGATGGTCAGCGTGTCGAGGCCCGCGCCGGCGTCGACGATCCCGGTCATCGTGGCTCCGACCCACTGCACGAGGGTGTCGTTGCCGTCGCGCAGGTAGACCGGGCCCCGGATGGTTCCGTAGTTCTCGATGCGGTCGTCGCCCGAGCCCATGTCGATGATGCCGACGATGGTTCCGTCGTTGCGCAGCGTGTCGGCGTGGTAGGAGGCGTTGATCGCGGCGGTCTGGGCCTCGATCAGGCCGCCGGCGCCATTGACGATCGTCACCGGCGCGAAGTTGCCCTGGATGGCCGTACCGCCGGTGCTGCGGATGACGCCGGTGTTCTCGACGTTCACCTGGGTGGAATAGTTCCCCGACGAGACGGCGACGCCGGCGACCTCGATGACGCCGCTGTTCTCCAGCTTGCCGACGGCCTGCACGCCGGCCGCCGTGCGGCCGCCCTCGGTCTGGCGGATCTCGCCGGTGTTGACGACCGTGCCGGCGCCGAACACGCCGACGCCGCCGTCCAGCGTGATCGTGCCGGAGTTGGTGACGGTGTCGCCATAGGCGACGGCCGCCGCGGGCGTCGTTCCCCCCCAAGCCGGCGGCGCCGCCGTGACATGGATCGTGCCGGCGTTCTCGAAGCTGGAGTTCCCCAACAGGCTGACCGCCGCCGAGCCGTAATAGCTGTAGTAGAGTTCCGTGAAGTTCAGCGCGCCGCGGCTGGTGAGGTTCACCTTGCTGGCCTCGCCCCAGGTCCCGTACGGCTCGGTTACGCGGATGGCGCCGCCGGTCGTGGTGATGTCAGCCGTCAGGTCGACGGCGCCGTTGCCGGAGATGGTGACCATGGCGGCCAGCGGCTTGTCGATCACGGCCTCGACCTTGGCGCCGTCCCGCAGTTCGAAGCCCGCGGTGTCGAAGCCGGTCGGCAGTTCGAGGTTCACCTTGGCGTCCTGGCCCGCGCGAAGGACCAGCCGATCTTCGCCCGCTCCGCCATCGATCGCGCCGGTGAGGAAGGCGAGCTTGCCGTCCTTCAAGCGGTCGAGGTCGGTGATCAGGGTGTCGGCGTCGTTGCTGAAGGTCAGCGAGCCGTTCAGCAAGCCGCCGTCGTCGATGTAGGTCCCGCCCCCCGTGAAGATGACGTCGCCGTTGATGGTCCCGGCGTTGCTGACGATGCCGCCCGAGCCCGCGCGCACCCCGCCCTTGGAGCCGGTGACCACGCCGCCGGCCAGATTGTCCAGGCGCGAGGAGCTGTCGAGCAGCACGCCGACGCCGTTGGTTCCGGTGATCGCGCCGCTGTTGGCGAGGATCACGTACGACACGTGCACGCCGCTCGACGCGCCTTCGATCTGGCCCTCGTTCGTCGAGGTGGTGGTCATCACCACGCCGCCACCCAGGCTGACATAGACGCCCCGGTCGCCGCTGGAGCGGATGGTCCCGGTGTTGCGGAACGGCGAACCGCTGACATAGAGCGCCGTGCCCACGGCGTTGATCGAGCCGTGGTTGACGAAGCCTTCGACGTCGTAGTTCAGCGAGGCGACGACGCCGGCGCCGCTGGAGACGATCGAGCCGTTGTTGATGAAGCTTTTCAGGTTCGACAGGTTGATCGCCGCTGGCCCGTAGTAGCCCGGCGAGGGCGGGGCGACCGTGCTGGTGATCGAGCCGTTGTTGATGAACGACAGGCCGTTGTCGCCGGACCCGTAGTAGTTGCTGTCGTAGTAGGTCCCGAAGGCCGTGCCGGTCGAGGTGACCGCGCCGTTGGAGACCAGCGAGCCGTAGCCGGTCACCAGCATGTCGGGCGCCTCGCCGTCGAGGGTGAGCACGACGTCCCTGGCCAGGGTCAGGCGCCAGTCCTGGAAGCCGGCATAGCCCGCGCCGGGCAGGGTCGCGCCCAGGGTGAAGCTCTGGTCTACCAGGAAGTTCAAGGTGTTGCGGCCGGCGCCGCCGTCGACCCGACCGGTGATCTCGCGGAAGCGGCCGGTCGTGGCGTCGAGCGTGCCCGACACGGTGTCGTCGCCGGAACCGAGCAGCACGTCGCCCTGGATCGTGCCGCCGGTCGTGTTGACGGTGGTCTGGTAGTAAGCGCCCGTCGAGACGAACGAGCCGATGATCGAACCACGGTTGTAGAGGCTGGCTCCGGCGCTGCGGATCGCCACGGCGCCGGCGCTGGAGATGACGCCGCCGGCGTTGTTGGTCACGCCCGCGCTGCTATCGACGTCCAGGGCCAGGCCGGAGCCGGCGTTGGCGATCACGCCGCTGTTGTTGATGGTGGTGTTGAAGGTCGCCGTGACCGTCGCGGCGGCGCTGTTGGAGCGGATCTGTCCGGTGTTGGTCAGCCGCTGGAGATAGCCGTAGTAGCTGGAACCGGAGGGCCGGCCGATGGCCGCGTTCGAGCCGCCGTCGATCACGCCGGCGTTGGTGATGGCGTCCACCGGCGCCAGTATGCCGCCGATGAAGCCGGTGGCGTTGTTGGTAATCGTGTAGAAGCCGCCGCTGCTCGTGCTGGCGCTGACGATGGCCGGCCCCGAGGTCGATCGGATCGTGCCGCTGTTGTTCAGCGTGGAGTACAGGGATCCCTGATAGAACGACGTCGGAAAGCGGATGGCGGTCGCGCCCTCGATCACGCCGTTGGCGCCGACGGTGATGTTCAGCTGCGACGGGGGGATGTACACCGCCGGATTGTTGTTGTGCTCGATGACGAGGCCCGCCGCCGAGCCGCCCGAGATCACGCCCTGGACGTCGAGCGTGGCGTAGGTCCCGCTGGAGCCCTGCGGCGTGAAGACCCGCAGGGCGGCGACGTCGCCCGAGGCGGCCGAAAGGCTGGCGCCGGAGGCCACGATGATGCGGCTGGACCTGTCGATCGTCAGGCCGCCGACCGTGGCGCCGGTGCAGGTGGTGACGCCGTTCAGGACGATGGGCAGCGGCGAGCAGGCCGCCCAGGCCGAGCTTCCCGCGCCCGCGGCCAGGGCCGCCAGGCTGCAACCGAGCAGGCGCGCGCGCAGGCTCCGCGCCTTGAGACCATTCAACTGAAGCATGTACGCCCCCCGGGACATCAACTGAGATGGCGTCTAGCTTTGCCGTGAAGCAACGTCCAGATGCTCCGGGATATATCCTCGCGCCCTGGTCAGTTCCTGCACGCGGTGGGCCGGATATGAAACGGGGCGCGGGCCTTTCGGCCAGCGCCCCGGAGATCGACGTCCTGTCGCCGTCTACTTCAGGTCAAGCCGGTCGGCGTTCATGACCTTGTTCCAGGCCGCCACGAAGTCGGTGACGAACTTGTCCTGGGCGTCGGCGGAGCCATAGACCTCGGCCAGGGCCCGAAGCTCGGCGTGGGAGCCGAAGATCAGGTCGACGCGGGTGGCGGTCCAGCGGGCGTCGCCGCCGGTCCGGGGGGCGCCGGCGAAGGCGTTGACCGCCGTCGGGTTCCAGGTCGTGCCCATGTCGAGCAGGTTGACGAAGAAGTCGTTGCTCAGCACGCCCGGATGCTCGGTGAACACCCCGGCCTTGGAGCCGCCGGCGTTGGCGCCCAGCACCCGCAGACCGCCGACCAGGACGGTCATTTCGGGCGCCGAGAGCCGCAGCAGCTGGGCGCGGTCGACCAGGGCCTCCTCTGGGGCCATGAACTGGGTCCCTTCGCGGCGATAGTTGCGGAAGCCGTCGGACAGCGGCTCCAGCGGATCGAAGCTGTCGGCGTCGGTCTGCTCGGCCGAGGCGTCGGCGCGCCCGGGGACGAAGGGCACGCTGATCCGCGAGCCGGCCGCCTTGGCGCCTTCCTCGACGGCCGTGGCGCCGCCCAGCACGATCAGGTCGGCCAGCGAGATCTTCTTGCCGCCTTCGGCGCCGGCGTCGAACTTCGCCTTGATGCCTTCCAGTACGCCGAGGACCTTGGCCAGGGTGGGCGGGTCGTTGACCTCCCAGTCCTTCTGCGGGGCCAGGCGGATGCGGGCGCCGTTGGCCCCGCCGCGCTTGTCCGAGCCCCGGTAGGTCGAGGCCGAGGCCCAGGCCGCCGAGACCAGTTCGGAGATCGACAGGCCCGAGGCCAGGATCTGGCGCTTCAGCTCGGCGACGTCGGCGCCGTCGACCAGCGGATGGTCGACGTCCGGGATCGGGTCCTGCCAGATCAGGGTCTCTTCCGGCACGAGCGGGCCGAGGTAGCGCTGCTTGGGGCCCATGTCGCGGTGGGTCAGCTTGAACCAGGCGCGGGCGAAGGCGTCGGCGAACTGGTCGGGGTTCTCCAGGAACCGGCGCGAGATCTTCTCGTATTCCGGGTCGAAGCGCAGGGCGAGGTCGGTGGTCAGCATCCGCGGCACGTGCGTCTTGGACGCGTCGTAGGCGTCGGGGATGTCGGCCGGGGCGTCCTTGGCCCGCCATTGCTTGGCGCCGGCGGGGCTTTCGTGCAGCTCCCACTCGAACTTGAAGAGGTTCTCGAAGAAGTGGTTGCTCCACTTCGTCGGGGTCTGGGTCCAGATCACTTCCGGCCCGCCGGTGATGGCGTCGGCGCCGATCCCCGTGCCGTGCTTGCTGCTCCAGCCCAGCCCTTGCGCCTCGATCTCGCCGCCCTCGGGCTCGGCGCCGACGAAGGACGGATCGCCCGCGCCGTGGGTCTTGCCGAAGCTGTGGCCGCCGGCGATCAGGGCGACGGTTTCCTCGTCGTTCATGGCCATGCGGGCGAAGGTGTCGCGGATGTCGCGCGCGGCCGCCTTCGGGTCGGGATTGCCGTTGGGGCCTTCGGGATTGACGTAGATCAGGCCCATCTGCACCGCGCCCAGGGACGGATGCAGCTGGCGCTCGCCGCTGTAGCGCTCGTCGCCGAGCCAGCTGCCTTCAGGACCCCAGTAGAGCTCCTCGGGCTCCCACTGGTCGGCGCGGCCGCCGCCGAAGCCGAAGGTCTTGAAGCCCATGGATTCCAGGGCGACGTTGCCCACGAGCACGTAGAGGTCGGCCCACGAGAGCTTGGCGCCGTACTTCTGCTTGATCGGCCACAGCAGGCGGCGGGCCTTGTCGAGATTGGCGTTGTCGGGCCAGCTGTTGAGCGGGGCGAAGCGCTGCTGGCCGCCGCCGGCGCCGCCGCGGCCGTCGCTGGTGCGATAGGTGCCGGCGCTGTGCCAGGCCAGGCGGATGAAGAGGCCGCCATAGTGGCCGAAGTCGGCGGGCCACCAGTCCTGGCTGTCGGTCATCAGCGCGTGCAGGTCGGCGATCACCGCATTGAGGTCGAGGCTTTGGAAGGCCTGAGCGTAGTCGAAGGACGCGCCGAGCGGATTGGAGCGTGGATTATGCTGGTTCAGGCTTTCGAGGCTGAGGTGCTGGGGCCACCAGTCGCGGTTCGCTCGTCCGCGGCCATGGCCGACCGGGCACTGGCCCTGCGCTTTAGGATCGACGTTCCCATCCATTGTCGGCTTCCTCCGGTTGGCTTGTTGCGTTCGCCATTTCCCCCGTCGGGCCTAGTCAACGCGCCCTTTCAGCCATTGGTACAATTGATTGTTCCTATCGCTTCGATAGACGCGGCCAACCCTTGCGGATCGTTTCGTCCGCCGTCGGCCGATCTTCAGGCGGCGTCGGCGGCGGTGCTCTCGGTATATCCCCGCAGGCGGCGGGCGATGACCTCGCCCACGGCCTCGGCGGCGGGGCGCTGGGGGAACTGGGCGCGCCAGACGATGCGGATGGTGCGGCCCGTCCAGGTGGACAGCGGCCGCAGCACGATGCCGGCGTCCTGGGCCGCGCCGGCCGCCAGGCCGGGGATCAGGGTGGTGCCGTAGCCGGCGGCGACCATGTTCAGCAGGGTGGTCAGGCTGGAGGCGCGCAGCGAGGCGCCCAGGGCCGTGGTCTGGCCGCAGGCTTCCAGCGCCTGGTCGCGCAGGCAGTGGCCGTCCGACAGCACAAGGATGTCGCGGGCCAGATCCGTCTCGGCCACGGCCTCGCGCGCGGCCAGCGGATGGTCGGGCGGCAGGGCGGCCAGGAACGGCTCGGCGAACAGCGGCGCGCCCATCAGGTCGGGCGCGGTCTCGTCGGTGGCCAGCAGCACGGCGTCCAGTTCGTGGGCGCGCAGGCGTTCCAGCAGGGCGGCGGTCTGGTCCTCCCACGGCTCCAGCTCCAGCGCGGGCAGGGCCTCGCGCAGCGGGCCGAACACCAGGGGCAGCAGGTAAGGCGCGAGGGTGGGGATGACGCCCAGGCGGAAGCGGCCGGCCAGCGGGTCGCGCAGGCTGCGGGCCGTGGCCAGCACGGCCTCGGCCGCCGTCACCGCCGCGCGGGCGTGGTCGAGCAACTGTCGGCAGGCGGCGGTCGGGGTGGCGGTCTTGCCGCCGCGTTCGAAGAGGACGACGCCCAGCAGGTCCTCCAGCTTGCGGATCTGCACCGACAGGGTGGGCTGGCTGACACCGCAGGCGCGGGCGGCGCGGCCGAAATGCTCGTGCTCGGCCACGGCCAGCAGATAGCGGAGATCGCGCAGGTTCATGCCGCCGGTTCCCGGTTCTCGATAGCCGCAGCCTATCGCGATCATTGATCTTTGAAACTTCTTTTCCACGGTCCGTTGCGCCAAGCTCGCCGGGATACGGACGCGAGGAAGAGGTCGCGACGCGCAAACGATCGTGACCGTCCTTCGCCCCCCGGGAGGACGCCTGTCGATGCCCCATGCCGTGGACGCCGTCCTGCAGGACGAGTTGCGTCGCGCGGGCCTGCCTTGCCGCGGCCCGATCTCGCGTCTGCTGGCGCTGCTGCGCGCCTCGGAGGAGACGCACCTGACCGCGCCCGAGATCGCCGAGCTGGCGGCGGAGGCGGGCCTGGCCATGCCGCCGGCCGAGATCGCCCGCCAGGTCGAGGCCTTCGCCGACCACGGCCTGCTGGGCCGGCTGCCGACCACCACGGCCGAGCCGGTGTTCGACACCCAGCCCGAGCCGCACTTCCACCTGATCTACGAGGACACCGCGCGGATCGTCGACCTGCACGTCTCGCCCGAGACCCTGCTGGCCATGCTGCGCGACGCCCTGGCCAGGCGCCCGGGCGGGGTGGAGGTGGTGGTGGTCATGCGCCGTGAGAACGGGCCGGCGAGCGGGGGATAAACCAGCGTATGGGTGTCGGGCGCGGGGGCGGTGGTCTAATCCAGTCCCCGTCAGCGTCCATGTAACGGGCGTGCTTAGAGAAACGCCATGTCCCGCCGGCGCGCCATCGCCGTCATCGACGACGACGCCCTTGTCCGCTCGGGCCTCGCGCGACTGATCCGCTCGTTCGGGCTGGAGGTCGGCGTCTTCGGCTCGGCGGCCAGCTTCCTGGCCTCGGGCCCGGAGGTCTGGGGCTGCGTGGTCACCGACATCCACATGCCGGAGATCTCGGGCCTGGACCTGCTGCGCCGGCTGCAGGCCAGCCACCCGGACCTGCCGGTGGTGGTGGTCACCGCCTTTCCGGACATGCGCGACCAGGCGATGGGCGCTGGGGCGCGGGATTTTCTCGAAAAGCCCTGTGCGCCCGACCGGATCGAGGCGACCTTGAGGCGGATGCTCGACGAGGCTTGAAGATCGGGGCCCGAGGGCGGGCCTGGGGGAAGGGGAGAGGGCTATGCCTGGCAAGGCCGAGAGCCGGAACGACGAGACGGTGCAGACCGTGCTGGTCGTCGACGACAACGAGATGTTCCGCGGCTCGATGGACAAGCTGTTCCGGTCGGTGGGCCTGCGCACGGCGCTCTACGGCTCGGCCGGCGAGCTGCTCGACGCGGCCCTGCCCGACACCCCGTGCTGCATCCTGGTGGACGTGCGCATGCCCAAGATGAGCGGCCTCGACCTCCAGGAGACCCTGGCCGCGCGCGGCGTGCGGGCCCCGGTGATCGTCATGACCGGCCATGCCGACGTGCCGATGACCGTGCGGGCGATGAAGGCCGGCGCCGTCGACTTTCTCGCCAAGCCGTTCCGCGACCAGGACATGATCGACGCCGTGACCGCCGCCCTCGCCAAGGACGGAAAACGCCGCGCCCTGGCCCGCGACGTCGCGCAGGTGAAGGCCCGCTTCGACGCCCTGACCCCGCGCGAGCAGCAGGTCATGACCCTTGTCACCGCCGGCCTGCTCAACAAGCAGGTGGCCGGCGAGCTGGGCCTGCAGGAGATCACCGTCAAGCTGCACCGCGGCAGCCTGATGAAGAAGATGCGCGCGGGATCCTTCGCCGAACTGGTGCGCATGGCCGAGGCGCTGGAGCGCGATCGGGCGGGCGGCTAGGCCCTGGCCGTCGTCAGGCCTTGGGCGGGCCGGCCAGGTACTGGGCGTCGGTGACATGCTCCATCCAGGTCACGGGCGAGCCGTTCAGCGCCTCCTGGATGGCGATGTGGGTCATCGAGGTGGTCGGCGTGGCGCCGTGCCAGTGGCGGTGGCCGGGCGGGCAGACGACGACGTCGCCGGCGCGGATCTCGACGATGTCCTCACCCTCGCACTGGGTCCAGCCGCAGCCGGCGGTGACCACCAGGATCTGGCCCAGCGGGTGGGTGTGCCAGGCCGTGCGGGCGCCCGGTTCGAAGGTGACGCTGGCGGCCGAGACACGGGCCGGGGCCTGGGCGGTGTGCAGCGGGTCGAGGCGCACCTGGCCGGTGAACCAGTCGGCGGAGCCCTTCTGCGACGGCTGGCTGCCCGCGCGCTTGAGGATCATGGCTTTCTCCCTTGAGGATGTCGGGCGGCTCGATGCGCTCGCCAGGCCCGGCAGCAGGTTCCAGCACAGGGCGCCGAGGCCGAGGGCCGAAACGGTTCGCCTGTCCGGCATGAGGCTCTCCGAGCGGTGAAATCGTCGGGGTAATCTAGCAGCGGGCCGGCGGGGCGATTAGCGGCGCGGCGCTCCATGGGGTGATGAGCCAGGCTCATCGATGGCGAGCCGTCAGGTCACCGCCGGCAGGCGCACCTCGATCCGCGCGCCGGTCTCGCCCGCCGCTGGCGGCAGGAGCGCGATGCGGCCGTCGTGGGCGGCGACGGCGGAGCTGCAGATGGCCAGGCCCAGGCCCATGCCGCCGGGCTTGGTGGTGAAGAAGGCCTCGAAGGCGCGGTCGGCGGCGTCGGGCGGGAAGCCGGGGCCGGTGTCGGCGATCTCGATCACGGCCTCGCCGCCCTCGCGGCGCGAGCGGACGTGCAGGCGGCGGGCCTCGACGGGGACGGCGGCCATGGCCTGGACGCCGTTGAGCATCAGGTTGACCAGGGCCTGCTGAAGCACGACGCGGTCGCCGTGGACGACGGTGTCGGGCGCCTGCGGGTCGAGGACCAGATCGACGCCGTGCTCGGCGATCTCGCGCCGGACGAAGCCGGCCGAGGCGGCCAGCAGGCCGTCGAGCGGCAGGGGCGCGCGGTCGGCGGGGGTCTGGGCGATCAGGCCGCGGATGCCGCGCACCACCTCGGCGGCGTGGGCGGCGGCGTGGACGACGTCGGCGACGGCCTCCTTGGCCTCGTCGAGGTCGGGGGTCTCGCGGTCGAGCCAGCGCTGGGCGGCGCCGGCGGCGTTGGAGATGGCGGCCAGGGGCTGGTTGACCTCGTGGGCGATCGAGGCCGACAGCACCCCCAGCGTCGCCGCGCGCAGGGCGTGCTCCAGTTCGGCGCGGGCGCGGTCGAGGCGCTCCTGCATCCGCCGCTGCTCGGTCAGGTCGACGATCGAGGCCTGGACGCGGTCGAGGCCCTGGGCGTCGGACGGGAAGTTCAGGGCGACCATGACCGGGATCATCTCGCCGGTGCGGCTGCGCACGGTGGTCTCGGTCTCGAAGCGCGGCGCGCCGGCGTCGAAAGCGATCAGGAACTGGGCGAAGCTGTCGTCGGTCTCGGGCAAAAGCTCGTCGAGGCGCTGGAAGAAGCCGGCCTTGTCGGCGACGCCCATCATCTTCAGGGCCGTGGCGTTGACGTCGGTGATGCCGACCCTGGTCTTGATCTGGGGGGCGACCTCGGGATTGCGGGCCAGGTGCTCGGCCAGATCGGCGACGCCCTGGGCGCGCAGGTCGTCGAGGGCGGCCTTCACCGGGCGGAAGTCGTGTTCCCAGATCGACACCGCCAGGGTGTTGAAGATGGTGCGGTAGCGGGCCTCGCTGCGGCGCAGGGCCTCGTCGACGCGGCGCAGGTCGGAGATGTCGGTGTTGCTCTCCAGCAGGGCGTGGGCGCCGGTCTCGTCGCGCTCCAGGATCCATTCGCTGAGCACCACCAGGGGCGCGCCGTCCTTGCGGCGCTGGCCGACCTCGCCCTGCCAGGCGCCGTCGCGGGCCACCAGGGCGGCGATCTCTTCGGAGGGGGCGGGCAGGGCGGTCGCCAGCAGGCGGTGGGCGTCCTGGCCCAGCGCCTCGTCGCGGGTCCAGCCGTAGAGCCGCTCGGCGCCGCAGTTCCAGAAGGTGACGCGGCCCTGCGCGTCGCGGATGAAGATCGCGTCGGAGGTGACGTCGAGCAGCCGGGCCTGGGCCTGCAGGATCTCGCGGGCCGCCAGGTTGCGGCCGGTCAGGAAGGCCGCCACGCCCAGCGCGGCCAGGCTGACCATCAGGCGCAGGGTGGGAGCCAGCTCGACGTCTTCCCCATGCGCGAAGGCGAAGCTGATCGTGGCCATGGCCGCGCAGGCCAGGGTGACGACCCAGAGCCTGCGGCCGGGCAGCTCCTCGCCAACCAGCAGCAGCACCAGGACATAGAGCACCGCCACCGCGCTGGAGAGCGGGGTGAAGGTGTCGATGACGAACACGGCCGCCGCGATCAGGGCCGCGCCGGCCAGACGCAGGCGACGGCCGACCGCCGAGGGCCGCGACGAGGGGAAGGGCGAAAAGCGCATCAGGCGATTCATAGCGCAAGCCTGGCCCAGGCCGGGACCCCCTACCAAGGTCTGGGGCGGACCAACCAAGTCGATACGCGCGGTCAACGTCCGTTCGGTGTGTCGGATGGGCGACCCTCGCTAGGGTTGCGGTCATTCGAGGCGGCAGGAGGCCGGAGCCATGTTGCAATCCATCGACACCCAGGCGGCCCGTCCGCTTCCCAACGCGCCCCAGGCGATCTGGCTGGTCGAGCAGGCCCGCGCCGCCCTCGAGGCCGACCTGGGCTCGGCCCGCGAGATGCTCGACCGGCTGGCGGTGGTGCTGAACACCGCCGTCCAGCGCGAAGAGCGCAGCTTCCTGCCCGGCTCGCGGGTGCGGTCCTCGGGCCCAGCGCGAGGCGGCCTGGCCGGCTGGCAGATCCGGGCGGTGGCGGCGCATGTGGAGGCCCATATCGGCTCGACCGTCTCGGTCGCCGTGCTGGCGGGCCGCGTGGGCCTTTCGGCCAGCTATTTCTGCCGCGCCTTCAAGGTCAGCACCGACGAGACGCCGCACGCCTACATCATGCGCCGCCGGCTGGAGCACGCCCAGGCGATGATGCTGGAGACCGACGAGAGCCTGGCCCATATCGCCGCCGTCTGCGGCCTGGCCGACCAGGCCCACCTGACGCGCCTGTTCCGCCGCCACACCGGCCAGACCCCAAATGTCTGGCGGCGCGAGAACCGCCCCTGGGGCCGGGCCCTGGTGATGGGTTCGCTGCGCCGGGCCTGAACCGCTTCGCGGCGGCGCCGACGTTCAAGCCGGCGCGCCTCGCGCCAAGAGCGCCCGCCTTTTCAGGCGCAAGGATGATCTCAACGGCGCGGCGCTGGCCCCGCCTTCGAAGGAGACGACCATGGACATCGAAACCGCTCGCACCCGCCGCCTGGCCCCGCTGACCACCCCCACGGGCCTGGGCGAGGCCGCCGCCAAGGACATCTCCTCGGCCCTGACCGCGCTGCTGGCCGACGTCTTCGCCCTCTACATCAAGACCAAGAACTTCCACTGGCACGTCTCCGGCCCGCACTTCCGCGACTACCACCTGATGTTCGACGAGCAGGGCGACGAGCTGTACGCCATGACCGACCCGATCGCCGAGCGCGTGCGCAAGCTGGGCGGCACGACCCTGCGCTCGATCGGCCACATCGCGCGCGCCCAGCGGGTGCTCGACAACGACGCCGACTACGTGGAGCCGCACGACATGCTGGCCGAGCTGCGCGACGACAACGGCGGCCT
>Ga0247823_10000907_pt1 | contig 24993 bp, 21 predicted proteins | sample 13C_PalmiticAcid_2_FD_192426 | JGI IMG/M metagenome (GOLD analysis project Ga0247823, IMG submission 192426) | Soil microbial communities from agricultural site in Penn Yan, New York, United States - 13C_PalmiticAcid_Day30 | ecosystem: Environmental > Terrestrial > Soil > Agricultural land... | reverse complement strand
AGGACCTCGTCGATCGCGGCTGGGTCCGCGTCGAGGTCGAGCAGGCGGCGCAGGCGGGACACCGCGCTGCCGAGGTCGCGCATGTCGGTGAGCCGCAGCGTGCACAGCACGTGCCCGGCCGCGGGCAGGACCGACGCGGTCGCGGGCCCGTTGGCCAGCCGCAATGTCCTTGCGTAGCAACCCTGTTCTGCCACCTCGACGCCCGAGACCGAGCGCGTCGCGAGGAAGGCGAGCACACCTTCGGCGTCGAAGGGTTCGCGGACGGCCAGGCGAAGCGTCACCCGGCCCGCGGTGGGGATCGGGTTGCGCGGCGAGCGCTTGGCGGCGATCCGCAGCTGGGTCGGCGTGGTGGCGAAGACCGCGCGGATCGTGTCGTTGAACTGGCGGACGCTGGCGAACCCGGCGGCGAAGGCGATATCGGCGACCGACAGCGACGTGGTCTCGATGAGCAGCCGCGCCGAGTGCGCCCGGTGAGCCCTGGCCAGTGCGAGGGGGCCCGCGCCGAGCTCGGTGGTGAGCACCCTGGTCAGGTGCCGCTCGGAGTAGCCGAGCCTGCGGGCGAGGCCGGTGACACCGTCGCGTTCGACGACGCCGTCGGAGATCAGCCGCATCGCCCGGCCCGCCAGGTCGGCCCGCAGGTTCCACTCCGGCGAACCGGGGACGGCGTCAGGCAGGCACCGGCGGCACGCGCGGTAGCCCGCGATCTGTGCCGCCGCCGCGGTGGCGAAGAACTCGACGTTGCGGCGCTTCGGGGTGGACGCGGGACAGGACGGCCTGCAGTAGATCCCGGTGGTGCGCACGGCCAGGATGAACTGCCCGTCGAACCGGGAGTCGCGGGCGGCGACCGCGCGGTACCGCTGTTCCGGGTCTTTGAGCACATACCCATGCTGCCGGCGCCCGGACGAGCCCGTCTGGCAGAAATCAGACATGTCGGTCCGCCGGGTGGATCGTTCTATTGTTCTACAATTCCACTTTCGCACGAAACGAGAACGGGGACCTGCCCGGAAGGCAGGTCCCCGTTCCGCTGACTGTCAGGTGTTGCCAGAGCAGGTGTTACGAGACGGCCTGAACCACCACGTCACCGGAACCGACGAGGATGTTCGCGTCGGTCCGCACCTCGACGGTGCCCAGCAGGACCCGGCCCGCGGCGGGCGCCGCGTTCGCGGTCACCGTGCCGGGAACGGTCCACTGGGAGCCTGCGGGGCGGGAAGCGTTGGCGTCGGTCACCGTGACCGAGCCGAACGCGTTGTTGGTGAACACGTCCAGGTACTTGAACGTGGTCGTGCCCGCGGGCACCGCGTAGCCCTGAACCAGCGCGACCCACTGACCGGCGGCCGGGTTGTTGACCGTGACCGCTTCCTCCGAGTCACCGTCGGCCGACTGGCCCGCGAGGACGCAGGAGCCGCTGGTGCAGTTGAGGAGGAACAGGTCGAGGTCGGCACCGAGGTCGGAGGTCGACCCGATCTTGACCCGCAGCTGGGACGAGCCCGGCGTCACGGTGATCGGGTACTGCTGCTCCTCCTCGTTGGCGATGCTCGGCACAGCCTGCTTCGCGCTGCCCAGCGTGGTGCCCGCCGCGCGGCCGTTGAAGGCGCCGAGCAGGTTCTTCAGGGTGTACTCACGGGCGACCGGGGTACCGATGGTCGCCGACGCGATGGTGTCCGGGTTGGGCGAGACCGACGCGCCGAGCACCGAGGTGGTCAGCGTGTACGCGGCCTCGGCCGAGTCGGAGGTACGACGAGCCTCGACCACGACCTCCCAGACGCCCGGCTGCGGGTTGCTCAGCGAGCGGCTGGCGGGGTTGCCGCCGTCGCAACCGCTGCCGGGGACCGGCGGGTTGTAGCAGTTCAGCGAGCTGTTGGCCTCGACGCCGACACCGTACGGGTGGAAGCGCAGGAAGCGGATCTGGCCCGCGCCCGCGGCACCGCCGCCGCCCTGCAGGTCGACCTTGAGGGCCGGGGTACCCACGGGGACGTTGTAGAAGTACGAGTGCGTCTCGTTGCGGTCGAGTTCGCCGCCCTTGACCACCGTGAAGTTGTTCGCGGCGCTGAACTGCTCAGCGACGACGACCGCGTTCATGGTCTGCAGCTCGATGCCAGTGGTCATCGGGCTGTCGAGGTTCAGCAGCGCCGAGTGCATGCCCGTGGCCGACGGGTTGATGTCGACCTTGAACTTGACCGCGCTGTTCTTCGGCAGCGTGACCGAGCTCGCCGAGGCGAACGTGCCGTCGTTGCCGACCCACTTGACCTTGTAGGTGACCGGCGAGTCCGAGCCGGAGGTCCGGGTGAAGGTGTACTCGCGGGAGTACTTCTCACCCTGCTTGACGCCCTCGCGGTCGTTGATGCCGACGCCGATGCCCGGCGTCTTCAGGAACGGCGACAGGGCGGTGTTGACCGGGACGGCCACGGTGATGTCCGTGGTGCTCGGGTTCGCCTTGAGCAGGTTCCACGCCTTCTTGGTGTCGATCAGACCGGCACCCTGCTCGTACGCGCCGAAGGCGGTGACGAAGCGGGCGGAGGACTGGAAGGCGGTGCGCAGCTGCGCGGCGGTGTGCGAGACACCCTTGTCCTTGGCCGCGCCGACGACCAGAGCGGCGGCACCGGCGGCCTGCGGGGAGGCCATCGACGTGCCGTTGAACTGGGCGAAGCCGGGGGGCAGGACGTAGGTGCCCGCCACCGGCTGGCCGTTCTGCCAGGTCGGGACGGTGGAGATGGCCGAGCCCGGCGCGATGATGTTCGGCTTGAAGCCGCCGTCCTCACGCGGGCCGCGCGAGGAGAAGCCGTGCAGCGCCTCGAAGCGGGTCATGTCCGAGCCGTAGTTGCTCTGCCAGGTGTAGCGGGTGATGTAGGAGCCCACCGAAAGGACCTTGGTGGCCACCGACGGGTCACCGACGGTGTTCGAGCCCGCGCCGCTGTTGCCCGCGGAGATGAACATCTGCACGTTGTACGTGTCGATGATGCGGTCGTACAGCTCGGCACGGGCGTTGTTGCCGTCGTTCAGCGCCGGGAGGCCGCCGACCGACATGTTGATGACGTCGACCTTCGCGTCGCGAGCGGCGTAGATCATCGCCTCGATCATCGCGAAGTTGGTGCAGCCGGTGGTGAACATGCACACACGCAGCGAGACGAGCTTGGCGCCGGGGGCGGCACCGCTCATCGGGCCACCGAAGAGGCTGTTACCGGCCACGATGCCCGCGACGTGCGAGCCGTGCGCGCCGGAGACGATGCCGATGTTGACGGCCTCGTTGGCGACGTTGGTCTGCACGACGAACGGCATCGACTCGTTGATCGCCGTCGCCGGGTTGTCCGTGCCGAAGGTGCCGATGTCGTACTTGACCTTGTAGTCGGTCATCGCGGCGTTGTTGGCGAACGAGCCGTCCTGGTCGGTGTCGACCCAGACGGTCGCGGTGGTCGGGTTCCACGCCACGCCGAACTTGCCCTTGCTGCCCGCGGGGTTGCCGTCGCGGTTGACGTCGCTGCCGACCTCGCCGCCCAGGCGCGGGTCGCGCTCGTTGAACTCCGCGAAGCGGACCTCGGGCTCGCCCGGGAGGCCGACGCTGGCGCCGGTGACCTTGTTGGTCATCTGCAGCCAGGTCGCGTCGTCGTCCTTGTTCTTGCCGTTGACGAACGACGGGTCGGTCGAGGTGACCCAGTCGGTGATCTTGCGCTCACCGGTGCTCGTGGTGTTGAGCGCCGGGTGGCTCAGGTCGACGCCGCTGTCCACGATCGCGACAGTGGTACCGCGGCCGTCCCAGGTCGGGTGGTCGTTGACGAACTCGGCCGCGTTGGTGTCGGTCGTCGGCATGTAGGGGTTGACCCGCTGGGTGTGCGACCCGGGCGGGTCCTGCGGGGTCGGGTCCTCGATGCCCAGCGGACGCGGGTCCTCGAGGGGGGTGTTCTCCTCGAGGTCGAGGGCCTTGACTCCGGGGAGCTTGGCGACCTTCTCGACCTTGTCGGTGGCGATCTCGGCGCGGACGTAGCCGATCTCGTCGGCGCGGTACTGGATCTTGGCGCCCGCGGCGGTGAGCTCGTCGGCCTTGCGCGCGCTGTCGCCGTCCTTGGTGGCGATCAGGACGCGGACGGTCTTCTTGCCCGCGCTCTCTGCCTTGGTGAGGAGTTCCTGGTCGTGCTTGTCGAGGCCTGCAGGGGCCTCTTCGGCCTGGGCCGGGGTCTGAGGCACAGGGGCAGCCCCAGCGCTCGGCACTACAGCCAGCATGGTTCCGACGACCGCTGCGGTCGCCGCCACGCCGAGAGCGATCCGGCTGCGCCGGCGCCATTCGGGTTGAATCATCCCTCTTCCTTCTTCCTCAGCAGGGTGAGCTGTGGGGTGACGGCCTGGTACTCCGGTTCTGCGGAGCTCAGCAGGACGCTCACGGAGTGTTGTTTAGGGGTGCCTAATTGACTAGCGTCCATTTGGGCTAATAATCAGTCCACACTGTGGACTTTGTATGCGCGTTGTGCGTGCATCGTCACTGGATGAGGTTTCGTTACCGGTCAAATGGACCTATTGGTGCGTATGTCCGTACTACGACGCGCACCAATCAGTAGTCGAAGCCAGGTGAAACTGTTGGTAACAGTTTGGTCCGCGACGGGCGCGGGAGACCGGCCGGTAGTGGGTCCGTAGACTCCCTCTTCGTGAGTTTGACCCTCGGGATCGTCGGCCTGCCCAACGTCGGCAAGTCCACCTTGTTCAACGCCCTGACGAACAACGACGTGCTCGCGGCGAACTACCCGTTCGCCACCATCGAGCCCAACGTCGGCATCGTCCCGCTGCCCGACTCCCGGCTGGACAAACTCGCCGAGATCTTCGGCAGCGAGCGCATCGTGCCCGCCGTGGTGTCCTTCGTAGACATCGCGGGCATCGTCAAGGGCGCGTCGGAGGGGGCGGGGCTTGGCAACAAGTTCCTCGCCAACATCCGCGAGGCCAACGCGATCTGCCAGGTCATCCGCGTGTTCGACGACCCCGACGTGGTGCATGTCGACGGTCGCGTCGACCCGCTGTCCGACATCGAGACGATCAACACCGAACTCATCCTTGCCGACCTGCAGACGCTGGACAAGGCGATCGTGCGGTTGGAGAAGGAGGCCCGCACCCGCAAGGAGGCGCGGCCCGCCGCCGAGGCCGCGCAGCTGGCCAAGGAGATCCTCGACAGTGGACGGACGCTGTTCGCCGCCGCCAAGGAGGTCGACACGGCGCTGCTGCGTGAACTGAGCCTGCTGACGACCAAGCCGTTCCTCTACGTGTTCAACGCCGACGAGGGTGTCCTGCTGGACAACGCTCGTCGCGAGGAACTGGCCAAAATGGTCGCTCCCGCCGACGCGGTCTTCCTTGACGCCAAGGTCGAGGCCGAACTGCTCGAACTGGACGACGAGTCCACTTTGGAGCTGCTGGAGTCCGTCGGCCAGGCCGAACCGGGCCTCAACGCGTTGGCCCGCGCCGGTTTCCACACGCTGGGCCTGCAGACGTACCTGACCGCAGGGCCCAAGGAGGCTCGCGCGTGGACGATCCCGCAGGGCGCGACCGCCCCGCAGGCCGCGGGCGTCATCCACTCCGACTTCGAGCGCGGGTTCATCAAGGCCGAGGTCGTGTCGTTCGCCGACCTGGTGGAGACGGGCTCGATGACCGCGGCGAAGGCGGCGGGCAAGGTCCGGATTGAGGGCAAGGACTACGTCATGGCTGATGGTGACGTGACCGAATTCCGGTTCAACGTGTAGTCGATTCGTCGCCGTATGTCAGGTATGTAGACCAGAATGGGTCGGACTCAACGAGTCCGGCCCATTCCGCATGTGTGCCGACTTCAGCTGCTTCGGGGGCGGTGAAGAGACGGCCACGCCGGGGTGCTGCGGCCGATGTGGGACATCGGGCACCGAAGGGATGACGGAGTACCTGAGTTGGACATCGCCCGCGTTTGGGTCGAGTTCGCTCCCGACCTCGCGCCCGGCGCACGGGCTTTGGTACGCCTCCTGTCGCTGACCCCGGCGCGGTGGGCGCACCTCGTGCCGGGTGACCGGGTCACGCTGTACGAGACCGCGGTGGTCGGCGGGACGGCGTCGATCCTGGAGGTACCGCCTCGGCCGGAGTAGGGCTGCGACAGTGCTGAAGCGGCGTTTCGCGGGCGGCCATGAGGTCGCCAAAGCGATCTGCACGCCGTCATCGACCCGCCTGAAGTCGATCTTCATTTGCGCGACGTCCCGCGTGTGGGCCCGGGCCGCGACTGTCTCGTGCGGCCATACCCGCTGGTCATGATTCTTTCCGCTCGTTGCATACAAGTAGTTGACATGTTCGAGTAGATTAGTTTAACTCCTGTATTAACTCGGCTCCCGGTCGTAGAACGAGCGACCGGACCGCCTCCCCGCAGGAGTGCCAATGGACAACACCCCACGTCATCACCGGTCATCCCTCAAGCGCGCCGCGGTCGCACTCGGTGCCGCCGCTCTGGCCGCGTCCGGGATAGTCGCGGGCTCCGGGTCGGCCTCCGCCGCCGGAACCGTTCAGACCATTCCCGCCCTGCAGGCGTGGACGACGAGCACGGCTGCGGCGTACACGTTCAAGAGCACGAGCCGCATCGTGGTCGACAGCGCGTACACCACGCAGCTCGCCGACGAGGCGGCTGTCCTGGCCGAGGACATCAAGGCGCTCAACGGAACCACGGTCACGGTCGTCAACGGCGCGACCCCGGTCACGGGCGACATCGTGCTCTCGGCGGGCGCGACCGACAGCCGGATCAAGGCCAACGGCTACCAGCTGACGATCGGGACCACGATCAGCGTCAAGGCGAAGTCCGCCACCGACGACGGCGCGTTCCTCGGCACTCGCACCGTGCTCCAGCTGCTGCGCCAGGGCAACACCGTCAACTCGGGCAGCGCGGTCGACTGGCCGGTCAAGGGCGAGCGCGGCTTCATGGTCGACGTCGGACGCAAGTTCATGTCCGCCGCGTGGGTCAAGAACCACATCCGGGAGATGTCGTACCTCAAGCTCAACTACTTCCATTTCCACCTGACCGACTACTTCGGCTACCGCATCGACAGCGCGTCCCACCCCGAGGTCGTCTCGCCCGAGCACTACAGCGACACCGACATCGCCGAGATCGTCGCGCTGGCCACGAAGTACCACGTCACCGTGGTTCCTGAGCTTGATGTCCCTGGCCACATGGACTGGGTCCTCACCAAGCACCCCGAGCTGCGCTACGGCAACACCCGCAGCATGGACCTGAACGACCCGGGAACCCGCCCGCTGGTGAAGGATCTCCTCGACGAGATGCTCGACCTCTTCCCCGGGCCCTTCTTCCACATCGGCGCTGACGAGTCCAACGGTGACGTCAACGCCCTGCACTCCTTCGTGAACTGGCTCGATGACAACATCAACGCCGCTGGCAAGACCACGCGCATGTGGGCGGACGCCGTGACGACCGCGGTCCACAACGACATCGTCATCGAGGACTGGAACGGCGGCAGCACGTCGCCGCAGGCACTGGTCAACGCGGGCTTCCCGGTGTTCAACGTCAACGGGTGGAAGTCGTACTTCACCCCGGGATCCACGTACTGGCCCAGCGACCGCGTCAAGTGGGACGCGACGATGTACGCCTGGGACATCAACCAGTTCTCCTCGGGCACCATCACCGACGTCACCAAGAACCGGGGCACCAAGTACGCGCTCTGGTTCGACTACCCGCAGGCGATGAACGAGAACATGGCGGCGAGCTCCGTCACGACCGGTCTGCGCGTCATCGCCCAGTTGGCGTGGGGATCGCCCAAGCCGGTCTACACCACCTTCCAGTCGCTCATGCCCACGATCGGTCGTGCCCCCGGCACCAACTGGCCCATCACCCGCATCGGGCCGGTCACCGGCCAGGCCACCGGCCTCGGCGGCAAGTGCCTCGACAACTCGAACAACAACGTCACCGACGGCAACCCGATCGTCCTGTGGACCTGCAACGTGGGTGGTTCGAACTCGCAGAACTGGACCCGGCCCGGCGATGGCACCATGCGTGTCGCGGGCAAGTGCCTGACGATCGTGGGCAGCTCGTCGACAGCGGGTCTGCAGGCCAACACCACCGCGCGGGGTACGCAGCTGGAGATCAGGACCTGTGGGGTGCACGGCGGCCAGTATTGGGACGTCCTGGCGAACGGGACCCTGGTCAACCCGCAGTCCAAGCTGTGCCTCGACGTGCCCGGCAGCAACTCGGCCAACGGCACCCGGCCGATCGTCTGGACCTGCGGTACCAACCAGGCCAACCAGCGCTGGGTCGTGCCCGTCTAACTCGTAGACCGCCGCCCCATGGCGGCTGACCTCCGAGACTGAACAGTGCCCGCCATCCGATGTCCGGATGGCGGGCACTGTTGCTTTTGTGTTGGCTGGTCTTGCTACCACTTTGGTATCATTTCGGCATGGCGATGACGTTGCGGCTGACCGAGGAGCAAGAGCGCGCGTTGGCTCTGTTGGCGGAAGCGCAAGGCGTCAGCAAGCACGAGGCCGTGGTCCGAGCGATCACCGAGTCCGCCGCCCGTCGCGTTCGCGACGAACGGGTGGGCACGCTCTCCCGCGAGGGGCGTGAACGGTACGCGTCGCTTCTCGATCGCCTCGCCCAGTGATCGTCGAATACCTGACCCTCGATGACCTCCTGGCGTTGACCGTTGATCTTGGGGTGCCGAAGGTCCGCGACCTTGGCCTGCTCGACTCCGCCGCGCACCGGCCGAAGTCCTCGCTGATGGGGCAGGACGCGTACTCCACATTGGACGAGAAGGTCGCCGTCCTCCTGGAATCCATCGCGCGCAACCATCCGCTGATCGACGGGAACAAGCGCCTGGCCTGGATGGCGACGTTCGTGTTCTACGGCCTCAACGGGGTCGACCTGGACGCGCCGGAAGACGATGCCTATGACCTCGTCATCGCGGTCTCCACGGGGGTGGCCGACTATAGGGCGGCCGCTGGAGTGCTCGGTGGGTGGACCCGGCCCGTTGTCGAGCCGCCGCGCCTCGGTTGATTCGTCTGAATCGGACAGTCGGATAACACTGGTTCCGCGATCTGTCTACCAGCGGTTATTGCCAGTCTTCCCGAAATATGGACTGTCCACAGGAGAATTCCCGCAAGTCGGACAACTTCAAGATCAAAGGCTACTCACCGGTAGGCCATTCGGTCTAATCGGTTATGAGAACTGGCATTTGGTAAGAAGCTGACTCATTCCATGCTGGTGTGCGCATAACACCGCGACTTAGCGTTCCGCCTCGTTATCCCTTCCTCACCGTCTGCCACGAGGGCGGCAGACGACCCCTGCGCTCAGGAGGAAAGACAACGATGCGTCCCACCCACATGGGTAGGCGGCTGACCGCTGCCGGAATCGGCACCGCCGTGATCGGCGGCATGCTGCTGGTCTCCACCAGCGCGAACGCCGCGCCCACCGCCCCGGCTCAGGCCACCGCGGGCCAGGTCGCGCAGGCCGCGATCGCCCAGAACGGTGCCGCGGTCCGGGCTTCGTCCGACGACAAGTTCACCGAGATCTCCACCTCCGCCGACCCCAACGGCGCCACCCACGTCCACATGGCGCGCCAGTACAAGGGGCTCGACGTCATCGGTGGTGACGTCATCGTCCACAACGCGCCCGGTGGGTCGTTCGCCGGTGCGTCGCTGACCCAGCAGGCGCCGCTTTCGCTGACGACCGCCCCCGGCCTGAGCCGGTTCCAGGCGGGCGGCAAGGCCGAGGCCGCGTTCCCCGGCCTCAAGGCGCAGGGTGACTCGCGGCTCGTGGTCGACCAGCTCGGCGACGTCGCCAAGCTGGCGTGGAAGGTCCCGGTCAAGGGCAAGAACGCCGAAGGCCACGCCGACTACCGCCACGTGCTTGTCGACGCCGCCACCGGCGTGATCCTGCACAGCTTCGAGGGCATCCACTCCGCCGACGACGGTGTCGGCCACGGCCAGCAGGTCGGCGACGTCAGCCTCGGCACCAGCCAGGTCAACGGCACCTGGACGCTGAAAGACACCGCCCGCGGCAACGGCGAGACCCAGGACGGCAACGGCACCGGCGACCTGAACGTCGGCTCGCCGCCCACCAACATCACCTCGTTCACCTCGTCGACGAACACCTTCGGCAACGGCACCTCGGCCAACCGCGCCAGCGCCGCCGTCGACGCGCACTACGGCATCATGAAGACCTGGGACTACTACAAGAACACCCACAACCGCAACGGCATCGCCAACGACGGTGTGGGCGCCAAGTCCTATGTGCACGTCGACCAGGGCGTCGTCAACGCCGCCTGGCTGCCCGACTGCTTCTGCATGATCTACGGCGACAACGGCAACAAGCCACTGACCACTCTGGACGTCGCGGGCCACGAGATGTCCCACGGTGTCACCGAGAAGACCGCGGGTCTCGTCTACTCCGGCGAGTCGGGCGGCCTGAACGAGGCCACCTCCGACATCTTCGGCACCCTGGTCGAGTTCTACGCCAACAACGCCGCCGACCCGGCCGACTACCTGATCGGCGAGAAGGTCGACATCAACGGCAACGGCACGCCGCTGCGCTACATGGACGACCCGACCAAGGACGGCCGCTCGAAGGGCTGCTGGTACAGCGGCGTCGGCGGCATCGACGTCCACCTGTCCTCCGGCATCGGCAACAAGTTCTTCTACATCCTTGCTGTCGGCTCCGGCCAGTCGTCCTGGGGCAACGCGCCCACGTGTTCCGGCGCTCCGGCTGTCGCGGGCATCGGCAACGACAAGGCGGGCAAGATCTGGTACCGCGCCCTGTCGACCTACATGACCTCGAACACCAACTACTCCGCCGCCCGCACCGCCACGCTCAAGGCGGCCAAGGACCTCTACACCTCGGCTGAGTGCAACACCGTCAACGCCGCGTGGGCGGCCGTGGCCGTCACCGGTGCCGCGTTCGACTGTGGCTCCACCACCCCGGGCGCCCCGACCGTGACCAGCCCGGGCAACCAGACCGGCACCGTCGGCACCGCGGTCAACCTGACCAACAGCGCCACCGGCGGCACCGCGCCGCTGACCTGGTCGGCCTCCGGTCTGCCCGCAGGCCTGTCGATCAGCGCGTCGAACGGCACCATCACCGGCACGCCGACGACGGCGGGCACGTCCAACGTCACCCTCACGGTGACCGACAGCTCCAGCCCGGCCAAGACCGGCACGGCGTCGTTCACCTGGACGGTCAACCCGACCGGCGGCGGCACCTGCTCGATGGTGTCCAACGGCACCGACTACACGATCACCGATAACTCAACGATCGAGTCCCCGGTGACCGTGTCCGGCTGCACCGGCAACGCCTCGGCGACCGCGACCGTGGCCGTCAACATCGTCCACACCTACATCGGTGACCTCACCGTCACGCTGGTCGCGCCGGACGGCTCCACCTACGTCCTGCACAACAAGACCGGCTCGGGCACCGACAACATCAACCAGAACTACACGGTCAACCTGTCGGGCGAGGCCGCCAACGGCACCTGGAAGCTGCGGGTCAACGACTCCGGCCCCGGTGACACCGGCAAGCTCGACACCTGGTCGCTGACCACCGGTTCCAGCGGCGGCGGTGGCACCTGTGCCCCGGCCACCAACGGCACCAACGTCAACGTCCCGGACAACACCACTGTCGAGAGCACCATCGCGCTCACCTGCGGTGGCAACGCCTCGGCGACCAGCACCGTCGCCGTCGCGATCGTCCACACCTGGCGCGGTGACCTGGTCATCGACGTGGTCGCGCCGGACGGCACGGCCTACCGCCTGAAGAACTCGTCGAGCAACGACAGCGCGGACAACGTGAACCAGACGTTCACCGTCAACCTGTCGAGCGAGGCGCGCAACGGGACCTGGAAGCTCCGCGTCCAGGACGTCGCGACGCAGGACTCCGGCTACATCGACAGCTGGACGCTGACCAGCTGATCCGGTGAGGAAACCCTCTGCAGGGTAGGGACGCCCGGCGAGCCTCGGCTCGCCGGGCGTTCTGTTTTCCGGCATCCGTTCTTCGGCTCGACTTCACCCGACCCGCGTACGGTGCGACACGTACGGAAACTGTGCGAACACGTACTGTGACACGATCGGAGTCAGACCGTGGAACGTCGTAACTTCCTTCGGGCCGCTGTGATCGGCGGAGCGGCCACCGCTTTCGGTGGCGCCGCCTGGGCCCCCGCCTTCGCCGCACCGGCTCAGCCCGGCCCCGGCCCCTATGGGGCACTGCAGGCCGCGGACGCCAACGGGATCATGCTTCCGTCCGGGTTCAGCAGTCGGGTGATCGCCCGATCGGGACAGAAGGTCACCGGCACCAACTACACCTGGCACCCCGCCCCGGACGGCGGCGCCGTGTTCGCCGACGGCACCGGCTGGATCTACGTGTCCAACAGCGAGGTCTCCAGCACCGGCGGTGTCGGCGCGGTCAGGTTCAACTCCAGCGGCACGATCACCGGCGCCTACCGCACGCTGTCGAACACCAACGTCAACTGCGCGGGTGGCGCGACACCATGGAACACCTGGCTGTCGTGCGAGGAAGTGACGACCGGACGGGTCTTCGAGACCGACCCGTGGGGCGTCAACCCGGCCGTGTCCCGCCCGGCGATGGGCCGGTTCAAGCACGAGGCCTGCGCCGCTGACGCGGATCACGGCTACATCTACATGACCGAGGACACCACCGACGGCTGCTTCTACCGGTTCAAGCCGACCACGTGGGGCGACCTGACCAGCGGCACGCTGGAGGCCATGAAGGGCACCAGCTCCCAGACCAGTGGCGCCGTCACCTGGGGCGTCGTGTCCGACCCTGACGGCAGCCCGACCGCCACCCGCAACCAGGTCTCGGGCGCCAAGCGCTTCAACGGCGGGGAAGGCTGCGTGTACGCGGCGGGCACCTGCTGGTTCACCACCAAGGGCGACAACCGCGTGTGGGCTTACAACGCGAACAACTCGACCATCGAGCTGGCTTACGACGACTCGCTGGTGGTCGGCGGCGGGGCTCCGCTGACCGGCGTGGACAACATCACGCGGGCGGGCAGCGGCGACCTGTTCGTCGCCGAGGACGGCGGCAACCTGGAGATCTGCGTGATCACGCCGGATGACGTCGTCGCGCCGTTCCTGCGGGTGACGGGGCAGTCGTCGTCGGAGATCACTGGTCCGGCGTTCACCCCGAACGGCCAGCGCCTGTACTTCTCGTCGCAGCGCGGGACTTCGGGCAGCAGCAGTGGCGGCATCACCTACGAGGTAACCGGCCCGTTCCGCAGCTGATCCTTGCCGTTGATCGTCCTATTGTTCAACGATCCTACAGTTGAACAATAGGACGATCGGCGCGCCGTTCGGGAGTCACCTTCGCTGGGCCTTCCAGACTTCGGTCATCCGGTCGTGCGGCACGGCGTTGATCCACAGGCAGTCTCGCCACGCGCGATGGTGGTGTACCAAGTCCGGGTCGGTCGAGACGCGCACGCTCGTCAAGTGGCCGGTCGCGCCGAATCTGAGTACCGCGACAGTGTCATCGAGCAGGTAGAAGTCGTAAGTGGGCGCGCCTGCCGCTGACGCGGCCGGTATCCATCGCAGGTCCTCGCCCGCGGTGACGTTCATGGCGGAGAAGTCCAGTTGCATCCGCAGGTACTCGGTGGGTGGGTCGGTCAGCATCCGCAGGCGCTCGAAGCGGACACCGCGTCGGCGCAGCCGCCCGACGAACTCGATCCAGTCGACGTCTGCGGCGGGATCCCGACCAAGGCCCGCCCGCCAGCGCCGCATCAACGTGCTGTCGATGGCGGAGTAGTCGCTCTGGCACTCCCACCGCCAGCATTCCGTGCGAGCGTCATCGACAAGGTCTGTGAGGGCATCCACGCGGTGGGCTGTCCAAGTCATGCCCCGTCGCTCCCTTCGTTGCTCGGCAGGTGATCGCGCCTCTACGCTGAGTTATACCTCTCTCTGCGAGGTGCTGAGCCTGGCCCGCGGGCCGGGGGCTTGGCGAGTCGACGTCTCGGCGAAAGGGTCCCGCGATGAGCGATCACCCCGGGTTGGGTCTGCCCGTCGGCGCGCGGATCAAGCTCGCGAGGGAGCGTGCGGGAATGACCCGGACGGTTCTCGCCGGCCTGGTCGGCCGGGGGCCCGACTGGGTCAAGGCTGTCGAGACCGGCCGGATCCAGATGCCGCGATTGCCGATGATGCTGCGCATCGCGAAGGCACTCGGCATCGACGACCTCGCGACCCTCACCGGCAACGGCCTGTCCGTGCCGGTCGCTGTGTACGCGGGCGAGCAGCACCAAGCCCTCGCCGATGTCCGCGCGGCGCTTACGGACTACCGGATCACACCGACAGCGGGCCCGCCGTCGATCAACCATCTCGCGTCCCGTCTGGCGGGCGCGTGGACGGTGCGCCATGCCTCGCCGGACCATCGGACACAGCTCGGCGCGCTGCTGCCAAGTCTCATCCGGGACGCGCAGCGTGCCGTGCGAACCACGACGGGCGACGAGCGGCGCGAGTCGCGACGCGTCCTCGCGGGCGTGTATCAGCTCGCAGACTTCTACGTCGCCTATCAGCCTGCTCCGGAGTTGCTGTGGATGGTCGCCGACCGCGCGCTCACTGAGGGCCAGGAGGTCGACGACCCGTACGTCGCGGCGGGCGGCGCCTGGGCGATGGTCCAAGCGCTGCGCGACGCGGGACGGTGGGAGGAGGCGGTTGAGTTGGCCGCTGACGCCATCGCCCAGATGCGACCGCACCTTGATCGCGCACCCGTTGACTGGCGGGGGATGAGCGGCGCACTTGAGGCGGAGATCGCCTACGTCCACGCTCGGCGCGGTCGTGCCGGGGACGCTTGGGCGCACTTGGAGCGCGCCGACGCCGTCGCCCGTGGGCTGGGCGATGGATATCGGCACATCCAGTCGAGCTTCTCGGTGCCGGTCATGGCCGCGCACGCCACCACCGTCGCGGTCGAGTTGCGCCGCCCTGGCGACGCTTTGCAGGCCGCTAGTCGTGTCGACACCGACCGGATCGCCAGCATCCCGCGGCGCGCGAGGCATCTGATCGAGATCGCCCGCGCGCATCACCAGCGTGGGGAGCGGCCTGCCGTGTGGGCGCTGCTCAACGCCTCGCACCGGACCGCGCCCGAGACGATCCGGTACAACGGGTGGGCCCGCGAGATGATGATCGACCTTGTCCACGCGCCGCCGCCGGGCATGCGTGACGACATCCACGGTCTGGCGGGCGCCATCGGCCTCAAGGTCGCTTAGCTCGATCGAGTGAGGGCACAAACCGTACCTCTGGCAAGTTCCTGTCACTCTTAGCGTCGCCTCCACACAGGAGGTGGTGTCATGAACGCGGTCTTGGTCATCTCGCGATCGTCGGGGCGGACAGATCCAGAACGTCGTTGCTCGGTGCACGACGGGCGGTGGCCGTCGTGACCACGCCGGAGGCGACTGATCTCGCGCAGAACCTCGTCGCTTTGGCGGGCAAGCTCGACGCGTTGTCGGCGAACGCCCGGCAGTACGCACTCGGGTTGATCGCCGAGTGGGCGACCGCCGATACGGCGGACCGGCTCGTCGCGGTTCTCGAAGCCACGATCGACCACGTTCGTGCCAACCGGCCATCGGTTGTGGTCGACGGGGCGACAAAGTGAGTAGCCGCGTCGACATCGAGGACGTCTGGCAGGACAGCGGCCTCCACTGGCACGCCCACCGGCAAACCCACAGCGGGCCTTTTCGGCACCGCCTGCAGCGTCGCGACGTCCAGCCTGCTGCCGTCCTCCGTTCGCCGGAGGAGGTCGCCGACTGGCTAGGTGCCGAGTATCGGCGCCATGTCTCTCCCGACGCCATTGCGGTCTTCAACTATGGGCGGCTCGGCGCCGAACTGGAGACGCCGAACTGGTTCGACGATCTCCAGACCGGACTCCGCGGCGACTCGATCTGCCGGGTCTTCCCACCTCGAACACCAGACCACGTCGGCGTGCTCTACGCCGATGCCTGGACCGCGGCGGAGTGCACGACGTGTTCGACATCGTCCTGGACCGGGAGCAGTGCATTTCGGAGGTCAGCCCCAATGGGGGCACCGCTCCACCTTGGCCAGCCTCAAGATGACGGGCGGGGACAAGCAGCGGGCGTCCTGTCCGCGGGCACCCACTGACGAAGGAGAGAGTGAACATGGCAGGTGGCGGATGTTGTCCAGTTTGCGGCGCGGGCGCGACGTCGAACCCTGGCGAGACGGTCGGTCGGCACCAAGAGCCCGGCACGCGGAATACGTGTTCGGGTTCCGGGCAGACGTCAGTCCCAAGGTGAGCGTAGGTTCCTAGCGGCGTGAGAAGGTAGGGCACATGCGGATACGTGAACTGGACGACCTGCTGCGAGACATCCTGAGTGATCATCCCGAGATCACGGATGTTCAGATCATCGACCGCGGGCACAGTCGCGTCCGCGTCGACTTCGCCAGCGGCGCCAGGGCGACGATCATGGTGCGAGAGGTGCGCGGGCCGGGTGTTCCCGCCCACAAGTCATACGAGATTCCAGGAACGGCCTTCTGATGCGATGTGACCGGTTTGTAGAGCTGACTCGGGAACGCCTCGCGGCGAGCGGGCACCCGGATATCGCGAGCGTCGACTACTACAACGTTGACGGCGACGTTCGGGGGCTCGCGGTCTCGTGCCACGACGGACGCACGATCTTTCTTCACATCACGCGTACGTCTCCTCCCACCGGCGACGACTTCTCCCAGGCGGAGACGATCGTCACCAAGTAGTCGGCATGCCGGATCGTCCTATTGTTCAACTGTAGAATCGTTGAACAATAGGACGATCCGGGCGAGGCTGGGTCAGCCGCGGATGGCGTCGATGACGCCGTCGATCTCCTCGGCCAGGCCGACGTCCAGTGCGGTGATCCCGTTCACCGAGTGGGTGGTGCAGCGCAGGGTCAGCGTTCGCCAGCGGATGTCGATGTCCGGGTGGTGGTTGTCGTTCTCGGCGATCTCCGCGACCCGGTTCACCACCTGGATGGCTTGGGGGAAGCTGTCCAGCTCCACCACCCGCACCAGCGCACCCTCCTTCAGCCGCCAGTCCGGCAGCGTGCCGAGCGCCACGCCGATGTCTTTGTCACTGAGCAGTTCAGGCATGACCCCAATACTGGCCGCTGACCCAGGCGTACGCTCGTCACGCCACGGGAGTCCGCCTAGGCGGGCTGAGAGGAGGGGCGTGCCCTCGACCGTCCGTACCTGATCTGGGTCATGCCAGCGCAGGAAGGTCCTCGTGGTGCGTCCACGCCCCGAGGAGGAAACGTTCCATGCGCAAGTTCGTCGCCATCGCCGCCGCGGTCGCTCTGACCGCAGGTTGCTCACTGTTCGGCTCGGATGAATCTGGCGGCACGGGAGACGGCAAGGTCGTCCTGGTCACCCATGACTCGTTCGAGTTCGACCAGGCCGTGTTCGACAAGTTCAAGGCCGACACGGGCATCACCATCGAGGTCCGCAAGAGCGGCGACGCGGGCGCGTTGACCAACCAGCTGGTCCTCACCAAATCCAGCCCGATCGGCGACATCGCCTTCGGCGTGGACAACACCTTCGCCTCCCGCGCGCTCACCGAGGGCGTCTTCGCCGAGTACCGCAGCCCCGAGGCCGACAAAGGCCCGCAGCGGTTCGCCATCGACGACAGCGGCAGGCTGACCGCGGTCGACACCGGCGACGTGTGCGTCAACATCGACCCGGCGGGCCTGGCCGCGCGCGGGGTCGCCGCGCCGACGACGTTCGAGGATCTGGCTGACCCGCGGTTCAAGGACCTGCTGGTCGTGGAGGACCCGGCGACCAGCTCACCCGGGCTGGCGTTCCTGCTGGCCACGGTCGCGCAGTACGGCCAGAAGGACTGGCAGGGCTACTGGAACCGGCTCAAGGACAACGGCGTGAAGGTCGTCGCGGGCTGGGAAGAGGCCTACACCCAGGAGTTCTCCGGCTCGTCCGGCAAGGGCCCGCGCCCGCTGGTCGTCTCCTACGCGTCCTCTCCGTCGGCCGAGGTGGACGAGGCGGGCAAGCCGCGTACGGCCGCGCTGCTGGACACCTGTTTCCGCCAGGTCGAGTATGCGGGTGTGCTCGCTGGGGCCAAGAACACCAACGGCGCGCGCAAGGTGCTCGATCTGCTGATCTCAGAGGCTTTCCAGGCGAAGGTGCCCGAGAAGATGTATGTCTACCCGGCCCGCGAGGGCGTCGCGCTGCCCGCGGCCTGGGCGGTCGCGCCCGCGCCGCAGAGCCCGGCGACGCTGCCCGCCGCCGATATCCAGGCGAACCGGGAGCGGTGGATCGAGCAGTGGCGCACGGCCGTTCGCGGCTGAGCCCGCGGCCTGTCGGGCGGCGGGTACGCACCCGCCGCCCGCGCGGCACAGGTGCGCTGGTCGCCGCGCTGGTTCCGTTGGGGTTCCTGGCGGTCTTTTTCCTGTGGCCCGTCGCCGCGATCGTCCGACGTGGACTCGCCGAGGGCGGGGTCACGCGCGTGCTCGGCGCGGCCGACACCTGGTCGCTGGTGCTGTTCACGCTGGCCCAGGCCGCCGCGTCGACCCTGGTCGCGGTAGTCGCCGCGCTGCCGGTGGCGTTCCTGCTGGCCCGCTGCGCGCTGCCGGGGATGGCACTGGTCCGCGCGGTGGTCTTGGTGCCGTTCGTGCTTCCGACCGTCGTGGTGGGGCTGGCGTTCCGCTCCCTGCTGCCCGACGGCGGAGTGCTCGCGATCGTGCTGGCCAACGCGTTCTTCAACGTCGCCGTCGTCGCCCGGACGGTGTCGGGGCTCTGGGCCCACCTCGACCGACGGGCCGAGGACGCGGCGCGGTCGCTCGGCGCGTCCCCGCTGCGCGCGTTCGTCTCGGTGACGCTGCCCGCGCTGAGGCCCGCCATCGGGTCGTCAGCCTCCGTCGTGTTCCTGTTCTGTGCCACCAGTTTCGGTGTCGTGCTGCTCCTCGGCGGGGCGCGCTACCGGACTCTGGAGACCGAGATCTACCTGCGCACGGTAAACTTGCTCGACCTCTCCGGAGCCGCGGCCCTGTCGATGATCCAGGTGACGGCCGTGGTCGCGGTCCTGGTCCTCGCGGCGATCGCCCGCAGGCGGCGGGAGACGGCGATGACATTGCGCCCGCGCACCCAGGTCGTGCGTCGGCCCCGGGGCCGTGAGTGGGTCGTGGCCGCGAGTGCCTACGCGGTCGTGGCCGCTTTGTTGGTCCCCATCGTCAGTCTGCTGGTCCGATCAGTGTCCACTGGGGACGGTTGGGGTCTGGATGGCTACCGTGCGCTGTCCGGCACCGGTTTCCGTGGCTCCCTGCAGATCTCGGGCCTCGACGCCGCCGTGAACTCACTGCGTGCCGCGTTCGACGCGACGCTGCTGGCGCTCGGACTCGGCGTCACCGCGGCGGTCGTGCTGGTGTCGCTGAGTCGCGGCCGGGCGCGGCCCGCCCTGGTCGACACGATCGACACCGCGCTGATGGTCCCGCTTGGCGTGTCGGCGGTGACGGTCGGTTTCGGCTACCTGATCACTCTCGACGCCCTGCCCGGCGACCTGCGGACATCCCCCGCGCTCATACCGCTGGCGCAGGCGCTCGTGGTGACACCACTGGTGATCCGCATGCTGCTCCCGGTCCTGCGCTCGATCGACAACCGCTTGCGCCAGGCCGCCGCCTCCCTTGGCGCGAGCCCGTGGCGGGTGTGGCGCGAGGTCGACATCCCGCTGGCGGGCCGGTCGCTGCTCGCGGCCGCGGCCTTCGGGTTCGTGGTGGCCCTGGGCGAGTTCGGTGCGACGAGCTTCCTGGCGCGGGCCGACACGGCGACCCTGCCGGTGGTGATCGGGCGGCTGATCTCGCGTCCGGGTGAGCTGAACAACCAGATGGCGTACGCGGCGTGCACGCTGCTGATGGCGGTGACCGTCGCGGCGGTGCTGCTGGTCGAACGCCTGCGAGTCCAGTCGGTGGGGGAGTTCTGATGCTGCGGGTCGACGATGTGTCAGTCCACTATGGATCTATACCTGCTGTGTCCGATGTGGACATCGAGGTCGCGGACGGAGAAGTGGTCGCGCTGCTGGGCCCTTCAGGCTGCGGCAAGTCGACCCTGCTGCGCGCTGTCGCGGGGCTGGAACCCACCTCGTCCGGCGCGATCACCTGGGACGGCGCGGACCTGGCTGGTGTCCCGGTGCACCGGCGCGGCTTCGGGCTGGTCTTCCAGGACGGCCAGCTCTTCCCGCACCGTGACGTCGCCGCGAACATCGCCTTCGGCCTCCGTATGCGGGGCGACCGATCGCCGGACCGGGTCGCCGACCTGCTGGACATGGTCGGCCTCAACGGATACGGCGCGCGGCGGGTGACCGAGCTGTCCGGCGGCGAACAGCAGCGGGTCGCGCTCGCGCGGGCGCTGGCGCCACGGCCCCGGCTCCTGCTGCTCGACGAGCCCCTGTCCGCGCTCGACCGCGTGTTGCGCGAACAACTCGCCATCGATCTCGCGCGGGTGCTGCGCGCCGAGGGAAGCACCGCCGTCGTCGTCACCCACGACCACGACGAGGCGTTCACCCTGGCCGACCGGGTCGCGGTCATGCGGTCGGGGCGGATCGTCCAAACGGGACGGCCCGACGAGGTGTGGCGTGAGCCCGCCGACGATGAGACCGCCCGGTTCCTCGGCTGCGAACTGATCGTTCCCGGCACCGTCAGCGCAGGGGTCTTGACCTGCGAGTTCGGTGCCACCGCCCTGCCCTGGGCACCGGACGGCTCGGCCAGGGTCGGGCTGCGGCCGTCGGCACTGCGGGTGGGGGAGGGCCCGACCGAGGGTGCCGTCACCGCCCGCGTGCACCGCCGCGACCACGTGCGGCTGGTGGTCGAGACCCCGACCAGGACGGTCGACGCGGTGGCCGGGATCGCGGACGCGCCGGACGTGGGAGATCCGGTCCGGCTTGTCCTCGACCCCGACGGGATCGCCGTGCTCAGCCGTCGCGGCTGAGCATCCGCGAGAGCGCCAGGGAGTAGCCGATCACGATGTAGCAGCCCGCCCGCAGGACGCCTTCCAGCAGCGTGCCGGTGGGCAGCGGGTCGCGGATGACCTCCGGGATGCTCTCCCAGCTCGTGGTCATCAGCACCGGGTCGAGCCAGTCCAGCGCTGGGATCGCGCTCAGCACGCCCGACAGGATGACCACGCCGAGCGCGACCACGACGACGATCAGCGGGTGCTCGGTCCACGACGACACGGCCAAGGCGATCGCGGCCAGCGCCCAGATCTGCACGGTCACCAGCAGCGCGGTCAGCAGGATGCGGCCGATGGCGTCGAAGAACGGCAATTGGGTGCCCGACATCGTCAGCATGCCGTCGCCGCCGAGCAGGATCACGCCCGCGACCGCGCCGGTGAGCGACATCAGCAGGACCACCAGCAGCGTCACCGTCGCCACACCGAACGCCTTTACCGCCAGCACCCGCGGCCTGCTGACCGGGGCGAGCAGCAATGACCGCAGCGTCCCGCTGGCGGTCTCCCCGGCCAGCGCGTCGGCGGCGAGCATGGCGCCGGTCAGCGGCAGGAGCATGTTCATCGCCAGTACCAGCGCGAACACCGGCAGCAGCAGGCCGTTGCCGTCGACAAGCGCGGCGATGCCGTCGCCGACCGGTCCGTTGTCGTCACCGGACGCGGCGATGGCGATGCCGATGCCCGCGATCACGGGGACCAGCGCGAGCAGGCCGATCATGATCAGGGTGCGCGGCCTGCGCAGGATCATCCGCAGCTCGGAGCGCAGCAGGCGGACCAGCGGGGCCTTGCGCGCCGTCGGCCGGGACACCTCGGCGGTGGCCAGGTCCGCGGTGGGGGCGGTCATCGGGCTTCCTCCGCGATCGGGAACTCGAACTCGGACAGGTCGGTGTCCTGGCTGCTCTCGGTGTTCTCGGTGAGCCGGGCGAACAGGTCTTCCAGACCCGTGCGGTCGCGCTTCACCTCATAGACCGGGACCCCGGCCTGCACCAGCGTCTCGACCACCAGCGGCGCCGTGGTCGCGGTCAGGTCGGCGCGGACGCCGTCGGGGACCGCGCGGGCCGGGATGCGGTTGTCGCGCAAGGCGTCGACCGCGCGGGTGATGTCCGGGGTGGTGACGAGCAGGCCCGCGTTGCCCGAGTCGAGCAGGTCGGCCAGCTCGCCCTGGGCCACGACGGTGCCCTGGTTGAGCACGGCGACGTGGGTGCAGGTCGCCTCCACCTCGGAGAGCAGGTGCGAGGAGACCAGGACGGTGGTCCCGGCCGCGTGCAGGTCGGCGATCACGGCCCGCACCTCGCGGGTGCCCGCCGGGTCGAGGCCGTTGGTGGGCTCGTCGAGGATGACGACCCGGCGTGGCACCAGCAGGGCCGCGGCCAAGCCGAGGCGCTGCTTCATGCCGAGCGAGTACCCCCGGTAGCGCCGGTTGGCGGCGCCGGTCAGGCCGACCCGCTCCAGCGACTCGGAGACCGCCGCGGCGATGCGGTTGGAGCCCAGGTGCGGCTCCACCGCGGCCATGCGCAGCAGGTTCTCGCGACCGGAGAGGAATGAATGGAAGCCGGGGCTCTCGACCAGTGCGCCGACCTCGGGCAGCGCGAGCGCGGCGCCTTCCGGCAGCTTGTGGCCGAGCAGTTCGACCTCGCCCGCGGTGGGCATGACCAGCCCGAGGAGCATCCGGATCGTGGTGGTCTTGCCGGAGCCGTTGGGGCCGAGCATCCCCAACACCGCGCCCATCGGGACGTCCAGATCGACATTGTCGACCGCGACCGTGCCGCGGTAGACCTTGCGCAATCCGCGCGTCCTGGCGGCGAGCGGGGCGGCCGCGGCGTCGGCCGCGACCACCCCCTGCTCGGAACCGCGGGTCACTTCTGTCCCAGCGCGTCGACGAGCACCTGCTGCGGCACGGCGCCCAGCGCGGCGCGGCCGTCGGTCGTCACCAGCGCGGTGCCGACCTTGGTGGTGATGACGTACCCGGTGCCGAACGGACCCGAGACCTCCTTGCCGAGCTGCTTGAGGAAGGAGGTGGCGTCCATGTCGGCGCCGCCGCGCGGGTTCGGTGCAGTGGACTTCAGCGCCTCAGCCGGGATCTTGCCGACGAGCACGGTGTCCCAGCCCTCGCCGACGACCTTCGCGTCGAACTGGGCGAACATGTCCTGCTCGGCCTGCGAGGGCTTGCGGTCGGCCTTGTCCTGGCCCGCCTTCTCCTCGACGACCTTCACCCCGGCGGGCGGGGTGTACTGGAACAGCCCCGGGTCCTGGGCGCCGGTGCTGAACTCGGTGAAGCCGATCCGCACCGCGGGCGTGGCCTGGCCGTTGGCCAGGACCTCCAGCCGCAGCGGGAGCCGGGTCTCGGAGTCGACCGCGATCCGGACCTCGCGCAGCAGCGTGCGCTCGGTCGGCTTGGGCGTCAGGACCAGCTGGTAGACCGGCCGGTCGGCGACGCGGGCGGTGCCGTCGACGGTGATGAGGCTGTCCTTGCCCATGAGCGAGACGAACTCGCGGGCGGCGGTGGCCGGGTCGGCCAGCGTCTCGGCGCCCTTCTTGGCGTGGTCGCCGTCGGCGAGCTTGGTCACCGTGCGGTCGGCGGAGTTCCAGATCCAGGTGGTGTTGCCGTCACGCACGACCGTGCGCTCGGCGTCGCCGGCGTCGATCGACAGCCGGGCGCGGCCCTGGCCGTCGGTGTAGACGTGGGCGGCCTCGCCGCTCGCGCCGGTCTGCGGCAGCCCGGGGATCGGGATCCCGAGGTCGCTGCTGACCTCGACCGCGCCGGACATCGCCGGGATCTGGCTGGTCAGCACCGACTGGACGAGCGCCTCCGCGGTGATGTCGGGCAGCGAGGGCGGCGCCGTGCCCGCCCCCGCGGGCGTCGCCAGCAGGACCAGCCCGACCACGCCGGTGGCCGTGCCGGCCGCCGCGACGGTCAGTGCCGTCCGTTTCCTGTTCATGCTCTTCTCCCCTGTTCGGGTTCGTGTTCCCGCACCACTGAGACTGCACCTGCCGAGCTGAGATGGCGCTGAGAGCGACCGCCACGCTGAGAACGTGCTGAGAGTGACCGCGCGGATCCGGCCAGGGCGGCCATGATGGCAGGGTGAAACCTCGCGTGCTGGTGGTCGACGACGAGCTCGGTGTGCGCCGGGCCTTGCAGCGCGGGCTCACCGCGGAAGGTATGGACGTGGTGGTGGCCGCCGACGGCCCCAGCGCGCTGCGCATCGCGCTGACCGGGACCTTCGACGTCATCCTGCTCGACATCATGCTGCCGGGGCTGTCCGGCTACCGGGTGCTGGAACACCTCCGCAATGAAGGTGTCGGCACCCCGGTCCTGCTGGTCTCGGCCAAGGACGGCGAGGTCGACCAGGCCGACGGGCTCGACCTCGGCGCCGACGGCTACCTGGTCAAACCGTTCTCCTTCGTGGTTCTGGTCGCCCAGGTCCGGGCGGTGCTGCGGCGCACGGCCGAGGAGGGCGCGGGGCGCAACAAGGTGCGGCTGGGCGACCTGGTGGTCGACCGCGGCATGCGCGAGGTCCGCTTCCGCGGCGAACTCGTGTCGCTGAGCCCGCGCGAGTTCGCGGTGCTCGACGTGCTCGCGGGCCGCGCGGGCGCCGTGGTCACCAAGGACGACCTGCTGCGCGCCGTCTGGGGTGACGAGCAGGCCGCGACCCGCAACGCCGTCGAGGTCTACGTCGGCTACCTGCGCCGCAAGCTCGACGCCGCGGGCGCCGACGGCATCGTGCGAACGGTGCGCGGCCACGGCTACCTCGCCTCCACCACGGAGATCGACGAGGTGCTCGACCCGGCGGGCACCCGGCCGCGGTGAGGAAGCTGCGCGCGCTGTGGCTGCGGCGCACCATGCGGTTCCGGGTCACCACGGTCACGACCGTCGTGACGCTGGCGATCCTGATCGGGTTGGCCGTGGTCAGCAGCCGGATGATCGGGCCGCTGCTGGTCCGCTCGGCCGACGCCGAGCTGTCCGCGTCGCTCAAGTCGGCGACCGAGGGCGTCCAGGCGGGCCTGGCGCCGTCCGCGCCGTCGCCGAACATCCAGGTCCGGGTCATGGACACCGCGGGCACGCCGGTCGACGGCGCGGACGGCGCC
>Ga0247823_10000906_pt1 | contig 25005 bp, 29 predicted proteins | sample 13C_PalmiticAcid_2_FD_192426 | JGI IMG/M metagenome (GOLD analysis project Ga0247823, IMG submission 192426) | Soil microbial communities from agricultural site in Penn Yan, New York, United States - 13C_PalmiticAcid_Day30 | ecosystem: Environmental > Terrestrial > Soil > Agricultural land... | reverse complement strand
GTCTAGAGTCGGTGGGGTCACCCCCAACCCTGCCCTTCCCCCATCAAGGGGGAAGGGTTCTTCCTTAAAGCGTCGCCAGGAACGCCTCGTAGGCGTCGCGGTCCATCAGGGCGTCGACCTCGGCCGGGTTGGACAGCTTCAGCTTGGCGAACCAGCCGCCGCTTTCCGGCAGGGCGTTGACGGTCTCGGGCGCATCGCCCAGCTCGGCGTTGGCCTCGACCACTTCGCCCGACACCGGGGCGTAGACGTCCGAGGCGGCCTTGACGCTCTCGACGACGGCCAGGCCTTCGCCTTGAGCCACGGTCTTGCCGACTTCCGGAACTTCGACGAACACCACGTCGCCCAGCTGCTCGGCGGCGTAGGCGGTGATGCCGACGGTGGCGATGTCGCCTTCGACGGCGACCCATTCATGGTCCTTGGTGAAGCGCATGGTCTGGCCCTGGATCTAGAGTTTGCGGACGTAACGGGTGGGAACGAACGGGGAGGCGACGACCTCTGCGGCCGCCGGCTTGCCCCGGACGATGACTTTCAGCGTGGACCCGATCACCGCGTGGGCCGGGGGCGCGAAACCGATGGCGATGGCGCCGCCGAAGCTGGGGCCGAAGCCGCCGCTGGTGACCTTGCCGATGACGTTTCCGTCGGCGTCGGCGATCTCGGCGCCTTCGCGGGCCGGGGCGCCTTCCAGCACCTTCAGGTTCACGCGGACGCGGGCCAGGTCGCCGGCCAGCTCCTTGGCGATCCGTTCGGCGCCCAGGAAGTCGCCGGCCTCGCGGCGGCTCTTGCCGACGGCGAAGTTCAGGCCGGCCTCGATCGGCGAGACGGTCTCGTCCAGGTCGTGGCCGTAGAGCGGCAGGCCCGCTTCCAGGCGCAGGCTGTCGCGGGCGCCCAGGCCGATCGGCTTGACGCGCTCGTCTTCCAGCAGGGTGTTCCAGATGCGGGCGGCGGCGTCGGCGGGCACGGAAATTTCGTAGCCGTCCTCGCCGGTGTAGCCCGAGCGCGAGATGATCGCATCGACGCCGAAGGCGGTCAGGGCCTTGGCGTCCATGAACACCATCTGCGCGGCTTCCGGCACGTGGGCGGCCAGCACGGCGGCGGCTTCGGGGCCCTGCAGCGCCAGCAGCGCGCGGTCTTCCAGGCGCTCCACCGTGGCCTCGTCGGCCAGGGCCTCGGCGATGATCTTGTAGTCGTTGTCCTTGCAGGCGCCGTTGACCACGACGAACAGGCCGTCGTCGTCGGGGCGGGCGGTCATCAGGTCGTCGATGACGCCGCCTTCGGCGTTCAGCAGCACGCCGTAGCGCTGCTTGCCGGCCTTCAGGCCCTGGTAGTCGGCCGAGACCACCTTCTCGAAGCTCTTGGCCGGGTTCTCGCCCCGGATGCGCGCCTGGCCCATGTGCGAGACGTCGAACAGGCCCGCGTGCTCGCGGGTCCACAGGTGCTCCTTCAGCACGCCGTCCTTGTATTGGACGGGCATGGAATAGCCCGCGAACGGGACCATGCGGGCGCCGGCCGCCACGTGGGCGTCGAACAGCGGGGTCTTCTTGAGATCGTCGGTGGACACGCGGCGGGGCTCCGAAACGGGGTCGGCGACGGTTCCGGCTTCCGCCGGTTGGTCGCGCCCCCGCTGTCCCTTTGGCCTGAGAGATTCCGGCCTCTGCTTGAGAGTGGCCTTGCTCCTTCGGCGAGCCGCCCTTTCGAGCGGCTTCTTTCCAGCGTTCCTAAACCCGCGCGGTCCTTTTGCCTGAGCGTTTCCGGGGCGGTTGCGCCTTCGGCCTCGGGATACGAATCCCGACGTCTCCCGCGAGGGTCAGGGGCTCAATGAGCGACGGTCGGCGGCGAGTCAAGCGCGGCGGAGTCGTCCGCCGGATCCCTCTCCCCTTGTGGGAGAGGGTGGCCCGCGCAGCGGGTCGGGTGAGGGGTCTCTCAGACGTTGGCGGAGAGGGCTTTAGACCCCTCATCCGTCGGCCTTCGGCCGCCACCTTCCGCAAGGGGAGAAGGGAGCTCAGCCCTTCTTCACCGCGCCGCCCTGGCCGACGAAGCCCAGCACCAGGAACTGTAGTGTCGCGCCCATGGCCACGCCCAGCAGGGTGACGCCCAGCCAGGCGGCCGGTCCGGCCGTCGGGCCCATGCCCGAGCTCGCCGTCCACAGATAGACGCCCCAGACGATGATCGCGCCGGCCGCGGGGCCGATGAAGGCCAGGTTGGCCTTGCCGCCCAGCCGGCGGCGGCCGATCAGCACCAGGACGGCGCAGCCGACGATCTGCACCAGCGGGCCCACCAGGTTCAGCGGAAAGCCGGCCTTGTCGGGCAGGGCCGAGGTGCACAGCATGGTCAGCACGACGGCCAGGCAGCCGATCGTCCAGTAGCGGCGAACGCCGATGGGGCCTTCTTTCACGCCTGATATCTTAGGCGTGCGGCATGGCCGCGCGCACCTGGGCGCGCAGCACGTCGATGGGGGCCAGGCCCGCGTCGGTCTTGAAGTGCCAGTAGGTCCAGCCGTTGCAGGCCGGGGCCGACTGCACCATGGCGCCGATCTTGTGGATCGAGCCGGTCAGGTCGCCGACCGCGATCGAACCGTCGGGGCGCACCTTGGCCGCGTGGGCGCCCTTGGCGCAGTAGAGCGTGTCGCCCGGATGCAGCAGGCCGGCCTCGACGATCGTGCCGAACGGCACGCGCGGCTCGGCGCGCTTGGAGCCCATGACCTCGAGGTCCTGCGGGGCGATCGGCGTCACCTGGGCGATGCGGGTCCTGGCGTGCTCGATATATTCGGCCTCGCGCTCGATGCCGACGAACTTGCGGCCCAGGCGCTTGGCGGCGGCGCCGGTGGTGCCCACGCCGAAGAACGGATCCAGGATCACGTCGCCCGGCTTGGTGGTCGACAGGATCACCCGGTAGAGCAGGGCCTCGGGCTTCTGGGTCGGGTGGGCCTTCTGGCCGTCGGCGCCCTTGATGCGCTCCTCGCCGGTGCACAGCGGGATGGTCCAGTCCGAGCGCATCTGCACCTCGTCATTGGCCATCTTCAGGGCGTCGTAGTTGAAGGTGTAGCGCTTGGCGTTCTGGCTCTTGGAGGCCCAGATCAGGGTCTCGTGGGCATTGGCGAAACGGGTGCCCTTGAAGTTGGGCATCGGGTTGGTCTTGCGCCAGATGACGTCGTTGAGGATCCAGAAGCCCAGGTCCTGCACCGCCACGCCGACGCGGAAGATGTTGTGGTAGCTGCCGATCACCCAGATCGCGCCGTCGTCCTTGAGCACGCGGCGGGCGGCCTTCAGCCACTCGCGGGTGAACTTGTCGTAGGCGGCGAAGCTCTCGAACTGGTCCCAGTGGTCGTCGACCGCGTCGACCTTGGAATTGTCCGGACGCAGCAGGTCGCCGCCGAGTTGAAGGTTGTAGGGCGGGTCGGCGAAGATCAGGTCGACCGACTTCTCGGGCAGGGCGTTCATCGCCTCGATGCAATCGCCCTGAATGATGGTTTCCGGCCCGAACGACATGTCCGCTTCCTTGCAAAACACCCAACGGAATCATGGAGTCCCGTGGTTACCCGGGAATGAACGGTCATGGTTAGCCACTGGTTAATCGCGATTCGAAAAGCGGTTAATGGTGGTTGATGTTCTGTAAATGTTCTCTATCGTGGACTCGACCGAGACGCGAAGGGCTCGGCCGCGCTGGGATCGTTCGAGAACCTTGGGGGACGTGAGGGGGCATGGCGCTGATCCGTGGGTTCATCGCGTCCAGCCTCGACGGCCGCGTCGCCGACGCCGGCGGCGGGGTCGAGTGGCTGGCGCCGTTCCGCAAGGTGGATCCCGGCTACGGCGCCTTCATCGACCTTGTCGGCACGGTGGTCATGGGCCGGGCGACCTATGACCAGATCCCCAGCCTGGGCATGGGCTGGCCCTATGCCGGCAAGCGCGGCTTCGTCGTCACCTCGCGGCGGGGCGACCCGGTGCAGCGCGGGGTGCGGTTCTGGCGCGAAGGCCTGCCGGCCCTGGTCGACCGCCTGCGCGACCTCGACGACGGCGACGCCTGGGTGGTCGGCGGCGCTGGCCTTCTGGCCGCCTTCGCCGAGCACGGCGCGCTGGATCGCCTGTCGCTGCTGATCGCGCCCGTGCTGCTGGGCGAGGGCGCGCCGCTGTTTCCCGAACGCACGGGGCCGCCCAGGGGTCTCGTCCTGCGCGGCGCGGCCTCGCTGGCCATGGGGGTGGTGCGGCTGGACTACGAGCTCTTGCCGGTGAAGGCGGGGCGGGGGAGGGAGCGCTCCAGGGAGGCGCGGCCTTCGGGGCCCTGAGCTGCATTCACAGCCTGAACGCTCTCTCTGCCTCTCTCGGCGCCCCGCCTTCCCCTGTGATGGCGAGGTTCTCCGCGGCCGGGCCTTGGCCTGGACGTCAGCTTGGATCGCCGCCTTCGCGGGGAAGCTCGGTGTGGAGCGGATGAGGGCGACCGTCATCGCCCGTGCAAACAGTTGTCGTCCCGTCTTCGCGCGGCTTTGGCGGCTGATGACTGTAGATGGCGCGATCTTTGCTGTTGCAGAAAAAGTGTCATCAACCTGTGAAATAGACGCGGCGTCTGAGTAACGGCGCCGTGGGCACGAGTCCCCGCGGCGTTTTTCTTTGGGGGGACGCCGGAATGTTGCAGAGGTCCGCGAGCGCGCTCGCTATCGCCGCCTGTCTTATGCTCGCCAGCCAGGCGCACGCGGCCGAAGCGCCCGCGATCGCCACGGCCGCCACGGCCTCGGCTGCGGCGGCCGACGAACTGGACGGCGTGGTGGTGGTCGGCAGCGGCCAGACCCGCTCGGTCTCGACCCTGACGCCGGCCAGCCTGGAAGTGCTGCCCCCGGGCACGAGCGTGCAGAAGGCGCTGAACTTCCTGCCTGGCGTGATGGCCCAGTCGATTGACGCCCTGGGCGTCAACGAGCAGTCGCTGTCGCTGCAGGTGCGGGGCTTCAACACCACCCACCTCGGCTACACGCTGGACGGCATGCCGCTGGGCGACGGCGCCTACAACAACTACAATGGCCTGACGATCAGCCGGGCGCTGATCTCCGAGAACCTGGGTCGCGCCGACCTGGCGACCGGCATCGCCGGCCTGTCGATCCCGTCGACCAGCAACCTCGGCGGCGCGCTGATCTACAGCTCCAGCGATCCGAAGAAGGCCATGGGCCTGTCGATCAGCCAGAGCTTCGGCAGCGAGGACACCCTGCGCACCTTCGCCCGTTTCGACACCGGCGAGCGCAACGGCTGGTCGGCCTATCTGTCGGGCCAGTACAGCGAGCAGGACCTGTTCGTGAACCAGCCAGTCTACAACAAGTCGACCGGCAAGCAGTTCAACGGCAAGCTGACCTACAAGGGCGAGCGCGGCCAGGTCACGGCCTTCGCCGACATCTCGCGCACCAACCAGGCCGACGACGCCTATCTGTCGAAGGACATGTTGAACCGCCTGGGCTGGGACTGGGGCGGCTATGCGCCCAACTGGGACGCCTACGTCTCGCGAGCCGCCTGCTCGGTGGCCTCGCTGGCCTCCAAGTGCGTGACCTCGACGGCGCCGGAAAAGCTGTCGGACGTCACCTTCACCAACGGCCAGATCCTGCGCAACGACGACCTGTTCTACGTCGCGGCCGACTTCGACGTGACCGACAGCCTCAAGGTCCACGGCCAAGTCTACAAGCACGAGAACAAGGGCGCGGGGAACAACTTCATCACCGGCCTGTCGAACCAGGGTACGGCGTCGACGGCCGACGACCTGCCGGTGCAGATCCGCGACACCCGCTACACCATCGACCGCGACGGCGTGATCGCCAGCCTGGCCTGGACCCACGGCTTCAACCACCTGCAGGCCGGCCTGTGGCTGGAGCAGAACACCAGCAGCGCCGCCCGCTACATCTGGACCAACGTCACCGGTCCGTTCAGCCTGGCGCGGTACCTGAAGGGCCGTCCCGACACCGCCCAGTGGGTGCAGAAGACCGACTGGACCACCCAGCAGTTCTACGTGCAGGACACCATCACCCTGCTGGACGACGCGCTGAGCATCGACTTCGGCTTCAAGAGCACCAACGCCAAGTCGACCGCCACGGCCCTGCCGGGCATCGCCAAGGCCCCGGCCGCGGCCTCGACCCAGTTCGCCAGCGGTTCGCTGAAGGCGTCGGACAGCTTCCTGCCGGAAGCCGGCGCGCGCTGGCGCATCGCCCCCGGCCACGAGGTGTTCGCCAGCTACGCCGAGAACATGGCGATGTTCCAGGGCGGCTTCAAACTGGGTCCGCAATCGGTGTCGCAGGCCGTCTGGGACGCCCAGGGCAAGTATCTGGAGCCGGAAACCTCCAAGAGCTTCGACGCCGGCTATCGCTACGTGGGTGAAACCCTGCAGGTGTCGGTGTCGGCCTACGAGGTCGATTTCGACAACCGCCTGCTGCAATACAATCCCTGCCCGACCAACCAGCAGCAGAACCCCGGTTGCGGCAACTCCTTCCACAACGCCGGCAGCGTCACCAGCAAGGGCGCCGAACTGGGCGTGCTGTGGAAGCCGCTGTCGTGGCTGAACTGGTACAACTCGGCCTCGTACAACAAGTCGACCTACGACGAGGACCTGAACTGGTGCACGACCACCTGCGTGGTCAAGAAGACGGCCGGCAAGCAGCAGGTCGATACGCCCAAGGAGATGTTCGCCAGCGTGGTCAGCCTCAAGCGCGGTCCGTTCTCGGCCTCGCTGCAGGGCAAGTACACCGGCCGCCGCTACTACACCTACACCAACGACCAGAGCTTCGGCGGCTACACGACCTTCGACCTGGGCGTCAGCTACGCCTTCGGCGAAGTCGGCTTCATGAAGGGGGCCAAGGCCTCGCTGAACGTCACCAACCTGACCGACAAGCGCTATGCCTCGAACTTCGACAGCAGCGTGTTCGCGCCGGACGACGCGGCGGGCGGCATCCTGGTGTTCCACTCGTCGGCGCCGCGGCAGTTCTTCGCCACGATCGGCTTCGACTTCTAGGGGGCGTCGGCTGATCTGAACCTCGCATGGGCGGGCGGCCGGCGGTCGTCCGCCGGCCTGAGGCAAGGATACCCGATGCGCCGTTCCATCCTGCTGGCTCTCGCCGCCGCGACCCTGGCCGGCGGCGCTTACGCGTACGCCGCCCACGCCCGCCAGGTGAAGGCCGCGTAGAACAGGGTGACGTCGGTAAAGCCGGCCTTGCGCAGGATGGCCTCGTCCTCCTGCGGGTCGATCATGCTGACGCTGGCCGACACCGCGTCGCGGGCGCCTCTGGCCTGGACCGGATCGAAGCCCGAGGCGACGGCGAAGGCGGCGTAGCGGTCGAGCCAGGCGTCGCGCTGGCCGGGATCCTGCGGGAAGCTGCCGTGGGCGGCGACGAAGGGCGCGCCGGGCTTCAGGCGCCGGCGGATCTCACGCTCGGTGCGCAGGCGCTCGTCGTGGCCCAGGAAGTGCAGCGTAAGCAGGCAGGTCGCGGCGTCGAAATCGCCGTCGGCCACGTCTTCCACATAGCCCTCGACCAGTTCGACCCGGTCGTTCAGCGGGCCCAGCAGGCGCTCGGCCCCGCGCAGCATCTCGGCGGCCGGATCGACGCCGACGAAGGTCCAGCCGGGATGTGCTTCGGCCAGGGCCTTCAGCTCCAGCCCGCCGCCGGCCCCGACCACCAGCACGCGGGCGTTTGCGGGCGCGCGCTCGGTCAGCATCACGCCGCACATCCGGTGCAGGTCGTGGAAGCCCGGCACGAAGCGCGGCGGGCCCTCGGCGTAGCGGGCCACCGCCGCCGGGTCGGAGAAGGCCGCCAGGAAATGCTTGGATCCGTCTTCGATGCGCATGGGCACGGCTCCGCCGTCGTCGACGCCCGCCGGTCGGTCGTCATTCACGTAACTTTATATGTTGCGAGAATCGCGGGGCTGCAAGAGGCGCCCGATCGGCCTTAGGGTGGCGGCAATCAACAAGGAGGGAGCGCCATGAGCCTCTCGGGCAAGACGCTGTTCATCACCGGGGCCAGCCGGGGCATCGGCCTCTCCATCGCGCTGCGGGCCGCGCGCGACGGGGCCAACATCGTGGTCGCGGCCAAGACCGCCGATCCGCACCCCAAGCTGCCGGGCACCATCTACACCGCCGCCGACGAGATCGCCGCGGCCGGCGGCCAGGCCCTGCCGCTGGTGGTCGACGTGCGCGACGAGGTCAGCGTGCAGTCGGCCGTCGACCAGGCGGTCGAGCGGTTCGGCGGCATCGACATTCTCGTCAACAACGCCTCGGCCATCTCGCTGACCGGCACGCTGTCGACCGACATGAAGCGCTACGACCTGATGCACCAGGTCAACACGCGCGGCACGTTCCTGACCTCCAAGGCCTGCATCCCGCACCTGAAGAAGGCCGCCAACCCGCACGTGCTGATGCTGTCGCCGCCGCTGGACATGTCGCCCCGCTGGTTCGGCGGCCACGTGGCCTACACCATGGCCAAGTTCGGCATGTCGATGTGCGTGCTGGGCATGGCCAAGGAGTTCGAGGCCGACGGGATCGCCTTCAACGCCCTGTGGCCGCGCACCGGCATCGCCACCGCCGCCATCCAGTTCGCCCTGACCGGCGAGGAGGGCCTGCGCCACTGCCGCACCCCCGAGATCATGGCCGACGCCGCCCACGCGATCTTCGAAAAGCCGTCGCGCGAGTTCACCGGCCAGTTCCTGATCGACGATACGTTCCTCTACGGCGAGGGCGTGCGCGAGTTCGACAAGTACCGCGTCGACCCGACCGCCACCCTGATGCCCGATTTCTTCGTGCCCGAAGACAGCGTCCCGCCGCCGGGGGTGGTGATCGGTTAGGACGGCGCGGCTTTCTTTTACATGTCGCGCCAAATGTGTTATCGAAATGCGATTTCTTTAACATGATGGGGCGACATGTTAAGGCCGAGCTATGCCATCCCCCCGCTTCCGCCCCTGGCGGAGCTGGAAACGACGGCGGTGCTGCGCGAAGCGGCGCGGGCGCATCGCTATCTGGCTGAGTTGAAGGGGCGCGCGGGCACGATCCCTAACCAGGGTATCCTGATCGACACCCTGTCGCTGCAGGAAGCGCGCGCGAGTTCGGAAATCGAGAACATCGTCACCACCCAGGACGAGATGTTCCAAGCCACGCTGATGCTCGAATCCGGGCAGGGCGGTCCCGCCAAGGAGGTCGCGCTTTACAGGGACGCCCTCAAGCGCGGCTTCGACCGGTTGCGCGAAAGCGGCGGGTTGTTGACCAACAATATGCTGGTCGAGATGTTCCAGGTGCTCAAACGCACCGGCGGCGACTTTCGCGCGACGCCGGGAACCGCGCTCTACAACGACGTCACTGGCCAGATCGTCTATGTCCCGCCGCAGGATCGCGACGCAATCGTCGCGCATATGACCGCGCTGGAGCGCTTCGTGAACGACGATGCGGCCAGCGATCTGGATCCGCTCATCAAGATGGCGCTGATCCATCACCAATTCGAGAGCATCCATCCGTTCCCGGATGGAAATGGCCGTCTGGGTCGGATCCTCAACGTGCTGTACCTGACCAGGGTCGGGTTGCTGGAGATTCCTATCCTCTATCTCAGCCGTTATGTGATCACGAACAAGGCCGAGTATTATCGCCTGCTGCAGCGGGTGCGTGACGACGGGGCGTGGGAGGCCTGGCTGCTCTACATGCTGCGCGCGGTCGCCGAGACCTCTATCCAGACGCTGTCGCTGGTGCAGGGCGTCGCCGTGCTGATGGCGGAGTACAAGACGCGCCTACGAACGGGGCACCCCAAGATCTATTCGCAGGATCTGCTCAACAACCTGTTCCGCCACCCCTACACCAGGATCGAGTTCCTTCAGCACGACCTGGGCGTCGTGCGCCAGACGGCGGCGAAGTACCTGGACGAACTGGCGGTCGGCGGGCTTCTGGAGAAGCACAGTCAGGGGCGCAGCAACTATTACGTCAACCGGCCGCTGGTGGATTTGCTGCTTCGCGTGTCCGGCGGCTGACGCTTCAGCGCTTCTTCCGCCTCGCCACGGCCAGCGCCCTGTGGGCCCATTCGACCAGCAGTTCCGCATCGTCCATGGCCTCGGCCGGGGCGCTCCAGTAGGCCATGGGCTTGCCTTCGCCGAAGGGGTCGAAGGCGTGGCTGCCCGCCGCCTCGAACCGGGGTTTGAGTTCGGCGTCGCCTTTCAGGTAGAGGGTGTCGTCGTCGAGGATCGCGAAGAACAGGCCATTGGCGTAGATCCCGACCCCGCCGAACATCCGCTTGGGCTTCAGCGCTCCCAGGGGCGCCAACTGCTCCAGCACGAACTCCAGGAAGTCTTCCGAAACCGCCATGCCCGTCACCGTCCGTCCCGCCGCGCCCGAAGACGCCGCCCTGATCCTGTCGTTCGTCCGCGACCTGGCGGAATACGAGAAGCTGCTGCACGAGGTGGAGGCCACGCAAGCCCACATCGAGGCGGCGCTGTTCTGCGACGCGCCCAAGGCCTTCTGCGACATCGCGCTGATCGACGGCGAGCCGGTGGGCCTGGCCCTGTGGTTCTACAACTACTCGACCTTCGTCGGCCGCCACGGGATCTATCTGGAGGACCTGTTCGTGCGGCCGGCCGCGCGGGGCGCGGGCGCGGGCAAGGCGCTGCTGGCGGGCCTCGCGCGTCGCTGCGTGGCCGAGAACCTGGGTCGGCTGGAATGGGCCGTGCTCGACTGGAACGCCCCGTCGATCGCCTTCTACGACAGCCTCGGCGCGGCGGCGATGGACGAGTGGACCGTACGGCGGATGACCGGGGATGCACTGGCGAAGCTGGCCCAGGCCTGAGCACGAAATCCTAGCCCTTCGACAGGCTCAGGGTGAGGATTTCGAATGCCGGCGCCTGCCCTGACCCTCATCCTGAGCTTGTCGAAGGACGAGGGTCACGCGCCGCCTACTCCAGCCGGTCGGCCTTCCTCAGCGCCGGGAACAGCCAGGCCCACAGGCCGGTGACGCCGATGGCGCCCAGGCCGCCGAACACCACGCCCCGCACCGGGCCCAGCAGCCAGGCGACCGCGCCGCTCTCGACCTCGCCCAGTTCGTTGGAGGCGCTGATGAACACCCCCGAGACGGCCGAGACCCGGCCTCGCATGGCGTCGGGCGTGACCAGCTGCACCAGGGTCTGGCGCACATAGACCGACAGCATGTCGGCCCCGCCCAGCACCGCGAGCGCCGCCACCGACAGCCAGACGAGGTTGGACAGGCCGAAGACGACGGTGGCCGCGCCGAACACCGCCACGCCCGCGAACATGATCCGGCCGGCGTGGCGGCGGATCGGGTTGCTGGCCAGGTAGATCGCCACGAGGGTCGCGCCGATGGCCGGCGAGGCGCGCAGCAGGCCAAAGCCGCTGGGGCCGATGTTCAGCACGTCGCGGGCGAAGACCGGCAGCAGGGCCGTGGCCCCGCCCAGGATCACCGCGAACAGGTCGAGCGAGATCGAGCCGAAGACGATCTTGTTGTTCCACACATAGGCCAGCCCCTCCTTGATCAGTTCGAGGCGCGAGCCGCTCTGGGCCTCGGGCGTGGTGGACTTGCGGATCGCCGACAGCAGCAGCAGGCCGACCACGTACAACGCCGCCGCGCCGCCGAAGGCCACGCCCGACGAGAAGTGCAGCAGCGCGCCGCCCAGGGCCGGGCCGGCGATCGAGGCGCCCTGCCAGGCCAGCGAGTTCCAGGCGATGGCGCGCGGCAGCAGCGGCCGCGGCACCAGCATCGGCCCCATGGCGCTGACGGCCGGCGACATGAAGGCCCGGCTGGCCCCGAAGAACACCGCCATGGTGAAGATCGGCCACAGCGTGTGGACGCCCCGCACGGCCATGACCAGCAGCACCGACACGCTGACGATGTCGACGCCCAAGGTGATCATGGCGATGTGCTTGCGGCTGCGGCGGTCGGCCGTCTCGCCGGCGATCAGGGTCAGCAGGAACAGCGGCACGAACTGCGCCAGGCCGATCATGCTGACCAGCAGGGCCGACTCCCCGACCGGGCGGGTCATGCGGGCGATGTTGTAGACGTACCAGCCCAGCGCCACGGCCTGGACCTGCACGCCCAGGGTGCCCGTGAACCGCGCCCCCCAGAACAGCAGGTAGTCGCGCTGGCGAAGCAGGGCGCGGGTGGAGGTGTCGGGATCGGCGGGGAGGGCGGCGGGGTCTGACATTTCGGCGCGGACCCTGCTCCTTGAGACGAAGCGTCGCAATCGCGTTTGTCTCATAAGGTCGTCGATTTCGTTGACGTGGGGGTCATAGCGCCCTATGCCGCGCGCCTCTGCCACGGGGAGAGCGCCGCCGATGCGACGCCAACGACGAACCTGCGCCGCGCGGACCTGCTTCCGCGCCTAACGCCCCCCGGGAACGGCGGCCGTCGTGGCCGCGTCACGCGCCGGGGATAAATCCCCGTTCGCACCCGGATCCTCGTCGCCTCATGACCGCTTCCTCCGCCGCTCTTCTTCCGCAAGACGCTCCCTCGATCGAGCTCGAGGCCCCGCATCACGCCGCCGCCGTCGAGGCGCTGGTCGACCGCGCCTTCGGGCCCGGCCGCTTCGCCAAGTCGTCCGAGCGGCTGCGCGAGACCAATCGCAAGCTCGACGACTGTTCGTTCGTGGCCCTGCGCGGCGGGGCGGTGATCGGCAGCGTGCGGCTGTGGCCGGTGACCATCGGCGGCAAGCCCGCCGCGTTCCTGGGCCCGCTGGCCGTCGATTCCGAGCAGCGCAGCGCGGGCCTGGGCCAGGCCCTGGTCGAGGCCGCCTGCCAGGCGGCGACGGAGGCCGGCTGGAGCGCCGTGCTGCTGGTCGGCGACGCGCCCTACTTCACCCGCATCGGCTTTTCGGCCGCCCCCGCCGCCAAGGTCTTGATGCCTGGCCCGGCCGACCAGCGCCGGGTGCTGCTCAAGGCCCTGGTTCCCGGCGGCGACGAAGGCTTCGACGGCAAGGTCGCCGTCGCCTGAGGCTTCGCTTGAGCCGGGGGCGCGCATGACCTAACTGAGGTCCATGCCCTCCGACACAGCCCGCACCGGACTCGACGGCGTCGCCCAGGCCGCCAAAGCCGCGGGCGGCAAGGGCCTGCCGCCGGTGCACCTGTGGAACCCGCCCCACTGCGGCGACATCGACATCCGCATCCGCAAGGACGGCGTCTGGTTCCACGAAGGCACGCCGATCGGCCGCGAGGCGCTGGTGCGCCTGTTCTCGACCATCCTGCGGCGCGATCCCGACGGCTTCCACCTGGTCACCCCGGTGGAGAAGATGCGGATCACGGTCGAGGACGCGCCGTTCATCGCCGTGCGGGTCGACCGCGACGGCGAGGCCCTGCGCTTCCAGACCAATGTCGGCGACGAGGTCGTGGCCGGTCCCGAACACGCCATCCGCGTGGTGGAGGATCCGGAAACCGGCGAGCCGCGGCCCTACCTGCACGTGCGCCGGGGCCTGGAGGCGCTGATCGCCCGGCCGGTGTTCTACGAGCTGGTCGAGATGGCGAGCGAGCGCGACACCCCGGACGGCCGGCGCTTCGGCGTGGCCTCGAACGGCGCCTGGTTTGCGGTGGGTCCCGCATGATCCCCCAGACCGACGCGGCCGCCCGGCGGGCCTTCATCAGGAGCCGGCTCGACCCGATCGAGGCCTACGACCCCTGCCTGAAGAACGACTGGCGCTCGGACTTCGACCTCAATCCGGGCCTGCGGATCGACAATCCCCACGCCCTGCGCCCGGCCGCCGTGCTGATCGGCCTGGTGCAGAGGCCCGAGAGCCTGAACGTCATCCTCACCCGCCGGTCCGACACCCTGCGCAGCCACACCGGCCAGATCGCCTTTCCGGGCGGCCGCTGCGATCCGGGCGAGACGCCGTGGGGCACGGCGCTGCGCGAGGCCAACGAGGAGGTGGGCCTTGATCCCCGCTTCGTCGAGGTGGCCGGCCTGATCCAGGGCTACGCCACGGTCACCGGCTTCCACGTCACGCCGGTGGTCGGGTTCGTCGATCCGAACTGCGAGCTGGTCGCCAACCCCGACGAGGTGGCCGACGTGTTCGAGACGCCGTTCGACTTCCTGATGGACCCCGCCAACCACCAGCGCCAGCACCGCGACACGCCCACCGGCCGACGGTTCTTCTACGCCATGCCGTGGAACGAGCGGTTCATCTGGGGCGCGACGGCCGGCATGCTGCGGGCGCTGTACGAGCGGCTGCACCCCGAGAGCGTCGCGGTCGAGGCTTAGGGCTCCGACAGTTGGGGACGAGCGCGTTTCCGCACTTGGCGTGAGCGTCCATTCCCTGAAATAGTCGTTTGAAAGCAGGACGTACCGCTCGCGCCAACGGGCGGCGGACTGCCGTTGCGTAAGGGGGATGTCGCGTGGAAACCCAGACCATCGGCCGGCCGCCGTGGATGGCATGGCCCGAGACCAAGGCGGTGATCGCCGCCCTGGAGGCCAAGGGCCGTCCGGGCTGCGCCCGCTTCGTCGGCGGCTGCGTGCGCAACACGCTGATGGGCAAGCCGGTCGACGACATCGACATCGCCACCACGCTGACGCCCGACCAGGTGATCGAGGCCCTGGGCGAGGCGGGTCTGAAGGCGATCCCCACCGGCGTCGACCACGGCACGGTCACCGCCGTCTCCGGCAAGATCCCGTTCGAGATCACCACCCTGCGCCGCGACGTCTCCACCGACGGCCGCCGGGCGGTCGTGGCCTTCACCCATGCCTGGGAAGAGGACGCCCAGCGTCGCGACTTCCGCTTCAACGCCCTCTATGTCGACGGCGAGGGCCGGCTCTACGACCCCACCGGCCACGGGGTGCAGGACGCCAAGGACGGCAAGGTGGTGTTCGTCGGCGAGCCGATGACCCGCATCCGCGAGGACTACCTGCGGATCCTGCGCTTCTTCCGCTTTCAGGCCTGGTACGGCCGGGGCGAGCCCGACGCCAAGGCCCTGGCCGCCTGCAAGGCGCTCAAGGGCCTGGTCTCGGGCCGCGCCGCCGAGCGCACCCAGAAGGAGATCCTGAAGCTGCTGGCGGCCGAGGACCCGCGTCCGGCCCTGCGGCTGATGGCGGCCACCGGCGTGCTGGGGGCGATCCTGCCGTTCGTGAAGTCCCTGGCCCGCCTCGACGGCCTGGTCGCCATCGAGACCGAGCAGCTGTTCGAGAACGACGTCGAGCTGCGCCTGGCCGCCCTGATCCCCGACGATCCGGTGCTGGCCCGCGAGCTGGCCGAGCGGCTGAGGCTGTCCAACGCGCTGAAGGAGCGGCTGATCGAGGCGGTCGGGACCTCGCCGCGCATCGTCTCCTGGATGAGCCCGCGCGAGGCCCGCCGGGCCGTCTACGCGCTCAGCCTGCGCACCTTCACCGACCGGGTGAAGCTGGCCTGGGCCGGCACGACCCGCCCGGCCACCACCTCGCAGTGGCGCGCCCTGCTGGCTCTTGCCGAGAACTGGGATCCGCCGAGCTTCCCGATGACCGGCGAGGAAGTCATGCGCGCCGGCGTGCCCAAGGGCCCGCTGGTCGGCGAGGTGATGCGCGAGGTCGAGATCTGGTGGATCGACCAGGACTTCATCGAGGACAAGCTGTCGGTCATCGAGCGCCTGAAGGCGGTGGTCCAGGGCATGGCGGTGTAGAAGGCCCCCCGCGCGCTTGCTCCCCGGCGGCAACTCGTCCAACTGTCGTGGAAGCTGAGCGCGTCGCTGTCGCGGACGCGGGTGGGGGCCGAGAGTATGGCGCTGGTGTTTCGTCCGAACCGGATCATGGCGCTGTCGGTGCTGGCCCTGCTGGTGCTGGGCGGGGCGACGATCCTGGCGGCGCGCAGCTACGAACAGCGCCTGGACAGCGTGCGCCACACCGTCGACGTCCAGCGCAAGCTGATGGTCGTGCTGTCGGACCTGCAGGACGCCGAGACCGGCCAGCGGGGCTATCTGCTCACCGGCAAGGAAATCTATCTTTCGCCCTACCGCGCCGCGCGCGACCAGGTGGCCATCGACGTCGCCGAGCTGGAGAAGCTGGTCGCCGACAATCCCGAGCAGGTGCGGGCCGTCGACGCGCTGCGGCCGCTGATGCGGAGCAAGTTCGAGGAGCTGGACGCCACCGTCGCCCTTCGCCGCCAGGGCCGCGAGAGCGAGGCGCTGGACATCATCCGCCGCGACCAGGGCCTGCGCACCATGGACGAGCTGCGCTCGCAACTGGCGGGCATGTCGGCGCGCGAGACGGTGCTGCTGCGCGAACGCATCGCCGCCAGCCGGCGGCTGAGCTATGGCCTGTTCGCCAGCCTTGCGGTGCTGGTCGGCGCTGCCTTCGCGGTGGTGCTGCTCTGGCTGGGCCAGGCCCGCCGCGACGCGCGGGCGCTGGAGCGCGCGCACCTGGCCGAGGTCGACGCGAACGCCCGCCTGCGCCAGGAGGCGGCCGAGCGCGAGTCCGCCGAGGGGCAGGTGCGCCAGTTGCAGAAGATGGAGGCCGTGGGCCAGCTGACCGGCGGCATCGCCCACGACTTCAACAACATGCTGGCGGTGATCATCGGCAATATCGAGCTGGCCCGCCGCCACAGCGACGACGCCGTGCGCCTGGACCGCCGGCTGCTGGCCGCCCAGGACGCGTCGGTGCGCGCCGCCACCCTGACCAAGCGCCTGCTGGCCTTTTCGCGCCGCCAGGCGCTGGAGCCGCGCTCCATCGACATCAACGGCCTGGTCGCCGGCATGTCCGACATGCTGCTGCGCACCCTGGGCGAGACGATCCGCATCGAGACGGTGCTGGCCGGCGGCCTCTGGCGCACCTTCGCCGATCCGGCCCAGGTCGAGAGCGCGGTGCTGAACCTGGTGGTCAACGCCCGCGACGCCATGCCGGAAGGCGGCCGCCTGACCATCGAGACCGCCAACACCTATCTCGACGACGACTATGCCGCCCTGCATCCCGAGGCGAGCGCGGGCCAGTACGTGATGGTCAGCGTCAGCGACACCGGCCATGGCATGTCGCCGGACGTGGCGGCCCAGGCCTTCGAGCCGTTCTTCACCACCAAGGGGCCGGGCCTGGGCACGGGGCTTGGCCTGTCGCAGATCTACGGCTTCGCCAAGCAGACCGGCGGCCACGCCCGCATCTATTCCGAACCCGGCGCCGGGACGAGCGTGAAGCTGTACCTGCCGCGCGACTACGCCGTCGGCCGGGTCGAGCCGGTCGAGACCCTGGCCGCTGAGCCCGCGCCCGGCTCGCCCGACCGCCTGATCGTCGTGGTCGAGGACGAGGACAGCCTGCGCCGCGTCAGCGTCGAGAGCCTGCGTTCGCTGGGCTACACCGTCCGCCACGCGCCGGACGGCGAGACGGCCCTGCGGCTGATCGAGGAACTGGGTTCGGTCGACCTGCTGTTCACCGACATCGTCATGCCCGGCATGACCGGCCGCCAGCTGGCCGACGCCGCGGCCCTGCTGCGGCCCGACCTGAAGGTGCTCTACACCACGGGCTACACCCGCAACGCGGTGGTCCACAACGGCGTGGTCGATCCGGGCGTGGCCCTGCTGCCCAAGCCGTTCACGGTGGAGCAGCTGGCCGCCAAGGTGGCCCAGGCGCTGCACTGAGGCGCTGAACGGATCGCGCTTCCGTCCGTTCTCTCCCAAGAGCCAAGCTTGGGGGAGGGCGCGGGGCGTGACGTTGCAGCAGGGACTGTCCTTCGCGCTGGTGGGCGCCACGGTGCTTTGCTTCGTCTGGGGCCGCTGGCGCTACGATCTGGTCGCCGTCGGGGCCCTGGCGGTGGGGGTGGTGTCGGGCCTGATCCCGGTGAAGAGCGCCTTCGAGGGCTTTTCCAACGACATCGTCATCATCATCGCCAGCGCCCTGGTGCTCAGCGCGGCGGTGTCGCGCTCGGGCATAGTCGACACCCTGATGGCCCCGCTGCTGCCGCGGCTGAAGACCGCCCGCAGCCAGGCGCCGGTGATGGCGGCGATCACCGCGGTGCTGTCGATGGCCACCAAGAACGTCGGGGCCCTGGCCCTGATGATGCCGTCGGCCCTGCGGATGGCCAGGAACACCGGCGTGCCGCCCTCGCGCATCCTGATGCCGATGTCGTTCGGCTCGCTGGTCGGCGGGCTGGCGGTGCTGGTCGGCACCTCGCCCAACATCATCGTCTCGGAGGTGCGGCAGGAGGCGCTGGGCAAGCCGTTCGCCATGTTCGACTTCATGCCGGTGGGCGCGGTCCTGACGGTGATGGCCATCGCCTACCTGGCCTTCGCCTACCGCCTGCTGCCGGCCGGGCGCGAGGCGGCGGTCGACATCGACGCGGCCCTGGCGGCCAACGCCTATGTCACCGAGGTCGAGATCCCCGATGACTGGAGCTTCGAACAGAACCGGGTCGGCGACCTGAAACGCGCCGCCGAGGACGCCGTGGCGGTGGTGGCCATCCTGCGCGGCCGCGAGCGGATCGCCTCGCCGCACGCCGCCCGCAAGATCCGGCACGGCGACGTCCTGCTGCTTGAGGGCCAGCAGCAGGCGCTGAACGAGCTGATCCTCAAGGCCAGGCTGCGCCTGTCCGACGCCGCCCGGCCGGTGGTGATGGACGAGCCGACCGACGAGGTTCGGGTGGTCGAGGCGGTGATCGGCGCGCAAAGCGACCTGATCGGCAAGACCGCCAAGGGGCTGGCGCTGAACGAGGCCTACGGCGTCAACCTGCTGGGCGTCAGCCGCGCGGGCTACCGCCTGGCCGGACGCCTGGCGACCATCCGCATGAAGGCCGGCGACATCCTCGTCCTGCAGGGCGGCGAGCAGCAGTTGCCGGGCGCGCTGCAGGCCCTGGGCTGCCTGCCGCTGGCTGAGCGCGAGGTGCGGCTGGGCGGCGTGCGCCACGCGCTGCTTCCGGCCGCCATCCTGGCCGGCGCCATGGTGCTGGTGGCGTTGGGCGTGCTGCCGGTGGCGGCCGGCTTCTTCGCCGCCGCCGTGCTGGTGGTGGCCATGGGCGCCCTGCGCATGCGCGAGGCGTACGCCTCGCTGGAGGCGCCCGTGCTGGTGCTGGTGGCGGCGATGATCCCGGTCAGCGACACCATCCAGAAGAGCGGCGGAACGGACCTGATCGCGGCCTGGCTGTCGGGCGCCTTCGACGGCATGCCGCCGCTTCTGACCCTGACGGCGATGATGGCCGTGGCGATGCTGGCCACGCCGTTCCTCAACAACGCCGCCACCGTCCTGATCGTCGCGCCCATCGGCCTGGGCCTGGCCGAGCGCCTGGGTCTCAGCCCCGACCCGTTCCTGATGGCCGTGGCGGTGGGGGCCGGCTGCGACTTCCTCACCCCCGTCGGCCACCAGTGCAACACCCTGGTGCTGGGGCCGGGCGGCTACCGGTTCGGCGACTACGCCCGGCTGGGCGCGCCGCTGTCCCTGCTGATCCTGCTGACGGCGCCGGGCCTGATCGCCCTGGTCTGGCCGCTCGCCGCGCGTTGAGGCGCTTGCGGAGCCGGCAAACCTCCGATCTAGTCGCGCCTGTAGCAAGGGCTGACGGGGAGCGTCATGGCGACGGGCACTGTGCTGTGGTTCGACACCGCCAAGGGCTTTGGCTACATCGCGCCCGACGGCGACGACGGGGCCGAGATCCGGGTCAACGCCGTCGCGGTCGAGAGGGCCGGCCTGCCGCCGCTCGAGGACGGCCAGGCCATCGCCTATGAACTGGAGCGCGACCCGTTCAGCGGCCAGATGGTGGCCGGCAAGCTGCGAGCCTGAGTTCTGCGGACCCAGGGGCCGCCGCATCGACCCGGCCTCGCCGGGCGTTTGAACTGACTGCTGAGCCCAGTCCCCTAGGCCCCGGATAAGCGCTGCGCGCTTTCCGGGATGACGGCGAATGGGGACGTTGAGCGTCAGCGCAGCTCGAAATAGGCCGTGCCGTCGCCTTCGGTGTGGGCGACGATGGCGATCAGGTGCTCGGTTCCGTCGTCGAGGGTCAAGCGTGCGTCGCCGGCGCGGAAGGCCTGGCGCATGGCTTCGGGCTCGCCGGTCAGGCTGCCTTTGCCGGTGCGGCGGCCCGCTGGGCCGCCCGAGACCAGCAGCGAGAAGACGATCTCCTGGCTCTGGCGGGCGATGGTCAGGGCGCCTTGGCCCGTACGCGGAACGGCTGGAACTTTACGCATGGAACGATAACGCCGAGCTTGGCCTTTTGCTCCCGTCGCCAGAAAAAGATCCGGACAGGGCGGACGTGAAAAAGAAAAACGGGCTGCTTGGGCCTCCGATCTATCGCTGAAGAAATGAAATCGCTTGTGTTGTTATCCACAGGCGGGCATTATGGATCCATCGAATATCGACACGGTTCGGCCGCTCTCCACGCTTGTTCTTAGGATCGAGCGCCCGAGTCCATCCAAAACCTCACCGACAATTTGATCGCGCGGACCATCTTGGCCGTGCGGCTGCTCCTGTTTGCAAGGATATCTCCCATGACCACCGGCACCGTGAAGTGGTTCAACTCCACCAAGGGCTTCGGCTTCATCCAGCCCGACGACGGCGGCGCGGACGTTTTCGTCCACATCTCGGCCGTCGAGCGCTCTTCTCTCGGCTCGCTGAACGAAGGCCAGAAGGTCGCTTTCGAGCTGGAGCGCGACCAGCGCAGCGGCAAGATGTCGGCCGGCCAGCTCCAGGCCGCCTGATCCATACGCCGTCTCGCCCGCGGGATCCTCCCGCGGGCGTTCTCGAAAGGATCTTATGAGCTCACCGCAAAACGTCGGCCACGCCGAACGTCTCCAGACCGCCGCCCGGGCCAAGGCGGCCCTGCTGGCCAAGTTCAAGCCGAAGGCGGCCGTCACCGATCCCCAGTTCGAAGATCGCGCCGCTCTGCGCGCGGCCGAACTCGCCGCCGTCCGCAAGGAACGCTCGGCCGCGCGGGCTCTCGTCCGTGCCGGGAACATCGGCCGCCAGGAGGCCCTGGTCGAAGAAGCACTTGCAGCAAAGCGTGGGGCGCGTAAGGAACGCAAGGCGCTCACCAACGCTGAAGCCAAGGCGAAGCGCGACGCCCGCTACGCCGCGCGTAAGGCCCGGGCCTGACGCGCGGACCTTCTGTTCAGGGGAACCGCCAATGGCCCGCAAGCCGAACTACAATTTCGAACGCCAGGAACGCGAGCGCCTGAAGGCGGCCAAGGCCGCGGAAAAAGCCGCCGAGAAGGCCGCCGAGCGCGCCGCCAGGCGCGCGGAAGCCGGCGAGGGCGCCGAGCGCGCCGACGACGAACCCTCCACCTGAGACGATTTCGGAACCCGGTTACTTCTTTTCCGGGTTCCGGACCGACGGGCCTTCCATCTTGGAGGTGTCGGTGTTGATGGCCGGCAGGCCCGAGGGGCGGCCGGTCAGGGTCTCGATCGGATAGACCGTGGCGCACTTGAGCCACTTGCCGGCCCAGGCGCCGCCGCGCGCCTCGCACTTCGCCTTCGGCCAGACCCACAGATAATGGTAGCCGAACACGCCGACGATGCTGGCGAGGAAGATTCCGATGAAGATGATCTTCAGGCGGTTGATGGCGCGGTTCATGGCGGCGTCTTAAGCACCGGCCGCGCTATGTGGCTAGCCCCATTTCGTGGGCGCCATTTCGCGGGAGGAGCGCGCGAGGGCGCAGACGGCTCGCGAAAGGTGTCGTACAGTTGTTTGAATGATCCTTGAAAAAGCGCATTACGCTTACGTCAGGGGAAACTTGCAAACCTGGGAGGACGCGCTAAGTCGATTGTCCAAGCAGGGGAAACCTCGAAAGAGAAGCAGCCAGGAGGCGGCGTAGACCGATGAAGGTTCTGGTCCCGGTCAAACGGGTTATCGATTACAACGTGAAGGCTCGGGTGAAAGCCGACCAGACGGGCGTCGACCTGGCGAACGTCAAGATGTCGATGAACCCGTTCTGCGAGATCGCGGTCGAAGAGGCCGTGCGCCTCAAGGAAAAGGGCGCTGCGACCGAAGTCGTCATCGTCTCGATTGGCCCGGCTCAAGCTCAGGAAACCATCCGCACGGCGCTGGCCATGGGCGGCGACCGCGGCATCCTGATCACCAGCGACGCCGACCTCGAGCCGCTGGCCGTGGCCAAGCTGCTGAAGGCCGTCGTGGCCGAGGAGCAGCCCGGCCTCGTCCTGATGGGCAAGCAGGCCATCGACGGCGACAACAACGCCGTGGGCCAGATGCTGTCGGCCCTGCTCGACTGGCCGCAGGCGACCTACGCCTCGGCGATCGAGATTTCGGGTTCGGCCGCCAAGGTCACCCGTGAAGTCGACGGCGGCCTGCAGACGCTCGACGTCGACCTGCCGGCCGTGATCACCGCCGACCTGCGCCTCAACGAGCCGCGCTACGCCAGCCTTCCCAACATCATGAAGGCCAAGAAGAAGGAAATCGCGCAGAAGACCGTCGCCGACTACGGCGTCGACGTCGCTCCGCGCCTGACCGTCGTCAAGGTCACCGAACCGCCGAAGCGCTCGGCCGGCATCAAGGTCGAATCCGCCGCCGACCTCGTCTCCAAGCTCACGACCGCGGGGGTGCTGTAATGGCCGTTCTCGTCATCGCCGACAACGACAACGCGCACCTGCGCGACGGCACCCACAAGACCGTCACCGCCGCCCTGAAGCTGTCGGGCGACGTCGACGTGCTGGTGCTGGGCAAGGGCGTCTCGGCCGTGGCTGACGCCGCCGCCAAGATCGCCGGCGTCCGCAAGGTTCTGACCGCCGAGAGCGACGCCCTGGGTCACGGCATCGCCGAAGCCCAGGCCGACGCGGCCCTGGCGCTCGCGGGCGGCTACGACGCGATCCTCGTCCCGGCCACCGCCGGCGGCAAGAACTTCGCCCCGCGCATCGCCGCCAAGCTCGACGTCGCCCCGATCAGCGACATCGTCGAGGTGGTCTCGGCCGACACCTTCGTGCGTCCGATCTATGCCGGCAACGCGCTGGAGACCGTCCAGTCGTCCGACGCCAAGAAGGTGATCACCGTGCGTCCGACCGCCTTCGCGGCGGCGGGTGAAGGCGGCTCGGCCGCCGTCGAAGCCGTCTCGGGCGCCGATGCGGCCAGGACCCGCTTCGTCAGCGAAGAGATGGTCAAGTCCGACCGTCCGGAACTGGCCGCGGCCAAGATCGTCGTCTCGGGTGGCCGCGCCATGGGCTCGGCCGAAGAGTTCCAGGCGGTCATCGAGCCCCTGGCCGACAAGCTGGGCGCCGCCGTCGGCGCCTCGCGCGCCGCCGTCGACGCCGGCTACGCCCCGAACGACTACCAGGTCGGCCAGACCGGCAAGGTCGTCGCCCCGCAGCTCTACATCGCCGTGGGCATCTCGGGCGCCATCCAGCACCTGGCCGGCATGAAGGACTCCAAGGTGATCGTCGCGATCAACAAGGACGCCGACGCGCCGATCTTCCAGGTCGCCGACTACGGCCTGGTCGCCGACTACAAGTCGGCCGTGCCGGAGCTGATGAGCGCGCTCACCGCTGCCGGCAAGTAAGGCTTCTCGCGTCGTCGAGAGCGGAAGGCCCGGGAGCAATCCCGGGCCTTTTTGCTTTTCAGGCGCCATCCGCAATCCCTCTCTCTTAGAGAGAGGGAGGGGCCCGCCGCCGCAGGCGGTGGGAGGGTGAGTGGTTACGGCCTGGCCGACCGGAGCGCAGCCAGGATCTCGTCGGCGGTCCCGCCGGGATCGGCCAGGACCCGCTCGTTGTGGAACCTCAAAACCACGTATCCAAGCTGCTCCAACGTTTCGGTGCGCTGGTGGTCATAGTCTTCGCGACCGTCATGAGCCGCGCCGTCGAGCTCCACGATCAGCTTGCCCGCCTCGCAGACGAAGTCCGCGAAGTAGCGGTCGATCGCAATCTGCCGCATGAACTTGAAGCCCGCGAGGCGGCGGTTGCGGACAAGGGCCCAAAGCGTCTTTTCCGCCAGGGTCTGTTTCTGGCGAAGGCGGCGGGCGTAGGCGGTCCTGTCCATCAGCAAAGCCTGGGCGCTTCGCTCCTGCCTTTTCGATCAAAGGAATTAGGATTTTTCTGTGAGGGCGAAACCACTCACCCTCCCACCGCTGCGCGGCGGGCCCCTCCCTCTCTCAAAGAGAGAGGGTTTCCCTGGAGGAGCCAGCTCCCGTTTTTGATCTATATCTTCCGCAATACCCCTTATGCGCGGCCCCGGATTTGCGCGGGATCGGGCTTGGGCTTAAGCCGATCCCATGACGCAACAAGCCGACACCCTTTCCGATCTCGACGCCAAGAAGGCCCGCGCCCGGGCCTGGTTCGAGAGCCTGCGCGACCAGATCTGCGCCGCCTTCGAGATCCTGGAGGACGAGGCCCCCGCCGAGCTCTACGGCGACCAGCCGGGCCGCTTCGAGCTGAAGCCCTGGGACCGTCCGGCCGGCGGCGGCGGGGTGATGGGCATGATGCGCGGGCGGCTGTTCGAGAAGGTCGGGGTGCACGTCTCGACGGTGTTCGGGACCTTCCCGCCGGAAATGGCCAAGACCATGCCGGGCGCCGCCGAGGACCCGCGCTTCTTCGCCACCGGCATCAGCCTGATCGCGCACATGACCAATCCGCGCGTGCCGGCCGTGCACATGAACACCCGCTTCATCGCCACCACCAAGGGCTGGTTCGGCGGCGGCGGCGACCTGACGCCGCTGCTGGGCTACCAGCGCCAGCAGGATTTCCCCGACGCGATCGACTTCCACGCCGCCTACAAGCGGGCCTGCGACAAGCACGATCCGGACTGGCACGCCAAGTACAAGGCCTGGTGCGACGAGTACTTCTTCCTGCCGCACCGCAACGAGCCGCGCGGCATCGGCGGCATCTTCTACGACCACCACGACAGCGGCGACTGGTCCAAGGATTTCGAATTCACCCAGGATGTCGGCCGGGCCTTCCTCGAGATCTATCCGACCCTGGTGCGCCGCCGCATGAACGAGGCCTGGAGCGCCGACGAGCGCGAGCAGCAACTGGTCCAGCGCGGCCGTTACGTCGAGTTCAACCTGCTCTACGACCGCGGCACGATGTTCGGCCTGAAGACCGGCGGCAACACCGAGTCGATCCTCAGTTCCATGCCCCCCGAGGTGAAGTGGCCTTGAGCCGCTAGATCCTCCCCCGCAAGGCGGGGGAGGGGGACCACGAAGTGGTGGAGG
>Ga0247823_10000904_pt1 | contig 25019 bp, 22 predicted proteins | sample 13C_PalmiticAcid_2_FD_192426 | JGI IMG/M metagenome (GOLD analysis project Ga0247823, IMG submission 192426) | Soil microbial communities from agricultural site in Penn Yan, New York, United States - 13C_PalmiticAcid_Day30 | ecosystem: Environmental > Terrestrial > Soil > Agricultural land... | reverse complement strand
GCTGCGCGTCGCCGCCGGATCTCCTGCTGGTCGCCTTTGTGCAGGTGGCGGCCCTGCCAGCGCCAGAGCGCGGTGAGTTCACGCTGCTCGATGGACACCTCGGCGGCGACGCGCAGCAGCGGGCCGACGCAGCGTTCCGGGTCGCTGTGTGCCTCGGCGACGGCGGCGTCGAGCCGTTCGATGAGAACGTCGACCCCGGTCAGCAGCACGTGACCGAGTAGGGCCTGCTTGTTCGGGAAGTGTCGGTAGAGGGCCGGGCCGGTGATGCCCGCGGCGGCGGCGATGTCGTTGACACCGACCGAGTGGTAGCCGCGCTTGCCGAACAGCTCCGCCGCCGCGTCGGCCAGTTGGGCCTTGCGGTTGCGCGGCCTGCGGCCACGCGGTGGGCTCAGTTCGGCGGTCAAGGGTCAAGCCTCCTGGATCGTGAGACGCGACTAACCACGCTAACGGAGCTACTTGCTGTTGACAACCTGGGAATCAGCGGCACTATGTTAATGGGCATTAGCTCAACTCAGCCACGAGAGGACCGGACGAGCGTGAGTACCGAAGCCTTCATCTATGAGGCGATCCGAACGCCGCGAGGCCGCGGCAAGCAGAACGGTTCGCTGCACGGGGTCAAGCCCATCTCGCTGGTCGTGGGCCTCATCGGCGAGTTGAGGGCCCGCTTCCCCGACCTCGACCCCGCCGCCATCGACGACATCGTCCTCGGCGTGGTGTCCCCGGTCGGCGACCAGGGTTCCGTCATCGCCCGGACCGCCGCGGTCGCCGCGGGCCTGCCGGACACCGTCGCGGGCGTGCAGCTCGACCGGTTCTGCGCGTCTGGCCTGGAGGCGGTCAACACCGCGGCCGAGAAGGTCCGCTCCGGCTGGAACCAGCTCATGATCGCCGGTGGCGTCGAGTCGATGTCGCGGGTGCCGATGGGCTCCGACGGCGGTGCCTGGTTCAACGACCCGGAGACGAACTACGACTCGTACTTCGTCCCGCAGGGCATCAGCGCCGACCTCATCGCCACCATCGAGGGCTTCTCCCGCGAGGACGTCGACACCTACGCCGTCGAGTCGCAGAAGCGCGCGGCGGCTGCTTGGTCGGCTGGCTACTTCGCCAAGTCGGTCGTACCGGTCCGCGACCGCAACGGCGTGATCATCCTCGACCACGACGAGCACATGCGCCCCGAGTCCACTGTGGAGGGCCTGGCCAAGCTCGGCCCGTCCTTCGCGGGCATCGGCGAGATGGGCGGCTTCGACGCGGTGGCACTGCAGAAGTACCACTGGGTCGAGAAGATCAACCACGTGCACACCGCGGCGAACTCGTCGGGCATCGTCGACGGCGCCTCGCTCGTGCTCATCGGCAACGAGGCGGCGGGCAACGCCGCGGGCCTGACCCCGCGAGCCCGCATCGTCTCGGCCGCCGTCACCGGCGCCGAGCCGACCATCATGCTCACCGGCCCCACCCCGGCGGCGAAGAAGGCGCTGGCCCTCGCGGGTCTCACGCCGGACGACATCGACCTGTGGGAGCTGAACGAGGCGTTCGCGGCGGTCGTCCTGAAGTTCATGAAGGACTTGGACATCCCGCACGAGAAGATCAACGTCAACGGCGGCTCGATCGCCATGGGCCACCCGCTGGGCGCCACCGGCGCGATGATCACCGGCACCATGGTCGACGAGCTGGAGCGGCGCGGAGCCCGGCGCGCGCTCATCACCCTGTGCATCGGCGGCGGCATGGGCGTCGCGACCATCATCGAGCGCGTCTGATCCCGGAGAGATCACTCAAATGACTGAGAACATGTTCAAGTGGGAGTCCGACGCGGACGGCATCGTCACCCTGACGATGGATGACCCGGGCCAGTCGGCCAACACCATGAACGAGACCTTCCGGGTTTCGTTGGCGGCCACCGTCGACCGGCTTGAGTCCGAAAAGGACTCCATCACCGGCGTCGTGCTGACCTCAGCCAAGAAGACCTTCTTCGCCGGTGGCGACCTCAAGCTGATGTCCAAGGCCGGTCCGGCCGACGCGCAGGCGATCACCGAGCAGTGCAACGGCATGAAGCGCGACTTCCGCCGCCTGGAGACCCTCGGCAAGCCGGTCGTGGCCGCCATCAACGGCGCCGCGCTCGGCGGCGGCCTGGAGCTGGCCCTGGCCACCCACCGCCGCATCGCCCTCGACGTCAAGGGCAGCGAGATCGGCCTGCCCGAGGTGTCGCTGGGCCTGCTGCCCGGCGGCGGCGGCACCGTCCGGGTGCCGCGCATGATCGGCATCCAGAGCGCGCTGCTCAACGTGCTGCTCCAGGGCCAGCGCAACAAGCCCGCCAAGGCCAAGGAGATCGGCCTGGTCGACGAGGTCGTCTCGACGCCGGAGGAGCTGATCTCGGCGGCGAAGGCGTGGATCAAGGCCAACCCGGCCGCGCAGCAGCCGTGGGACGTCAAGGGCTTCAAGATCCCCGGCGGCACCCCGTCGCACCCGGCGTTCGCGGCGAACCTGCCCGCGTTCCCGGCGAACCTGCGCAAGCAGCTCAAGGGCGCCCCGATGCCCGCGCCGCGCAACATCCTGGCCACCGTCATCGAGGGCTGCCAGGTCGACGTCGACACCGCCACGAAGATCGAGACGCAGTACTTCGTGGACCTGGTGATCGGCCAGGTGTCGAAGAACATGACCAAGGCGTTCTTCTTCGACCTGCAGGCCATCAACAAGGGCAACAGCCGTCCCGAGGGCCAGCCGCAGTGGCAGGCCCGCAAGGTCGCCGTCCTCGGCGCCGGGATGATGGGCGCCGGTATCGCCTACTCGAGTGCCCGCGCGGGCATCGAGGTCGTCCTCAAGGACGTCACCCTGGAGTCGGCGGAGAAGGGCAAGGCGTACTCGGAGAAGATCCTCGCCAAGGCCGTTTCTCGGGGCAAGCTGACCCAGGAGAAGGCCGACGAGGTCCTGGCCCGGATCACGCCGACCGCAGACCCGGCCGACGTCGCGGGCGTGGACCTGGTCGTGGAGGCCGTCTTCGAGAGCCCCGAGCTCAAGAAGAAGGTCTTCGGCGAGATCGAGGACCTGGTCGCCCCGGACGCGCTCCTGGGCTCGAACACGTCCACGCTGCCGATCACGCTGCTGTCCGAGGGTGTGAAGCGGCAGGAGGACTTCATCGGCCTGCACTTCTTCTCCCCGGTCGACAAGATGCCGCTGCTGGAGATCGTCGTCGGCGAGAAGACCAGCGATGTGGCCCTGGCCAAGGCCTTCGACTACGCGCTGCAGATCAAGAAGACCCCGATCGTGGTCAACGACAGCCGCGGCTTCTTCACCAGCCGGGTGATCGGCACCTTCATCAACGAGGCCGTGGCCCTGGTCGGCGAAGGCGTCCCGGCGTCCTCGATCGAGCAGGCGGGCCTCCAGGCCGGTTACCCGGCCGCGCCGCTACAGCTTCTCGACGAGCTCACCTTCACCCTCCCGCGCAAGATCCGCGAGGAGACCAAGGCCGCCATCGTGGCGTCGGGCGGCACCTGGAACACCCACCCGTCCGAGGTCGTGCTGGACCGCCTGATCGACGAGTTCGACCGCAAGGGCCGCTCCTCGGGCGCGGGCTTCTACGAGTACGACGACGAGGGCAAGCGGGTCGGCCTGTGGGCCGGTCTGGCTGACGCGTTCGCCGTTGAAGGCGTGGACGTTCCGCTGCGCGACATGCAGGAGCGGATGCTGTTCGCCGAGGCCCTGGAAACCGTGAAGTGCTTCGACGAGGGAGTCCTGCGGACGATCCCGGACGCGAACATCGGGTCGATCTTCGGCATCGGCTTCCCGCCCTGGACCGGCGGCGTCATCCAGTACATCAACGGGTACGAGGGCGGCCTGCCCGGTTTCGTGGCCAGGTCCCGTGAACTGGCCGACCGCTACGGCGCCAGGTTCACCCCGCCCGCTTCCTTGGTCGAAAAGGCCGAGAAGGGCGAGATCTACAAGTAGGCAAGGAATGGACGAAAGGGCGGCCCGCACCATCGGGCCGCCCTTTCGTGTGGATTGACCTACGGAACGGAACGAGAGGTGCCAGACAAGCCCGGCCAACTGATCTTCCGCGATGCCGCAGGCGAGCCCTCCCGCGAGCGACCGCCAACTCACCGAAACTCGTGAGTGACCTCGATCAACCCCACGATGTGCGCATTGAACTCAGCCAGTTCCTCAGCGGGCACCCACAACTCCAAGATCGTCCGCCCACCCGCCTGCTGAACCGGATACCGCGAAAGAAACGCCGACTCCACGGAGAACCGAGTCACATACCCCACCCCGCTCTGCGGCACATTCCAATCGCGCGCGATCATCACCGCGTAGTCCTCGTTCATCACCGGATAGAAGATCGGCTGGTCGGGCAGCCGCGGCGGCCACGCACGCCATTCGGCCGCTCGGACAAGCTCCAGTTCCTCCGGCCCTGTAGGCCGCCACAGCGTGGTCGTCTCGACCATGACTCCTCCACTCGGTTCCCCCTGATTCTCCTGCCGGGAGCAAGCGGGTTTCCGCAGCTAGGCAACGCTGTAGGGGCCTCCAGCGACCACATGACAACAGCACGAATTCACCGTCGTCAGTGGCCGCGAACTGCCGACCGGTGTCTACTTGGTTGGTGCCCGGCGACTCAATGCTGTCCAGACTCAACGCCGCCGACTCCGAGGGGGCCTTCGCCACGCTGCTTCCCTGTTGTGCGTCGCGGCGCTGGGCTGGGGAAATGGTGGACGGTCGTCCCTATCGCGACCTCGAAATCCTCATCGCGCGCTCCGACGCGATCTTCGCCGAGCTCGGCTGGGTCGACCTGAAAGAAGCCCTCGACGCCCACCCCCGCATCGGCGAGCGCGCCGCGGGCTCCAGTCAAGAGGCGACCTGGTCGCGCGGTGAGCAGTCAGCCGTCCGAGGCGCCGATGACGAGCTGAAACAGGCCAACGTCGACTACGAGGACCGCTTCGGCCACGTCTTCCTCATCTGCGCCACCGGCCTCGACGCCCAGACCATCCTGGACAGCGCGCGCCGCAGGCTCGGCAACGACGTCGAGACCGAGCGGGCCGAGGTCCGCGCGGAGCTGCGCAAGATCGTCGCGCTCCGGCTGGCCAAGCTGGGGGACCGGTGACGACGCTGTCGACCCACATCCTCGACACCGGCACCGGACGACCCGCCGCGGGTGTCGAGGTCCGCCACGACGTCCGCCGAGACGGCGAGTGGCACGAGCAAGGCCGCGCGACGACCGACGCCGACGGTCGGATCTCCGGCTGGACGGCCGAGGCGGGCGAACACCGGCTCGTCTTCGACACCGGCGGCTACTTCGGCCCGACCGCCTTCTACCCGGAAGTCGTGGTGGGCTTCCAGGTCCGCGACGACGGCCACCACCACATCCCGCTGCTGATCAGCGGTTTCGGGTACTCGACCTACCGGGGGAGCTGATGGGGAGTCTGGAACTCGGCGCCAACCAGTACGGCAAGGCCGAATGCAGGCTGGTCCGGGTCGACCGGGACGGGGACACGCACGCGATCACCGACCTCAACGTGACCACGACGCTGGCCGGTGACCTCGCCGCGACCCATCTGACCGGGGACAACAGCGGCGTGCTGCCCACCGACACGCAGAAGAACACCGTCTACGCCTTCGCCCGCGACGGGGTCGGCGAGATCGAGGACTTCGCGCTGCGGCTGGTGCGGCACTTCGTCACCGCCGCGCCGACGATCAGCCGCGCGCGCGTCCGGATCGAGCAGTACACGTGGGACCGGATGGGCGGGCACTCGTTCAGCCGCGGCGCGGGCACGCGGACCGCGACCGCGTCGGCCGAGGGCGACCAGGCGTGGGTGGTCTCCGGTGTGTCCGACCTAGTCGTCCTCAATACGACCGGGTCCGAGTTCCACGGCTTCCCGCGCGACCGTTACACCACGCTCCCCGAGACGACCGACCGGATCCTGGCCACCGCGGTCACCGCCACCTGGCGGCACGCGAGCCTCGACCAGGATTGGTCGACGTCGTTCGCGGGCGCCAAACAACGCCTGCTGACCGCCTTCGCTGACACACACAGTCTTTCCCTGCAACAAACCTTGCACGCGATGGGCGAGCGGGTCCTCGACGGCGACGACAACCTCGCGGAGATCAAGCTGACGCTGCCCAACAAACACCACTTCCTCGTCGACCTGGCCCCGTTCGGCCTGGACAACCCCGGCGAGGTCTTCTACGCCGCCGACCGTCCCTATGGGCTGATCGAGGGCACGGTCCGCCGCTCGGACGCCCCCGACGCCGGCCTGGCGTGGTGGTGACGATGGACTTCCTCCAGCCGACCACCCTCGTCGAAGCGTTGCGCGCCAAGGCCGAACACCCCGACGCGGCGCCCATCGCGGGCGGCACCGACGTCATGGTGGAACTGAACTTCGACAAGCGCCGCCCGTCCGCGCTGATCGATCTCACCGCCGTCGCCGAACTGTCTACTTGGGAGCGTCAGGGTGACGTGATCCGCTTGGGCGCGGGCGTTCCGTATGCCCGGATCATCGCTGAACTCGGTGACGAGCTGCCCGGCCTCGCCATGGCGTCGCGGACCGTCGGGTCGCCGCAGATCCGCAACCGCGGAACCGTCGGCGGCAACCTCGGCGCCGCGTCGCCAGCCGGTGACGCGCACCCGCCGCTGCTGGCCTGCGGGGCGGAAATCGAGCTGGCCTCCGAGCGGGGCACCAGGACGGTCCCGGTCGCGGACTTTTTCACCGGTCCCAAACGGTCCGTGCGCGCCGACGACGAGCTGATCGTCGGCGCGCGCGTTCCGGTGGCGACGGGGCCGCAGCAGTTCGCCAAGGTCGGCACCCGCAACGCGATGGTGATCGCGGTGTGCTCGTTCGGCCTGGCGCTGCACCCTCGCGACAAAACCGTCGGCACCGGGATCGGCTCGGCTGGGCCGACGCCACTGCGGGCGACCGACGCGGAGGAATATCTCCAGGACAAGGCGGATTGGGAGTCCCGCGACGCCCTGCCCGACACCGTGCTGCGCCGGTTCGGCGAGCTGGTCGGGCAGGCCGCGCGGCCGATCGACGACGTGCGTGGCACGGCGGCGTACCGGCGGCACGCGTTGGGTGTGCTGGGGCGGCGGACGCTGGCGTGGGCTTGGACGCAGTATCAAGCGGGGAGCTGATGGCGATGCGGGTCAACATGGAGGTCAACGGCGAGGACAGGACCGCCGACGACGTCTGGGAGGGCGAGAGCCTGCTGTACGTGCTGCGGGAGCGGCTGGGTCTTCCCGGCTCGAAGAACGCCTGTGAACAGGGCGAATGCGGCTCGTGCACAGTGTTCCTCGATGACGTGGCGGTGTGCGCGTGCCTCGTCGCGGCCGGGCAGGCGCAGGGGCGCAAGGTGCGGACGGTCGAAGGGCTGGCCGACGGGGACGAGCTTGACCCGGTGCAGCAGGCCTACGTCGAGGCCGGTGCGGTGCAGTGTGGGTTCTGCACGCCCGGCTTGATCGTGGCCACCCACGACCTCATCCAGCGGATCCCGTCGCCCAGCGATGCGGAGATCCGTGAGTCGCTGGCCGGAAACCTCTGCCGCTGCACCGGTTACGAGAAGATCCTCGACGCGGTGCGGCTCGCGGCCTCCAGAATGGAGGGTGCGTCGTGAGAACCGTCATCGAGGGCGCCGCGATCGCGACCGTCGACGCGGCGGGCACCGAGTACACCGACGGCTATGTCATGGTCAACGGCGGACTGATCGAGTCGGTCGGCGCCGGATCCGCTCCGGCGGATCTGCCATCCGACCGTCGGGTCGACGGCAGGGGCTGCCTGATCACGCCCGGCTTCGTCAACACCCACCACCATCTCTACCAGTGGGCGACCCGCGGCATGGCCCAGCAATCGGACCTGTTCGACTGGCTCGTGCGCCTCTACCCGGTCTGGGCCGGACTGGACGAGGACATCACCCGCGCCGCCGCCGCGGCGGGCCTGGTTCGCCTGGCCCGCACCGGATGCACGACAGCGGCCGACCACCACTACATCTTCCCGCGCGGCGTCGGCGACCTGCTCGGCGCCACCATCGACGCCGCGCAGACCGTCGGCATCCGGCTGCACGCGGTGCGCGGGTCGATGGACCGCGGCACGTCGTCCGGTGGCCTTCCGCCGGATTCGCTGGTCGAGGACACCGCCGCCGCGCTCGACGGCACCGGCGAGGCGATCTCCCGCTGGCACGACGCCTCGCGCAACTCGTTCATCCGGATCGCGGTCGGCCCGTGCTCGCCGTTCTCCGTCAGCGCGGACCTGATGTCCGGCGCGGCCGAGGTCGCCAGGGCGGCGGGGGTGCGGATGCACACCCATCTCGCAGAAACGGTCGAGGAAGAGAAGCAGTGCCTGTCCGAGTACGGCTGCACGCCCGTCGAGTACGCCGAACGCCTCGGCTGGGTCGGCCAGGACGTGTGGCTCGCGCACGGCGTGCACCTGTCCGACGGCGCGATCCGCACTCTCGGGTCGAGCCGGACCGGGATCGCGCACTGCCCGACTTCGAACTCGCGGCTCGGCGCGGGCATCGCCAGGGTCGCCGACATGCTTGCCGCAGGCGTCCCGGTCGGCCTCGGCGCGGATGGCGCGGCGTCCAATGAGGACGGTGGATTGGGTGGGGAACTGCGCCAGGCCATGTACTTGGCCCGACTGCGCGACGGCGCGGGCGCCCTCGACGCCCGCCGCGCGCTGTGGCTGGCCACGATGGGCGGCGCGACCTGCCTCGGCCGACAGGACGAACTGGGCTCGCTTGAACCAGGCAAGCTCGCCGACCTCGCGGTCTGGCGGCTGACCGGCGTCGAGCACGCGGGCATCGCCGATCCGGTGGCGGCCATGGTGTTCGGCTCGCTGCCGCCGCTCGCGCTGCTACTGGCAGGCGGCCACGCGGTCATCGAGGACGACGAATCCTGCCTGGTTACCGAGTCCGACGTCGCCCGCGACCTCGCCGCGGCGAGCACCCGACTGGCGCGGAAGGCGGGGATGTCCCGATGACCAAGGCATCGGTGGAGGTCCGCGGCGGTGTCGGCCAGAGCCCGACCCGCCCCGACGGCGGTCTCAAGGTCAAAGGCGAGTTCGCATACTCCTCGGACCTGTTCGCCGACGAGATGCTGTGGGGCGCCACCCTGCGCAGCCCGCACCCCTACGCCCGCGTCAAACTCGTCGGCGTCGGCGGCGCGTTGCGGATTCCTGGCGTGCATGCGGTGCTGACGCACGCCGATGTGCCCGGCCGCAACCGATTCGGCCTCGAACACCCCGACCAACCCGTGCTCGCCGAGGACGTCGTGCGCTACCAGGGCGAACCCGTCGCCATCGTCGCCGCCGACCACCCGGAGACCGCCCGCCGCGCCGCCGCCGCCATCGAGGTCGAGTACGAGGTCCTCACCCCGGTCACCGACCCGGCCGCCGCGCTGCGCCCGGACGCGACCGTGCTGCACCCGGCGCACGAGACCGGCAACGTTGTCCGCCACGTCCGCGTCCGCCGTGGCGAACAGGGCCTGCGCGCGCCCGTGGTGGTGACGGGGGAGTACACGGTCGGCATGCAGGACCAGGCGTTCCTCGGCCCGGAGTCCGGCCTGGCGGTTCCCGCGGAAGACGGCGGGATCGACCTGTTCGTGGCCACCCAGTGGCTGCACGTAGACCAGTCCCAGGTCGCCGAGTCACTGGGCCTGCCGCCGGAGAAGGTCCGCATCACCCTCGCGGGCGTCGGCGGCGCCTTCGGCGCGCGGGAGGACCTGTCCATGCAGGTCCACGCGTCGATGTTGGCGCTGCACACGGGCAAACCGGTGAAGATGGTCTACGGGCGCGAGGAGTCCTTCTTCGGCCACGTTCACCGCCACCCGGCCGTCCTGAAGTACGAACACGGCGCGACGGCCGACGGCAGACTCCTCTACGTCAGCGCCCGAATCCTCCTGGACGGCGGCGCCTACGCGTCGAGCACCACGGCTGTAGTCGCCAACGCCGCGACCCTTGGCGTCGGTCCGTACGAGGTCCCGTCGGTGCACATCGACTGCTACGGCGTCTATACGAACAACCCACCCTGCGGCGCCATGCGCGGCTTCGGCGCGGTACAGGCCTGTTTCGCCTACGAGTCCCAAATGGACAAACTAGCCGAGGCACTCGGCATGGACCCGGTCGAACTGCGTGTGCTCAACGCCGTCAGCGAAGGCTCGACCATGCCGACCGGCCAGATAATCGACTCGGCGGCACCGGTCGCCGAACTGCTGAAGCTGGTCCAGTCGAAACCCATGCCCGCCCCCGCCGCCGACGACCTACGCGAAATGCCCGGCGGCGTCTCCAACACAACCCACGGCGAAGGCGTAGTCCGCGGCGTCGGCTACGGCGTCGGAATCAAGAACGTCGGCTTCTCTGAAGGCTTTGACGACTACTCCACGGCACGGGTCCGCTTGGAGGTCATCGCGGGGGAGCCGGTCGTGTCGGTCCACACCGCCGCCGCCGAGGTCGGCCAGGGCCTGGTCACTCTGCAGGCGCAGATCGCCCGAACCGAACTGGGCGTCGAGAAGGTGACGGTCCTACCCGCCGATACCAGTGTCGGAAGCGCAGGCTCCAGCTCCGCCTCCCGCCAAAGCTACGTAACGGGCGGTGCCGTCCAGGCCGCCTGCCAGGCCGTCCGCGCGTCCCTTGACGAACTGGGCCACGGCGACATCGTCAGCGTCCTCGGCGACCGAGTCATCGAGCACACGGTCGAATGGCGCCACCGCCCGACCGAATCCCTCGACTCCCACGGCCAGGGAACGGCCCACGTCCAGTACGCCTTCGCCGCACACCGCGCGGTGGTGGACGTCGACGTGGAACTCGGTCTAGTACGAGTGGTCGAACTCGCCTGCGCCCAGGACGTCGGGAAGGCGATGAACCCGCAGGCTGTAGAAGGACAAATCCAAGGCGGCTCAGCCCAGGGCCTGGGCTTGGCGGTAATGGAGGAAATTCAGGTAGTGGACGGAAAGGTCCGAAACCCGTCCTTCACCGACTACCTGATCCCAACAATCCTGGACATGCCACCGATGCCAATCGACGTCCTTGAGCTGGCAGACCCCCACGCCCCCTACGGACTCCGAGGAATCGGCGAACCCCCGACCATCTCCGCGACGCCTGCGATCGTCGCGGCCATCCGAGCGGCGACGGGAATGGCGTTGACCAGGATCCCGGTTCGGCCGGAACACATCACCGGAACTTAGACTTGGATGGTGCCTGGTGCGGTGCAACTGCCCGTTATCGTTGAGGCATGCAAGGATGGAGGCAGGAAGGTGAACACTTCCTCTACGAGCCGCCCGACCAGGACACTTGGGACGAGCTACGGGCGCATCTAACACTCGGTCAACAGTTCAGTGGCACCATCGTCTGGGTTCCGCGGCCTGGCGTGACCGGTATCGGAGTTGACCTCGGCCTTCCGGTCGGTGGGTTTGTCGATGGACTCCTGCTTCCGTTCGACGGCACAAGGTGGCCAACTCGAGGAACGGTTGCGGAGTTCAAGATCTGGTGGATGGATGAGCGGCCACAATTGCGCCTTGTTCCGATCGACCCCGCATACCGCCGCGAGGACTTTGATACCTGGCTCCTCACCCACAACACTGCGGCGTCCGCTGCCTTCCTTAAGGCCTCTGACCTTTAGGAACTGTGGGGTCAGAACGCGGACCAAGTCCACGGCCGGGGGATCCTGCCCCGAAGGCAGGCGATCCGATGCTCAGCCTCGCGGGCCGCCGCGCCTCCGGTGCCGGCCTTGCTCAGCGCGAAGGCCGTCCAACGGAGCTCGCGGATCGCGGCCAATGTGTCGTAGCCCGCCCAGCGGGTCACGTCGTGGCCGTACGCGTTGACGAACCCTTGATAGTCCTCCATGGAGATACGGGCGAAGTCGGTGTGGTCTACCGCGAGTGGCACAAGATCCCACTCTGGTGGGCCGAAGCTGACGTGGTCGAGGTCGAGCAGCGTCGGCCCTCCGCCATCGGGCACAACGACGTTGCCCTGCCAGGCGTCGCCATGAATGACCCTCGGCGGTAGACCTGATGGCAGGTCGGTGTACTGCGCGAGCAGTTCGGCCGCGTGTTCGTGTAGCCAGCGATGGTCGTCTCGCGACACGTGGGCCGCACAGATGCGAGCTTCGATCCCCTCAAGGGGATCCAACTCGGGGACCCAGGCGGAGGCGGGCTGAGGCAGGGCATGGAGTTCGCGCAGGATCGCGCCCAACTCGGCGGGAGTCGCGTGGCGGTGCTGGGGAAGTCGCCGCCACCAGGTCACCGGCCTGCCATCCACCAACATGGGCTGTTCGACGGTGGTGAGTGGCCGCACAACCGGTACATCTGAAGCAGCCAGCCATCGCGCCGCGGTCACACTGGTTCGCGCACCGCGCTCACCACCGACGCGGCCGATCCGGGCGACCACGTCCGCGAGCTCGTAGATCGCGTTCGTCCCGTCGCGAATCAACTTCGCCTCAGCCGTGTCGATTCCGGCCATTACCCCAGCGGCTGCGAGCACCTCGTCGATGCTCCTGGGAGTCATGAACCGGCCGAGCCGACCGCGGTGGTCAAGTCGTGAGTCAGTTCGGCGACCTCCGGGATGTCGGAGTGATCGACGGAGACATCGTGTAGGGCTTGGAGTTCCCCGACCATGCGGGTGGAGTGCATCGAGGCCGATTCGATGATCGCGATCCGTCCGATCGCGGCGGCCTCGCGCGGATCGCCGATCTTCATCGTCAGGGTCGCTAGACGCGCGCGAGACAACGCACGTGAACGAGGGTAGGCATCGCTGTGCAGTCCGATCGCCGCCGCCAATCGGGTCCCGGCTTCCCCTGACCGACGCTCGGTCACTGCCACCGGCACGAATACCCGCGCGCTGCTGCCCAGGTGTTCCGCCCAGTCGTAGTAGGTGAGCCAAGGTGGGGCAGCCGTTGTGTCGCTGCTGGTGAAGAACGAATCGGCTCGAGACATCTCGGCGAGTGCGTCCGCGCTTCTGCCGAGGCAGGCCAACAGCCGAGCGCGCACGGTGCCGAGCATGGCTCGCGTTGTCGTGGTCAACCGATCCGCACGCACCTGCGCGAACTCGATCAGTGACAAGCCTTCATCGAGTCTTCCGAGGTGCACGGCTTGTCGGGACATGTCGGCCAACGTCGCGGCTCGCAATTCCCACGAGCCGCCCTCGTCGGCGCACCACAGCGCGAACCTGAAGCACCGAGCCGCGGCAGCGTGGGCGCCGATATCGAAGGCCGAGAACGCGACGACGCCCGCGAGATTGCCCACCGCCTCAAGGAGCCCGGCTCGTACGCGGTTCGGCGACTGGGCTCCGAGCAGACGCGACGCCCAGCGCAGTTGTGCCGCCGCCGCTTCGCTGGACAGGCCGCCGCCGAACAGATTCTCCGACCTGGCCAGCGCGGCGGTTGTGGCCCGGACCTGATCGACTTCGATCAGGCAGGCACGCGTGGGGACTGGAGTTTCCAGTACGACCTGTGACACGAACTCAGCCGGACTGACTCCTAACTCGACGCTACCTGGCAGGAGGAGCGCAACCGGCTGCTCTGCCTTGATGGGGTGCCCGGATTGGCCTGCTGGACGAAATCCGAGTGCGGCGTCGTCCGGCGCGTTCAGCACGTGCCGCAGCGCGGCCCTGTAGTGCGCCCCCGGCCATCGCACCGCGCCACGTTCGTAGCGCGCGATGGCTCTGGCGTCGAGGTCGAACCGCTCACCACGTTGCTCCCACAGCCAGGCGTTGGCGGCCTCTGCCAACTCGGCGCGGCTCATCGGCTCACCGGGTATCCGACGTGAAGGAATGTGCTCGCGGGCGCGTCGAAGCCGGCCGTTGGACTCTGGCACCTGCCGAGTGTAACCGTGTGAGCTCGGAGCGTCAGCGCACTTGTCTGCTCCGCGATGCCCCAGGATGCCCCTCGAACCGTGCTCCCCGCCGTTGTGGTCCGTGGCGACGCTGGTGGTCATGACGGATCTGACCAGTCTCGGCGCAATGATCCCGGCGGGGCGATGAGCCGCCGGGACCTGACTCAACGGTGGGCGGCGACTCCGCCGCCGCCTTCCGTACCTGATCCGGTGCGGGAGCATGTGACCTGTCCCGGATGCCGCTCCTACTGCTTCGGTGCGAGTGCCGCCGCCGCGGCGAAGGTTCTGGCATGGCATGAACTCGTGGTTCACGGCGGCGGCCGTTGATTGGTCTCGAAGACACCGACCTTGCCAAAGCACTCGCCATGCTTGCCGCGAAGCTGCCCGAGGTGTCGGCGGCGATCGTGTGTGAGGACCTGGACATCAAACAGCTTGACGCCTTGCTGGCGATTCTGGCGGACACCACCCATTGTGTCCGCGATCTTCGATGTCGCTGGTTCGGGACGCGGGCAGGTTCCTAACCGGCAGAGTTCGCCGACGCCCATTCGCAGATCGCAGCCAACGGACCTTCGAGAGTCTTCCCCATCTCAGTCAACGCATACTCGACATGCGCAGGCGCAGAAGCCTTGATCACCCGCCGCTCGACAAGCCCATCAGCCTCCATCCCCCGCAAAGACTCAGTCAGCACCTTCTGCGTGATGTCAGGCAACCGCCGCAACAGATCGGCATGCCGCTGCGCCCCATCCAACAGCGCATAGATCAACAACACCCGCCACTTCGCCGACAGCCGCTCGATCGCCTGCCGAGTCGAGCAGGTCGGATCCAGCACCTCAGGAACCACCAGCGCCATCAGACCCTCCATAGGCACCACGAAGTGCCGTCTGTACCGCCACCCCGAGACAGGCATAGCGTTGCCATCGAGTGTTCCACGCGGGAGAGGCAAGTCGAATGAGTGTCATTGAGCGCATCGAGTTCAGCGCGGGCGACGTCCCCCTGGTCGGCGCGTTGCGGGTCGTCGACAACGCCGTCGGCGCGGTCGCGCTGAGCGGCCCGTTCACCGGAGTCAAGGAGCAGGTCGTCGGCCTCTACGCCGACCGTCTGGCCGCGCACGGCTTCACCACCTTTGCCATCGACCACCGCGGTTTCGGCGAGAGCGGCGGCAGGCGCGCGCACGAGGACACCCAGGGCAAACTGGCCGACCTCCGCGCAGCTGTCGACGTCCTGGCCGCGCACCCCGAGGTCGACGCCGACAAGATCGGGCTGGTCGGCGTGTGTCTCGGCGGCGGTTACGTCGTCCGGGCCGCGGCGACGGACCCGCGGGTCAAGGCGGTCGCGGGCATCGCGGGTGCCTACAACAGCCCCGCCTTCTTCGCCGAGGGCATGGGCATCGAGACCTACCGCGGCGCGCTCGGGTCGTTCCTCGCGGGTTACGACGAGTTGATCCCGGCCGTCGCCCCGGACAACGGCGAGGCGGCGATGTCGGGAGACGAGCCGTACTCCTACTACGGCACCGAGCGTTCGTCCGCCGAGCACTGGCGCAACGAGGTCACCCGCGGGTCGCTGCACTCGCTGATGACCTTCGACGCACTCGGCGCGGCCGACCTGCTCGGGGCGACGCCGTTGCTCGTCGTGCACGGCAGGGTCGACGCGTACTGCTCACCAGTGCTGGCCGAGCAGCTGCACGCGCGGACTCAGGGGGAGAAGGAGATCGTCTGGCTCGACGCGACCGAGCACGTCGACCTCTACGACGTCGAGCCGTACGTCACCGAGGCCGTCGACGCGACCGCGTCGTTCCTGCGGAAGCACCTGGTCACCCAGAGTTAAGATCAACTTCGCAAGGTTGACCCGAACGGACGACGGGGGTTGTCAGTAGTCTGGCCCAGACCATTCCCCCGATTCCGAGGTTGAATCGTGACTGACACGGCGAGCTGGGTTCCCGAAGGCGTGAACACCGAACTCCCCAGCGCGGCTCGGGTTTATGACTATCTGCTTGGCGGCGGCCACAACTTCGCGGGCGACCGCGCTCTGGCCGAGAAGCTCGTGACGGTCGTCCCGGCGCGGGACATGGCCCGGCTCAACCGGGCGTTCCTGCGCCGGGCCGTGCTGTTCCTGCTGGAGCAGGGGATCACCCAGTTCCTCGATCTCGGCTCCGGCATCCCGACGGTCGGCAACGTGCACGAGGTCGCCCAGGGCGTCAATCCGGACGCCCGGATCCTCTACGTCGACTACGAGCCCGTCGCGGTCGCGCACAGCGAGCTGATCCTCGACGGCAACAAGAACGCCGCCGTGCTCCAGGCCGACATGCGCGAGCCGGAGAAGATCCTGCGGTCGCCGCAGGCGAACGCGCTGCTTGATCTCGACAAGCCGCTCGGCCTGCTCATGGTCGGCGTCGTCCAGTTCATCCCGGACACCGACGACCCGTGGGCGCTCGTCGAGCGCTACCGCGAGGTGGTCGCTCCCGGCAGCTACCTGGCGTTGTCGGCGTTCACCTGGGACAACGCGCCCGAGGGGATGCAGGGCGCGGTCGAGCTGTTCCGCAACAGCCAGGACCCGATCTTCCCGCGCACCCGCGAGGAGATCACCCGGATGCTCGGTGGGCTTGAGCTGGTCGAGCCCGGCCTGGTCTACACCCCGCAGTGGCGGCCGGAGCGTCCTGAGGATGTGGCCGATGCGGAGCGTTCCAACCTTTACGCCGGAGTCGCCTACAAGCCGGTCACAGCGTCCACCGACTGAGTCAGACGCCCGCGCACAGTGGGCTTCGAGTGGCGGAAAGTACCCGATCGGGTGCACAGTGGCATCGCGGTGCGTCGGGTGAGACGCACCGCGGGCCCCGCTGATCCGGACCAAGGACACCCCGAATGACCAGCCAACCGGATGGTTCGCGTGGACCGCGCTGAGCTGGTCAAGAGATGGGCCTTCGCGCTGAACCAGGTCGTCTATGTCGCGCGCTCGCGCGACGACATAGAGCACGGCTTGGCCGGTCTGGTGACCCGCCTGTCGGCCTGCCTGCGCGGCGACGCCGACCACGCCGAGGCTATGAGAGTCGGCGCGGATCTGGTGGCCACCGGGTTCACCGAGCCCGCCTGTGTGCGCGTGACCCTCGATGTCCTGGGTCCCGGTCTGTCCGAAGTGGAGGGAGTGCCCGGCAGACGGGTGCTGTCGACGCTTGCCGCGGTGGCCGCCGGGTTCGCCGAGGCCGCCCGTGACCGGCTGTTCGCCGGGCAGGAGGACATCCGCGGCGCGTTCGTCCGGGCGCGGGAGAACGTCGAGCGCGACCTGAAAGCCAGCGAGGCCCGGTTCCAGGACCTGTTCACCACCTCGGCGCTCGGCATGCTGATCACCGACCTCGGCGGCGGCGTCGTGCGGGCCAACGAGGCCATGGAGGTGATGCTCGGCTACCGGGCGGGCACGATGTTCCGCAAACGCCTCGACGACATCTTCCATCCCGACGAGGCCCGGTTCCTGCGCTCGCGCTATGTGGAGCTGGTCAACGGCGAGTACGAGTCGGTCCGCGAGCGCACCAAGTTCCAGCGCGCCGACGGCGAGATCGCCTGGGTCCGGGTGTCGGTGACCCTGCTGCGCGACCGCGATGGCACCGCCGACCACCACGTCACGATGGTCGAGGACGTCTCCGACCTGCACCTGATCGAGCAGCGGCTGAGCTTCCAGGCCACCCACGACGTGCTCACCGGCCTGTCCAACCGCCAGTCGTTCGAGAGCAAGCTGGAGGAACTGCTCGCGGGTGACCCGATCACCGTGTTCCACGTCGGCCTCGACGACCTGACCGCGGCGAACACGGGCATGGGCCGCGAAGCGGGCGACCGCCTTCTGTTGGTGACCACCAGCAGGCTGAAGTCGATCCTCGGCGAGGAAACCGTGCTGGCCAGGGTCGCGGGCGACGAGTTCGCGTTCGCCGTGCGCGGCGCCCCCGACGTCGCCGCGCTCGCCGCGGAGATCAACGACACGCTCGCCGAAGCGACCTATGTGGACGGTCAGGGCATCGCAAGCACGGCGACCGTCGTGGTGTACCCGGCGCCGACGCTGACCGACCCGGCCGAGGTGCTGCGGGCGACCGAGACCACGCTGCACCGCCTCAAGGCACAGGGCCGCAGGCAGTGGGGCCTGGTGGACGCCTCGATCGACGGCCCGCTGCGCGCCAGGTCCCGCCTCGCCGCCGCCATCCCGGGCGCGTGGGAGAACGGTGAGCTGGATCTGGACTACCAGCCGGTGGTCGCGCTCGGCAGCGGGTCGACCGTGGCCGTGCAGGCGCTGCTGCGCTGGGACAGCCCGGTGCACGGCAGGCTGGGCCACGACCGCTGCCGCGAGGCCCTCATCGCCACGGGTCTGGGCGTCCCCGTCGACCACTGGGCACTCGGTGTGGCGGCCGAGCGGTTCGCGGACCTGCGGGACAAGCTTGGCGAGGTGCCGCGGCTGTATGTCGACCTGTCGCCCGAACAGTCCGCCGACCCGGACCTCGTCCGCACGGTCCGCCGGTCGCTGACCCCCGATCGGGTGACGCTGGGCTTCCCGATCGCCGCGCTCACCGACTGCCTGGCCGAAGACAACCTCGATGTCCTCATCGACCTGGGCATCCAGCTGATCCTCACCGACTTCGGCGCCGCCCGCGGCGACCTGGCCGCGCTGGAGGACCACGCTGTGCACGGCGTCAGGCTGGCCGACAGCGTCGTGGCCCGGGTGGGCGCCGCGCCGGATCCGGCGTCACTGTTCGTGCGATCGCTGGTCGATCTCGTCCCGATGGTCCGCGTGGCGGGCCGCAGCGTGTTGGTAGGCGGAATCGACACCGCCGCCCAAGCCCGCTGGTGGACTGCGGTGGGCGCCGACCTCGCGGTCGGCGCCCACTTCGGCGAACCGGACTCATTGGAGAACCTGTATTAGCTACGGCAGTTGGCCGTCATCGATGTACCCGCCGCACCACCAGCGGGAAGTCCGGGCTGGGGAGCACATCCTGGTGTCATAGAAGATGGTCTTGTGCCAGTACGGCGCGTTGTCGACCTGAGAGCGGACTGCGAACCCGACACTGAGCAGTGTCCACCCCTTGAAGTTGACCGGGTCGCCGAGCTTCGTGGAGAAGAAGAAGTCCATCGAGGCGCGGTGTTCGCCACTGCCCCACAGGTGGGCCCAGTAGCTGTAGACCTCGCTCACGGACGCGAACTCGTTGGTGTCCCAGTTGTATAGCTGGACGCTGCGAGCGACATGGCAGTACGGCAGGCCGTTGTAGGTCGGCGGTGACCCCAGCTGCTGGCCGAGGACGGTCAACAGCGGCTGGCGCACGCCGGTACTGGCGATGGTGAACTTCATCGCGTACTGGCAGCCGAGGCTGTTGCGGCCGAAGAGCACACCGTTGTTGGAGTTGAACAGTGAGTCGCTGCCAGGGTTGAGGCGGATGTCCAAGTCATTGTCGGTCTGTGGCAGCGCCTGCGGTTCCTCACCCAGCGGTGTGAAGCCCGCTGGGGCGGCCGACCGGGTGACTGTCGTCCCGGTCCCGCCGCCGTAGCCGACGAGGTGGGCGATGTTGCTGGGAATCCCGCCCAGGTCCATCGTGCTGTCGCAGGCGGCCCAACTCTCCTGCGCGAGCATGTCCCCGATGGTCAGCGCGTTGATACCGCTCGACGGCGCGTTTCGGCAGGCCCGAACCGTGAACGGGAAACCGACGTCGACGACGCCGTCGGCCAGTGGCATGCGTCCGTCTATCCCGCCGAGGACCGCGGGTCCGCGCAGGTCGGGCAGCGAGTAGCCGATCTGCTGGTAGATGGCGGCGCTGTTGGTCTGCATCACGTAGGCGACGGTCGAGAACGGGATGATGTAGTTCGGCTGCAGGCTCCACATCATCCGGGTGTCGTTGGGCGCCATGGCGAATTCCCGCACGCAGGGGTAGTCGCCGTAGGCCAGGTCGGTCTCCGTGATCCCCATCTTCTCGAGCCAGTAGGTGCGCAGGCTGCTTGGACCGGTGGGGAGCAGCGGATAGACGGGGACTCCGGCGATCACCGTGGTCAGACAGCGGTAGATCCGCTGCAGTTGCATCGTGGTGAGGCTGATCGGGAGGTCGCTGTCGCCGTGCATGGCCCAGGTGACGGCGTTGATGCCGAGCGGGATGGAAACCGATCGGGGGTCGGCGCTCTGGGTGGTGGTGGTGGTCGTGGCGGTGGCCGTGGGTTCCACCAGCGCCGGGATGGTCAAGGCGAGTGCTATCGCGGCGATGGCGGGCAGGAGTCTTCGTCGCACGTCGAGTCCTCTGTCAGGAGCTCGGGTCTGTCCCGAGTCCCGGCGAAGGTCTCACCTCGGTGTTGCCATTTTGTTGAGCCGCCCCCGTGCGGCTCAGGCGGCTACGGCGACCGTGTCGAGGGCCGTGATGCCCTCGGTGGTGAGAACGGCGGGGACGAGGGTGCCGAAGGGGCCCTCGCCCGCGGCGATGAAGCCGTCGTGGGTCAGCACGTGGGCGCTGAACTGGTCGCAGCACGGGACGCCGTCGATGTACAGGTCCGGCTCACGGCCACAGCTGATCTGCGCCCGGCCCGCGGCGACTGCGCGCAGCATGGCCAGTGCCCGGTAACTCAGTTCGTGCGGTTCGCTCGACATTTCTGGTTCCCCCCTGCGGTGGATACTTCGTGTGGTGCTGCTTTGGATGCATGACCCCGTCATTAGGTTGCATCGAAAGCAGACCCCATCGATGTTACAAAGCGTGACCAAAACGCGTTGTACATCTTGTTAGAGCCCGCAGGGGTGTGAGCAGATACTTGTCTACGGCCGCTGATCGGGGGAGTTGAGCCCGAACAGGATCCGCCGCATCACGTCCGGATCAGTCGTCATCGGCTCTTCGGGCGCCGACACCTTGGCCGCCTGCGACGGCTTGCGCTGCCTGCGCGGCAGCGGCACCGCCGACGCGCTCATGCCGCTGGGCAGCGCCAGCGCACACCAGACGACGAACCGCCCAGGCCCGATCTGCGTCGCCCCCGCCCTGGCCACCCCGGGAATCGCGGGCGCCTGTACCGGCCGCGGCGTCTCCACCTCGAAAATCAGGTCGGCCCCAGACAGCCGCACCCTCGCGGTGACCATCCCCGGCGCCGCCGGATGGGCAGCGGCCACCACAGCTTCGGTGATCACCCGCGCCGCCTGCGCGGCCACATCCCGCATTTCGCGGAGGGACCACTCGGTGAGGGAGAACCGCACGAACATCTCCGCACACCCGACCGCGCTCGGCAGGGCGACCAGCTGCAGGTCATCGACCTGTTCGGTCCGGTCGTTCATCGGCCTCTCCCTCCACGCGTGCGCAAGATGGTGCCACGGGTACTGAAACGACTGTGAGCCCGGGCCGCACCTTTCACTCACTGTGTACGACCGTTCCGCCACCGTGACCGAGATTTCGTGCCAAGGTGACAAACATGCGTCCGCTAGCTGACACAGGTCACCCGTTAGATGCGGTCTATGAGATCGTGCCGGACGGTGATCGTTTGGCGCTGGTCCTGAACAGTGCAGGCGGGAAGGTGCCCGGCCGTGCGCGGTCGCGGAACTCGGACTACGTGCCCGCGTTGGACACGCTGCTGGCTCGACTGGCACTCCGATCGGCGGTGATCGAAGCCGCGATCGTTGACTCGGCCAAGGTGCAGCACCTGCCGCGGAGCGAGCGTTCGCTGATCGACGGGCCGGTCGCGCTGAGTCTGGGCCTGGATCTGGCTGCGCTGCGAAAGGTGCTGACCACCGGGCAGGGGCCGATCGGCAAGACCGACGACGGGAACAACCGAAAGAAGATCCGGCTGGTGCTCGACGTGCCTGGCTACGGCATCGGCGACGCCAAGCGGCTTGCCGATGACCTGAGCAGTCCGGTGTTCAGCTCGGACTGGCTGCTCGACGCGGTCGGCACGATGAAGCTCCACCAGTCCGGCGGCAAGCCGAGCCTGCATAAGCCGCTGTCGATCCTGTGGGCGCTGGGCCGCAGTGGTGACCGGTTGATCCCGTGGCCGGAGTTCCGCGATGCCGTGGGGCCGCTGCTGGGCGAGTTCAACGAGAACGCCACCCCGCAGTACCCGTTCTGGCACCTGACCGGCAGCCCGGACCTCTGGGAGGCACATGGTGTGTCCGGTCCGCCGACTGCGGCGGACGTCGATGCGACGGCCGGGTTCACCGCGCACGCGGCGGCGCTGCTGGAGAACCCGATGATCCGCGAGATGGTCGTGCAGCGGGTGCTGAGTCAGTACTTCGGGCCGGGAGACCACCGCGCGCTCCGTGACCGCGTCGGCATCGCGGGGCCGGTCGCGACGATCGACGTGGCCAATGGACTCGGTGCGATGGGCGGGGACAAGCTGGTTACGCTGCCCGCGGGCACCCTCGACCAGATGTGTGCCGCGGTGCGCCGCGTCGAGCAGGCCGAGTTGCGCGCGATCATCGTCGGCGACAAGAAGACCGAAAAGTGTGCGCTGTGTGGACACGAGTTCCCGCTGCGATACCTGGTTGCTGCCCACATCAAGCCCCGCTCGCAGTGCACCGACGAAGAACGCCGGGACCTGCCCAACGTGGCCATGGCGGCTTGCTCGTTCGGGTGCGACCTGTTGTTCGAGACCGGCCATGTCGCAGTCGGCGCAGACGGCCTGATCATGGCCGGAGCCGCCGATCCCAGTGGCCGCTTCGCCGAACTGGTCGCCAAGCTCGACGGGACGAAGTGCACAGCGCACCGGGACGAGACCGAGCCCTACTTCGCCTGGCACCGAGAACACCGGTTCAACTGAGCAGGCCGGACAGTTCCACCGTCGCGACCACCAAGATCAGACCGACCACGGCCGCCGAGCGGCGGCCCACGTCCGTGCTGCTGCGGAGCAGGGTGATGAACAGCAGGCACACCGCGACCGTGGCGACGCTGACCAACAGCGGGTCGGTGATCTTCAGTCGGAGGACCACAGCGGCCAGGCCGAGGGTCGCGAGCACCGTGCGGGTCCAGGCGAGGGTCGTGCGCTCCACGTGGGCGCTCATCGGGTCAGGATCACGATCAGGACGACCAGTGCGGCCCCTAGCAGCCCGCTGACGACCAGTGCCGCCAGGGTGGGCGCGGGCAGCGGCGTGGACATGCGCATCGCGCGTTCGGTGCGGGCCCAGCGGAACCACCCGCCCGCCGCGGCCAGGGCGCCGAGTAGGACGAGGCCCGCGGCGAGCCAGCGGCGGGCGCCGTCCGGCATGGGGAGGTCTATCGCGTCTACTACGACGCCTGCGGCGATCAGGGCCAGGCCGGTGCGAACCCAGGCGAGCATTGTGCGCTCGTTCGCCAGGGAGAAGCGGGCGTCTGGGTCGGTGCCTTCGCCGTAGACCCGGCGGGGCCAGCGTTTGTCCATGGGGTGATCCTGCCCGTTGTGTTACGCGCGGGCAGCCTGACGCGTAACCGGGCGACATGTGATCGCCACGGCACGACGGGCAGTCGGAAACACGTGATCCCTAGCTTCGCCACATGGATACGGCGAAGTCGACAGCGCGGTATACCGCCCTTCTCGTCGCGAATCGGGGCGAGATCGCGGTGCGGGTCATTCGGTCCGCCAAGGCGTTGGGGCTGCGGACGGTCGCGGTCTACACCGACGCCGACGCGGGGGCGCCGCATGTGGCGCTCGCGGATGTCGCGTATCGGGTGGCCGGTTATCTGGACGCGGCGCACATCGTGGCGATCGCCAAGGATCATGGGGCGGCGGTGCATCCCGGGTACGGGTTCCTGTCCGAGAACGCCGACTTCGCCCGTGCCGTGGTCGAGGCCGAACTGGTCTTCGTCGGGCCGACGCCGGATCAGCTGGACCTGTTCGGGGACAAGCACACCGCGCGGGTGGCTGCCCAGGCCGCAGGGGTGCCGCTGCTCCCTGGGAGCGCGCTGCTGCCCTACATCGACGACGCGGTGCTGGCGGCCGACGAGATCGGGTACCCGGTGATGCTCAAGGCCACGTCCGGCGGTGGCGGCATCGGGTTGCGGCCGTGCGCCGACGAAGCCGAGCTGCGTGCCGCGTTCGTCGCGGTCTGCCGGCTGGTGGAGGCCAACTTCGGCCGCGGCGGGGTGTTCGTGGAGCGCTATGTGCGGCGGGCGCGGCATGTCGAGGTTCAGGTGTTCGGCGACGGGCGGGGGAAGATCGTCGTGCTGGGCGACCGCGACTGCACGGTGCAGCGACGCAACCAGAAGGTGCTGGAGGAGGCGCCTGCGCCTGGGCTGCCGGACGACGTCCGGAGCAGCCTGCACCAGGCGGCGCGGGAGTTGTGTGCGTCGGTCGGGTATCGCAGCGCTGGGACTGTCGAGTTCGTCTACGACGCTGACCGCGGCGAGTTCGCGTTCCTTGAGGTCAACACGCGGCTGCAGGTCGAGCACCCGGTCACCGAGGAGGTCACCGGGATCGACCTGGTCGGGTGGATGCTGCGGCTCGCCCAGGGGGAGAAGGGGTTCCTGGCTGACGCGGTCCCGACTGGCCACGCGGTCGAGGCGCGGGTCTACGCAGAGGACCCCGTGCTCGACTTCCAGCCCAGCTCCGGCCTGGTCACCCGGGCCGAGTTCCCGACGGGCGTCCGGGTCGACGGCTGGATCGAGGCCGGGCACACCGTCTCCACCGCGTACGACCCATTGCTGGCCAAGGTGATCGCCCGCGGCGACACGCGGGCGGCGGCTTTCGCGAACCTGGCCGCCGCGCTCGCCGAGACCAGGATCGACGGCGTGCAGACCAACCTCGGCCAGCTGCGCGCGATCTGCGCGGACGAGAGAGTCCTGACGGTCGCACACTCCACTTCGGACACTTTCGCCGACCAGGAGCCGCGGGTCGATGTGCTGCGTGGCGGCACCTCGACCACCGTGCAGGACTGGCCAGGCCGCACCGGCTACTGGGAGGTCGGCGTCCCGCCCAGCGGGCCGATGGACGACCGCTCGTTCCGCGCGGGCAACCTCGCGCTCGGCAACCCCGAGGGTGTGCCCGGCCTTGAGTGCACGCTCGAAGGCCCCGCCCTGCGGTTCAGCCACGCCGCGACCGTCTGTGTGACCGGGGCGCCTGCTGTGGTCACGGTCGACGGCGTGCCTGTCGCGCAGTGGACGCCGATCGATGTCGCAGCAGGTGCCGTTCTCGACGTCGCCGCGCCGCCCGGGCCGGGGATGCGCACGTATGTGCTGGTCCGAGGCGGGTTCGACGTGCCGACCTACCTTGGCAGCGCGTCGACTTTCACCGCGGGTGCCTTCGGCGGGCACGGCGGCCGGACCCGGCGGTGT
>Ga0247823_10000903_pt1 | contig 25074 bp, 28 predicted proteins | sample 13C_PalmiticAcid_2_FD_192426 | JGI IMG/M metagenome (GOLD analysis project Ga0247823, IMG submission 192426) | Soil microbial communities from agricultural site in Penn Yan, New York, United States - 13C_PalmiticAcid_Day30 | ecosystem: Environmental > Terrestrial > Soil > Agricultural land... | reverse complement strand
GCTCCCGCGCCGAGCTGGTCCTTGATCCGGTCGGCGATGACCTGCCACTCGTCGTCGCCGACGGCCTCGGTGATCTCGGTGGACTCGCTCACGCCGAGCGACGGCTTGGCCGCGGCCTGGTGGCCTGCGCGGGCCACGATGAGGCTGACCTCGGACAGCGCCTCCAGGTCGCGCTGCTCACGCAGCATCCCTGAATAAGCAAGGTAGAGGGCCGACAGCCCGCCGAGCGCGAGGACGAGCAGCGGCCAGCCGGACTCGGCGTGCACCGCCACCTGGTAGCCGATGACACCCGCGGAGGCGTTGACCATGCCCAAGACGAGTGTGCGCAGCACCAGGCGCACCGCGGCGCCGACCCGCATCCGCCTGCCGAGCACCCGCACGCAGACCAGCGCGAGCAGCGTGCTGGACAGCGGGGCGACCAGCGCGCCCGCGACGACACCGGCCCACGACGGCCCGAAGCCGTCGAGCACCTGGGTGAGCGCCGCGGCGGTGGCGAAGGCGCAGGCGATCTCGAAGATCATCGCGCCCGCGTTGTAGAGGATCCGGTCGTGTACCCGGCGCACGAGCAGGGTGCCGACGCCCGCCATCAGGTGCGCGGCGAGCACGACCTCGAACGGGGCTACGAACAGGCCGATGACCAGCGGGATCTCACTGAAGGAGATCGACCAGGACACCCCGCCGCGCACATCGACGTTGATCGCGAGCTGTTCGGCGACCAGGAAGCCGAGTGCGAGCAGCAGCCCGACCCAGATCAGCTGCGGGCGCGGGTTGGACGGCAGCCACCACGACACGAGGCCTGCCGAGACCACACCGGAGACGAGCACGAGCAGCGAGAAGACAAGGAAGCGCCGATTGGGCGCGGGGTCCTCGACGAGCCAGGACGGATTCTCGGTGGTCTCGGGGGTCGCCGTTGGCGACGCCGCCGACTCGGGCGCGCCTGGGTGGTCCGGCATGCAACCTCCTCGCCACGGCCACGAAGTGGGCCAGATTTGGTGTCTCCCGCCCATGGCGAGTCCCCCGACGGCCCGCTGACTGTACCCCGATCAGGCGAAAGTGGCACGTGTGCTAGTTACCCGCCGACATCGTGAGATGCGCACAAAAGACATCGTCAACGATGCACCATAGGACGTCCTACGTGCACCCACGCGGCAGAACATGATCACTTTTCGCGATCATGTGACGTCGGCACCATCACTCGTCTGGATGAACCGTCAACCATACGGCCGTGCGCTTTGATGGCCGGGTGGACTCGTCTGTGATCGCCGCCGCGCACGCGGCCCGCCTCGTCGCCATCGACCCGCTGCTCCCCCCGCCGCCACCATTGGCCGAGGTCGGCCTTCGGCTGACGGCCGCGAAGGGTGAGGCGATCGCCTGGTACCAGGAGACCGCGCCGGGCATGGCCGCGCGCACCTGGGAGCCCGCGCGCAGGCACAACCTGGAGATCCGGCTCGCGGGCGACGAGCAGGCCGCCACCCTCGGCGACCTGCTCGACCAGTGGGCAGGCCGAATCAGCGGCGCGGTAACCCCCGGCGACCTAGACGCGGCCGCGGTGGTCGAACTGCCCAGCCGGGACACCGAGGCGGTATCCGCCCTGGTCCACCGCGGTTTCGTGCCGTGCAGCGTGATCGCGGCACGCAAGGCGGGCCGGTTCGGGCAGGCGGGCGACCCCGACCTGTTGGTGCGGCCAGCCGAGCCCGCCGACCTCGACGTCGCGACCGAGCTGAACATGGCGGTCGTGCGCTACGACGCGCCGTTCGGCAAGGTCACGCCGCGCGAGGACACCGAGGAAGCCCTGCGCAACCAGCTCACGTTCCTACTGGGGCAGGCCGCACCGTCGGTCTGGCTCGCCGAGCGGGCGGGCCGGGTGGTCGGGCTCGTGCACATCCAGCTGCCGCCGACCGCGAACTGGGCCAAGCGCTACGTCGCGGCGCCGTCGACGGCCTACCTGGCCTGTCTCGGCGTGGCGGAGGACGAGCGGGGCACCGGCGTCGGCGCCACGCTGGCCGCCCACGCGCACGCGGTGATCGACGCCGCGGGTCTCCCGGTGACCCTGCTGCACCACGCGCTGCCCAACCCCAGGTCGACGCCGTTCTGGTACTCGCTCGGCTACCGTCCACTATGGACGATGTGGCTCCGCCGACCCGTCGTCAGATAGGAAGCGGGCGATGTCGGCGATCTCCCGCTCGACAGCGTCATCGATGCCTTTCGGGAGGGCGCCGAACGGCTCGACCTCGATCCGTCCCCGGTTCCGACGCCACGTCGCCACGGCGCGGCCGTCGACCAGCACGGCGGGCATGACGAACCCGCCGCCCGCCTGGATCCGCTTGGCGTAGGCGGTGGGCACCGCCGGGGTCCGGTCGCGGTAGCCGAGCAGGTAGGCGTCGAAGTGGCCGACGAACCGGACGGTCCGGCCAGGGTCGTCGTGCTTGGGTGAGGTGCCGGTGAACGCCGCGCGGGCCTTGCCCAGCGGCAGGCCGGACCACGCCGCGAAGTCCTCGGCGGTGGCCGGGGCGTGGCCCGCGACGTAGCGGTCGGCCAGCCGCGCAAGCGCTTTTGCCTCGTCCAGCGGCGGCGATTCCGCAAGTCGGACGTAGGTGGGTTCGTCGTCGGACCGGTCTGGACCGCGCCGGATGACGCCGGTCAGCGCCGCGTAGCCGATGAGGTGCGCGGGCGCCTGGGTCCTCGGATCGATCTCGATGCCGTCGGCGGCCAGCGCCACGACCAGTTCGGCCCGCGACCGCGGCCGCGCCACCGCCTCGGCGATCACCTCGGTGCCGCGCACGCAGATCTCGTCGGTCAGGCCGAGCTGGGAGCGGCGGCCGCGCAGGCCATGGGCGAACCGCGGGCCGAGCAGGGCCACGATCCAACCCGCGTCCTCGGCGGCGAGCATGTGCAGCGTGCCGCGCATCGCCCACGTGCGGACCACGGTCCCGGCCGCGACGGCGGCGTCGACGTCGACCCGCGTGAGACCATCGGTGCGCGCCCGCACGGCGAGCCGGTTGGCCCGCACATCCTGGGCCTGCAGACCCACCACGCGCCGCACGGAGTCGGCGACGGACACCGGTCGCGGCCCCGCGAGACCTTGCGACACAGTGCGCGCTACCAGCGAATCCATGCCCTGACGGTAGCGGCGCGCCGATCCATCAGGAAAAGTTCGGCGACCGTGGCAACCTTTTCCGCCCGCCGGGCGGTCTAGGGGGTGATCGGGATCGTAATCGGCGAATGGCTGGGGGTGACGGCATGGGCGACGAACTCGACTTCGACGGGTTCGTACGGGAGCGCTATGACCAGCTCCTTCGCTATGCCGTGATGCTCACCGGCCGCAGGTGGGACGCCGAGGAGATCCTGCAGGAGGCGCTGGTGCGCTGCCTGCGCCGGTGGCGCAAGGTGCCCGCGGACAACGCGGTCGCCTACGCGCGCAAAGCGGTCTACCACGAGTTCCTGCGCTCAGCGAAGCGCAAGACCGTGGTGACTCTCGATGAGATCGCCGACCAACTCGACCTCGAGGACTTCTCCGGTGCCGTGGTAGCCCGCGAACACGTCCTGGCCGTCCTGCAGACCCTGCCGCCGCGCCAGCGCGCCGCCGTGGTCGCACGGATCGTGCTCGACCTGACCGAGGCCCAGGCCGCGGTCGAACTTGGGTGCTCAGTCGGCACCGTGAAATCGCTGACCAGCCGAGGTCTGGCCAAGGTCAGGCAGACGTGGAAGGCGGGAGAGGCCGCTGACGCGGTCGCGACGCCGGGAAGGAGGGGGGCATGATCGCGGACGAGCAGGACCGCACCGTGACCCGGCTCCGCCACGAACTGGGGGCCGTCGGGGTGCGCTCGCACGCCGACCAGGTCGACCGGGTGCTGCGGCGGGTGCACACCCGCAGGCGCGAACAGCGTCAGCATCGGATTCAGATGGCGACGGCGCTCGCCGTGGTCCTGATCGCGGTCGCGGGGGCGTTCGTAGTGGGGTGGCGGCAGTCGGAGCAGGACCAGATCACCGCGACCGAGCACGTCGTGGACTGGGGACTGCGCGGTGACCTCGCGGGCAACGCCGAGGTGGTCCGGCACGCCGAGACCGTCTGGCGGTCAGGGCCGACACCGCCTACCGGCCGGGTGTACCCGGTCTACGCGGGCAGGCACATCGAGCGGTCCGCGAGTCTGGTGGTGGTCGCGCTGGTCACCCCGGTCGACCGAATGCACAGCCGGGTCGCGTTCGTCACCAGTCCGATCAGCGACAACCAGACCCCGGACGTCAAGTCGCTGTCGGTCCGGGCGACAACCGTGATCGGCGCGGGACAGCGGGCGATCGGCTTCCTTAATGCCCGAACCAACCCTCGCGATGCCCGACTTCGCGGGGGCGGCGGACTGGGCTTCATCCTGGCCGAACCCGGGGTCACCGACGTGACGTACCGGTCGTCGCTGGTGGACGCTCAGCTGGTCGAGACACCAGTGCGCTTGCCGGACGGCGCGGGCGGGTTCGTCACCCAGCAGGGCGTCGCGGCGTGGAACTCGATCATCGAGATTCCCGGCGGACCGACGCCGGCCACGGCGAACTTCGCCGCGGGGATCTCCGAGGCGAGCGTGGTCCCGGTGACGCTGGCCGCGACGGGGACGGAGATCAAGGTGACGGGCGACGTCCGCGACGGCGATCTGATCGTCACCGCAAATGGGGTGGTCGGCCTGGTCGGTGTCGTCACGGGCTCAGACGGGACGCTGGAGACCAGACTGAGTGAGCTGCGCCGGTTCGGCGAGGTGGAGACCGCGATCACCAAGCACCCGGTACGGCTGTCCGAACGGGACGGCGGCACTTACTTCGAGGCGGAGCGAGGCGAGATCCGCGCGGGCAACCGGATCGTCCTGGTGGTCGGGGACGTGACGATCAACATCGGGAAGGTCGCCGAGGACGGCGCGCGGGTGGAGCGGCTGGTCGACCCGACGACTACCACGGTGGCGATGCGGGTGCGTCCGTCATGAGCGCGATCACGACACCGGTGGAGGCGGGGCGGGCGCCCGGCCCCCACCGGGACGCGCTAGTACGGCGCCGCCCAGCCGTCGCCCCAGACCGTCGCGGGGCCCCAGTCCTTGCTCAGGCGGAAGTAGTGCTCGTGGTACGGGTGGAGCCCGTACCAGCAGTATCCGTAGTAGTACCCGTCCAGGTAGTAGCGGACAGTCGGACCGACCTTCACGTCAGGGAACGGGGTCCAGTCGTAGATGTCGACCTTGAGCTGCTTCATCCAGTAGTTCGGGTCGGTGCTGCCCGTGGCCCGGAGGTTCACACACACCGAACCGCTCGACGACGGCATGAAGTTGGACGAGTACATGCTGGTCGACAAGTTGTAGGTGAAGGTGAACGGCAGGTAGGTCGCGGTCACGGCCGTCGCACCGAACGTGGTGGCGGGACGATCGGAGCCGACGCCGGGCCGCAGCTCAAGTCGCGGGGCGGACGGGTCCGGCTGCTGCGTCGTTCTGGCGGCGACGACATCGCGCTGATTCGGCTCGGCCTTAACGTCGGCAATCGCGTTCGGCGCAGACAGCGAAATCGTCAACAAGGAGACCGCTGCGATCAGATATCGCCGCATTCTTACTTTTTTCATCGTTATTCCCACTATGTCCCTCCCGGAGTCAGGAATGGAAAGTTAGTCACTGACCACACCGGTCCACGTCCGTCTTTCGGGTGACAGTAGGTCACCGCCCGCCGATGACCAGAAAAGTGCGACAAATGGCAGCAGTCGACCGCTCCGAAGAGAGCAACGAGATCGCGCATCCGGCATATTCGGTGAACATCCGGAGCATGGTCCCGCCCCCGCTCGGCAGGGTAGCGGGTGACGGGACCGCTGGTGGGCGCATCCTCGTGGGGGACTCCCGACCCCGCGCGCACCGCACGCCATCTTGCCGCGCCGCAGGGCGGTCGACGCAATTCCTCGAATTTCCACGTCAAGATCGAAACACGGATTTCCGCCGGGCCTGACCCGGCGGACCTATCCCCCCGCGCGCTGCCCTCGCGCGCGACGGGGGGACTCGGGTCCGGCCGCATTTGCAGGGATGCGGCCGGGCCCGCCTTAATTCAGTGCCATTACTTTGCATTAACCACGTTCGGGCGACAGCGCGCCCCACCATCGAGCGATTCTCGGACGACCTGCAAGAGTGCTCTTGCACAACCCGCGCCCGACATGTGACGCTGGTCGCATGCCCCGCTGCCCGCACTGCGACGACGAGGGCGAACTGCGGTGGCTGCAGCCGGTGCCCACCGACGCGGGCGTGGTCCTGCGGGCGATGACGCACCCCTGCCCGGCGGGCTGCGGCCCCGACTGGCACCACCCGGCGGCGGAGAGCCACCTCGTGATCGACGCGGAGGCCACAGCGGACGGAACCGACCTCATGTCGATCATCCGCCGCACGGTCGAGTAGCGCGTCAGTCCGGATAGGGACCTTCCCGCGGCAACAGGTCCCGCGCGGCGTCCAGATCGCCCGCGCGCACGGACGCCCCGACCTTGTGGGCGAGCGACGTGACGTCGCGGAGATCGACTATCCACTCGTCGACGTACCGCGCGACCGCCTCGCCGGAGAGTCCGACCTGGATGGCCCGTCGCGCAAGGGGTTGAAGGCGCAGATCCCGGTCCGGATCCCACTGCACCCGCACCGGACTCGTCCGCAGCCGCCGCTTCCACTCGTCGTGATCCATGCGCCCGGGGGAACTCGGGCACGAATGATCCAGCGCCCACTGGAACCCACCGCGGGCGATCCGGATCGCGAGGACCCGCTCCTGATCAGGCTTCGCGGCCCAGCCGCACCGGTACATCATCCACAGGAACGACGGCTTGATCCACGTCATCCGCTCCCGCTTGAACGGCGCGACAAACGTCCCCGCGGTGAGCGCCGCGTCCGCGATGGCGTGCGGGTAGGCCTGATAGACGGTGATCGTGTCCGCGTCGAACGTCGCGCGCACTTCGTACTTCTCCACGCGGGCAGTGTCCGGTCGCGCGATCCGGCCAGGCAATCGGATTTCCCTGAACAAGCGGAACGGCCCCGGGGCGAATGTTCGCACCCAGAGCCGCATCCATCGATCATCTTGAGGTCTTCACAGACGATCTTGTGTTCAGTTGTCACCGCAGGTGAAGCAAGGATTGTGGCGGGTAGAGGATTCGAACCTCTGTAGCTTTCGCGACGGATTTACAGTCCGCTCCCATTGGCCGCTCGGGCAACCCGCCGGGTCGTCCAGCTCGGCTGGACGGGTGGAACCATACCCAACGCCCGCCAGTGGGTTCCAATCGGTACCCCCACCTTGGTACGGCGGTAGCATCCTGGCCGACCAGAACCCTCGAAGTGGAGGTGCGAGACACGTGGCGGACCCGTCTTTCGACGTGGTGAGCAAGGTCGACCGGCAGGAGGTGGACAACGCGCTCAATCAGGCGGCGAAGGAGTTGTCCACGCGGTTCGACTTCCGCAACACCGGGGCGCAGGTGAGCTGGAGCGGCGAGGAGGCGATCAGCTTCCAGGCCGACACCGAGGAGCGCTGTGCGGCGGCGATCGAGGTGTTCAAAGAGAAGCTGATCAAGCGGAACATCTCGCAGAAGGCCTTCGACGTCGACGAACCCGCGCTGTCCGGGAAGGTCTACAAGGTCACCGGCACCCTCGTGCAGGGGATCTCGACGGAGAAGGCCAAGGAGATCGCCAAGAAGATCCGTGACGAGGGGCCCAAGGGCGTCCAGGCACAGATCCAGGGCGACCAGCTCCGCGTCACCGGCAAGAAGAAGGACCACCTGCAGGACGTCATCGTCCTGCTCAAGGGCGCCGACTTCGGCATCGCCCTGCAGTTCACCAACTACCGGTAGGCCGAGGGCGGGTGTGGGTCGACTTGCTCACACCCGCCGCGTCGACCGCAACGATCGTGGCCCGGGGCCGATGGAACACACGAACGACAGGAGCCACGATGAAGGGCATCGTCCTCGCCGGAGGAAGCGGGACCCGGCTGCACCCGATCACCCAGGCGGTGTCGAAGCAGCTGCTCCCGGTGTACGACAAGCCGATGGTCTACTACCCGTTATCGGTGCTGATGCTGGCCGGTATCCGGGACATCCTGATCATCTCGACGCCGGTCGACCTGCCGAACTTCGAGCGCCTGCTCGGCGACGGCAGCCAGTTCGGCGTCAAGTTCAGCTACGCCGAACAGGCTGAGCCCAACGGGCTGGCCGAGGCGTTCATCATCGGCGAGGAGTTCATCGGCGACGACCCGGTCGCGTTGATCCTCGGCGACAACATCTTCTTCGGACAGAGCTTCTCCCAGCAGCTGCACGCCAGCGTCGCCGACCTCGACGGGGCCGTGCTGTTCGGCTACCGCGTGAAAGACCCCGAGCGCTACGGGGTCGGCGAGGTCGACGCGGACGGCAGGCTGGTGTCGATCGAGGAGAAGCCCGCGCGGCCGAAGTCCAACCGGGCCATCACCGGGCTGTACTTCTACGACAACTCGGTGGTCAAGATCGCCAAGGGCCTTCGCCCGTCGCCGCGCGGCGAGCTGGAGATCACCGACGTCAACCTGGAGTACCTGCGCCAGGGGCGGGCGAAGCTGGTCGACCTTGGTCGTGGGTTCGCATGGCTGGACACGGGCACGCACGACTCGCTGCTGGAGGCGGGGCAGTTCGTGCAGGTGCTGGAGCACCGCACCGGGGTGCGGCTGGCGTGCCTTGAGGAGATCGCGCTCGAACGCGGGTTCATCACCGCGGACCAGGCGTACGCGCTGGGCGAGAAGCTCGCGAAGTCCGGGTATGGCGAGTACGTGATGGCTGTGGCCAAGTCCGCGGGTGCCAAGGGCTGAGCGCTCTTGGGTCGCACCCTTCGGCAGACACTTTCGCGCGGCGAATTGTTCAACAATCCTTTTGTTGAACAATCTCGCGCTCAGCCCGCCATCCGCTCCAACCGGGCGATCCGCTCAGCCATCGGCGGGTGGGTGGCGAACCGGGCGGCCAGGCCCGCGCGAGGGCGGAACGGGTTGGCGATCATCAGGTGCGACTGCGCGACCAGCGCGGGCTCCGCCGACAACGGCGCCGCGCGGGTGCCCTCGTCCAGCTTCCGCAGCGCCAAGGCCAAGCCCATCGGGTCGCCGGTCAACCGGGCGCCGGACTCGTCGGCCTGGTACTCGCGGGACCGGCTGACCGCCATCCGCACGATCCCCGCCGCGACCGGGCCCAGCATGGCCACCACGAGCAGCGCGATCGGGTTGTCGTCGTCATCGTCACCGAAGACGCCGGTGATCATGGCGATGCCCGCGATCATGCTGACCACGCCCGCCAGCGCGCCCGCGACGCACGAGATCAAGATGTCGCGGTTGTACACATGGGCCAGTTCGTGCCCCAAGACACCGCGCAGCTCGCGTTCGTCCAGCAGATCCAGCAATCCCGAAGTTACGCAGATCGCGGCGTTGCGGGGATTGCGCCCCGTCGCGAACGCGTTGGGCGCGCGCGTGACGCTTACGTACAGCCGCGGCATCGGCTGCCGCGCCGACGTCGCCAGCTCGCCCACGATCCGGTACAGCGCCGGGTGCGAGACCTGCGAAACCGGCCGCGCGTGCATGGCCCGCAGCGCGATCTTGTCCGAGTTGACGTAGGCGTACGCGCTCATCAGCACCGCGACGAGACAGCCGACGATCAGGACCGTGCGCCCGAAGAACGAGCTGACCAGCACGATCAGCGCACTCATGCCGCCCAGCAGCAATGCGGTCTTGAGCCCGTTGCCATGCCGGTGCACGTGTCGCCTCCCCGTGTGAAGTCTGTGTTCAGCCCCGGAGAACCAACGCGCGCGGACGCTGAGAAGTTCCTCAGTTGCCGCTCTCGCCGAGCCGCCAGTACGTGGTGGGCCGCACGCGGCCACGGGGGTACCCGCGCTCGTCGAGCAGGTGCGCGCGCACGGCGAGCATCGCCGCCCGTTCCCCCGCCATCCACACCTCGGGCAGCCCCTCCGGCAGCTCAGCCCCCCTGATCGCGTCGACCAGGACGGTGCTCTCGCCGGGCGGCACACCGTCACGGTGCAGCCAGGTCACCCCCGGCAGCGGCTGCTCCTCGGCGGCGTCGGCGACCTCGATGAAGGTCAGCACCGGCTTGTCGGCCGGGAGCACGTCGAGGATCCGGCTGATCGCGGGCACAGCGGTCTCGTCGCCCGCGAGCAGGTACCAGTCGGCCGCGGGATCGGGCTGATAGGCGGGCGATGGCCCGACGAAGATCAGTTCGTCGCCGACCGCGGCCCGCTCGGCCCACGCCGACGCGGGCCCGGAGTCACCGTGCATGACGAAGTCGAAGTCGACCTCGTTCGTCGCCGGGTCGTGTCGGCGGATCGTGTATGTCCTGGTCAGCGGCCGGACCTGGGACCACAGCGCCCGCGCTGACTCCAGCGTCAGCGGGTCGGGCAGCACGACGTCGGCGGGGTAGAAGTAGAGCATCACGTTGGTGTCGGTGCTCGACCCGGCGAGGTCGGCCAGCGAGTCGTCCTGGACCGTGACCCGCGCCATGTGCGGGGCGATCCGCTCGACCCGGACGACGGGGACGCGCCACAGGCGGGTCTCCGGCTTGCGGGAGCGCCTGCGGATCGGGGTATCGGAGTTGGCGTTCATCGCCGTCCATCCTCACGCCCCCACCCAAACCCGGCTTACCGAGGGTCCGGAACACTGATTCGAGAGAGGGGGTGTCGTATGACCGAGGTGGATGACGACGGTGTCCCACTAACGGGTTCCGGACGGACGCTGGCGCGCAAGTCATGGCGGGCGCGGGCCCTCGCGGTGTCTGGTGTTCCCGCCGGAGCCCTTGTCGGCTGGGGACTCAAGGGCGGCGACCACGTTCTCTGGTTGGCGGGGATCTTCCTCGTACTCGGCCAGGGCGTCGCGTGGCTGTTCTACCGACACGACCTGCGTCGTTTCGGGCCGTGAAACGGGAACCGCCCGGGCGGATGATCCGCCCGGGCAGCCCTACTGACCCCCGTCAGCTGGTCTTCAGCTCCCAGTGGATGTTCGCCTTGTAGATACCGTCGACGCTCGTGTCGCCGGTGTCCTGGCGGAACGTCGACGTGTGGCTGCCCGTGCGCATGTTGTCCCAGCCAGAGGTCACGCCGTTGTCGTACTTGTAGGCCCACCTCGACGGCAGCTTCACCGACACGGTGACCGGCTTGAACAGGTCGTCGTAGAACAGCGAGATGATCCAGCCGACGAAGGTCGTCACCAGCCAGGCCACGATCTGGCCGAGCGCCTCGGCGAGGGCCGGGCCGATGAACGGGCTGGTCAGACCGGCGATGGCCTGGGCGATGGCCTGCTGGACCTTGTCCTTCACCTTGGCCCACGCCAGGTCGAGGGTCGCGGCGAAGCCGCCGTTGTCGATCTCGGCCATGATCATGGTCATCACGTACTTGCGCGGGAAGGCGCCCGGCTCGATCGGGAAGTGCACGTAGGACTTGCCCGGCGAGGTGTAGGTGTACACGTCGCCGTTGTCGAAGCCGCCGGACTCGGGGACGTCGAACTGGGAGACCTTCTTGGTGGTGCCGTCGTTGTCGACGCTGACCCCGCCCATGGCGATCTCGTCGGAGCCCAGCGCGTTCCAGTCGGTCTCCTCGACGCACTTGACCTTCTCCAGCCGCAGCCGCAGGTCGGTCACCTGGGGCAGCAGCACGGCCTGCGGGATGCCGTTGATCTTCAGGTACTGCTGGTGCGCGGCCTCGTCGGCGCGGGCCTCACGCTCGATGCGGTCGGCGATCGACTGGATGTCCACGCGCAGGCCGGCCTGGTCGACGCCGACCTTGTCGAACGCGCCGTCGAAGCCGAGCTTGGCGAACTCGTCCGGGGGCAGTGCCGCCGACTTGCCGAACTCGCGGGCGATGGCGTCCTTCGAGGCCAGCAGCTCCGTGGAGGCCTTCTTGGCCTTCTCTCTGACGTCGGACGGCGCGGCGGCGAACGCGGCGGCGAGGTCGGCCTCGACGCTGCCCTCGCGGTAGGCGGCCGGGTCCTGGTTGGCCGCGACGACGGCGAGCGCGTACTTGAACGTGTTGGTGGCGTCGGCCGCGATGCCCGCCAGCGCCGGGGTCTCCCGCATGCTGTCCGGCGGCGGCGGGGCCGGGTACTCGATGAAGTCGCCGCGGGCGTCAGCGGCGGCGGGGTGGACGAGCGTGGCGGTCATGCAGGCGGCGGCCAGTGCGGCCACGGCGACCACGCCGCGTCGGCACCGGGTGGTGATGGTCGACATCGGACTCTCCCTCTGCTGGTTCGGTCGGGCCTCTCGGCTCTCTTCCCAAAGCAGACCGCCACCCGGCTGCGCCAGGGTTGCCGTTCGGTTGTGGACCATGACAACCGCCGGTGCCCTAAGCTCACCGTGACCACACGGCCGGGAGAGTTGATGACCCAGCAAGGCGGACCCGACCTGCGCGTCCTCGGACCGATCGAGGTCATCGGCCCGGCCGGTCCAGCGGCACTCGTCGGCGGCAGGCAGCGCGCGGTACTGGCCGCGTTGGCCCTGCACCCGGGCACGATGCTGCCGTTCACGCGGTTGGTCGACGCGCTGTGGGGCGAGGAGCCGCCGCGCACCGCCGTCAAGACGCTGCACAGCCACGTCGCGCGGATCCGGCAGGCGCTCGCGGCGGCTGGGCTGCCACCGATGGTGATCACCCGCGAGCCCGGCTACGTGCTCACCGCGCCGCGCTCGTCGATCGACGCGCACCTGTTCACCGAGCTGGTGGACCGCGCGACGGCCGCCCGTCAGCGTGGCTCGTTGGACAGCGCGGCGACCGACCTGCGGGCCGCGGTCGCGCTCTGGCGCGGCGACGCCCTGGCCGACGCCCCGGTCGAGGGCTGGGCGGCGGGCGAGATCGACCGGCTGCACGAGCTCCGGCTGTCCACTTTGGAAGAGCTGTACGACGTCGAGGTCCGGGTCGGCAGGCACCAGGAGGTGCTGACCGCGGTGTCGCGGCTGCAGGCCGAGCACCCGACGCGCGAGCGGCTGACCGGCGTCCACATGCTCGCGCTGTACCGGGCGGGCAGGCAGGCCGAGGCGCTGGCGGCCTTCCAGAAGCTGCGCCACACCCTCGCCGACCAGCTCGGCGTCGACCCTGGTCCGGAGCTCGACGCCCTGCACACCGCGATCCTGCGCCGCGAGTCCATTGTGGACGCGCCCGCGCCGATCGCCGTTGTCGCGACGCCTGTCGTCGTCCCAGCGCAGCTGCCCGCGCGCGTCGGCCATTTCACCGGCCGAGACGACGAGGTCCGGGCTCTCGACACGCTGCTGGAGTCCGACGACGACCTGCCGATCGCGGTGGTCTGCGGCCCGGCGGGCATGGGCAAGACGTCGCTGGCCGTGCAGTGGGCCCACCAGGCGACGCGGCATTTCCCGGACGGGCAGCTGTTCCTCGACCTGCGTGGCCACGACCCCAAGTCCGCGATGACCGGCGACGCCGCGCTCACCCACCTGCTGCACAGCCTCGACGTCCCCGATGACCGGATGCCGACGTCACCGGAGGAGAAGGCCGCGCTCTACCGGACCCTGGTGAGCGGCAAGCGGTTCCTCATCGTCGTCGACAACGCGGGCCGCGCGGAGGATGTCCTGCCGCTGGTTCCCAGCGGGCGCAACCTGTTGCTGGTCACCAGCCGCACCAGCCTCGCGGCGCTGTCGACCCGGCACGACCTGCGCGTGATCGCGGTCGACGCGTTGGCCCACGCCGCCGCGGTGGCGCTGCTGAGCAGCGTCCTCGGCGTGGACCGGGTGTCCCGCGAGTCCGGTCCCGCGGCGCGGCTGGCCCGGCTGTGCGGCGGAATGCCGCTGGCGCTGCGGATCGCGGCGGCCCGGCTGGTCGGGCACCCGAAGCGGCCGATCGCGGACTTCGCCGCCGAACTCGGCACGACCGGCAGGCTCGACAGCCTCGCCGTCGAAGGCGACACCCGGACCGTCCGCGCGGTGCTGGCCAGCGCGTATCACCCGCTCGGCGAGCAGCCCGCGCGCCTGTTCCGGCGGGTCGGTCTGCACCCGGGTCCGACGTTCAGCACCCACTTGGGCGCGGCGGTGTGCGGGGTCGACGGATCGGTCGGCGGACACGCGCTGGACGAGCTGTCGGTGGCCCACCTGATCACGGCCGTGGCCGCCGATCGGTACCGCTTCCATGACCTGACCAGGGTTTTCGCCCGCCAGTGCGCCGCGCCCGACGAGCCAGCCGACGTCGGCGAGCGGCTCCTCGACTGGTATCTGCTGATCGCCCACCGGGCCAACCAGCTGATCAACCCGGCCCGCGACGTCGTGACGCCGACGATCCGCTTCCCCGACGCCGTGGTGCCTTTCGGCGACGACCAGCACGCCGCGCTGTCGTTCCTCGACGCCGAACGCGACAACTTCCTGCCGGTCGTGCAGCACGCGCGCGAGACCGGCAGGCAGGCGCAGGCGTGGGAGCTGACCTACCTGCTGACCAGCTTCTACGAGGCGTCCGGCCACTGGCACGAACGCATCGAACTGTGCCGCCAGGGCGCCGCCGCGGCCGCCGATCTCGGTGACCCCCTCGCCGAAAGCGAGATGCTGCGCGCCCTGGGCGTCGCGTTCTTCATGACCCGCAGGCTCCAGGACGCCCTCGACACCAACACCCGCGCGCTGACAGTGGTGAGGCGCGCGGGCGACCTGTCCGGCGAAGGCCACATCTACAACAACATCGCCAACGCCTACGCCGAACTCCGCCGCTTCGACGACGCCGTCGCGGCGCATCTCTCGGCGGTCGACCGCTGCGCCGCCGCAGGCAACGCACTGGGCCTGGCCCTGTCGCGCCGCAACCTCGGCCACACGTATATCAGGATGGGGAAAGCCGACCAGAGCGTCGAACCGCTGACCCTGGCCCTGAACGCGTTCCGCGACCTCGGCATAGCCCGCCTCGAAGCCAACACCCTCGACACCCTCGGCGAGGCATACCTGCAGCGGGCGGACTTCGGCCTAGCACTCCAGCACTTCGACTCGGCGGTCTCGATCAGCCGCGAGATCGGCGACCGCTGGCTGGAATGGGAAACCCTGCTCGACGCGGGCCTCGTCCACCTGGCCCGCGCCGACTACCCGGCCGCCCTGTCCCACTTCGAGTCCGCGTTGGCGATCACCCGCGACGTCAGCGACCGCCACGGCGAGGCGTCGGTGCTGAATCATCTTGGCCGGACCCAGCTGCTGGCCGGGGACCTCCGGTCGGCCCGGGTGTCGTTGGAGGCGGCGGTGTCCGTGCGATCGCGGGTGCCCGATCACTACGAAGAGGCGCACCTGCACCGGGACCTCGCGCTGCTCGCCGCCCAGTCCGGCGACCCGGCCGCCGCGTCCACCCATCGGGCCAGAGCCATCCAGCTCTACCACCAGGCGAACGCGACGGCCGAGGCCGCGGCACTTACTTGATAGTCACAATCGACTTGATGTTGCCCAGCGTCCCGGCCGACGGCTCGCTGATGACGATCCCGAACTCCTCGACGTCCTCACCGGGCTCGTTGGGCATGAGCTCGATGGTGATGGTCGCGGCGTTCTTCCCAGCGGGGATGGTGACGGTCGCGTTGTCGACGGCGAGGTAGTCGTAGCCGCCCTTGGCGGTGATGTCGAAGGTCGAGTACTTGACCGTGACGGGGTGGTTGGCGACCTTGCTGATGCTCACGGAGACCTTGCAGGAATCCGGGATCCAACAGACCTTTCCGCCCTGGATCTCGGTGACCGGCGGACCCCAGACCTGCCCGTCGTCGTCGAGGACGATCGCGGTCCCGATCCCGGCGCCCCGCTGGATGACTACGCCGGTCGTGGGGTTGGAGAGGACGAGGTAGAACGTCTCGTCGGGCTCCGCCTCGGTGTCCCGGTTGACGTAGACGGTGATGAGGTTCTGGGTGCCGAGCTGGAGTTCGCCCTGGGCGGCCACGTAGTCGGCGGTGTTGGCGGTGCCGTCCTTGGTGGCCCACTTGACGGAGCCGGACGGGGTGCAGCCGGTGGACGGGGTGGCGGTGACGGTGAACGTCACCAGCGTGTGTTGACTGTCCGACCCCTCGTGGGCGACCGTCGAGTTGACCGCCACCGCGGTCGTGCAACCGGTCGCGTGAGCCGCCGGAGCGACGGGAAGCAGCGTCGCCGCGATGACCGCGAGTAGCCCCTTAACCAGCGTTTTCATGGGTCCCCCTCCAGGGATGTCAGCCGAGCCTGCGTCATTGATAGAGACCGCTGGTTGTGGCTCGGTTGTGACGGGTGGAGGAGAGATCTATGGCCCGGATGCCGACCCCCAGTACGGCACCCGGGCTTACCGAGCATGACTATACATAGGATGACTAGACGATCTTGGACAGCCGTGGACGCGAAAGAAACACCCCACTACGGGGCCTCGCATCGAGCACCTGGACCCGCGATGGACGTACTGGTGTCGGTCCGGGTCTCTACGCTCCAATCTTTGTGTCCATCGAGAGCTACGTAGCGACGCTCAATGGGGCCTTGGAGACGATCACTTCCGCACTCGACGTGCTGCGAGGAGGGCTCGTCCAGACTGACGATGCGCGCACCCTGCTCGGAGACATGCTGCGTGGCACCACTGACCCGGACGCCGGACGCCTTGACGCCGAGTTCGGCAGCGCCCACAACGCCATGGCACATGCACACTCGACCGTCGCCGCGCTCGGCCCCAGGTTGCGCACCTACATCGCGGCCATTACCGATGGACAAGGCACCTCGACCTCAGTCGCACCGGCCCGAGCCCCGGATGTGCCGTCTCCGCAGAGAACCGCGACCGGAGCCACAGAGGTCAGCCAGGAGCGTGTCGCCGAGCTGCGCCGCGAGCTACCACCGGACATCGTTCCCCACGATCAACGCCCGCCCGGCACCCCTCAGCCCAAGACGCATGGGCGTTGGGTCGAGCCAGATGGAACCACCCACACGGCCGTAAGTGCCCGCGATCAGCAATACCGGGAAACCGTGGACTGGTTCGAGTCACGAGGAATGAGGATACCTACCCGCGCTTCCGATATTGAAATGAAGCTCGCGGTCCACATGCGGATGAATGGAATCCGCTCGGTAACGCTCGCCATCAACCACGTCCCATGCGAAGGCGAACTCAGTTGCGACACCTTGCTGCCGCAGATTCTCCCCAAGGGATACACTATGACGGTTCACGGCGCAGGCGGGTTTCACAAGACGTATAAAGGGGAGAGCGTAGCATGAACGCAATCAAAGCGTTCCACCGGCAAGAGCACGGCAACGCCGGAGTTCTGCTCGCCACGCTCACCGACGTTCAGAGCTTCCTGGACGAACTCCGCGCGGAGTCGATCAAATATGACGCGCCTCTACTGGCTCAGTTGTACGTTTTCGACAACGCCGACACCCCGGAATTGAGCCTCGGAGTCCACAACGACCGCGGGGTCCTTCGTTTCACGAGCGCCGCATCACCCGGCCCCTGGTACAGCCTAGGCGACGAGTCGCTTGGTGACGACGAGATCGACTACTCATACATGGACAACGCGACACCGTTCCAGATGGACAACCACGTTCCATACGAAGATATTCGTCGTGCGGCCGAGCACTTCTTCGAGTCGCGTGGCGCTCGTCCAACAGCCATTCAATGGCGCAAATACGCCTAGGCGCCGGACCCAGGCCAGCGAGACGGCGCTGACCTGGGTAACGGAACTGCGAACGGATTAACCCCGAAGTTCCATCGTGCAGGTCTGTTCGGGTGCGGCTGAACCCCGTTGACCTGGCGTTTCGCGTGCCTGACGATCGCTGTTGCCGATCTGTTCCGCGACTGTTCCGCGCTGACCTCACCTGCAAGGGGTGGGCCTCGGTGTCTTCCCCGTCGACTGGTGCCGTCTCGACCCGAATGCTCACCAGGCTGCAACCATGCTGTTCGGTTGTGGCCTGGTGAGCATTCGGGTAGGTACCTGCCGGTCGTCGGGGAAGGCTCCGCGGTTCCATCCCGAACCGGCGGCCGAGCTGCTCGGGTGACTTCCCTGAAGGCTGCCTGCCCGGCGAGGGCATCTTGCCGTCATCCACGCGGCGTAACGGCCCGTTGGCTGTGTGCGATCACAGGCTTATGGGATCGTTGGGAATAGGCGCCGCCTGTGGTGGCTCGCGGGACTCGCGCCGCACGGTGGCTGCGCCGCGCGGCCGTCCGGCCATGAGCGGAGCGGCAGGCCGGACCGTGACGCGATGGACGCGGAAACGGTGCCAGCGCGACAGGCCCACCGAGCGCGCCGCCATGGGCGGCGCCTTGATCCCATAGAGGCAAGTTCAGCAATCTGTCGCATGGTCCCGCGATTCATCGGCACCACGTTCCACGAGGAGAAAGAATGGCGTCAACTCGACAGAAGAAGAAGACCGTAAGCTTCTATGAGGTTCGGGATGAGAACGGGACCCGACTGGGCGAAGCGCTCGACTGGGATTCGATACTCGACGATCTCGCGCGACAGTCGGCAAAAAGCTGTCGTCACAGGATATTTGGTACCGAGCACTGGGGTAGGGTCTACCACTGGAACGACCTTCCAAATTTCATCCTCGTACGTGCGCGAGATGAAGGCGTATCAGCGTTCGACATCGACAACGAACAGTTTATCGATCACGAGTCTGAGGCGGGCAGTCCGTACGTCGAGTTGTCGATCACGAAATTCTTGCCCGGAACCAACCGGTTCGGTTTTGTACTCGGATCGAACGCCTCTTCAAGGGCAGGAAGCATGGAAGCCTGGATAAACGAGCACAAGATGTTCAAGGAACGAATCTCAATCGTTCCACTCGTCAGTCAGCGGGTCCTCGAAAAGATTGACAAAGCGTCAGAGGCCAAACTGTTGAAGGTGCGCCTGGACCGCGATCACGTGGCGGCAGTTGGCCCGTCCAATGGGCTCTACAGCGTATTTCAGAACCTAAAGAACAAGCATGGCGGCGTGGACGCAGAACTAATCTTGCGAGTCAAAGGCAGGATCAACAACGACTATCGAGAAGAACGCCAAGGATTGCTCGAAACGGCCAAATCCGTCGCAAATACGCGGTTTTCGAAGGCTTTCGTCGAGTTGATCAACTACGACGCGAACGGCAAACCGCACGTAGACAAGGTCGACTTCATGAACGACCTGTTAGCAAGAAAGATGGACGTCAGTGTCACTGACGACGAAGGAAACCCGGTAAGAATCCCTTCCGCCATAACCGCCATCGAACGAGCGGCTGAGCGTCTTCGGGAGGAGTTTGACGCGTTGGACTGAAACTGTCGGTGCGGGCAGTTATGGTGTACCCACGTGCACAGCAGCCGACAGACAGGAGGTCAGGTGAAGACTCGTGGGCTGGAAGTGGTTGTGCGGTTGCGAACGTGGGTAGGCAATCAATGGAGTAACCATCCAAGTGTCGACCTTCCGGTTGCGGCTGTAGTGGTGGCGATACACGCCATCTTGGTGTATCGATACAACGTGTCGAATGTGCTCGGCCTGGCCGAATCGTCACAACGACTTGCAATCTATGCGGCGGGGGCTGGCACTACGTCATTGACCGCAGGATTCGCCGGGACAGCTATCGCGGTGTATGGGAGTTCCTCTGGAAAAGTAGTAGCCGACCTCAGGGCTCGCTACGGTCAAGTCGTACGACGAAACTGGCGCAGCATTTTAGGCTGGTTGCTGGCGAGCGCAATCCTGTGCATCCTGGCAATGACTGTCGACACGAAGAGCTCGGCGCGATCATCTGAATGGATATTCGAATTCGCGATTGTAATTTCTGCAACGAAGTTCGCAAGACTAATCTTCTTGTTCGGTCTTGTGATGGAGTCGGCTGATCACGATTCTCGGCCGACTGGGATTACGCCGACTTGGAACCCCAGGGATGCCGATACCTACCGCCATTCGTCGGGAGTTTCTTCCAAGCCGAAAGCCGCTAGAGGTGCTGGACGAGCTGGCAAAGCGTAAGCCCTAGTTTGCCGACCTAGAGGCTCCACCCGGACTACTTCTCGCTGTCATCAACACTTGGGTTTATGTCCATCCTGAGAGGAAGAAATGTGTTGGCCGTGTCGACGCATTTCGCCACAAGATCGGTTAACGCACTAGCGGACCAAACGTGGACCGCGACATATCCAGCTTCGCCCATGTATACCGCAACGGAACTACCGTTTACCTCTTGGCCAGCAATTTCCCCTCGATCGTCTAACCAACATTCAAATATACTTCCAACTTTGATGACAACCGGAATCGCGTGGATGCGATGCATCGAGGCACCTGGAGCCGTCGCGACCACGCTTAACGCGGATGCGGCGGCTTTCCGGACCGCATCATAGGCATCGTCACCGCCCTGGGAGGGCTTATCCTCGTTCTTCTTGCATACAATCCCGTATCCCGGCGTCCTCGTTTCCCATAACGGCACATCGACCCCGCCCGCCCTGGTTAGCATTTCGCATTCCATATCAGCGTCGCCCCGGGATGGCGTGAACTTTAGCCAGTCTCCCAATGAAAATGGCTCCATTTGGTCGTGTTTCTCCACGAAGACAACCCATGGGGCCGTGTTGGACTTGCACTCCACGATGAATTTGAAGGAGTGCCATCCAGTCAAGGTAGGGCCGTGACGTGTTGCGACGACATCAACCTCTCTGGGCTTGTTTGTTTCGGCATCGACAACGTATACCGCCTGCTCCGTCGCATCAACTCTCGCCCGAAACTCCTTCGCGACGCTCATCTCAAACGGATAGCCGGTTCTGAGTAGCCACTTGGCAATTTCCGCGAAGTCGGTCATCTATTCTCCTAAGAATAATAGGGACTACCCTCGCCTCTGAGTGCACGCTGAATCCGAAGTCGAGTGGATGGATGGATCTTCAAGGCCTCCAGCTCAGTGAGCGAGACCCAAAGAACCTCCGACGACTCGCTACTCGACCGCAGAAGACCACCTCTTGGGGCCGCTCTAAAACAGATCGAGAACTCCTGCCTAACTTCACCATCTCCGTACTCAATAACATGATTCGGGTTGCTGAAGATTCCGACGAGTCCCGAGACCGAGACATCCATCCCGGTTTCCTCTTTGACCTCTCGGACAAGCGCTTGGGTTAGCGTTTCGCCAAGCTCCAGTTGGCCGCCCGGTATCGAATACAGACCATTGTCAGTTCGGCGAATCATCAACAAACGCCCTCGTTCATCCTGCACGAATGCGCTTACCGCGACCGCGATACTATTCGCGTCGGGGGCGCCAGGGTCATCCAAATAGTCTCGGCGCGCCATGACACTCCTTGAAATTGGCCGACTTGGAGAGGTTCCATACACTCTCGAAACTTTCGGAGTATGTCTCGTATAGATCACCCGCCGAGAGTCTGCGCAGATGAAGACTTGGCGCGTGGGCACCTTGGAAACCGTAGACGTGGGTGTTGATGATCATTTCGTCGTCAAACCGGAATATGCTGTTGTAGAGGGTTGTGCGGTGGAAACGCATCTCGATCCCGTCTACCCCGACGAGTGGGCGATAAAACGCGAGGGCGTTGCGGATGCGCGCGGAGAGAGTGCCGCCGCCTAGTTGTTCTTCTTCGCTGCGGGTGGCTACTTCGGGGCTGTCGGGGTCGCCGAAGAGGAGGCGGATTCGGGCGCCGTTGGCGGCCTTCTTGCTCAGGTCCTTGATGAACCGCGGGCGCTCTACCAGGAACAGGGCTGCGTGCATCAGCAGTTCGACGTGTTCGGTGGCCTCGTTGATGAGGCGGTCCCAGAGTTCGACCGGGATGGCGTTGCGGTGGGGGTAGACCTTGACGACCTCGGAGCCTGCGATCTCGGCCTTGCGGGCTGCCGCGACGGCGTCGGGCCATAGGTAGTTCTCGGTCTCGCGAACCATGGCGGCGATGGCGTGGCGGTGCTTGGGGTAGGGGACGCGGCCCTTGGTGATCCAGCGTTCGACGGTCTTGGGGTCTACGCCGGTGGCTTTGGAGACTTTGTCCAGGTTGAGGCCGTTGCGGAGGAGTGCGTCTCGTAGCCGTTCGTTCGGCAATTCGCCTCCCGGGGACGCATAGGGACGTCTTCAGCTTACATCTGGACGTCCTTAAACGTCCTGCCACGCGGTGCTCCCGTCCTCCTTTTTGGACGAAGTTGGTCATGTCCGGAGACAGCCGGGCCTCTGACCAGGAGGAAGACATGCCTGTCGTTTCCAGTCGCTTCGCGGTCGACTTCGGTGAGGTGATTCCGATCGGCGCGCTCGTGCTTGGGGTGGAGCCGTCGATGGCGTCCTCGGACAATCCGGCGGCGCCGGAGATGCAGGAGCGGGGCAAGGAGACCGGTCCGCTCGTCTGGATGGTGCGTGCGTTGGACGCGAATGAGGAGGCGGCGCGGCTTGGCGCTGAGTTCAGGGTGAAGATCGGAGCGGATTACCAGCCGGTTCCGCCCCCGAAAGGCAATAGGTTCCTGTTCGCGGCGGTGGAGTTCGAGCGGATGACGATCACGCCGTATGGGAACAACGAAGGGTGGATCGCGCATAGCTTTCAGACTGCGGGGATGCGTGCGCCTGGTGGGGCTCGGGGCGGCAAGACAGCGGTTCCCGCTGCGCAGAGGACAGCGGCGTGAGCAGCGAGGCGCGCGACATCGCGCAGGTCTTCATGACCGCTGATCTGCCGGTTCGCGCGAGAGCATTGCCGTTCGCCGATCGGCTGGAGCCGCGTTTCGGTAAGGCGTTCCCGGTGGCGCTGGTGACCGATCGGGCGGCGTTGCCTCGGCTGATCAAGGCGATCGAGGCTGGTCAGATGGACCTCGACTCGGCTGGGGGTGGCCGATGACCGGCACTGTGCGGTTCACGGCCTCGGGGTCGCCCGGGTACGGGTCCTCGGCTGGGGTGATCCGGTACGGGCAGGGGCATCCGCCTGCGCTGCTGATAAGCCTGGACGCGGTCGACGTGCTGTTGAGCGTCGCTCCGTTTCCTGACGGGCTGGTCGCGATGGCGAACTTCTGCCGGGTACTGGCCCGTGAGTCGGCGCGGTTGGCAGCGGAGATCGACCCGGACGGTGAACCGGCTCCCCCGGAGATCCGATCTGGGCGGCATTGGATCGCGTCGTCGGGTGAGTCTGGGGCGGGGTTTTGAGTCCGGCACGGCAGCGGGTCTCCCACAGCCACCAAGGAAGTAAGGCCACGGTAGAGCGTTGGTGCAACCCTGACCCACTGCCGACCACGTTGCAGGGAGCGCGGGAGTACCTCTGGCGCGAACCGAAGGCGGACGCTCTGCGGGAGGAGTGGATCGCGTTCCACCTGTACCGCTACGACGTGTTCAAACACGTCGCCCGGATCGACACCCGGCACTACTACGAGGCGTGCGCTGAGGCGTGGCTCGCGAACGACAAGGTGGTAAAGCTGCGCGCGACCGGTGAGGCCGATGCGGCACTGATCAGCTGACGCGTCCACTGGGGACCCAAACTCGATCACCCAGGTCAGTGCGGCTGTGACGGCCCTGACCTGGGTGATCGGAAACCTGACTAACCCCGAAGTTCCATCGTGCAGCACTTCGGGCCGCCGCCGGATTTGCGGAGTTCGGAGATGTCGACCATGACCGGGTTGTACCCGCGCTGAGCCACCTCAGCCGCCAGCCGAGTCGCCTCCACCGGGAGCACAACGTTCCGTCCATCCGACACAGCGTTCAGGCCGAGGCAGACCGCGTCTTCCTCAGTCGCGATCACCGCGTCCGGGAACATGTGGGCTAGGACCCTCTGCGTGCCCTTAGAGAACGCCTCCGGGAAGTACGCCACCTCTGCCGGACGACCGTCACGGGCCTCCGACAGCACGAACAGCGCGACGTCCAAGTGGTAGTAGCGCGGGTCGACAAGCTGCAGCGACACAACCGGCACACCCAGGACTTCCTGGGCCTCCGCGTGCGCACCCGGGTCAGTCCGGAAGCCCGTCCCAGCCAGCAGAACAGCACCCGTCCAAGTGAAGTCGCCCTCGGCCTCGTTGATGCGCTCCGGCATGACCACGTCGCGGTAGCCGTTGTCGAGGAACCAGCGGCGGAAGTGGTCGGCCTCCGCGGCACGCTGGGGGGCGCGGAAGCGGGAGCCGAGGACGCGGCCTTCGACGACGGTGCCGGAGTTGGCCGAGAAGACCATGTCGGGCAGGCCGGGTTCCGGCGTGATGGTCTCGACCTTGTGGCCGAGGGTCTCGTAGGTGTCCTTCAGCGCGGTCCACTGTGCGACCGCCAGCTCGGTGCTGACCGGTTCGTCCGGGTTCATCCACGGGTTGATCACGTACTCGACCGTGAAGTACCTGGGCTCGCACATGAGGTACCGGCGGGTCGTCGGGGTGCGCTCGGGGTGCACAGCCTCGACCGCGGATTCGGACAGCAGCGTCATGGATCGAAATGTAGGGCCGGGATTGACATACGACAATGTCGCAATATTGCTCTTAGACCTGCATTATGTTGCGTGTGGACGTCATAGATCAGCGGATCATTGCGCAGCTAGTCGCCGACGCACGGTCCAGCTATGCCGAGATCGGCAAGGTTGTGTCACTCTCCGCGCCCGCGGTGAAACGGAGGGTTGACCGGCTGCTGGAGACCGGGGTACTCCGAGGCTTCACCGCCGTGGTCAATCCGGAGGCCCTGGGCTGGGGAACCGAGGCGTTTGTCGAGGTGCACTGCCAGGGCAACGTGAGTCCGGACCGGATCCGGCAGCGGCTCGAACCTCTCACCGAGGTGGTGGCCGCGTACACCGTTTCGGGGGCGGCTGATGCGATCGTGCATCTGCGGGCGGCGAACATCCATCATCTTGAGGATGCCCTCGAACGGCTTCGGGCTGTCGACATGGTCTCGCGCACCGTTAGCACTGTCGTGCTCTCCACCCTCCTCGAACGTCCGCCCGCGCCGGAGCCCGGATAGGGTCCGGGGACATGACCGAGGTTCTGCTCGACCGCCGTGACGGCGTTGGCGTCATCACCCTCAACGCACCTGAGCGTCGTAATGCGTTGACGTTGACCATGTCCGCCGACTTGGCGGGGGCTGTCCAGGACTGCGAGGGCGACCCGTCGGTTAAGGCGATCGTGGTGACCGGGACGCCGCCCGCGTTCTGTGCGGGCGCCGACCTCACGCTTCTGGGTGAGTCGCGTGCGGAGGGGCTGCGCGCGATCTATGCCGGGTTCCTGGCTGTCGCGAACTCGACGCTGCCGACAGCCGCGATCGTCGGC
>Ga0247823_10000902_pt1 | contig 25077 bp, 19 predicted proteins | sample 13C_PalmiticAcid_2_FD_192426 | JGI IMG/M metagenome (GOLD analysis project Ga0247823, IMG submission 192426) | Soil microbial communities from agricultural site in Penn Yan, New York, United States - 13C_PalmiticAcid_Day30 | ecosystem: Environmental > Terrestrial > Soil > Agricultural land... | reverse complement strand
ACTCGTTCAATCTCGACGGCACCAACATCTACATGACCCTGGCGGCGCTGTTCATCGCCCAGGCCACCGGCGTGCACCTGTCGCTGGGCGACCAGCTGGCCCTGCTGGGCGTGGCCATGCTGTCGTCGAAGGGCGCGGCCGGCGTCACCGGCGCGGGCTTCATCACCCTGGCCGCCACCCTCTCCGTGGTTCCCAGCGTTCCCGTCGCCGGCATGGCCCTGATCCTCGGCGTCGACCGCTTCATGAGCGAGTGCCGCTCGCTGACCAACTTCATCGGCAACGCCGTGGCCACCGTCGTCGTCGCCCGCTGGGACAAGGCCCTGGACAAGGAGCAACTGGACGCCGCCCTGGCCGGCCGGGCCGCTCCGATCGACGCCGAGCCGCTGCCGGCGCCCGCCGAGTAGGCCGCCGGGCCTTCCCGCAACCTGGGCCGCTTCCGTGGCGGCCTTTCCATCCCTCTTCGTCTCCCTCCCGCGCCCCCGCGCGGGAGGCGGGGAGAACGCAGCCATGCGCATGCTTTTCGCCACCACGGCCCTCGTGGCCGCCAGCGCCGCCGGCGCTGCCCAGGCCCAGGACGCCGACCTCGCCCTCCTGAAAGCCCAGATCCAGGCCCTGCAGGCGCGGATCGACGTGCTGGAGCGCCAGGCGCCCGTTCCGACCGCGCCCCAGCCGGTTTCCTCGCCGGTCGCCGCCGCCACGCCGGTCATCCAGACCACGCCGCCCAAAGCCGCGCCGGAGCCGATGCGCTGGGAGAACTCGCCGCGCTTCACCGATCCCTCGGGCGCGACGTTCAAGCTGCGCGGGCGGATCCTGCTGGACGCCGTCGACGCCGTGGCCCAGCGCGACGGCCTGGCCGACTATCACGCCCGCGAGCTTCGGGCCCGGCAGCTGTTCCTCGGCGTCGAGGGGCAGAACGGCCGCTGGGGCTATCGCCTGGAGGGCGGCGCGGTCAGCGGCGGCGCCTGGGGCTGGGACGACGCCATCATCGACTATCGCCTCGACAAGCAAACCAGCCTGCTGGTCGGCAACCAGAAGGCCGCCTCGCTGGAGGGGCTGACCTCGTTCAAGTCGATCACCTTCATGGAGCGCGGCGCCTATGGCGACGTGATCGACGCCGGCTACGTGCTGGCGCTGCAGGCGGTGCGCACCGGCACCAACTGGTCGCTGTGGGGCGCGCTGCAGGGCGACAACATCAACCGCACCGACGCCGTCGGCGGCTATGACCCCAACCAGGCGGTCGAGCGCATGGGCGCCACCGTGCGCGCCACCTGGTCGCCGCAGCTGTCAAAGGACGACCGCCTGCATCTGGGCGCCTGGGTCCGGCGGCGCGATCGAGGCGGCGAGACCGGCTTCACCTATTCGGCGGCGGCCAACACAGCCTTCCGGCCGCAGGCCCCCAGCGGCGCCACGCTGTTCTCGACCGGCGCGGTCGGCGACGGCGACACCACGCTGGGCCTGGAGGCGGCCTGGGTGCATCGCGCCCTGTCGCTGCAGGGCGAGGCGGCGCGGATCCGGGTCGACCGCATCGGGACCGACGTCAGCGCCGCCCTGGGCGGGCCGAACTTCGACATCGTCACGGCCTACGCCTCGGCCAGCTGGTTCGCGACCGGCGAGACGCGGCCCTACAATCCCAACGGCTCGTTCGGCCGGATCCGGGTGGCCCATCCGCTGGACCGGGGCGGCTTCGGCGCGCTGGAGTTCGCCGCCCGCTACGACTACGCCGACTTCAGCGACATGGCCGCCAACGGCGTCGCCCCCCTGGCGGCGCAGACGGGGCTGGCCACGGCCGGGACCTATCGCGCCGTGACGCTGGGCGCCAACTGGTACCCCTACAGCTACGTGCGACTGTCGGGGAACCTGACCCGCGCCCGGATCGACAACCGGCCGATCGCCGGCGGCGAACTCGACGCCGATGTCACCGTCGCCCAGGCCCGGTTGCAGCTGGAGTTCTAGGGAGCGGCGGCCTGATCGTTCAAGCCCAGCACCGAATGCAGGAAGCCGGCGACCGTGCGCACCGCCGCCCGCGTGGGCGGCGTGTCGCGCAGCGCCTCGAGCACGGCGAAGTCGTGGATCGTCCCGATCATCCGGACGGCGGTGACCTCGACCCCGGCTCGCATCAGCTTGCGGGCATAGGCCTCGGCGTCGTCGCGGGTGACGTCGGCCTCGGCGGTGATCACCAGGGTCGGCGGCAGGGCTGAAAGGCGGCGCAGCGGCGTGTCGAGCACGAAGGCGGGCGTGTCGTCATCCGGCGTCGCGCCCAGGCAGGCCTCGCAGTAGTGCAGGTCGTCGGCAGTGGGGCCTGGTCCCTCGGCGAAGGCCCGGCTGGAGGCGCTTTGCCCCACGGGCGCGGTGATCGGGCACAGCAGGACCTGGCCCGCCAGGACCGGCCCCCCGGCGATCCCCACTCGGAGCGCCACGCTCGCCGCGATCGCGCCGCCGGCCCCGTCGCCGGCCAAGGCGATGCGCTCGGCGTCGAGGTCGAGGCTCGCCGCGCGCTCGATGAGCGCCAGCAGGGCCAGGTGGGCCTGCTCGATCTGGGCCGGATGCCGGGCCTCCGGCGCGAGGGCGTAGCCGACATCGACGACCGCCGCGCCGGCGCCCAGCGCCAGCCGCCGCATCAGCCGCTCGTGCGTGCCGCCGCCGCCCATGATCCAGCCGCCGCCATGCAGGTAGAGCACGATGGGCAGGGGCGCGGACCGGCCCGGCGGCCGCAGGACGCGGAGCGGCAGGCGTTCGCCGTCGGCCAGGGTCAGGACCAGGTCGAGCACCTGCACCTCAGGCAGGTCCGACTGCGGTGCCTGGGCCTTGGCGAAGGCCGCGCGCGCCAGGTCCAGCGGCTGGTCGCGCAGGGGGGCGGAAGCGCGGTCCAGGCGCTCGTCGACGAACTGCTGGGTGACGGGGTCGAGCACCGGATGAGCCGAGGCGGGGGTCAGCACCGGGCCGGCGGCGGGGGTGTTGCGGGACAAGGCGGGGTCCTTCACGCCATGGCCGCGTCGGCCAGGCCGATCGAGGTGTCCTGGTCGCGCTGGTGCAGGCGGCGCCAGACCAGCGGGCTGGTCTCGAAGGCGCGGCGGAAGCGGTTGGAGAAATGGGCCTGGTCGGCGAAGCCGCAGGCGGCGGCGATCTGGCCCAGGGGTTCGCTGGTCTCGACCATCATCCGGCGGGCGCGCTCCAGGCGGCGCTGGATGATGTGCTCGCGCGCCCCGCCGCCGTAGCTGACGGCGAAGGCCCGCGAGAAGTGGCTGACGCTGAGGCGGACCAGGGCGGCCAGGTCCGACACCTTGACCGGCGCGTCGAGATGGGCGGCGATGTGGGCGTCGACCCGGCGGACCTGCCAGGGCGCCAGGCCGCCGGTGATCGGCGCGGGACGCGCGTCGTCCAGCAGGCGCCTGCCTTCGCGCTGCACCAGCTCGACGGCCTCGCGCACCCGGCGCTCGGCGGCCAGGCGGTCGTCGCGGGCGGCGGCGCGGGCGTCGGCCAGCAGGCCGGCGATCAGGTCCGGCAGGGCGCCGGCGCCCAGGTCGATCACGCGATCGAAGCCGGTCGCGGCGACGGGGGGCAGGGGTTCGAAAGACATGGCAGCGTTCCTTTCATCGCCCGGCTCGCCGCCGGTGTGAAACTACGATGCCAAGGTCTTTCGCCGAGCGTGAGTTAAGCCTTGTGTAGAGTTGTTTAGCCGGAAAAGGTCAGGGAAAGCAGCTGCTTGCCAGGTTGTTGCGTGGCGCGCGGCGTGCTGTTCAGCTCGCGTCGAGCAGCGCCCTCGCGGCCTGGCGGTCGGGACAGCCGGGCGCGTCGGGCAGGGCTTCCAGCGCCTCGCGCACCCGGCCCGGCTCGGCCAGGGAGATGGCTGTCCGCAGGCTCCAGGCGCCGGCGCCCTGGGCGCGGGCCAGGTCGAGGGCGGCGTGCAGGCGGGCCTTTCGCTCCGCCGGATCGCCGGTGATGGCGCCAAGGCGCATCAGTTCGGGCCCGGCCCAGGTCGACGGCTCCTGGTCCAGGCGGGCCAGCATGGCCTCGTCCACCAGCCCCGCGTCGGCGGCGGCGAAGCACTCGACCTGCATCGGGAAGGCGCCGGCCGGGACGCGGACGGAAGGATCGAGGGCGGCCAGGTAGCCCTGGCCCCACAGCTCCCAGAACCGCACGCCGCGCCCGCGCGCCCGTTCGAGCAGGCGATCCGCCCAGTGGCGGGCGAGGTCGGCGCGACCGGTCCACAGCGCGACGGGCACGGCCCCGACGGCCAGGCCGTAGCAGATGGTCAGGTCGTGGTCGGTGGCCAGGGCGGCCTCGGCTGTCTCCCGCGCCAGGCGCAAGGCCTGCGCGGACTCGCCGCGCAGCCACAGGATCCGCATTTTCAGGGCCTGGGCCGCGACGGTGTCGTTGACCTGGGCGTGGTTGGCCTGGTTGGCCACCACCGGGCCGGTATGGGTGGCGATCACCCGCTCGACCAGGCGCAGGGCCGTCTCCTGGTCGCCGGCGAAGTGATGGCGCAGGGCCTGCATGTGGTCGGCGGTCTGCAAGGCGGCGGGATCGCCCACGGCCTGGGCAATGGCCTGGAAGCCGTCGGCGAACACGGCGCAGTCGGCATAGCGTCCGGCCAGTATGGCGTGAGCCCAGCGGCCCCAGCCGGCCCGCAGCCGCAAGGCCGGGTCGTCCAGCGCCTCGGCGATTTGCAGGGCGCGGGCGAAGGCGCTCTCCATGGCCGTCGTGGGGCCGCGGGTGTGCCACAGGGCGTGGCCCTGGGCGCTCAGCAGTTCGACCTCGGCGGCCGAACCGGCCAGGTCCGTGGCGGCGATGCTCTTCAGCGCCGTCTCGACCAGGGCCAGGAACTCGCTGGGCAGGCTGAGGTGGAACCACAGCGGCGCGGAGACGACGGCCAGGCGGATGGCCAAAGGCAGGTCGCCGGCCGGCGAGAACGCCCAGGAAAGGGCGGCGCGCACGTCGTCGACCAGGCGGCTCTTCTCGGCCAGCCATTCACGGCGGGCGCGGCCTTCCCAGGCGCTGTCGGTGTCGGCCAGCTGCGCGCAGCAGTATTCGGCATGGCGGCGGGCGGTCTCGCCGGCGTCCGGCCGCGCGGCCAGCGTCTCGCGGGCGTAGGCGCGGGTGGTGTCGAGCAGGCGGTAGAGGGTGGCCGGTCCTGAGGCGTCGACCGACAGCAGCGATTTGCGGGCCAGGGCGGTGACGATGTCGAGCACCGCGTGCCGGCCCAGGTCCTGATCGGCGGCGACCGAGCGGGCGGCTTCCATCGGGAAGGCGCCGGCGAACAGGCTGAGGCGATCCAGCACCGCGCGGCCCTCGGCCGGCAGCAGTCCATAGCTCCAGTCGAGCGTGGCGCGCAGGGTCTGCTGGCGGGGCAGGGCGGTGCGCCGGCCCTTGGTCAGCAGGTCGAAGCGGTCGTCGAGATTGGCCGCCAGCTCGGCGGCGCTCATCATGTCGATCCGGGCGGCGGCCAGTTCCAGCGCCAGCGGCATGCCGTCCAGCCGGCGGCAGATCTCGGCGACGGCGGCGGCGTTGACGTCGGTCAGGGCGAAGGCGTCGTCGCTGGCCCGGGCGCGCTCGACGAACAACTGCACGGCCGGGTAGCCGGCGGCGGCTCGCGCGTCGATCGCGCCGTCCTCCGGCGCGGGCAGGGTCTGTAGTCGGTGCACCCACTCGCCCTCGGCCCGCAACGCCTCGCGGCTGGTGGCCAGCACCAGGGTCGCGGGCGCGCCCTGGTGGATGGCCTGGGCCAGGTCGGCGGCCGCGTCGACCACGTGCTCGCAGTTGTCCAGCACCAGCACCGTCGGGACCTGCGCCAGTCGCGCGACCACGGCGGCCTCGGCGGCGCGGCCCGAGCCGGGCAGGTCGAGCGCGGCGGCGGCCGTTCCGGCCACCAGTTCGGATTGGGCGACGGGCGCCAGGTCGATGAACACCCAGGGCAGGCCCTGCGCCTGGGCCACGCGCTCGGCGACGGCGGTGGCGACGGTGGTCTTGCCGATGCCGCCGGGGCCGATCACGGTCATGAAGCCGCGCTCGGGCAGCAGATGGACCAGGCTGTCGACGATGGCGTCGCGGCCGACGATCCGGCGCGCGGTCGCCCGCGCACGCGCTGGGGTGAACGGTGCGGGCTGCGAAGCGGCCGGGTCCCCGTCAGGGCGCGCGACCGGGGCGACGAAGCGGTAGCCTCGGCCCTGTTCGTTCAGCACGTAGCGGGCGCCGTCGCGGCCGTCGCCCAGGGCCTTGCGCAGGCCGGCGATGTGGACGCGCAGGGTGCTCTCGTCGACCACCACGTCGGCCCAGACCCGCGCCAGCAACTGGTCCTTGCTCAGGAGGTCGCCGTCGGCGTCGATCAGGGCCAGCAGGATGTCCAGCGCCCGGCTGCCGATCGTCACAGGCCGGCCGCCGGCGCTCAGCAGGCGGCGTTCGCGATCGAGCGTGAACGGGCCGAAGGCGAGCGAGGAACTGGCGACGGTGCTGGGCGGCATGGAGGCGGTTTCGCGCGGATTCGTCTTGTCTCGATAGAACTAATCTTGCGCGATGGCGTGACCGTGACCCCGTTCAGCCGCCGAGATAGGCCGCGTTGATCGCCGGATCGGCGGCGATCTGGGCCGAGGTCCCGTGGGCCACAATCGCTCCGCCGCTCAGCACATAGGCCCGGTCGGAGACCGACAGCGCCAGCCCGGCCATCTGGTCGACGATCAGCAGCGTCAGGTCCTGGTCGCGCAGGTCGCGGAAGGCGCCGAAGATCTCGTCGATCACGCGCGGGGCCAGGCCCAGCGACGGCTCGTCCAGCAGCAGCACCTTGGGCCGGCTCATCAGGGCGCGGGCTAGGGCCAGCATCTGCTGCTCGCCGCCGGAGAGCAGGCCGGCCCGCTGGTGCAGGCGTTCGGCCAGGCGCGGGAAGCGCGCCAGCATCTCCTGGGTGCGGGCTTCCAGGTCGCGGCGGTCGAGGAAGGCGCCCAGGCGGATGTTGTCGCGCACGGTCAGTTCGGGAAACACCTGCCGGCCCTCGGGCGACAGCACCACGCCCTTGCGCACGCGCTCGTTGGCCGACAGGCCGTTCAAGAGGCCGCCCTCGAAGGCGACCTGGCCCTCGGCGGCCGGATGCAGGCCGGCGATGACCCGCATCAGGGTCGACTTGCCCGCGCCGTTGGCGCCCAGCAGGGCCACGGCCTCGCCCTGGCGGACCTCGATCTCGACGCCCGACAGCACGGGGGCGGCGCCATAGCCTGCGGTCAGGTTGACTACCCGCAGGGCGTCCAGCCGGCTGACCGGTCCGCGATCGATGGGCGCCGAGGCTGGGGCCGCGCCCAGATAGGCCGCGCGCACGGCCGGATCGGCCTGGATCTCTTCCGGCGTTCCCTGCGTGATCTGCACGCCGGCGTTAAGCACCACGACAGCGTCGGAGACGCCCATCACCAGGCCCATGTCGTGCTCGATCAGGCCGACGGCGACGCCGGACTTGGCGATCTGCGTCAGCAGGTCGGCGAGGCGCCGCTTGTCTTCCTGCGACAGGCCGGCGGCGGGTTCGTCCAGCAGCAGCACGTCTGGGTCCAGCGCCAGGGCGCGGGCGATCTCGACCAGGCGGCGGTCGACATGGGCCAGGTCGCCGGCGGGAAGCGTCGGGTCGCCGGCATAGCCGCAGGCGGCCAGCAGGGCGCGGGCGCGTTCGCGCTGGTTGGGCGCGGCGAAGCGGGCGAGGGGCGCGCCCAGCCGGCCCCGGCGGGCGGCCAGCAGGACGTTGTCCTCGACGCTTAGGCTCTGGAACACCTGCGAGGTCTGGTACGAGCGCGCGACCCCGGCCCGCGCCGCGGCGAAGGCCTGACGGGGCAGGGGCGCCTCGCCCAGCAGGCAGCGGCCGTCGGTGGGGCGGTAGAAGCCGCTGAGCAGGTTCATCACCGTCGACTTGCCCGCGCCGTTGGGGCCGATCAGGGCCGTGACCCGTCCGGGCGGCAGGCTGAAGCGGGCGCCGTCCAGGGCGCGCAGGCCGCCAAAGCGCATGCCTAGATCCTCGGCCCGCAGTGCGGCGCGGGGGCGGGCGGTGAGCAGCTCGGCGAGCGCCGGCGTGGTCTCGATAGGCAGGGCCGCGAGCGACTTTCGCTTGAAGGGCAGGGCGTCCCAAAGGCCGGCCAGCCCGCGTGGGGCCAGCCACAGCACCACCATCAGCAAGGCGCCGAACACCAGGATGCGATAGGCCTCGAACCCGGCCAGCAGCTCGGGCAGCAGGCCCACGACCAGGGCGCCCAGCAAGGGTCCCTGGCGGGTTCCGGACCCGCCCAGCACCACCACCAGCACGAACAGGATCGACTGAGTCAGGTTGAAGGTCTGCGGCGTGACGAAGCCGGCCATCGGCGCGAACAGGCCGCCGGCCGCGCCCGCGAACAGGGCTGACAGGGCGAAGGCCAGGGTGCGCACGACAGTGGGGTTTAGGCCCACCGAGGCGGCGGCGACGTCGGTGTCGCGCACGGCGCGCATGGCCGCGCCCCAGCCGCCGGCCGACAGCCGCTGGAACGCCAGCAGCGAGGCGGCCGCCACCGCCACGGCCAGCATGGCCAGGCCGTTGGCGTCCAGCGCGGCGCCGAACAGGCTGGGGGCGGGAATGTCGAGGATGCCGTTCTGGCCGCCGGTGACGTCGCGCAGCTCCACGAGGCCATGTTCGACGATCAGGCCGAAGGCGATGGTCACCATCGCCAGGTACGGCCCTTTCAGGCGCAGGGCCGGGATCGCCATCAGCGCGCCGACGCCGCCGGCCAGCAGGGCCCCCAGCGGCCAGGCGATCCAGAAGCTGACGCCCAGGCGCGTGGTCAGCACCGCCACGGCATAGGCCCCGATGGCGTAGACGCCGGCATGGCCGAACGACATCTGGCCGCCAAGCCCGATCAGGATGTTGAGGCCGACGCCGACGATGACCAGCAGGGCGATCTGGCCCAGCACGAAGGCGTAGTAGCTGTCGAGCACGCCGGCCAGGACGAGGGCGGCGACGACCGCGCCCAGCGCGGCCAGGGTGGAGGCGATGGAGCGCATGCTCATACCTTTCGCACCTCGGCGCGGCCCAACAGGCCGTCGGGGCGCAGGGCCAGGGCCAGGATCACCAGGCCGAAGGTCAGCATCTGGGTGTAGCCCGAGCCCAGCACGCTGGCGGACGCGGCCTCGACCACGCCGAACAGCACGCCGGCGGTCATGATCCCCCACGGGTTCTTGAGGCCGCCGAGGATCGCCACGGCGAAGGCCTTCAGGCCCAAGACGACGCCCATGTCGGGCTGGATGGTGAACAGCGGCGCGACCAGGGCGCCGGCCATGCCGGCCAGGGCCGAGGAGACGGCGAAGGCCGCCGCGATCATCGCGCCGACGGGAATGCCCATCAGGCTGGCGGCGTCGCGGTTCTGGGCCACGGCCAGGATCGCCGTGCCCAGCAGGGTCTTGCGGCTGATCCAGTGCAGGGCGGCGGCGGTGGCCAGGCCGACGACCGGGATCAGCAGGTGCAGAGGATAGACGCCCAGCGAGGCGCCGCCGACGCTCACCGACGAGGCGGTGAGGATGGAACTCAGGCTGCGCGGCTCGGTGCCGAACAGGAAGAGCGTGGCGTTGTCGGTGACCAGGCCCAGGGCGACGGTGGCCATCAGCCAGGCGTCGGACCGGCGCCTTAGGAACGGCCGCACGGCCAGCCCCTCGACCAGCAGGCCGTAGAGGCCGCACAGCGCGATCGTGGCGGGCGCGGCCAGCAGCATCGGCCAGCCCAGGGTGCGTTCCAGCGTGAACAGCAGCACCGCGCCCAGCATGGCGCTGGTCCCTTGCGCGAAGTTCAGCGCCCCGCAGACCGAGAAGGTGATGTGGAAGCCCAGCGCGATAAGCCCGTACATGCTGCCGAGCGCGAGGCCGCTGAGGAGGGGAGCGACGAGATCCATGGCCTAGCCGCGCTGGACCGGCACGATGGCGTCGCCCTCGAAGCGGGCCCAGACATAGTCCTTCTGGGTCAGGGCGTCGTGGCGGCCGTCGGCGAACGGGCGCTCGTAGGTCTTGATCAGGCCTTCGTAGCGGTCGATGGCGGCGAAGCCCTTGCGCACGGCGTCGCCCTCGGTCGAGCCGGCCTTGTTCAGCGCGAGCGCCGTCAGGTGCAGGGCGTCGTAGGCGTTGGCCACGCCCACGGCCGGCGAGATGTCGGCCGGCGACTTGATGTCGGGGTACTTGGCCATCAGGGCTGCCAGCACCTTGTCGCGCGCCGGGGTGATGGGGCCTGCGAAGCTGTAGGTCTGGACGAAGGTGACGCGGCCGGCGTTGGGGCCGGCCAGTTCGCCGAAGCGTCCGCCGGCCGGGCCCCAGTGCGAGACCACCGGCACGGTCCAGCCCATGCGGTCGAGCGAGCGCACGACCTGGGCCGACGGTCCGACCGTGCCGACCAGCAGCAGGGCGTCGGCGCCGGCCGCGCGCAGGCGGCCAAGCTGAGGCGTCACATCGACATCCGACGGCTCGAAGCGTTCGGAGCCGGCGAGGGGAGAGCCCGCCGCCGCCAGCGCCGCCTTCAGTCCCTTCTCGTTGGACTCGCCCCAGGGGTTGTTGAGCAGGATCAGGCCGGGGTGCTTGGCTGCGAAGGTCTGGCGGGCGTAGGCGACCATGGCCTTGTCGACCTCCTCGTCGACGGCCGAGACCCGGAACACGAAGTTGGGGCTGGTCCCGTTCTGGGTGATGGCCGTGCCAGCCGCCCACGGCACCATGAAGGGAATCTTGGCCTGGCTGGCGATCGGCACGATGGCGCGGGCCACCGGGGTGTCGAGCCCGCCGAACAGCACGGCGACCTTCTCGCGGTGGATCAGTTCGCGGGCGGCGGTGACGCCCCGGGCCGGATTGCTCTCGTCGTCGCGGCGGACCAGCTCCAGCTTGCGCCCGCCCAGCACGCCGCCGGCGGCGTTGATCTCGTCGATGGCCACGGTCAGGCCCCTGGTGATGGCTTCGCCCGAGCGCGCCGACTGGCCGGAGAGGGCGGTGACCAGGCCGATCTTCACCGGCCCCGCGCCGCCCTGGCCCTTGCAGGCGGCCAGCAGGACGGCGAGGCTTCCGACGGCGAACATGCGGCGGGACGGATTCGACACGAGACACCTCTTGAGCTGGCGCGACGCGTGGGCGGCGGGCCGTGTTCGAGGGCGAGTTAATCGCGTCGCTCGCGCATCGGCTCATAAAATCGTCGACGATTTGAAGAATTATACGTCGACATTCTGACTGTGCAGAAAGTCGACATTCGTCATTGCAAATCTGCTCGCGATCGCGGCATCGTGGCCTCAAGGCGGTTGGTTGGCGTGGATCCCCGGTTGCATCGGGCTCGATGCGGGCGCCTACAACCGCAATCACCAGTTTCGGCGGATTTCATGACCCAGACGCCCTCGGCCAAGCCGCGCAAGACCGCCTCGACCGCCGCCGGCGCGCGCAAGGCCGGCCGTGGTCCGGCCAAGACCGACATGGCCGGCATCGCCGCCGTCGACGGCGGGGCCGATGTCGAGCAGCGGATCTATCAGTCGGTGTTCGACGGCGTGCTGAACCAGCGCCTGCCGCCGGGCACCAAGCTGCCCGAGCCTGCTTTGTGTTCGCTGTTCGGCGTCAGCCGGGCGGTGGTGCGCAAGGTGCTGCAGCGGCTGGAGCACGACCGCATCGTCGAGTTGCGCCCCAACCGCGGCGCGGTCGTGGCCGCCCCGACGCCGGAAGAGACCCGCAAGATCTTCGAGGCCCGTCGCGCGCTCGAGGCCGCCTTGGTCGAACTGGCCGTCCAGCGCCATAGCGGCAAGGACATCGAGGAACTGCACGCCCTGCTGCACCAGGAGGAAGAGGCCATGGCCAACGCCTACCAGCCGGCCTGGGCCCAGACGGCGCGCAACTTCCACCTGCGGGTGGCGGCCCTGGGCGGCAACCCGATCCTGCTGGCCTACCTGACCGAACTGATCTCGCGCTGCTCGCTGATCGTGGCCCTGTACGAGCCGGCCGGCAACGCCGCCTGCGAGCACGAGGAGCATTGCGACATCGTCGACGCCATCTCCAAGGGCGACGCCAAGCGCGCCGTGGCGGCTATGAACGCCCACCTGGTCGGCCTGGAGGAGCGGATCTGCCTGGAGCGGCCGTCCTCGGTGAAGACCCTGGCCCAGATGCTGAACCTGGCCTGAGCCGCGCCATGCACGTCGATTTCGCCAGCATCACCGCCTATCAACGCTACAAGCTGATGGCGAGCCTGATCGTGCCCCGGCCGATCGCCCTGGTGACCACGATCAACGCCGACGGCGTGGTCAACGCCGCCCCCTTCAGCATGTTCAACATGCTGGGCGAGGAGCCGCCGCTGGTGATGATCAGCATCAACCTGCTGGCCTCCGGCGGGCTGAAGGACACGGCCGCCAACATCGTCGAGTCCGGCCAGTTCGTGGTGCACCTGGCCGACGAGGCCATCGCCGCCAAGATGCACGCCTGCGGCGAGGCTCTGCCCGCCCATCAGAGCGAGCTCGACAAGGTGGGGCTGACGACCGCCCCGTCGGTCGAGATCGCCCCGCCGCGCATCGCCGAGGCCCCGGTCGCCTTCGAATGCGCCCTGTGGGAGACGATCCGCACCGACAGCCGGCTGATCTTCTTCGGCAAGGTGCTGCATCTGCACGCCCGTGAGGGCCTGATCGACACCAAGGCCTGGCGGGTCAGCCTGCAGGACTATTTCCCCGTCGGCCGCTTCGGGGCCAGCTTCTATGTCACCACCCGCGACCGGTTCTCGCTCGAGGACGAGGCGGGCAAGGTGCGCGAGACCGAGATCGACCGCATCTAGGTCGGGGGGCTCTGGGCTTTCCTATCCCTGCCATTCCCCAAAGCCGTCTTTCCCCGCGAAGGCGGGACCCAAGCTGAATCTCAGAAGAAGGCGCGGACGAGAGCGAGCCGCGGACGCCGCCTGGATCCCCGCTTTCGCGGGGAAGCTCGGAGGTGATGGCTGGCGTCGCTGGGTGTTGATCCGACCTGGGCCGTCCGCGCCCGGAGGATCGTCGACGATCCTTCGACTCCTCATCTACGTCAGAACCCCATTCGACGACCCGCGGCGCCCCAAGGCCGGGCGCCTTGTCGAGCCGCATGGCCAAAAAAACCGGCAGACATAACGTCGACACTGATTTATCAAATCGTCGACGATTTAATTTTAGATCATCGACGAAATTCCAGTTTCCCTGAAGTCGTCCCTGGCGGCCCGGCGACCGTGCCGATCCCGCCGCCGAGGACACGGCCGCGTGGGGATACGCGCGCCGCACTCGCAACAGGGGATATGGCGATGACGTTCATGAGAAGGCTTTCGGCCGGCGCCGCGATCGGGGTGATCGCGATGGCCGCCGCGCCCGCGGTGGTCCAGGCGCAGGTGATCACCGGCGCGATCCAGGGGCGGCTGACCGACGAGGCCGGCGCGCCCGTGGCCGGCGCCCAGGTCACGATCGTCCACGCGCCCTCGGGCACCACCACGACGGCGACCACCAGCGCCGACGGCGCCTTCTCGGCCCGCAACCTGCGTCCGGGCGGCCCCTACCGGGTGACGGCCAACTCCGAGACCTACGGCGCCAAGACCGTCGAGGTGCCGGCGATCAATACCGGCGACGCCTTCCAGCTGAACTTCGCGCTTGACGGCGGATCGGTCGACGCGGTGGTGGTCACCGCCGCCTCGGTCGGCGCCAAGGACCTCAAGACCGGTCCCAGCTCCAACTTCAGCGCCGCCCAGATCCAGCTGGCGCCGTCGATCAGCCGCGACCTCAAGGATCTGGCGCGGATGAACCCGTTCGTGGCCATCGACTCCACCAACAGCAAGGCGCTGATCTGCGGCGGGGCCAACAACCGCTCCAACTCGCTGACCATCGACGGCGTGCGCCAGAACGACGACTTCGGGCTGCAGGCCAACGGCTATCCCACCCAGCGCTCGCCGATCTCGATGGACGTGGTCGAGACCCTGGGCGTCGAGCTGGCGCCCTACGACGTCAACTACGGCTCGTTCGGCGGCTGCACGATGAACGCCACGACCAAGTCGGGCGGCAACGCCTTCCACGGCATGGTGTTCTTCGAGAACACCAACCAGAACCTGCAAGGCAAGAAGTTCGAGTACGACGACTTCCAGGATGGTTCGCGCCAGAAGCGCACCCTGGGCGGCAAGTTCTCGGAAAAGACCTGGGGCGCCACCCTGACCGGCCCGATCATCAAGGACCGACTGTTCTTCACCGCCAACTACGAGAAGTTCGAGCGCGTCGAGCCGTCGCTGACCGGCCCGGTCGGTTCGGGCATGCCCAACGAGGTTCCCGGGATCACCGTCGCCCAGGCCGAGCAGGTGCGCGAGATCATCAAGCGCGTCTACGGCTACGACCCGCTGGGCTACTCGGCCTCGCAGTTCCGCAATCTCGACGAGAAATACTTCATCAAGCTGGACTGGAACATCAGCGACCGCCACCGGGCGACCGTCTCCTACCAGCGCACCTACGGCTCGAACCTCAACGCCTCGGGCAACACCCTGACGGGCGCCTCGACGTCGCTGGGCCTGCTGTCGAAGTGGATCGAGCGCGAGAACAATCTCGACGTCTACAAGGCCCAGCTGTTCTCGAACTGGACCGACAACTTCACCACCGAGCTGTCGGCCTCCTACAAGAAGATGGACAATCCCTCGACGCCGCTGGCGGGTACGGACTACGCCCAGTTCCGGGTGTTCGTGAACGGCGCGGGCGTGGGCCCCAGCATCTATGCCGGCACCGACGCCTCCTACCAGGCCAACGAGCTGACCACCTACCTGCAGCAGTACCGCGCCAAGGGCGTCTACACCCTGGGCGCCCACAAGATCACCGGCGGCTACGAGCGCGAGGCGCTGAAGATCTGGGACGTCTTCGTCCAGAACGCCAACGGCGCCTATGTCTTCGACTCCATCGCCGACCTGGAGGCCAAGCGGGCTTCGTCGCTGGCCTACGCCAACGCCGGCGACAACATCAAGGCGCACGGCGGGGCCACGATCCACTCGGCCATGAACACCGTCTACCTGCAGGACGAATGGGCGATCCTGCCGAACCTGACCCTGAAGGCGGGCCTGCGCTACGACTGGTTCGAGCAGAGCGACAGCCCGCAGGCCAACCCCGTGATCATGGCCCGCTATGGCCTGGACAACAGCGCCAATCTCGACGGCAAGCACCTGCTGCAACCGCGCTTCGGCTTCAACTGGCAGCCCGATCCGACCCTGACGGTCTATGGCGGCGTGGGCCTGTTCGGCGGCGGCTCGCCCACCGTGTGGACGGCCAACACCTTCTACAACACCGGCATCGTGCTGGGTAACGTCAACTGCGCCCGCTCCGCCACGACCAGCGCCGCGTGCCTGGCGGGCCTGAACAACGTCGACGCCAAGGTGGTCAACCCGGCGGTCCAGCAGCTCAACACCGCCAGCGCGGCGACGGGGCAGGGGCTGACCAACATCCTCGACCCGGACTTCAAGCCGCAGTCGTCATGGAAGGCCTCGATCGGCGTCCAGAAATACTTCGACCTGGGCCGGTTCGGCGGCGACGACTGGCGGGTCAGCGCCGAATACATCCGCACCGAGGTCAAGGACGCCGTCACCTGGCGCGACCTCTATAGCCAGGCCAATCCCGGGCCCGCCGCCCCGGACGGCCGCCCGACCTTCCTGCGCGGCCGCGACAACCGCTACGACATCCTCGTCACCAATACCGGCGAGGGCCATACCGACCAGTTGGGCGTGGCGCTGGGCAAGCATTGGTCCGACGGCTGGCTGGACGGCCTGGACGCCCAGGTCTCGCACACCTACATCAACTCCAAGGACGTCAATCCGGGCATCAGCACCGTGGCGGCGGCCAATTACAACGGCGTGGCCACCGACGATCCCAACGACCCGGGCCTGGCGACCTCGAACTACGAGTTCCGCAACCTCTCCAAGCTGTCGCTCAGCTATCGGCGCGAGTTCTTCTCGGGCTATCGCACCGGGATCAGCCTGTTCGCCCAGCGCCGCTCGGGCCTGCCGTTCAGCTACACCTTCGACGTCGGCACCAACGCCGCCCAGCCGGGCGACGTGCTGGTGGGCGAGAACGGCTCGAACGCCTCGCGCAATCGCCAGCTGCTCTATGTGCCCAAGACCCAGAACGGCCTGGTCACGGCGACCAGCGACCCGATTATCTCCTACGCGCCGGGATTCGACTTCGCCGCCTTCAACGCCTTCCTGCAGAAGACCGGCCTGATCGACTACGCCGGCAAGATCACGCCGCGCAACGCCTTCAAGTCGCCCGAGGTCACCACGATCGACGTGCGCCTCAGCCAGGAGGCCCCGGCCTTCTTCCCGCACGCGGCCAAGGCCGAGATCTATGTCGACATCGAGAACCTGGGGAACATGCTCAACAACAAGTGGGGCGTGATCCAGCAGGTGCCCAACCCCTACGTCTCGTCGAACATCGTGGCCCGCAACTGCCAGTTCGCCGGCGTCGGCTGCGCCGCGGGGCAGGGGAATTTCTACCAGTTCGACAAGTTCACGTCGAAGGCCGCCACCAGCTTCAACACCCAGTCCGTCTGGCAGGTGAAGCTCGGCGTCCGCTACAAGTTCTAGAGGCCGATATGAGCGATCGCATGTTCAACACCCCTTCCGTTTCCGCCGCCCCGGCGGCCGACCTTTCCCGCCGCGCCCTGCTGGGCGCCGGCGGCCTGGCGGCGGGGGCCCTGGGCCTCGCCGCCTCGGCCCCATCGGCTGCGACCGCCGCCCCGGCCAAGGGACCGGCGACGGGCGCGACGTACTTCCTGCGCAACGTCCGCCTGGAGACCGGCTACGAGCGCGAGGGCGAAGAGGTCGTCGCCACCCGCACCGAGCTCAAGACCCTCAAGATCGACAAGGGGGCCATCGCCGCCATCCTGCCGGCCGGTGCGGCGATCCCGCCCGGCGCGGTGGTGCACGACGCCGGCGGCCTGCTGATGCTGCCGTCGTTCCGCGACATGCACATCCACCTCGACAAGACCTTCTATGGCGGTCCGTGGCAGGCGCCGCGCAAGCGAAAGGGCGGCATCGCCGGCCAGATCAAGCTGGAGCAGAAGCTGCTGCCCGAGCTGCTGCCGACGCTTGAACCGCGCGCCGAGGCCCTGGTGGCGCTGCTGCAGGGCTACGGCACGACCTTCGCCCGCAGCCAGTGCAACGTCGATCCGGTGATCGGGACCAAGCACGTCGAGAAGCTGAAGGCCGCGCTGGACCGCCACCAGCCCGACTTCGGCTACGAGATCGTCGCCTTCCCGCAGCACGGCTTCGCCAGCATCGGCCTGGAGCAGCAGATGCGCCAGGCGGTCCGGGCGGGCGCGGCCTATGTGGGCGGCATCGATCCCACAACCGTCGACGGCGGCATGGAGCGGTCGGTCGACCTGATGATGCAGGTGGCGCTGGACGAGAAGGCCGGGGTCGACATCCACATCCACGAGCCGGGCGAAAGCGGCGCAGCCGCCATCTCGCGCATCACCGACATCACCGCCCGCAATCCGGCGCTGAAGGACCGGGTGACGATCAGCCACGGCTTCTCGCTGATGTCGCTGGACAAGCCGGCGCTGACCGAGCTTGCCGGGCGCATGGCGGCGGCGGGCGTGTCGGTGGCTTCCACCGTGCCGTTCGGCGGTCGGGTGATGCCGATCCCGGCTCTCCAGGCGGCGGGCGTCAAGGTGTTCACCGGCACCGACAGCGTCATCGACCACTGGTCGGTGTTCGGCAGCGGCGACGTGCTGGAGAAGGCCAAGCTGGCCTGCCAGCTCTACGGCTGGTCGGACGAGCAGTCCATCGGCCAGGCCCTGAAGATTCCCACCGGCGGGATCACCCCGCTGTCGCCCATGGGCGAGCAGCAGTGGCCCAAGGCCGGCGACGCGGCCGACTGCGTGTTCGTGGACGCGGCCAGCTCGGCCGAGGCGGTGGCGCGCCTGACGCCCCGCCAGGCAGTCCTGCATCGGGGCGTCGTGGCGGCGGGTGGGTTCAAGGCCGCCCGCGTCTGATCCAGGATCGACCCGCTCCGTCGCCACGACGGGGCGGGTCGACGCCGACCTCGAGCCTTTGGGCCAAGTGATCAACGACCAAAGTCTAGGCCGGGGACTACGCTTGGCCGGATGGGCTGCGCGAGGCGCGTCGAGCTATTGCCTACGGTAAGCGTCAGGCGCTCCTTTCGAGCCGCGGGACGCGCTTTTCCGCGAGGCCCGGCATGGCGACACAGATTTCGAAGACGCGCCTGGAAGCGTTCAGCGACGGCGTGATCGCGATCATCATCACCATCATGGTGCTGGAGCTGCAACCGCCCAAGGGCGGCGACCTGGCCGCCTTGCTGCCGCTGCTGCCGACCTTTCTCGGCTATGCGCTGAGCTTCACCTATGTCGGCATCTACTGGAACAACCACCACCACCTGCTGCGGGCCGCGGGCGGCATCAGCGGTTCGGTGATGTGGGCCAACCTGCACCTGCTGTTCTGGCTGTCGATGATCCCCTTCGCCACGGCCTGGATGGAGCAGAGCCACTTCGCCCGCGTGCCGGTGGTGACCTACGGCGTGCTGCTTCTGATCACCGGCGCGGCCTTTCGTCTCCTGGCCTCGCGCCTGGCGCGCCACGAGGGGCGGGAGTCGGCCCTGGCCGCCGCATTGGGCGGCGACTGGAAGACCAACCTGTCGATCGCCGGCTACGCGGCCGGAGTGCTGGTCGCCATCGTCTCGCCCACGGCCTCGCTGGCCCTCTACGTGGCCGTCGCCGCGCTGTGGCTGCTGCCCGATCGACGCGTCGCCCACCTGGCCGACGGTCGCCACCACGCCGCCGAGAACTGAGCGGCGGCGCTTCCAGAAACGAGGATCGAAATGGATTTCGAAGGCGAACACCAGGGCAAGGTCGCCTTGGTGCTGGGTGGATCGCGCGGTATCGGCGCGGCCATCGTCGAGCGGCTGGCCATGGACGGAGCCAAGGCGGCCTTCACCTACTTCGCCTCGCCGGACCAGGCGCAGGCGCTCACCGTCAGGCTTGGCGGCCAGAGCTGCGAGGTCGTCGCCATCCAGGCCGACAGCGGCGACGCCGCCCAGGTCGAGGCGGCGATCGACGAGACGCTGGCGCGGTTCGGGCGGCTGGACATCCTGGTGGCCAGCACCGGCGTGCTGCACCGTGGCCCGATCGAGCAGATCTCGCTCGAGGAATTCGATCGGGTGATGGCGGTCAATGTTCGGGGGGCCTTCGCGGCCGTGCGCCACGCCGCGCCCCTGATGACCGAGGGCGGGCGGATCGTCACCATCGGCAGCAACATCGTCGCCCGCGTCGGCTTCACGGGAGCGACGCTCTACACCATGGCCAAGGCGGCCGTGGCCGCCCTGGTCAAGGGCGCGGCGCTGGACCTGGCTTCGCGCGGGATCACGGTCAACAACATCCAGCCCGGGCCGACGACCACCGACATGACCTCGGCCCATGTGGAGATGATCCTGCCGCTGATCCCGCTCGGCCGCATGGGCCGGCCTACCGAGGTGGCGGGCCTGGTCTCGTACCTGGCGCGCGACGAGGCGGGCTTCATCACCGGCGCCAGCCTGACGATCGACGGCGGCGTCTCGGTCTAGCGACGACGAAAGGAACCGGCTGGAGCGATCGCCCCAGCCGGTCCGCAACCATTCCGAACTGTCGGATCAGCGGCCCAGGATCAGGGCGGCCTTGTGCGTGTTGCGCGCGGCCCAGAGGGTTGCGACCCAGCCCAGGATCGCCGGCAGGGTGACCGCCGGGAAATCGCGCGGGATGACCGAGACGGAGCAGATCCCGACCGCCACCTCCCAGAAGTGGAACAGGGCGTGGCCCGAGAGCCAGATGGTCGGGGCGGCCCACAGGAACAGGCGCAGGTCGGGCCGCTTCGCGCCGCACAGGAAGCTTGCGCCGATCAGCATGAACACCAGGCCAATGTCGCGGATGAAGTGCTGGTTGTACGACCCGGTCGTGGTCACGCCGGGCACGGCGAAGTACCAGCCCTCGGGCGAGATCAGCATGAACAGGCCGTTGGCGATGGCCGCCACGCCGAGGACGACGGCGAGGCCGACGATGATGGATTTCGTCACGGTGGATCCTCCGAGGAGCAATGGAAAAGTCACGCCCCGGCCCGCTGGGGGAGCCGGGGCGTGACGGAGGGCGGCCGGGCGTCGCGGGGTAGCAGGGACTGGCCGCCTTCCGGCGTCGAACAAGCGGGGGAGAGTTCGACGCGTCCTTTAGGCCGCGGAGGCGGCCGGCTGCACGGCGTGACCAGTGCGCGCGGCCACCTGCAGGCGGTTCCACGAGTTGATCTGGCCGATCAGCAGCGACAGGGCGGCGATCTCGGCGTCGCTGAACTGGGCCTTGACCAGGGCGTAGTCGGAATCCGGGGCGCGGGTCGTGGCGATGAAGGTCAGGGACTCGGTCCAGGCCAGGGCGGCGCGCTCGCGGTCGGTGTAGAGCGGGGACTCGCGCCAGGCGTCGAGCATCTGGATGCGCAGGTCGGTCTCGCCATGCTGGCGGGCGTCCACCACGTGCATGTAGATGCAGAAGGCGCAGCCGTTGATCTGCGAGGCGCGCAGGCGGACGAGCTCGGCGAGGCTGTGCTCGAGGCTGGTCGCGTTGATGGCGGTCTCGACGGCCAGCATGGCCTTGGTCACTTCGGGGACCAGCTGGAACGGGGCGAAGCGGGGCGTGTTGGTCATCGTCGTTTCCTTTGTGACGGTGAAGACGACGCCACTGTGCTCGGCGGTCCGGGATGTGAGCCATCGTGCGGGAAGGGCGAAGCCCTAGCGCCTTGGTCTAGGGCGGTCGTTCGCCGTCCGGCGGCCGCGGAAGGCGGCAAGCTGTCCGTGGGGCGGGGCGAGGTCGCCCGGCGGCAGGGCGGCGTACGCCTTTGGTCCAGGTCCGGCCCGCCCAGCGTATCGATCGGGGGCGAACAGCCTCGCCCCCTGACGAGGCGGGCCAGTCCTTGGTCCATGCGCTGGGCCTGGCCCTACGCCGTCGCGGCCGGCGTCGCATACCCTCGTACCGATGGCGGGTTCGGGCGCTTCTCCTAGGCTGCGGCGGCTGTCTTTGGAGGAGAAGCAAGATGAAGATCGTCGTCATCGGCGGAACGGGCCTGATCGGCTCGAACGTCGTCGCCAAACTGACCCGCCTGGGCCACGAGGCCGTCGCGGCCGCGCCCAACACCGGCGTCAACACCGTCACGGGCGAGGGTCTTGCCGAAGCGCTGGACGGCGCCGAGATCGTCGTCGACGTGGCCAACTCGCCCGTGTTCGAGACCGGTCCGGCCCTGGAGTTCTTCCTGGCCTCGGGCGGCAACCTGCTGGCGGCCGCCGCCAAGGCGGGCGTCAAGCACCACGTCGCTCTGTCGGTGGTCGGGACCGAACGCCTGCAGGACAGCGGCTACTTCCGCGCCAAGATCGTGCAGGAGGCCCTTATCCGCGCCTCGTCGATCCCGTTCACCGTCCTGCGCTCGACCCAGTTCTTCCCGTTCGTGGCCGGCATCGTCCAGGCGGGAACCGTGGGCGACGAGGTTCATGTCTCGCCCGCGCTGGTGCAGCCCATCTCGGCCTTCGACGTCGCCGAGGTGCTGACCGACGTCGCCCTGGCCGCGCCGGTGAACGGCCTGCTGGAGGTGGCCGGACCGGAAGCCTTCGGCCTCGACAAGTTCGTGGCCCGCTATCTCCAGGCCAAGGGCGACGCCCGCAGGATCGTGAGCGATCGCAAGGCGCTCTATTTCGGCGTCGAGCTCGACGAGCGTTCGCTGGTTCCAGGGGGCGCCCCCATCCTGGGATCGGCCACGTTCGAGGACTGGCTGAAAACCAGCGTCCCGGCGCCAGCGCCGGCCGCCTGATCCACCTGCCTCTTCATGACGGCGCCGGACGCAGCCCTTCGCGTCCGGCGCCGTTTTAGTTTCAGCCGCCTGCAGGAGGCCGTCATGAGCCAGTCCGACATAGATGTTTCCCGTCCCGACCTTTCCCTGGGCCTGACGGCAGAAGAGGTTCCCGAGGCGGGCGTGTTCGCCGGCCGGGTCGGCGAACAGCCGGTGATCCTGGCCCGGGTCGATGGCGAGATCGTCGCCCTCGACGGCGCCTGCAGCCACTACAGCGGCCCGCTGCACGAGGGCCTGCGCGTGGGCCAGACCATCAACTGCCCGCTGCATCACGCCTGTTTCGACCTGCGCACCGGCGCGGCCCTGAAAGCAGCCGCCCTGGCGCCGCTCGACCGCTGGAAGGTGGAGATCGAGGGCGAGCGGATCTTCGTCCGGGAAAAGCTGCCCAAGGCCGCGCCGAACCTGGCGCCGGGGCGCGACGTGTCGGGCGATCCGGCGTCGATCGTCATCGTCGGCGGCGGCGCGGCGGGCTTTGCCGCCGCCCAGCGGCTTCGCGATCTCGGTTACGCCGGCGACCTGACCCTGGTCAGCGCCGACCGTGACGGGCCCTATGATCGGCCGAACGTTTCCAAGGACTACCTGTCGGGCGACGCCGATCCGTCCTGGATGCCGCTGAAGGGCGAGGGCTTCTACCGCAAGCGCGGGATCGCGTTGCGGCTCGACACGCGCGTCGAGGCCATCGACACGGCCGAGCGCCGGGTGACGCTGCGGGGCGGCGAAACGCTCGGCTACGGCCGCCTGCTGCTGGCCACCGGCGCCGAGCCCAACCGTCCTCCCGGGCCGGACTTCGCGCGCAACAACGTCCATGTGCTGCGCAGCCTGGGCGACGCCGACCGACTGATCGCCGCCCTCGGCTCGGCCCGGCGGGCGGTGGTGGTCGGCTCCAGCTTCATCGGCCTCGAGGCCGCGGCGGCGCTGCGGATGCGGGGGCTGGAGGTGCATGTCGTCGGCCCGGACGCCACGCCGCTAGAAGCCAAGCTGGGCCCCGAACTGGGCGCGATGATCAAGGCCGTGCACGACGAGCGCGGGGTGATCTTCCACCTTGGCCGCAAGGTGCAGGGCTTCGACGGCGCGCGGCTGACCCTCGACGACGGTTCGACCATCGATACCGACCTGGTGGTGCTGGGCATCGGGGTGCGACCGCGGCTGGAATTGGCGCAGGCCGCTGGGCTGGTCGTCGATCGCGGCGTGGTGGTCGACGAGCGCCTGCGGACCAGCGATCCGCACGTCTTCGCCGCCGGCGACATTGCTCGTTACCCCGGGGCCGGCGGCGAACTGGTTCGCGTCGAACATTGGGTGGCGGCCGAGCGCCAGGGCCAGATCGCGGCGGCGACCATGCTGGGCCTGCCGGCGGAGCGGGAGGCGCCGTACTTCTGGAGCGCGCACTACGACCTGACCATCCGCTATGTCGGCCATGCCGAGCGCTGGGACAGGATCGAGGTGATCGGTTCGACGGCCGACCGCGACGCCGAGGTTCGCTACGTCGACGCAGAGCGCCTGGTCGCCGTGGCGACGGTGAACCGCGACATGGCCGCGTTGCGGGCCGGGCAGGTTCTGGCTGGAGGCTGATCTTCGGGAAGGTCGAAAAGGACTCGCGCGCCCAGGCGATCCGGGGCGCGCGAGCCGTCCGATCTCAGGCCGCGGCGGTGGAGGCGCGGCGCAGCCAGAGATCGAACTCGGTATGGCCGAAGCGCGGCGTGCCGCCCGACAGCAGGGTCTCGTCGCTGAGCGGCGTTCCGAAGTAGAGCGCCTGCGGATCGGCGACCACGGCGCGGCCGTCGCGGCGCGAGGCCATGTAGCGCTGCACCAGGTCGTCCAGCCGGAACGGGTCGGGGCCCGCCACCTCGATGGTTCCGTTGACAGGCGAGCGCTCGACGAGGTCGGCCAGGGCGCCGGCCACGTCGTCGGCCGCGATGAACTGCACGCGGGCCGGATTGAGGCGGACGGTCTCGCCGTCCAGGCCGTCCGCGATGATCGCGCCCAGGAACTCGAAGAACTGCGTGGAGCGCAGGATCGAGAACGGCACGGCGCCGGCCTGGACCAGCTTCTCCTGCGCCAGCTTGGCGCGGAAATAGCCGCTGCCCTGCAGCCGCTCGCAGCCGACGATCGACAGCGCCAGGTGATGGCGCACGCCCTCGGCGGCGGCCGCGGCCAGGATGTTGCGGCTGGAGGCCTCGAAGAAGGCCATGGCCGTCGCCTCGTCGAACGCCGGGGCGTTCAGCACGTCGACGACGATGTCGGCCCCGACCATGATCTCGTCCAGCCCCTGGCCCGTGACGACGTCGACGCCCGAGGCGCGCGAGGCGATCCGGACGTCGTGGTTGCGGCGGCGCAGGACGTCCACCAGCCGGGAGCCGACCACGCCGGTTCCCCCTGCGACTACGACCTTCATGACATTCACCCTTGCTTGCGGCGGTTCTGGTTGGCGGGGACGGGCGCCTGCAGGCTGGCGCGCAGCCAGTCGTGGAAGCGGGTCGGGGCCAGGCGGGGGAAGCCCTCCGGCAGCAGCGAGGCCTCGTCCAGGCGGGCGCCGAAATAGGGGACCTCGTCGTCGACCATGACGCGACGGGGGTCCTCGTAGGCGGTCAGCACCTCGCTCGCCAGCTCGTGCAGGCGGAAGCGTTCGGGACCGGCGACCTCGGCCGTGCCGTTCAGCGGATCGCCCAGGGCGATGTCGGCCAGGGTCGCGGCCACGTCCTCGGCGGCGATCGGCTGCACGCGGGCGGACGACAGGGCCACTTCGCGGGCGGAGCCGTCCTGGACGACGCCGCTGATGAACTCGAAGAACTGGGTCGAGCGCAGGATGCTGAAGGGCAGGCCCGAGGCCCTGAGCAAATCTTCCTGGCGCTTCTTGGCCCGGAAATAGCCGCTGGCCTGCAGGCGGTCGGTCCCGACGATCGACAGGGCGACATGGTGGCGGACGCCCGCGGCCTTGCCGGCGGCCAGGATGTTGCGTCCGGCCGTCTCGAAGAAGGCCATGGCCGCCTCGCCGTCCAGCGAGGGCGACTGGGTCACGTCGACAACGACGCTCGCGCCGTCGAAGGCCGCGTCCAGGCCCTGGCCGGTCACCGCGTCGACGCCGAAGGACGGCGAGGCCTCGAGGACGCGATAGTCGTCCTGGCGCAGGTTGTAGACGAGCTTCTCCCCGATCCGCCCGCTGCCGCCAACCACTACGATCTTCATCTCGAAAGCCTCCGCTTGCGGCCCTAAGGCCTGGACGGAAAAGCTAGAAGGCGGGGCGGGAT